>Ga0247730_1001145_pt1 | contig 15422 bp, 15 predicted proteins | sample UWRJL073202C2_FD_180959 | JGI IMG/M metagenome (GOLD analysis project Ga0247730, IMG submission 180959) | Plant litter microbial communities from Arlington Agricultural Research Station in Wisconsin, United States - UWRJ-L073-202C-2 | ecosystem: Environmental > Terrestrial > Plant litter >... | reverse complement strand
GGGACCACTCGGCGTTGATCAAGGGGTTGGAGCACATGGCGAACTTTTCGATTCGCGAGGATTGATAGATAGCAAGCCATCGAGCCAGGCCGCTCATTGCAAGCGGCCTGGCTGTCTTCAAATGATCAAGTGCAGCCGATCACGTTTAGCCGATCAGAAAATGTTGATCGGATAATCGGCGATCAGGCGCAGTTCGTTGTTATCCCCTTCCGCCTGATCCGCATTGCCTCGGTGAAAGGACTGCCGCATGCGCAATGCCAAATCCTTGACCGGTCCGGATTGCACCACGTATTTGGCTTCAATATCGGTTTCGTGGTGTTTACCGTCATCACCATAGCCGTAGTTGCGATACGGGCTGTTAGCGTCCATATGGCTGCCGTCGATATCATCACCGGTGATATAGCGTGCCATGAAACTAAGGCCCGGCGCGCCATAACTGGCCATGTTCAAATCGTAGCGAGCCTGCCAGGATTTCTCGCCCGGCCCGTTGAAGTCAGAATACTGCACGGAGTTGGCGACGAATATGGAGTCGGCAGTGTCACCTGGCCCATTATGGCCGAAGGCAACATAATCAAATGGCGTATCGCCATTAACTTTCTGGAATGCCAGGGTCACGGTATGCGCAGTCAGGAAAGAATAAGCAGCCGCCAGCGACCAAGTGGTGTTGCTGATATCGCCCGCCTTCGACTGACCCGAATCATTGGTGCGGTAGATATTGAAATCCAGATTCAGTGACTGTTGATCAGACAATGGCAGCGTGAAGTTGGTATTGGCGTAGTACTGGTTCCAGACATCTTCCAGGTCCGAACCGTACAGGCTGACGGTAAGGTTATCGTTGATAGCGTACTTGCCACCGGCGTAGTCGATGCTCTTGGCCGTTACACCCGCATAAGAGGCGTAAAGTTCCTGGTTGTTGTTGGTGGTGACCGGGCCGTTGCTGCTGGTGAAATGCCCAGCATCCAGGTCCAGGCCTTGAATTTCACTGCTCAACAGGTTGAAGCCTGTGGCCGTTTGCGGAAACAGGCGCGAGCCGCCAGCAGCAAATACCGGGGCTGTGGGTTGCAGGTTGCCCCAATGCAGCTCTGTTTTGGACAGCCGTACTTTCACCGAACCGCCAGCCGTACCGTATTCGTCTTCGGGTGAGCCATCGTTACGCACCGGCAGGTTGCCGGTGCCGGAGGTGCCTGCTCCGCCGTCCAGCTTGATGCCCCAGTAGCCATAAGCATCGACGCCGAAACCGACGGTGCCTTGGGTAAAGCCGGAACTGAAGTTACCCAGTACGCCCTGTGTCCAGTCCTTGCGATCGCCACCGCCGTTCTTGCCGTCGCGATTGAAGTAGTAATTCTTGAGGTGGACGTTCAGGCTGCTGCCTTCGACGAAACCGGTGGCTTCGGCCTGATCACTGACCGCCGCCGCAGCGGCGAGTTGACTCACGCCCACTGAAACGGCTAGCGTCAAGATATTGCACTTTACAAACTTCATTGTTTTCCCCTGTATCTCGAATAATTTTTATCGTTGCAATTCGCGAGTTGCGGGTTCACTCCGGACTCCACCGAATTCAACGATAAATGAGCATGTGATCGGCAGGATTACTTAAGGGTGTATAAGGTTGACAAGGCAGGATTGAGCAATGATTCTAGCGATCCGCTTCAATAGCCCGCTCCGCTCTACTGTGCACGGTGTGCTCCCATGCCCGGATTTTTTAGCATTTTTCGCCAAGTGCCATCATGTTAGTTTGATAATAGTCATTATCGATTATTGTAATAGTTGGACCCTATGATCCGGTGTTAATGTTTGCGGCGATGAAGCACAACGTTTCCATCACTTTCCGACTCCGCATCGGAAAGCAATCGAATACTTTGCTCCACTTCATCATTCCTTTGGTTAGAACTTTATAGCCACCACACGTTAGTGCGGTGGCTTTTTTTTGCGCGGTCTACAGCGCCAGGCTGCCCACGAAGGTCTTGATACGCTGGCATGCCTGAGTTAGATGTTTGTCGCTGACGGTGAAGGCCAGCCGCACGAAACCTTGCGACGGCTCACCGAATGCTGCGGCATCGAGTACCGAGACACCGCTCTCGCGCAATAATCGCCAGGCGAACTCCAGCGAGCTGAGCCCCGTGGCGCGAACGTCCAGCAGCACGAACATGCCAGCATCGGGCTTGAGCACGGTGATCGCCGGGCAGTCCTGCAACTCCGCCACCACCAGGTCACGCCGGCGCCGGTAAATCTTGCGCATGCCAAGCGTCACTTCAGCGTGGGCCGTCACTGCCACCAAAGCGGCCTCCATGACGAAACCGGGCAAGCCATACACCATGCTCAACGACAGATTTTCCGCATGGCGGATCAGTGCGGGCGTGGCGACTATCCAACCCATACGCCAGCCAGTCATCGCGTGCGACTTGGACAGGCTGCTGACCACGACGCAGCGCTCGGCCATGCCCGGCAAACTGGCCAGGCTGACGTACTCATGCTCATAGCAGAGGCTTTCATAGACTTCGTCGACAACGACCCACAAGTCGTGAGCAATCGCCAGGTCGGCGATGGTTTGCAGCTCGGCAACATCAAGCATCACGCCCGTCGGATTGTTCGGATTGGACACAAATATCGCCCGGGTTCGCGGGGTAACTGCAGCGGCCAGCCGTGCAGCATCAAGGCGAAATCCAGAGTCCGGATCACAGGCGACTCGCACCAAGGTGGCACCGGAAGCCCTGAGCGTTGCCTCATAGGTGACATACATCGGGTCCAGGGAAATCACTTCGTCCCCTGCCTGCAGCAAACACAGGGATGCGACGAACAAGGCGTTCTGCGCCCCGGCCATGGTGATCACATTTTCCGCAAGCACCTCGCGGCCAAGGGATTTCGCGTAGCGTGCGGCAATCGCCCGACGCAACTCGGTACGCCCGGCAATGTGGGTGTAATGGGTATCGCCGGCGCGCAGTGCAGTGATTGCGGCCTCGGTAATAAAGTCCGGGGTTGCGAAATCCGGGTCGCCGACGCTGAGCAGGATCACATCCTCGCCGCGCTCCTGTGCCTCACAGGCCGCGTAATGAATGTCCCAGGCTGCAACGCCATGGCCGGCAATCCGGTCAACCAGAGGTGAAAAGCGCATATCCATGGCTCCCTGCTCAATGAATGAGCCGACGGCGCGGCGTCGGCAAAGGCCGAACCTTAAGGAAAACCTCAGGTTCGATCAACCGCAGCGTCCTGCTGCCGATTGATTAAAGGTCGAATCGGTCCACCACCCGCCGTCGTTCATTGTCGCCGCGCATGTCGTAGGCCGCCGTGGTGGCGATGTTGGTGTGGTGCGCGAGTTTCTGGGCAATGGAAAGATCAAACTCCTCGATTACCCGCGTGATGAAAGAACGTCGGAAATCGTGAGGCATGATCTCCACGCCGATCTGTCGGCCGCGCTGTTTGGCGATGAAATAGATGGCGTGTTTGGTGATGCGCTCACGAGTGATGTGGTTGCCGCGACGGATCCGGTTGAACAGAAACGGGTCGTCGTCCTGCCCTGCCGGCAAAACTGACCGGCGCAGTTCGAGCCATTGGTTGAGGGTGTCGAATGCCCATGCAGGGGCGTATTTGATCAACTGTTTATTGCCTTTGCCCAGCACCTGCAGGCTGCGTTCGACGAAATCGACCTGCGCCAGGTTCACGTTGACCGACTCGCTTTTACGCATCCCCGAGCCATACAGAATGGCGATGATGGCAGCATCGCGCCGTCCTTGGGGACGCGGGTCAGCGGCGCAGACTTCCATCAGTTCGCGGATCAGTGTGCGGCGGATATTCTTGCCCTTGGACAACCGGGTGCCGCTGACTGGCTTGACCGAGCGGATCTTCAGCAGCTGATCATGGCTGATCAGGTTCTGGCGCCACGCTTCATTCATGACGCCGCGAATGGCGTTGACGTACAGCGACGTGGTGTTGGGCGCGTAATCGTCGGCGCGCAGGGTTGCCACCAGTGCCGTCACATGCCCCGGTTCAACGCAATGCCAGGGAACGTCGTGAATGTCAATGTCGGCCATGCCCAGCCGATCCGCAGCGTCCTGCAGCACATAAGTCATGGTCACACGGCTCGAAGGGGCCAGTCGCGCCAGGTAGAGCGTCAAGGGCGACGGCGGTTGGCCTGGAGAAATGCAATCGGTGATATTCAATGGATCGCGAATCGCTCAAAAAAACGCAACTTTACCGCAAGGCTGTATGGATATCCAGTAACCCTCAGGGCGCTCACCCGCCCATCACTAATTTATATAGCCATCATTAATCCAAACGACGACAGACATTCACAGTTGTTAGTGCAAACTGAACCAATAGTAGCCGTGTGATATCACATGGAGCCCCGCCTTCTCGGTTCAGGAAATTCGTCATGCTCGGACAACTTACAATAGCGAAACGCCTTGGGCTGGGATTCGGCCTGGTGCTGGCCTTGATGATCGCGGTGGCTGCCATCGGCGTGCAGCGTGTGGGGTTGATTGAAAACAGCCTCACACGGGTCAGCGAAGACGCCACTGTCAAACAGCGTTATGCGATCAACTTCCGTGGCAGCGTCCACGACCGGGCGATTGCCATTCGCGATGCGGTGCTGGTGCAGGATGATCAAAACCTGGCGATTCAGCTGCGTGACATTGAACGGCTCAACGGCCTGTACCAGACCTCGGCGACAGGCCTTGACCAGATCTACGCCAGCAAAGATGCCAACGCTGACGAAAAACGCCTGCTGGATGACATCAAAAGCAGCGAACGCACCACGCTTGCCCTGACCGCGCGGCTGTTGAACCTGCGCCAACAGGGCGATCTGGCTGGCGCTCAAGCGTTGCTGATGACCGATGTGTCGCCTGCCTACAAGGAATGGCTGAAGCGGATCAACGCGCTCATTGATAACGAAGAAGCCGCCATCGGTAGCGATGTCAGTTTCGTGCGGGTGACTGCCGCCAATTTCGCCTGGTTGATGTCGCTGGCAACCGCGGTGGCCGTGGCGATTGGCATCATCGCTTCGTTACTGATCATCAACAGCATCAAGTCGACCCTGGGTGCCGAACCCAACGAAGTCGCACGACTGATTCGCCGGTTGGCCAGCGGTGAGCTCAACGACAAAATCGACACCCGCTACCCGGACAGCGTCATGGGTGCGCTGAAAACAACTGCCACGCACTTGTCGGGCACAATCACTCAGGTTCGTTCGGCGGCAATGGAGTTGATGGGTTCTTCATCCCGTCTGCGGGCCAGTTCCGACAGCAACAGTGAGCAAATGCGTCTGCAAAGCAGCGAAACCGAACGCATGGCGTCGGCAATCGCTCAGATGACCGTTACGGTTCATGAAGTTGCAGGTTATGCGAGCCGGGCCGCGAACGCATCCCAGGCCGCCGATCAGGAAGTCGAGAAAGGTAAGCGCGTGGTGGAAGGTACGGCGCTGGCGATGGACGAATTGGCGCATGTTCTGGAAAACGCTGCGCAATCGGTTGGCCAGGTGGCGCAAGACAGCCAGCAGATCGAAACCATCGTCGCGGTGATCAATTCGATTGCCGAGCGCACCAACCTTCTGGCGCTGAACGCAGCCATCGAAGCTGCCCGCGCCGGTGAGTTCGGTCGTGGCTTCGCGGTTGTGGCGGACGAGGTTCGCTCGCTGGCGACGCGGACCCAGGATTCCACTCGGGAAATTCGCGAGATGGTCGGCCAGTTGCAGGCTGGCGCGGGCAAAACGGCAGATTTGATGCGTGATAGTCGTGAGATGGCACGGCACACTGTGGAGCAAACCCATCTGGCGGAAGCTGCCTTGATTCAGATTCGTCACGAGGTCGCGGCCATCAATGATATGAATGCGCAAATCGCCACGGCGGCCGCGCAACAAGGCGTTGCGGCCCAGGACGTCAGCCTGAATATCAATCGTATTCACGACTCAGCGATTGAAACTGCCGAAGGTTCCCATCAGGTGGCACGCTCCAGCAAAGAGCTGTCGACCCTGGCCGATGTGCTGACCGAACGGGTAAGTTTCTTCAAGGTTTAAGTCCAGGTTTGCGCAGATACGAGCACAGTCCTACAGCCCGGCTCGGAGGATTGTGCTCGCTTTTGTTGCCCTGTTCTTGACCTGAACACTGGAGTCGATCGGCAGTTTCTGGTCTAGTAGCCCGCTTAACTGCCGTTCACGCACCAATTCAGTTCAAGCAAACAGGTACCTTCAATGTCTGCCCTGCGCTTCAAAAACATCGCCCTCTCCCTCAGCCTTCTCGCCTCGGCGTCCCTGTCCAGCCTGGTTTTTGCCCACGCTCATCTGGAAAGCCAACTGCCCGCCGCAGACAGCACGGTCCCAGCGCCCAAGGAACTTCGCCTGCAGTTTTCCGAAGGCGTCGAAGATAAATTCACCAAAGTCAGCATCACGTCCACTGCTGCCGGCGGCAAGACCATGGTTGAAGCGGTTCCCGAAATTGCCACCGACCCTGCCAATAACAAAGTCCTGATCGTTACCCCGGTCGCCCCGTTGAACGCTGGCGAATACAAAATCGAATGGCACGCGGTTTCGGTCGACACCCATAAAAGCGAAGGCACTTACCGCTTCACGGTAAGCCCTTAACTTCATGGCGACCGCGCTGATCCTGTGCCGATTCGTGCATTTTTCGGTGGTGCTGGTGTTGTTCGGTCTGTGTCTGTCGCGAGACGTTATTTTCCGTTCCAGCCTGGTTTCGGCGCGTCTCACCTTGCTGGACCGCCAGTTGCGCCGCGTCCTGTCATGGCTTGCGGCGTTGGGGCTGGCCAGCGCTGTGGTGTGGTTGTCGCTCACCGCCGCGAGCATGGCCGGGAATTGGCGGGATGCGGTTGATTCGCAGACCTTGCTGCTGGTGCTGGGCAATACGTTTTTCGGCAAGGTCTGGGTCTGGCATTTGAGCCTTGGCGTGCTGATGATTCTTGCGCTGGCGCGTTCGACCACAGGGTTTCCCGGCCTGAGGCTGATGGTCAGCGCGCTGCTGTTGGCAACGCTTGCTCCGGTTGGCCATGGCGCCATGTTCAGCGGCGTGTTTGGCCAATTGCTGATCCTCAATCAGACGCTGCACCTGGGTGCCGTGGCTGCCTGGCTCGGCGCATTGTGTTTGTTGCTGGCCCTGGTTTTACGGCCTGGAACGCTGGATGTGCGCGCGCTGCTGCTGAGGTTCAGCGGCATCGGTTATGGATTGGTGGCACTGATTATCGCCACTGGACTGATCAACGTTCGGGTCTTGAGTGGGGCTCCCTGGCCAATCCCGGCGTTGTCCGGATTTGGCTTGATCCTCGCCATCAAAGTCGGCCTGGTACTGTGCATGGTGTTGCTGGCGGCTCTGAACAGGATGCTGCTGCGCGGCGGTGACGTTCGTCTGGACAGGCTACGCATCAGCATTGCGTTGGAGTGTGCATTCGGCTTCGCGGCCGTTGCTGCCGTATCGTTGCTGGGCACGTTACCGCCGATGCTGGCTACTTGAGTTTTTCGAGTTTGAGCGCAAGACTCGGAGTTCTCGTGGACTCGCAGCGCCCTACTCTAAGGTCATTCGAGTTCAGTCACAGGTAACCGAGCCATGAACAGCCTCCTTGCGATGACCAATCCCCTTGCTGAAGACGATCCGCGCTGGATTGCCGTGCAGGCTCGGGATGCCTCGGCAGATGAGCAATTTGTCTATGCGGTGCGCACCACCGGCGTGTACTGCCGGCCCAGCAGCCTTTCCCGCTTGCCACGCCGGGAAAACGTCGTGTTTTTCGACAGCGCGGCCGACGCCGAGGCCGCCGGATATCGCCCGAGCAAACGCGCTGCGGCCGATCAAACCCTGGTTGCAGCGCAGCACGCGGTGCTGGTCGCCAACGCTTGCCGCGCCATCGAACAGGCTGAACAACTGCCGAGCCTCAAGCAGTTGGCGGAGGTCGGCGGGCTGAGCCCTTATTATTTTCACCGGGTATTCAAGGCCGTAACCGGCCTGACGCCCAAAGGCTACGCCAATGCGCATCGAGGCCAGAAAGTCCGGCAGAGATTGTCCGCCAGCCGCTCCATTACCGATGCGCTCTATGACGCAGGCTTCAACTCCAACAGCCGTTTCTACGAAGCGTCCGGCACGCTATTGGGCATGAAACCCGGGCAGTATCGTGACGCAGGGGCCAATACTGAAATCCGCTTTGCGGTGGGGCAATGTTCGTTGGGGGCGATTCTGGTCGCGCAAAGCGCCTTGGGTGTCTGCGCGATCCTGCTGGGTGAAGATCCGCACACCTTGATCGATGACTTCCAGCACCAGTTTCGTAACGCCGAACTGATCGGCGCCGACCCCGATTTTGAATGGCTGGTGGCTCAGGTCGTGGGTTTCGTCGAGGCTCCGTCCATGGGCCTTGATCTGCCGCTGGACCTGCGCGGCACGGCCTTCCAGCAGCGAGTCTGGAGCGCCTTGCAAGACATTGCGCCAGGCACCACGGCCAGTTATGCCGAGATTGCCCAGCGGATTGGCGCGCCCACGTCGTTTCGCGCCGTGGCCCAGGCCTGCGGCGCCAATCGCCTGGCCGTGGCTATTCCGTGTCATCGGGTGGTACGCAGCGACGGCAATCTTTCAGGCTATCGCTGGGGCGTGCAGCGCAAACGGGAGTTGCTGGATCGGGAAGCCAGATCGGCCCCGACGCCACCCCTCAACGCCTGACATCGACCACCACCCGGCCCCGAACTTCACCTTTGAGCAGTTGCGCAGCGGTTTCGATCACTTCGCTCAAGCCGATTTCATGGCTGATCAGCGGCAGCAGCAACAGGTCCAGGTCGCGAGCCAGCCGATCCCAGGCTTCGATACGGTCGACGCGAGGCCGGGTCACGCTGTCGATACCCGCCAGGGTGACGCCGCGCAAAATGAAGGGTGCCACAGAACCGGGAAAATCCATGCCTTGGGCAAGCCCGCAGGCTGCGACGGTGCCGCGATAACGCATGGCGGCGCAGACATTGGCCAGGGTGTGGCTGCCGATGGAATCGATGGCGCCCGCCCAGCGCTCCTTGGTCAACGGCTTGCCTGGCTCAGACAAGGTTGCCCGGTCGATGACTTCAGCCGCTCCGAGTTTTTCAAGGTAAGCGCTCTCGTTCAAGCGTCCGGTGGAGGCAACGACTCGATAACCCAAGCGGGCCAGAATGGCCACGGCGAAGCTGCCCACGCCGCCATTGGCGCCGGTGACCAGAATGTCGCCCTTGTCGGGGGTTACGCCATTGCTCTCCAGCGCCATCACCGCCAGCATCGCGGTGTAGCCAGCGGTGCCGATGGCCATGGATTGAGCAGGCGTGAACGCTTTCGGCAGAGGGATCAGCCATTTGCCTTGCAAGCGCGCTTTTTCCGCCAGTCCGCCCCAATGCCCTTCACCCACGCCCCAACCATTGAGCAGCACGGCGTCACCAATGGCAAAATCAGCATCGCTGCTGGCGCTGACCGTGCCGACCAGATCGACACCCGGCACCATGGGAAAGCTGCGCACGATGGGGCCTGCGCCGGTAATCGCCAGGGCGTCTTTATAGTTCAGCGTGCTGTAGGAAACGTCGACGTTGACGTCGCCCTGCGGTAGCGAATCCTCGTTGAGCTTCGCCAGGGAAACGCGGTAGCCCGCCATGTCACGGCTGGCCGGGTCGTCTTTTTCGATCAAAATGCCTCTGAACTCAGTACCGTTGACCATGGTGCCTCCTGTTTAGACCGATCGTCTTTAAATATGCCGAAAGAATCACTGCGGCAGTCCGCGCAGAAATCCGCTGATGAATGTATTAAGGGGAACATCGCTTTTGACCAGTCGGGCACGCAGTACCGCCCCTTCCCAGCCGATCCAGAAAAACGCGGCCAATTCGTCGCAGTCAGCGTCTCGGGCAAGTTCACCGGCCCGCTGGGCCGCTCGCAGGCATTGGCTCAAACGCGCTTGCCAGGCGACAAAGATCGTTTCCAGCGTCTCTCGAAAACCTTCAGGGAGCATGCCGACTTCCTGCCCCAGGTTGCCCACCATGCAGCCACGTCGATAGTCATGCCTGGCCATCCCGGCCTTGGCGTTCTGCACGAAACCCACCAGCCGCTCCAGCGGAGTCAGGGTTTCGTTGAGCAGCCAGCGATCCAGCATTTGCGCGAAATACTCGGCGTAGTTGTCCAGCACCGCGCGCCCGAATGCCTCTTTGCTCTCGAAGTAGTGATAGAACGAACCTTTCGGCACGCCCACCTGCTTGAGAATGTAATCGATGCCGGTCGCCATGAACCCCTGCTCGGTGAACACTTCCGTGCCGCAGCGGATCAGTGCCGCGCGGGTTTCGAAGTTTTCCCGATCCACTTTGGGTGGACGGCCTGGGCGGCGGATTTTCCGGACGTCTGTGTGGTGAGCTTCTGTCGTCATGAACTGGATATTAGACCGATCGTCTTTTATGTCAATACGCCCTTTGCTCAGGTTGCCAAACGGCCGGAATCCACGCTCAATAGTGACTTCACATTTCGCGCGCAACGGAGCACACATGACTGCCTGGCCTGATCGTCGCATTCTTGAACTGTTCGATATCCAGCTTCCGATTCTGGAAGCCCCCATGGCGGGTGCCAGTGGTTCGGCGCTGGCAATCGCAGTTGGCAACGCAGGAGGTCTGGCCTCATTGCCCTGCGCGATGTTGAGCCATCAACAGATCCGCGATGAAGTCGCGCTTTTTCGTCAGCACAGCCAGGCACCGCTGAATCTCAATTTCTTCTGTCACCAACCGCCCGCCGATGACCCACAGCGAGTGGCTGGCTGGAAAGACGCGCTGCAGCCTTACTACCAGGAACTGGGCGTCGATTTTGCCGCGCCCTCGCCGGTGTCCAGCCGCGCGCCGTTTGATCCGGCCAGTTGCGAACTGGTGGAAGAGCTTAAGCCAGAGGTGGTCAGTTTCCATTTTGGGCTGCCGGATGCCGCGCTGCTGGCGCGCGTCAAAGCCACTGGGGCCAAAGTGCTTTCATCAGCAACCACCGTCGCCGAGGCGATCTGGCTGGAACAGCACGGTTGCGACGCCATCATCGCCATGGGCTACGAAGCTGGCGGGCATCGTGGCATGTTCCTCAGCGAAGAGCTGTATTCGCAAGTCGGCACGCTGGCCCTGGTGCCGCAAATCGTCGACGCCGTGAGTCTGCCGGTGATCGCTGCCGGCGGGATTGCCGATGGTCGTACGATGGCGGCGGCGTTCATCCTCGGTGCGTCGGCGGTGCAAGTGGGTACGGCATATTTGTTCTGCCCGGAATCCACCACCAACAAACTGCATCGGGAAGCACTGCGCACCGCCGACGAAAGCCAGACTGCCCTCACCAATATCTTCACCGGGCGTCCTGCGCGCGGCATCGTTAACCGGGTGATGCGTGAATTGGGGCCTATCAGCCCGATTGCCTCGGCATTTCCGCTGGCGGGCGGTCCGTTGATTCCACTGCGAGCGATTGCCGAACCGCAGGGCAATCCTGACTTCATGAGCCTCTGGGCGGGACAGGCCGTGGGCATCAAACATCAGTATTCGGCCGCGCAGCTGACCGAAACCATGGCGCAGCAAGCGCTGGAAAAACTTGTAGGCCGTTGAAACTCCGCTTCCCCTGATACGACCTGACGCTATATATTTCGATATATAGCGAATGGCCGGTAGCATCCGGCCAGTCATTCAGCGTGTCTCTGCATTCGGAGCTGTTCAATGGGTTTTCCCTCCACAAGTGTTGCGTTCAAATCCCTGGCTGGCATGCTTGCCGCACTGGCAATGGGCAGTGCTTTCGCCGATGAGGTGCAAGTGGCCGTCGCCGCCAACTTCACCGCGCCGATCCAGGCCATTGCCAAAGATTTCGAACAGGACACCGGCCACAAGTTGGTGGCTTCGTTCGGAGCAACCGGGCAGTTCTATACCCAGATCAAGAACGGCGCGCCTTTCGAAGTATTCCTCTCTGCCGACGACACCACGCCTGCCAGGCTTGAACAGGAAGGCGACAGCGTCAAGGGCTCGCGTTTCACCTATGCAATCGGCACTTTGGCGTTGTGGTCGGCCAGGGAAGGTTATGTCGATGACAAGGGTGAAGTGCTCAAGGGCAACTCGTTCGAACATCTGTCCATCGCCAATCCCAAGGCTGCACCTTATGGGCTGGCAGCGACTCAGGTGCTCGCCAAGCTGGGCCTGACCGACGCCACCAAGCCGAAGATTGTTGAAGGCCAAAGCATCACGCAGGCGTACCAATTCGTCTCCACCGGCAATGCCGAGCTCGGTTTCGTTGCGCTTTCGCAGGTTTTCAAGGATGGCAAACTCACCAGCGGATCGGCCTGGATCGTACCGGCCAACCTGCATGAACCGATCAAACAGGACGCCGTCATCCTGAACAAGGGCAAGGACAACCCAGCGGCCAAGGCGTTGATCGAATACCTCAAAGGACCGAAAGCCGCAGCCGTGATCAAATCGTTCGGGTACCAGTTGTAAATGCCACTGGACGCCTCTGACCTTGCTGCCATCTGGCTGACGCTGCAACTGGCGTCCCTGACCACGGTTATCTTGCTGGTGATCGGCACGCCCATTGCGTTATGGCTGGCGCACACCCGCTCGTGGCTCAAAGGCCCGATCGGGGCGATTGTCGCGCTGCCGCTGGTGTTGCCACCGACGGTCATCGGTTTCTATCTGTTGCTGCTGCTGGGCCCGAACGGCGCGGTAGGTCAATTCACCCAGTACCTGGGCATCGGCACGCTGACCTTCAGCTTTCCAGGGCTGGTGATTGGTTCGGTGTTGTACTCCATGCCGTTCGTAGTGCAGCCGCTGCAAAACGCCTTCGCTGCGATTGGCTCACGGCCGCTGGAAGTGGCCGCAACCTTGCGGGCCAATCCATGGGACACCTTTTTCAGTGTGGTTTTGCCCTTGGCCAAACCAGGCTTTATCACCGGTGCCATTCTCGGCTTTGCCCATACGGTCGGCGAGTTTGGCGTGGTACTGATGATTGGCGGCAATATTCCCGAGAAAACCCGTGTGGTCTCCGTGCAGATCTTCGATCACGTGGAATCCATGGAGTACCTGCAAGCCCACTGGCTGGCGGGTGCGATGGTGGTGTTTTCTTTCCTGGTTCTGCTGGCGCTCTACTCCAGCGGCAAGACCCAATCTGGCTGGAGCTGAGTGATGACGTCGCAAATACAGGTGCGCTTGCAGGTTGCCTACCCGGAATTTTCCGTCGACGTAGATCTGGCCCTGCCGGGCAAAGGCGTTACCGCGCTGTTCGGTCATTCCGGTTCCGGCAAGACCACTTGCCTGCGCTGCATTGCCGGTCTTGAAAAAGCTCAAGGCGGTTACATCAACATCAACGGCGAGGTCTGGCAGGACAGCGTCAACGGCGTGTTTCTGCCACCGCATAAACGCGCGCTGGGTTATGTGTTTCAAGAAGCCAGCCTGTTTGCGCATCTGTCGGTGCAGGACAATCTCGAATTCGGCATGCGGCGGATCCGCAAAGCCGAGCGCCGCATCGATCTGACTCAAGCCACACAGCTATTAGGCATCGAGCATCTGCTGGGACGTCGGCCTGACAAGCTTTCCGGAGGTGAACGGCAACGAGTCGGCATTGCCCGGGCGTTGCTCACCAGCCCTCGCCTGCTGTTGCTCGACGAGCCGCTGGCCGCATTGGACGCCAAACGCAAAAGTGAAATCCTGCCGTATCTCGAGCGGCTGCATGACGAGCTGGACATCCCCATGCTCTATGTCAGCCACTCCCAGGACGAAGTCGCGCGCCTGGCCGACCATCTGGTGTTACTCAGCGAAGGTCGAGCGCTGGCCAGTGGGCCGATTGGCGAAACCCTGGCCAGACTCGACCTGCCGCTGGCCATGGGCGACGACGCGGGCGTCGTCGTTCAGGGTTTGGTCAGCGCCTATGACGCGGGCTACCAGTTGCTGAGCCTGCGCCTGCCTGGCAGTGATCTATTGATGCGCGTCGCTCATACGCCGCTGGCAACCGGCACGTCGCTGCGTTTCAAGGTCCAGGCCCGTGACGTCAGCCTCACCCGGCAACCGGACGAGCACAGCAGCATCCTCAATCGTTTGCCCGTCACGGTGATCAGCGAAGTTGCAGCGGACAACGCTGCGCATGTATTGGTACGTCTCGATGCTGCCGGCACGCCATTACTGGCGCGAATCACCCGTTATTCTCGCGACCAGTTGCAGCTGTCTGTGGGCCAGCAGTTATGGGCGCAAATCAAATCGGTGGCGGTGCTCGCCTGATCAAGCGGCGCCTCGGGCGTTGTAAATAGTCGGCACCACTGAGCAAGGCTGCGGTCAATGGATTTAACTGCCTTACGGACCGATTGCCATGCCCGACACCACCGTCATTGCACAACTTCCCTCTGACCTGCACTACGTTGAAGATACCCAGGCTGGCCTGAGCCGGAAGATCCTGCGGGGCAAATTTGTCTATTTCGACGCGCAAGGCCAACGCATCAAAGATCAAGCTGAAATCAAACGCATCAATGCGCTGGTGATACCGCCCGCCTACACCGACGTGTGGATCTGCGCCGATCCGCAGGGTCACCTACAAGCGACCGGGCGCGACGCACGGGGGCGCAAACAATATCGCTATCACCCGCGCTGGCGGGAAGTTCGGGATCAGAACAAGTATTCACGCATGGTCCAGTTCGGTCTGGCCCTGCCTAAGGTACGCAAGAAAATCGAAGCGCAACTCGCGCAGCCGGGTATTGGTCGGGACAAGGTGATGGCGACAGTAATTTCACTGCTCGATGCAACCCTGATCCGCATCGGCAACAGTCAATATGCACGGGATAACCGTTCGTATGGATTGACGACCCTGCGCAACAAGCACGTGGCCGTGCGTGGCAATTCGATCCTGTTCGAGTTTCGCGGCAAAAGTGGCGTCGAGCATAAGATCAGCGTGACCGACCGGCGTCTGGCCAGAGTGATAAAGCGCTGCATGGAACTGCCGGGCCAGAACCTGTTCCAGTATCTGGATGACAACGGCGAGCGCCACACCGTGAGTTCATCGGACATCAATGCGTATCTGCAAAGCCTGACCGGGGCGGATTTCACCGCGAAGGACTATCGCACCTGGGCCGGAAGCGCATTGGCACTGGCGACGTTGCGCAAGCTTGATTGGGAGCCGGAGGGTGATGCGAAGAAGCATATTGTCGACATGGTGAAGGCGGTCTCCCGACAGCTGGGCAACACACCTGCCATTTGTCGGAAATGTTATATCCATCCCGCCGTCATGGAAGGGTTTCTACAGGGTGAGCTTGCCAAGTTGCCGCGAAGCCGACAACGCAAAGGGCTGCGCGCCGAAGAGGTGGCGCTGGCGAGTTTCCTGCAAAACCTTATGAACGAAGCCGCAGCGCTGGTCGTGCAGGAGGATTGAGAACGGAGCGTCTGTAACGCTGCCGGTGAGTGGTTTGCATCCGCTCACTGGCTAGTGGGTTAGTTGGTTAGTTGGTTAGTTGGTTAGTTGGTTAGT
>Ga0247730_1001144_pt1 | contig 15423 bp, 14 predicted proteins | sample UWRJL073202C2_FD_180959 | JGI IMG/M metagenome (GOLD analysis project Ga0247730, IMG submission 180959) | Plant litter microbial communities from Arlington Agricultural Research Station in Wisconsin, United States - UWRJ-L073-202C-2 | ecosystem: Environmental > Terrestrial > Plant litter >... | reverse complement strand
TTGATGGACTCTGCGCCAAGGGACACGCTTCACTGGGCTCTGCAAGGCTCGCATGTTCTGTTCCCAGGCATTCATCTGGACTCGTTCGCGGGGTTTCTAGCTGGTACATTCGTTACTGTTATTGTCTGCGTTTCCGAGAGGTGCGTCTGTTGGCTAAATGTGTATTCAACGTCAATAACAAGTGAGCAGACTTCTCAATTTCGCCCACGAAAAGGGCTGGAGACCTGCCTTCATTGCACGGTCTAGATGGCGGCATGCAGTTTGGAGAACAGCGATGTATTGGATAATGACTGTTCTACGACTGTGCGTTACTTAAGCCCTACGATGGGCTTTGTTGTTTCTAACGACTTTCCAGAGCATATATGCTCATCGCAATGTCATTTCACGTCGGGTGAGCATATGTCATGAATACTATTCCCATCATTCACTGACTGTCTTGTATCTCAGGCTGGTCCTTGTGGTGGTGCGCTCCACCCTTCCACTCAGCAATGCGAAAGTAACTAAAGCGACTATATCATCCAGGCTACATCCCTCTCCTCCGTACAACTCTTCATCGAGCTGCACAAGATAACACTGCAAGAACGTGATTCTCAGCGGCAAGTGGAGATCTCGAAACCCAAATGACGACTAGCTGATCCTGATCTTCTCTCCTAGCCAACCTTATACAGGCGTTTCAGAGCCTCTGCTACACGTCCGTGATCTCAGTTCTGGCTCAGACGCACTCCCTTCACGCACAAAAACGAAGCCGCAAGGCATATATATCCAACCTGAACATTCCAACGTTGCGCGAGCCAATGCTGTTGCTATTGAACTTGGCCTTACAGATCTGGGAACGAGGCAAGGGGAAGACAAAGGCAGCCAGCATGCACGCGACAATTCGTCCAACTTCAGACTGACAGACGAGGAGGATTCAGATGCAGAATCGCCCTACAGCGGTCAATACTAAATTCTCTCAGCGGCAGCTAAATTATTATATATACTGTATATGCACCAAAGATGGACACATAATCCGATATGACTTGTGTGTGAAAGGAAAGTTGTGTTGATAAATACAAAAAATACAGTCTGGAAATTGTCTCGTTCACTGTCCTCGACCTACGAGTCCTGGCGTCTTCTTGGGAACCACACCTCCAGGCCGTTTTGGTATGTGATTTTGACCAGGGTTGGTTTCTGTTGTCTTGCGCTGCCATTGGTCAATCAACCTCCCTACTCCCTGATACGGTTTCTCAGGCGACGGAGATCTAGGAGCTTCGTCTATGGGTGTTGGTGTTGGCGGCTGTGATTTAGCTGCCGGGGGGAGCGCTGCTCCAAGCGAATCTTGCTTCAGTTTTGGCACGATACGACGTGAGGGACTGGATGAACGCTTATCAGCTAACTTCAACGAAGCAAGGGGTGTTGGGCGAGTAGCTTGTTCTCGAAAGTCCAATGGGGTGTCTGGCTCATTCTGCCCGACTGTCGCCGTCGTGCTGGAAGCACCGGGAGAAGGTGATCTAGTGAAACGGGTGCTGGTGTCTATGGGAGTGATCAACGACGAAGGTTTGGCAGATAAACCGGGGAGCGCCACTCCAGTCCGTATATGAGGCTTTGAGTGAGCTTCAATTGCTTCAAACCGATGGACCATATCTGTTATCGACGTTCTCCGGGCTGCACGAGGTTTAGGTTCTTCGGGGGGAATGAGGTTGGAAGAAGTAGGCGTTGGTGGCCCAGTTGACTTCGATGGGAACAAAAGCATGGACTGAGGTCGAGGTCGAGGGACTGCACCTGAACTTGTTTGTGCGCCACCAGAAACAGTCGACTGGGTAGGGGTATGCTTGTGCTGTTGTGCGTGTGGCATAATCCTTGGCTTTGCCGATGTCGTAGCGGTTGCTCTTCTCTTGAGATCACTACTCCCCAAAGGCTTCGTCGATGCAGCAGGGACGCTAGGTTGCCTCGTGTGGTCTTCTACGGCCTTTGGCTTAACTGGAGGTGCGTTTGTGCCACTGCCACCCCAAAGATCCACCAGATCGTGTACTGAGCTTTGCCTCCCTTTGTGTTTGGGGCGGTTGGAAGTACTGGGAGGTCGAGCAGCTTTGGTATAAGGAGTCAAGTCCTCTGGACCCTCCTCACCCGAAGACGAATCTAGCTCGGGCACTGATGCTGGCTTCAATGGTTCCACTGAGGGGTGTTCAGTCTTTTGTGTTTGAGTAGGTCGTCTGCCTGCTGGCTTCCTTGGTTCATCATTGTCAATTACCGGGAACATTTTATTAGCTCTCTCCGAGGGAGAGTCTGGTAGAGGCGATAAAGGTTCCGGAGTAGTACCCGTGTACCCATGCGACGCCTCCACAAGAGGAATAGAGCTCTTCTCAATATAAGATGCACGCTTGCTAGGAGATTGACGCAAGACAGGCTTCTCGTTTGCACGAGAAGGAATAGGAGAGTGCAAAGGAGACTGCGTATCGCTGTCATCTCCTGTAAGCCAGTCGGTTGTCTTCGCCTGCACTGATGGACTTGGGGGTTCTTTTCTGGATGAGACGCGACTGCGTGAAGGCGTTGCGGCTGACAAGAGATTGTCCTCTGTTGTCGATTGCTTGGCTGGTGTGGATGCACCATGGTGTTTCCTAGAAGGAGATGGTCGTGAAGAACGTGACTTCACAGGGCTTTCTGATAATGTCTTTGTGCCACTTCTAGGGGTTTGCATAGCATTGCTGGTAACCTGTTCTGAGCGAATGCCATTGTCTGAATGAGAGGGCCGGGTAGGAAGCTTCGGAGTTCGCAAGGACGATAGATCTGTGCTTGACTTGCTGGCTTTCCCTCTTCCGTGAGCCGCCGATGGAGGTCGCGTAGAAGATCCACTTTTCGCAGGAGTGGGTGCTTGGAATTGTGCATCCAACTCTTCTAACGAAGGGAAGCGGTTTTCTGCCTCTGGATTATTTGACGATGAAGGACGCGAATTAGGGGGTTGAGAACTCCACGAGGATCCCGAAGCAGTAGCACGGACAGACACAGGGGTGAGAGACTGAGGATTTGGTGGCTGGGAAGATGGGGCTAGGTATTGTAATCGAGGTGAAGATGTCTTCCCCATCTCGAACCGTGAGTGAACTGGAGAAGTAGTGGCAAGTCCAGTTCTCAACTTTCGAGCTTCTGCTAGTGTAGGGGGCCTGTCAGAAGATGCATTCATCAGTCCTAACCCTTCAAACGCGTCTCTTCGGCTTCCTGCAAGTGCTGGGGAGGGATTTCGTATGACACTTGCGTTCGTACTGCTGGGTGCAAGTTGGCCATTGGAAGGCGGGCTGGAAACCTGTCGCCCTTGCGATTTCCCTGTTGGATCAAATGAATCCCACAGCTTCTCGCCAAAATCATCTCCAAATCCTGCCGAGCCAGGCGCCTTAGCTGCCTGAGCAGGCTGGTCAACTACCCAGGCATCATCTGAACTACCCTTGTCCTTCGCTGCTGGATTGCTCTTCATTGCTGCATAAGTCCAGGCTTGATCGCCTTCATGGTCGAACCCATTGTCCATCCAGTTCTTCCCCTTCTGAGGACTAGAGGGCCGTGAATGAGATCTCGGCCGCCCTCTTCTCATAGGCTCGATTGCCTCCAAAACTTTGTCTCGTGCCTGTGTTCCGGCATTCTTGGAAGGCGAATCTGCATGCTGTTGCTTGGCTGGCTTAATGATAACGGTACTCTCAACAGGATTGGGCGCTTGTTTGGGACGTGGTGGAAGAGAGGGGGCAACGGGAATGGTATATTGATAGGCCGATTGAGTGCCTCGCAGCTGATGAACCTTTGCTAGAAGTTCGAATACAGTTGGGCGCTGGTATCCATGTTCTCGCAGCATAGAACCTAATGACAATAAGAACAAATTGTCTTGTCAAGCAAAGAGACAGACCTATGAGTGCATTCATTTGTCCAGAATAAACTGGATATGGCGGTATGCGGTACTGCACGTTCATAATAGCCAAAGGGCCGTGCTCTTCAAATGGCGTAGTATAATAGCACAATTTGTAGAGCAGAACTCCTAGAGCCCAGACATCACTCTTCTCGTCTACTGGCCTTCGCTGGTAAACATCGATCATCTCTGGTGCGCGGTACTGAAGAGTTGTATGACGGTTTAGGTCGGCTTCTAAAGCCCGTATCTCCTGGGTGTTTGCCGGAGGTTTCGAAACATTCGTAGCAGAACCGAAGTCACAAAGCTTGAACGACGTTGCACTGGATTGGAGAATGTTTTCGACCTTCAGGTCACGATGCAGTAGTGGCGGACGCAGATTGTGCATGCAAGCCACGCCCTCGCAGACGTCGACAAATATTTGGAGGATTTCAGCTTCAGTAAGTCGTTCTCTCAATCGCCGGTTCATCATGTCAATGATTCCTCCACCTAGAAAGAAGTCAGATCACACTCAATAATGCTACGTGCAAGATATGGACGCATACCAGGACAGAACTCCATCAGAATAAATACTTCGTATTGGCCGTTTTGCATTCTATGCCATGCAGCATCGATGAGGTGAACGATGTTGGAGTGTCCTTTGAGCAGCCGCTGTAGGAAGACAGTTAATGACTGACCCTGATTCAGCCCAGAAGAGCGCTGACCATAATGTCAACCTCTTTCTTGACTTCAGAAAGCATTGCTTCTGTTGAGACAGCGATTCGCTTGAGAACATGATGTGTTGTACCGTACACGGGTGTAGCCGTTCGAACAAGATAGACGTGTGCGAACCCTCCTGCGTAGAATTTTCAGCGGATGAAGCATTGCATTTTCAAGGCTGCCGCACCTTGCGAAAGATATCGTTCGACTTGGACGTTGTACTTGTTCACTGTGATGGATTGGCCTGGAATAAGCGTGCCCTTCGATGTTTGCCCATAGCCTGGGAATCCCGGAGCAGCCATTGACTCAAGAGCTTGTGGGACTAGAGTACGAAGAGCGAAATGGATCTCAACATGAGCTGACGGCGCAGCAACAGAGGTGGAGGTTGATGAGAGTGGGTTGGTAACTGCGAGAGAACGCTCAGAAAGCGCTGCAAGAGTGCACTGGCAATCAAGGACACGTGGATATCCCCATCCGACCATCCATCTGGTTTCTGACGTTTAGTGACGCGATTGTACTTGCAGCGAACCTCCTTAGCCTTTGACCACCAAGATGGCTTCCTCTACATTACGTTCTCTTCACGACTCTAGTGTACCGTTCTCGAGGCCATCAACTCCGGCCATTCCCTTGCGCCTTGGATTCATCGGCATCGGCGCGATGGGATATATGATGTCTCGAAATCTAGCCACTAAGAATCACTACAAGCCAGGAAACCCCCCACTACTAGTCTGGAACAGGACTATCTCTAAATCTGAACAGCTACTCTCCGAGATCGGCGAAAGCAAAGTCGCTATCGCGCAGTCGGTAGAGCAAGTCGTGTCTGACTGTGACATTATCTTCACCAATCTGGCAACGGATGAGGTCGTGAAATCTATCTACGACCAAATTGCAAAGGCCCTTTCCGTACGCTGCATGCTAGGCATCTCGGAAAATTATGCTGATTGTTTTATAGGATCATCCTCTAAGCAGAAAGAAGACCTTCGTGGAATGCAGCACTGTATGTTGTCCTCCAAGCTACCTCTGTCTCCTTAGCTAAGGCCTTCGCATATCCACAGATCTACCCTCACTTTGCAGGTGTGTTACACGAGTAGATAATACTATTCTTGTTCTGACATCTTTTATAGGTGAACTGGATGCCCTGATTTCGTCCACACCTCATGCACACTTCATTACTTGTCCTGTATTTGGTACTCCCGGTGTTGCAGGTGAGCATCCCCTGCTTCAGGCTGTCGAAGACGCTGTTATTAATCCCTACGACAGATAAGGCGCAACTTCTAATTGGTGAGATCCCGCGAGACTCAAATTTCATGTGGCGCCGCGAGCTAATGCATTGGTCGCTTACTCCTCAGTGATGAGCGGTGATTACCAAAGTAAGAAGGAGGTCGCACCATATCTCGTCCCGGCCGTGGGAAGAAAGATCGTAGACTTAGGGGGAAATGTTGAGAAAGGTGGGTGTGTTGTCTTTGTCGCATCGCGTCCATACAATCCTTACATTTTCAAAGCCCCAACCTTCAAGCTTGTAGGCAACTCGATGATACTTGGAACAATTGAAATTATGTCAGAGGCATACACGCTTGCTGAGAAGTCTGGAATAGGTGCTGATAACATGCATACTATCGTGAAAGGTATGTCACATTCGTCTTCTCGTCGCAGTGCTAGTCACTTATTCCTTATAACAGAGCTTTTCCCTGCACCTGGGTGAGCCCCGCTAAGTTTTTTTATGAACCTTCAACTTCTAATCGGTGTTTAGAATGCTCGCGTACTCCGACCGTATGTCGAACGATAACTTTGACGGAACCACAGGGTTCTCGATCGACGGTGGCCTCAAAGATGCAAGCCACATAAGGCGCCTCACTGCGTACTACGGTGCACCAATGCCCTCTGTAGACATCGCTCACCAGCACATGATAACTGCCAAAGCAATACATTCAGTCCACAAGACTGAAGGTAAGGAAGTTGTTGAAAATCTCGACTGGACTGGCATCCTGGCCGGTACACGGTGAGTTGCCTCCTTCTGCCTACTCGGGAGAGCCTTTGACATGAGCTTTACAGAGTTGCAGCAGGTCTAGATCCTTTCGACAGTGGAAAGGTTTGAGCAGTCCTGATTTCGTATAGAACCCTTTGCTGACCCCTTCCACCATAGCACGCAGGAGTGGTCGTTGAAGAAGAATAAATGTATAGAATTGAACAGTTAATTATCATATGTAGTAATTGGGTGCTAGAATGAAAGGTCGTTCAGCTCGCAGCGTGCACACCGATATCTTTCCTTGATCTGTTTAAAGTGACTGAGTATAATGCGGCAACGGGCAAATTGTGGATGGATTTCGGAGACAGATGAATCCTCGTGGTTTATGCTCCCCTGGAATCAAAGCAACAACACAAGTCATCCGTTCAGATCCAAGGCCGAGACCCGTGGGCTATAGGCTCAGAGGGAAAGTAAAATAGTCTGTTCGGTTAGCATTCTGTATAGAATACACTTGCTCAACCTGTCGTCCAACTATTACCAGTGATATCTATTAGCTTCTCATGTTCCGGTAGCCTCAAAGTATCTCTTCAGTCGTCGTGGTAGGGGCATATAATTTTTCAACTCCTATTTGAATACTTGCTATGACAAAGCTTCATGCCACTATTTCTCTGACCTTGCTCATCAAATCTGCATCATCGGCCAACTCAACTGCCAAATGTGCCAAAACCCTAGCAATCTTCTCCGTCTGCTCATACGCATAATCCTCCCCTGCCATCTCTGCAAATTCGGGCATATGATTGAACGGGCATGTTGCTCTGTCCTCTGAGCAGATACCAAAGTTGGCATGCAAGACAACTTGCCCGGCCTCTTTCAGTACGTAAGTATCTTCTGTGACCACAGGTAGCTGGATGAAGGATGCGTCGGTGGATGCGGGAGCTTGCTCTGATATCACCCATTGTTCCTGCTCTTCATTGGCCATCAAGTCGATTAGCATTCCCGGAAGAACAGGTGTAACTTCCAATGCTGGATATTCTATGTCCCAAGAGATGGACGATGCAGTGACTGAAGCGACGACTGCATCCTCAACATCGCTCATGTCGATGCTATACCTCGAGCGAACGGAGACAGTAACTCCAATATCCAGCACGGTAGTGTTTCCGGGCAAATAAAACAATAGGTCTGGATCGGCAGTAGAAAGTGTGCGATAAGCTTCGAGAGAAAGCGAAAGTGGCCCCTCCGTCCCAAGAGCTGCATGGCCGCTATGAAATTTCACGTCAATAATAGCTCCAAAATGGAACGAGAATTTGTAAATGTACCCAGGCCCTTCGAAATGGATCGAAACCCCCCCTTGATCCTCAGTCAAGGCATATGTAACCTCCGCGAAAGCATCGTTGGATTCCTTCGTTGTGTTGATAGCTTTGGCCACGTCTACCATAGAGGACCCGGTGACTCCAAGGTCGATTGTAGTCTGTACGACGTTTAAGGTGTACGCTCCGACATTCAGAATGGGAGTTGCCGTCGTTTGGCTTCCTGGCAAAGGAAGTCCCTTTAAGTCCCTGATCGTGACCATAGCGTCCCAGGCTTCTTTAACTGCCCTGTACAAAAGCGAGGCTTAGATTTACGTTTCTCAGAGAGAGAAAATATGGCGACATACTGCGAATGAGAATGCCCATGTAAAGTCAAAAACAGGTCTCTCCTCGCCTTCATTGGCTGAATCGCATTGGAAACAGTGGGATGTGCCATGAACACGATATCCAAGCCTTCAAATGCACCAGCATTTTGCAATCGGCGTTTGCCTCCTGTATCTTCTTCGTCTGGAGTGCCGAATATGGTGATGTTCGCTGGGATTCCTAGCTGTTCATCCAGTCCGGTCAGCAGCCGTTCTGGGATGATCAGCGCAAGAAGATTACCTCGACCACAGCCCTACGCATCATGGAGCCTGCTGCAAGACCATTTAACAGAATGAGATTGTGCCCGCAAGCATGCCCAATATCCAATAGCGCGTCATATTCGCTCAGAAACCCAATACTTGGAAGTTTGGTGCCATCTGTCGAGGGCAGATTGACATAGTTCAATGACCATGCAGTGGGCTCTCCGTAAGCAGACGGCGTTACGGTCCACGGCTCTCCTGGATCGGGCAATGTCAGAAAAATGGTTCTACTATCTCAGTAAATGGGAAATGGCACCTGTATTGCCTTCGAAATACGACACAACTCGTTCATGAGCGTAGAACTCTTGTCGGCTCGTTTCTGGATTGTTCCATACGTCGACAGCGATTTCCCGCAAGTCTGCGTATACTTCAGAAGAGATGTCCTGCAGCAGGGAAGAGAGGGAAGAGAGATCCGTAGCAAGAGCTGTCTGGGCAACCGCAAGAAAGACAAAATGTGAGAAGAACATGGTGGCTATAGTTTGCAGACAGAAAATGACTTCTGCTTTATATACATAGCTGCCAGTCGTCGAAGCTGCGAGCTCTCGCTGTCAACACCGGAGTCTTCGGATTGGTTCGTCAGACTCGGAGAGACCACTCCCTGAGTTCAAATGAGATCAGCCTCCCCCAACCTCATCGTGAGAGGTTCCTGAGCGTTTAGTAGTTTCTTCTTACGCGTTCAGGGACATTGGGCCCTATGATAGACTACAACGTAGTAAGCTTTCCGAGAGCCCGCCTATGGGAGCCCGAGCCTCTTAGGCCGTCATCAGTAGCGCGCGAAGCTGAAACGGATCCGCATCACAACCGTATTACTATCATTTCGGATACGCCGGGAAAAGTGCCTCAGGAATACTGGTGAAGGTGAGAGATCTAAGCGAGCGTGACATATGTCACGCATTTCCTCGGGCTTGGAACCCCTTCTGCAATAAAGTGCAAGACTATTATTCGAGTAGGCCTAGATAACTTGTTGCGGTATTCCTCCCCTCTGTCCCCTCTTCTTCCCTTCTTCCTACTCAAGTGAGCCATTAGCCGAGCAGTTCGAGACTTCATGTAGTAGCGGAAGCTTACCATGGATTCAAAAGAAATATGTCTTGAGCTTGCAAACCGGTACCGGTTAAATTCTACTCTGTCTTTCTGATGCATGGCTGCAACTCGGGCTGGCAACTTGATCTGCAGATATTTAAAGGGATTCACTTGCTCCCTGCTTGAGAGAAGGGAAGCCAATTTCCCATCTTCAATATCGATATCGAGGCAAGTGTTCACCAGCTGGAGCGTCCGTAAATGAGGAACGAGGTGATCATGAGACGGGTTCGAGGGCTGGGGTATCATTAGATCCATTAAGCGATCGTCAATGACTGGTTCGTCGCTGGTGATGGACAGTAGGGATAGGTCTGGAGATGCTCTGAGGATGATTTCGAGGTCCTCAGGTGGCATGTAGACACTGCGCAGTCTAAGGCTTTTCAAAGAACACTCAGAGCGAGTGATCAGATTAGGGATGCCAAAGTCTGAGAAATTACTCCAGGCATCAGTAGAAATATGCAAATGTTTCAGTTTTGGGATTGTAAGGTGATCTGTTACGACCTTGAGTTGACCGAGAACAGAACCATGAAACGATAGACCTGTTAATAATCCAAGATTAATGTCCTGCGGAAATGCATTTAGACGCAAGCCCTGGGCTACGACATGTTTGGAAGTGATTGTGCGCAAGTTTTTGCCGCATAGGTTGAGCAATTTATATAGCTGTGGAATAGTGAGGAGATTATGGAGTTCGATGTCTTGTAAGCGGTTCCAGGGAAAAAGATCATAGTTGAGCATGACTTCGGTTGGACCTCCCCAGCGCACTAAAGTGCAATTTGGAGAGAGATCGAGTAGATGTGCTAGGTCAATCAGTGCACTTGCACCGTGCCTGTCACTTCGCGTATCTGCAGAGAGCATACCGACGCTTTGCAGCATAGGATAGGCCTGCACATCCCCGGTAAATGACATGAAAGGGCGGCTGTTAAAGAAGTGGCCATCCACTTCGAACTGGACATGTTTCCAGCGATGAATGTGGGTGCAAATGAGATCAAACAGGGCCAGAGTGGTAGGTTCTAGGTCGAAAGATTTTAGTCGAATGGTGAGGCCAAGAGCGCCGGATCTCTCCAGATAGTGTTTGACCAAAATATGCCCTCCAGCTTTGTGGTAGGAGGGGACAACGATAGCTAGAACGCCTGAAATTGGTATGTGACTCCTAAATCGAAGGGAGTGGATTACCTATAGAGTCCCAAAGAAAGGGAAGCTGGAGAGCTAGATTTCTCCACAGCTGCTCAAGAGGTATCAGAGAAATAATATTGAAAGTTTTGATCACAACAACGAACCTTGGAGACTGAGGACAGGGATAGAGGTGCTTCATGTATTACAGGTAAATGTGCATCAATCTGCGCGGGGGGCCCATGCAATTGTGCATGATTTTTTCTGGGAAGGCTGTAGTCGAATATCTGTTCTACCACTTCCAGAGGCAGAACGTTCACGAAAGACATGGTGGTGATAAATCACGAGTACTAAATCCGAATATTCTTGTCATTAGCGGCCGAAAGCGGGCCGGTCAGAAATGGAAATGCGTAGCGCCCGATCATATTTGGCAGGAGCCTTGCTGGTTTGTTTGCGCTTTGTTCTTCCAGCCATGGACGATCAGGCAAAGTCCAAATCCACTCCTACTCAACCACCACCACCACCAATTGCCGCCGCCCCAGGAAGACTACCCTTTGGACTAAGCGAAAGCCAGATGGCTGAGGTCGTTGCAGGCAGTGACCGTCCTCTCGACGTGAAGGATGCCTTGGGATATCTAGACGCGGTCAAGAACCAGTTCAAGGACCATCCAGACGTTTACAACCTGTTTCTCGACATCATGAAGGATTTCAAGAGCCAAGCGTGCGTTGCTCTTCTATTTCTTGGGCATAAACTGCTGGCTGACAATGGTGTGCCGAGGCAGTATTGATACACCTGGAGTCATAAATCGCGTGTCTAGGCTCTTCAAAGGACATCCGGTACTTATACAAGGCTTCAACACATTTCTTCCAGTGGGTTATCGCATTGATGTGTCCACCGACCCTCTGGACCCAACCTCCATCACTGTCACCACCCCTACTGGTACGCATCAGCACCACACAACCAGCCCTACTCTGCCAGGCCTCAGGACTTCCAGAGACATCCCTGGTTTTGGACCAAATATTGCCCAGCCATTCGTCGGCCTCCCACCTGTCCAGGTTGCGCCACTTGTACCCGTCGCACCAATATCGCGTGCAATAACACCGCATAACGTTGCACCAACCAAGTCGACACCTTCTGAGATTCATCTCTCCGGTTCCAAATCAAAACCGCAGACACACCAGGATGCTTCACTGCTAATGAATAACGAAGACAGGCAGTCCGAATTTACGGATGCCATACAGTACCTTAACCTTATAAAGGCTCGCTACAACAACGATGACAACGCGACCTACAAGCAGTTCTTGGACATTTTGCAGGCATACCAGAAAGAACAGCGGAGCACCTCAGACGTACGTAGCCGACTGCCTTGATAGTGTGCGTAATACTGACATGACCCTTTTTGTAGACTCATGTATACTCTCAAGTACAAAAACTCTTCAAAGATGCTCCCGATCTCTTGGCCGACTTTCGCAACTTTCTTCCTGAAGCCATGAATGTTCGTCCACCAACAGAAACAGCGTGGAATACATTCCCCGACTCTCCTCCCCCTGTTCCGGCCCCGAAAAAAGCTACGACCGCTGTGACTGCGAAACGGAAACGGAAACCAATAGAGAAAGATTCCACTCCAGCCCCACCTCCAAAGGCTACGACAGGCCGAGTAAGTTACCTACCTAATTGCATTTCGCCCTCGAACTGAACCCTCTCCTCATAGGCAACGAAAAAGCCCAAGCAAACTCACATACCTGAATCTCCACCTCCTCGATATAGAGAACCGACACCCCCTCCTCCACCAGAATTCATCCCAGGCTCCGGTTACGCGCCACAGGCTGTCCCATCGCGTCTTAGCCCTTCATCCGACAAACTTCTCTTCTTTGACAGAGCCAAGAAGATTCTAGAGAACAGAGATACGTACGAAGAGTTCCTCAAATTGCTGAATCTGTATTCAAAGGAGATCATCGACCTTCCGAGTCTCGTTGAATCTTCGCAGGTCTTCTTGGGTGATAATAGAGAGCTCATGGAAGACTTTAAATCTCTAGTGGGATGGGATCGACGCCGCGACAATGTAGAGGACGGCCCTCCTGGTAGCATTCGAACTGGCCCGCCCGAAGCTCTAGCTGCGCTGTATGTGGATGATGGACAAGGACCTAGTTATAGGAGATTACCAGCAAGTGTGAGTCCCACATTCCTCATTCATTCACTCATCCCCGCTCACCTTCACTCCAGGAGGTTCGGTTGGCTTGTTCGGGACGCGATGAACTATGTAGATCGGTGCTCAATGATGAGTGGGTATCACATCCAACATGGGCATCCGAAGATGCTGGCTTCGTCACACATAAGAAAAACACATTCGAGGATGCTCTACACCGGAGCGAGGAGGAGCGTCACGAGTATCAAGTCCAACTGGAGGCGCTCTCCCGAACCATCTCCGTGTTTGATCCCCTCCTTCTCCGCATCGAAGAAATGTCGAACGATGAGCGTGTGTTGTTTAGGCTCGACGCAGACTTCGGAGGACCTAGCAGGTGCATTTATCACCGTGTCATCAGGAAAATTTATGGCAAGGATGCTGGCGCTGAAGTCATTGCCGCGCTGCAGGACAGTCCTAGTGTCGTTGTTCCTGTCGTTCTGGCTCGCTTAAAGCAGAAGGATGATGAATGGCGAAGACTCCAGAGAGAATGGGCCAAGACGTGGAAAGAAGTTGATGCGAAAAACTTTTACAAGGCCCTGGATCACCAAGGCATCAACTTCAAGGCGACGGACAAGAAACAGGTTACGGCAAAACATTTCGTGGCTGATATCCAAGCCATCAAAGCAGCACAAGAGGAGGTTGCTGCCCATGAAGGCAAGGGAAAGGGGCGGGCGCCGGATGTTCAACTGGAATTCAAACTCGATGATACCGCTGTTCTTCATGATTGTCTCAAGCTCATATTCGTCTTTTTGGATCGTTCCCCAGGAGGCCAATACACATCGCAGGAGAGGAGAGCAGTGGAGAAATATCTTCGCAAGTTTGTTCCTACTTTATGCATGTACCCTGCCTCGGAGCTGGATGCTGCATTTGAGCACGACAGGGACGACGAAGCAGCCCAGCGTGCGACTAGAAGCCCACTATCAGCGCATTCTACTGGCGTTTCTGCTGTTGACCTTCGGTATAGGTTAGTGAAGGCAGCTCAGGACCGTGCTGCCGGTATCAGCGATGCTCGAGAGTCCGCGTCGGTTCCCAACTCTCGTGCTGGATCGAAGTCTCCACCTATACAGCTGCATGGGGATTTGAACGACAGTTGGATAGCATGTACAGTTGATTCTCCCGCGGACTTTCAAGGGGAACGTCCGTTCTTCACGAACACCACTTTTTACACTTTATTGCGTCTTCTGCAGGTACGTATGCAACTTCTTATCTCATTATTACTATTTGTCTTCTGGCTGATGGATACCTTCCTCAGGTCTTGTACTCCCGTCTTGTGTTGTGTAAAGACATAGGCCAAGGTCTTGCTGATGATAATCACAACGCTCTACGAGCGAATCCCGTTGCCATCGAGCTGGGGCTCGAGGACCCTAGCGGACCCTCTACAGTGCTTGCTTCGGCCATCAAGGCGTTTGGGAAATCAGACGAGAAGACCAATGTCATTTACATGTATTTCTTGGATGCATGTGAGCGTATGTTTGGAGGCGAGCTTGACTTTGCAACCTTTGAGGAGCATATGAGGTGGTTTTTCGGCCAAAAGGTAAAGCTCCAGAATTTTGGAACCGTTATTTCTACTCTTACTGACACATTTGATACCAGTCTTACCATTTATCAACTATTGACAAGCTCATCGCTGCATTGGTGAAACAAGTAAGAAATATCCGCAGTCTTCAAACTGCGTACGGCACTGACTGCTTGGTAGGTGCAAACGATAGTCGCCGACAACAAATGTCAAGAGCTGTGGTCGCTGCAAGAAAGCGCACAAAGATCGGAGGTAGTTTTGAATGAAGATATCATTCGGTATAGGCGAGAAGCGGAACGCCATGTTGGCCAAGACGATCAGTTATATCGGCTCCAATGGGTGAGTGCCTGCCCCCATAGAAATTGGGGTATTGTCGCTAACGCGTAGCTTATAGTCGCGGCAGACGAGGACTATGAGTGCATCTCTAGTTAGCAGCGCTGACCCCAGCGTGAATGTAATTAAAGAGCCAAGAGACCGGTGGCGGGAATATGTTGCTACGTATTCGATGGTGTATCCGACTGAATGGCTGCCGCCGTACGACAGGATGACCAGTGGTTCACTCGTGTTACAGAAACGGTAGGCTAGCGTCTTGTAAATATAGTTATCTCGCTGACCTATTTTTTTTTACTGTCTAGGAATAGCCGACCTGTAGCGGAGGGTAATAATGGCGTAACGACAGAAGGACAGCTGCGTGCCCGGGTTGGATTTCCAACTTATCGCTTGGCTTTCGAGGCAGGATCCGAACAAAGCATGTATCGATTTGAAAAGGACCCGGTTATCTTGGACAGAGCTACACGAAGAGCGGAGGAACGAAAACGATGCCGATTGCTATTATAATCATTTATTTACGACGTGCCCCTTCCTTTTTGTTCCCCTCAATGCGTCCACTGCCATGCTCTGGACTCTTGAACCTTTTTACGGTGTCTGTCTATCTGTGATGATCTGTGATATAGAACGGTTTCCACCATTCTCTATGAGTGCTTTGGACAGTTACTTGATCGTTTTCGTGCGTGCTGGAGGTAACGTGGGAGTCCGCTGATACAGTCACTGGGTTGTGTTGTCGGAACGCCGATGAATG
>Ga0247730_1001143_pt1 | contig 15460 bp, 23 predicted proteins | sample UWRJL073202C2_FD_180959 | JGI IMG/M metagenome (GOLD analysis project Ga0247730, IMG submission 180959) | Plant litter microbial communities from Arlington Agricultural Research Station in Wisconsin, United States - UWRJ-L073-202C-2 | ecosystem: Environmental > Terrestrial > Plant litter >... | reverse complement strand
ACTTCTCGTTTTCTACTTTACTGAGAGGCGATCAATCATTCAATAAGCCCAAGCGAGATATATGCACTATCAAGTGCTACCTTAAAGCTGGAAGAGATCTCTCGCTTCTTATCTCTCGCTTTGATTGCACACAAATATCAGTTTACCAGCATGGAAAGCTGGGCTCGTGGGATGCTAGATCGCCACTGTCTTCCAGGATCTCGTACTGAGAACGCGATCGATTTCCCCAATACCTGCACTGAAACAGAATTCGTGGATATCCTGCGATATGCTGTTCTCGCAGAGCATTCCGCATTGAAAGAGGTTGTGTTGAAGCTGCTACTTCAACGCGTGGACAAAAAGCCCCGTGCATTCGATCTAGTCAGAGCATTACACCTCAGCGAGAAATACAGTTGGAGGCAGATGCAAGGGGAACTCTACTACCGTGTTCTATGCGAGACTGTCAAGTCTTCAACAGGCACTGGCCAAAAGGTCTTCACGATGGCTTCTCTACGTCAGCTTCTCCCTACAGGACTCACGGAGCCGCAGAGTTCTAACGTGATGCAAGGATATTTTACTCTGATCGCTACAGGGGACCGCATCATGGAAGCAGTAGACCTGACTGCGGCAGAGCGTCAAAGCTTCACCCTCCCCAATAACAACAATTATAACTCTTACAACTACAACTACAATTCCAATCATCCAGGTGGTGCGAAAAAGACTATTGTGGCTCAAGCCTTCAATATTGGTCCTACCCGTTACAAAGTCGCCGTCGATGTGATTGGAAGGCTCGAGCAGATGATAGGGGATATTGACACCGTGACCTCGCGAGTCGGCCACTGGCCATCCGATTTACAGACCCTCAGAACTTCGCTCACGTCTCTTCTGACTACGGTGAAGGCTGAACTTCCAGAGTATTTCCTAGGACCAGAACTCCCGATGCAAACATCCACTTAAAATCCATGCTTGCTATATTATCGTACACACTTATTCGGTTTTCCAGGTAGCTATGCAACTACTGTGATACTTTGATGACCACCTTTCCAACATGCTTTTGACTTTCCAGATACTTGTACGCTTCAATTGTGTCCTCGAATTTGAATACCTTGTCCACCAGAGGCTTAGTCTTCTCAGGCTCTGCCTCCAGGAGGCGCACGAAATCCTTGAACTGCTGTACAGAGCCGATCTGAATACCACGCAAGGTGGCGGCCTTTCCGATCAGGGGGAAAATGACAGATGTTGGACCAGCGCCAGAGACTCCACCTATAAAGAAGGTCTATAAAACATCCGACGGATTTATGATGTAGAAGGTCGACACTTACCGATGACGTGAATAAAACCTCCGTATCTTACAGCTTTCAGCGAATGATCAAGTGTATCGGATCCTCCGACCTGTGAGACTCATGTTCATTCCTGAGCGTGGTTAAACCCTGGGGGAGATGTACCTCGAGAATATGATCAGCGCCTCTGCCTCCAGTCAGCTTCTTGACTTCTTCATCCCAGTCGGGTGTCGTTTTGTAGTTGATCAAGTGTTTGGCACCAAGTCTCTTGGCGATTTTGAGCTTCTCATCTGAGGAAGAGGTCGCGATGACCGTTGCACCGGCAGAAATCGCAATTTGCAAGCCGAACCTGTTCCAGACTTTAGTGTGAAAAGGGGTGGGGAGGGGACGAAGCTAGACATACATGGAAACGCCACCTGTTCCTTGCACGACGACAACATCTCCTCCCTTCAAGGGAATGGCACCAAGCAAGGCGTTGTAAGCGGTCAGACCAGCACAGCTGTAATCAAGGAGAGAGGATGAGCGACGTTGACATTGACAGAGAACCCACAAACTTACGGCAATGTAGAAGCTTCTTCGTAGGACAGATGGTCTGGGATCCTGACGAGCGACTAATAAGAGATGGTTAGCAAATAGTAACGAGAAAATAGGAAGGAAACACACGTAGGGATAGAAAGCCTTGTATTCGGTCAAAACGCCGTGTGCGACGGCGCCTAACGCTGCCTCTTGGATCTCAGGAGTGGGGTCTCCGTAGATATGCGCAGGAGAGAAGTTGGGGCAGACACGGTCTCCGACTTTCCATTCCGTGACGTCCTCGCCCACTGCGACGACCTCTCCTGCCATATCGGAACCCGGAACAAGCCCAGGCTTGACACTGTAAAGAGTAGTGTGAACGAAAATGAATGGAGAAATCGATGGTCGGTGACGCACGGAGTGAAATATTTGTTTCTGGCTACCATCAAGTCGCGAAACTGTTATGTGCGCTGATCAGACACCGACGTACGCATTGAAACGCAGAAGTGGAGCCTTTTACCTGTAAGGACACGGCGTGGTTCTTCACGAGGACTTCATTTGACTTGAGACGTGGAATCTCAGCCTCTCGGACCTGCAGTTTGTCGTATGCGATCTAAAGCACCAGCCAGGTGTCAGGTCTGGTCTCAGAAATGAACAGTGCTGAACGGCGTACCTCGGAAAAGTAAAACTCTTTGGTGGTTTTGGGGATAGACATGATGGATGCAGAGCGAGTGGAAGAGAATCAACTCAGGTTTTTATAGTAGTCATCGCGCCATTATTTGGTCGTAGACGCATTACTAACAAATGGGCATTACAAGCACTTTACCCACTCAACGCCGACCTCATTCGCGTCAACAACGTCATAGGCTCGTATGACTCAGGACCCACACATACATCAAATTAGGGAAAACGTGGCTCTTGTGTAAAGGGTCCATAAATTCTTGATCAGCTCCAAGGTCATTATAAATTCGGGGCACAATGCTGGAGGCCTTGCTGCTCTTGCCTTGGCTTTTTGCTGGCTGTCTGCGACTTGACCACCAACCACCACCATCCAGTATTTCCTGCACCGTGTGCAATACTTCACTTCACGCACTCGACGTGCACCTTTGATTACGGAAATTACTCTTTTCGTATATTTCCACTACCTAATCGTTTACCCGCCCGCCAAATCACGAAATTTCTTCTGACTGCGCCCACGACTCTCCTCCTCGACCTCCATGTCTTCTGAGGACACGACCAATTTTGCTTCGGCAGATCCTCTGAAACCACATCGCCGCGTGCAGTGGTCAGACAGCACCCACTCTCACCAGAACGCCTTGGACGAGAGCGCGTTAGATGTACGTGGCGATTTCCTATTCTTAGTGAATCTTCGCTTATCCATGAGCAGGCCGGTGCATTCAACACTCTCGCTGGCGCGTTAGAACGCCACCAATCTACCCACGAACCCAAGCAGCCTAGAGTACATCATTTCCCTCCTCGAAAACCACACGGCCAGCCGCCTGCTCTAGATACGACCATTCCCTCCATCGCAGTCTCAGATGGATCGCCTAGCACTGCTCGAACAAGTCCTTTAACGCCATCAAGTCCTTTCCCAGAAGAGCAGCACATTATCCCTGGCCAGTACATCGACGAGAACGAACATGACGGAGTCCCTCTCGCGAACGCTGACAGCGAGGTCCTAGCGAAAAACCAAGCCGCAGATATCGTTCGATCTCACACCAAGCGCTCCAAGGGATCCACCGCTCGGAGATGGTTCAGCGCACGCCGCAATCATCCTGCAAGAGAAGACTCCTCTCGCTCCCGAGTGAAGACAAGAGATTTCGGCCCCACCGTTGACATCGAGCGTGATGCCGAGTCGAGCGCTGCTGGAGCGGAAGAACTTCCCGGCGGCCTTCTATCCGCTTTGCTCACACTCTACGGTGATGGTCAGAACTTTCCTTCAGGAATGGTTACTCCAGATAGCGTCAGTGCCAGATCCAGCTTCGAAGGTCTTCCAGAGAAACCATGGATTCAGAAGCCGCCACCGATAGCCTCTACTCCTCATAAAGAGGAATCGTCGTACTTTGATGAGAAAGCGGGCCCATCGAAGTCACCACCATCATCAACGCCAAATTCTCCCACACGACCCGAGTTCAAAGCAAAGTTATCGAAGACGTTCAAGAGCGCCTTCGGAGCTAGACCTCAGAACGAGAGAAATGCGGCGGGCACTGTGGCTAGTCTTATCGCCAGCACGGGAAATATTTCCGGTGTTGCTGCCCCCCATCCGAGCAGGCTGCAGCCTAATCTGAAAAGACCAGGTTATACTTTATCCAGGTATTCTTTGGACGAGAAGGTACCCACTCAGCAATCGCTAGGCTTGTCTAAACATCAGCCGAGCAAATCAGTGGGGGCCGGAGAATCAAGCAGTACTCTTGATACTTTGGAGCTTTCGCACCGCAGAGCACAGAGCGGTGCTGTTACGCCTACCAGTATCGCAGGTACCCCCATACTAGAGACACCAGACCCCTTGAAGTCCCCGAGCTATACCAGCAAATGGACAGGGAAGCTCAATCTTAAAGATCTTCCTGGAGGTAGAAGCGGAGCTAGTACACCAGGGAGTGAATGGTCAGAGTGGATCTGGGAATCTGGGAAGAAAACTGTTGGTATATCCGAGGAGAAGAGGAAGAGAGGAGAGAGGGAGAAAAAGAGGAAGAGGAAAAAAGCTGAAATCTTCGTAAGGCTTTTTCGACGCTTGCAAATCCCTCGCTGACTTTGACTCCTAGATCACGAAACATGTGGCAGAAATCATCCAGAGACAACAGTTCATTTGTAAATTGGCCCGAGCAATGATGATGTTTGGTGGTCCCTCACATCGTCTGCAGTCGCAGATTCAAGCTACAGCCCGTGTGTTGGAGATTTCGCTCTCTTGTCTATACCTCCCGGACGTCATGCTCATCTCGTTTGATGACGGTGCTACTGGCACCAGTCAAATCAAGTTCATCAGACAGTCATCTTCGCTCGACCTCCAAAAGTTGACGGATGCTTACGCTCGTTACTGGGAGGTTATTCATGATGACCTCTCCGTGGCGAAGGCATCGGCAGAGTTGGACGCATTGATGAAGTCCCCGCCATGTTATACCTGGTGGCAGCTCTGCCTTATCGGAGGCATGGCTAGCAGTGCCATTTGTACACTAAGCTTTTCTGGAAGCTTCATCGATGCATTGGTTGTCTTCCCGATGGGTGCTCTCCTGGTGGGAGTCCAGTTACTAAGTGTCAGAAACGAGTTGTATTCGAATGTATTTGAGTACGTACATATCCCTTACCATTTTCGCTCTTCAGAACTGACCTGGCGTGTACAGAATTACTATGGCGATGTTGTTCAGTTTCCTCTCAGCTGCGTTGGCGTCCACCCACCAGCTTTGTTATTCGGCTATGGCTTCCAGCGCCGTTGTACTTATCCTTCCCGGGTTCATCGTTCTTGGCGGAGCCCTTGAGATCATGTCGAGAAATATCATCTCAGGAGCGGTAAGAATGATGTACGCAGTCATCTATTGCCTTTTCCTGGGTTTTGGACTGGCCATGGGTGGTAAAGCCTGGGCAACGATGCGGGGTGAACCGATTTACGGGACAACCGACTACACTTGCTCGTACACCCACGACCAGAGCTTATGGTATAGACGTACACCCAGTCTATGGTGGGGTAAGTTGCTTGGTCAATATGCTGTGGGAGTCTGAGACTGACCTTATTGTAGCGTTCTTGACTGTACCGCTGTTCGCCACCTCCATGAGCTTGAGAAATATGTGCTCTTGGAGGCAGGATGAATTCGTGAGTCTTTCTGTACTCTTTCGTTCGATAACATCTCTCACCACGTTTGTCCAGCCGGTACTTATCGGAATAGCTTGTATCGGATGGGTTACGAATCATTTCACGTCTACCAAGTTTATTAATCAGAGTGATTTCTGTGCTGCTGTTGGGTACGTTTCTGCTCAGCTCACGGTTATGCACGAGATCATGCTAACTCTTCCTTCTAACAGTGCATTTGCAGTCGGCATCGTTGCAAATGTGTGGGCTCGCGTTGGATTACTTACCGGAAATAATGCCTTTGTGATTATGGTATGTGGCATCCCTCTTGCGCAGAGTAGCCACTCACATGTTGACCTCGGCAGATTACTGGGATCCTACTCCAATTGCCATCGGGTCTTGGCGCCGGTGGTCTCCTCGGCTGGGTATCTGATACATCTGCAGATTCTTCATCCGACCCCACCAGCTATATCTCTGGTTTCCAAACATCTTTGCAACTCGTTTCCGTGGCGATCGGGTTGACTGTAGGCCTTGGTATTTCGCTGGTCATTGTCAATCCTATCCAATCCAGAAAGCGGCAAGGCGCAGTTTTCAGTCTGTGATTGGCAAAATTCGACAGAGGTGGAGTGGGGACGTCAGTGGACTTCAACTTCTCTTACTCGTGCATATGTTTTTCGGTCATTCAATTGACTTTACGGACAAGACTCTACACTCTCACGCATTATGGCTTCACGCATCTCTTGAACTTGTTATTCTAATTCATTTGATTTGTAAATATTAGATTTCGCATACAATTACTTTATCTGTTTTCATACTTATTTAACGTAGAAAACCTAGACAACGACCCATGTAGAAGGCATAGAAGTAGAGCAAAGTTCCAATCAGAATGACTTTGTAGACAGAAAACTGCTGCGCTGTGATAAATACATCCGGAGGTGGAGTGATTCCGCGGGAGTTACGAGTTCTGTCAATGAGCTATCTGGATGACAACCTTCCCAATGTGATTTCCAGACTCCATTCGCGCATAGGCATCGATGGCTTTATCGAATGTGAACACCTTGTCGATAATTGGTCGGGTTTCTTCCGGTCTGGCTTGCAACAAGCGTAGCATGTCTTTGAATCTGCAATGATACAGTCAGGCTGAGCAGATCTGAACATATCAGTTGGCTTACTGGACGAGGGATCCGGTCATAATACCTCGAATAGTTGGGGTTTTCATTATGAGAGGTACTAGAAGGTCTGGCGGAGTTCCTGACTAGAAAAGGTATGAACAAAGGCATCCGAGTATCTCAATGATCAATATAATACGCACACCACCAACTCCACCTGTACTCATTGTACATGAGCCTGGCAGGTAAGGAATAAGCAGAAATAAACGAACCGATGACATGGATATTGCCGCCTTGCGCAATGCAAGACATGGATTTACCCATCGTGTTACTTCCACCAACCTGTATGGGATATATAATAAGTTTGCACTCACAAGTGTAATAAAGTGTAATAAGGCAATATAAATCGAACCTCGAGGATGTGGTTGGCGCCTACACCGTTCGTTAAACGCAGAACCTCTTGATCCCAATCTGGAGATGTCTTGTAATTGATAAGGTGAGTGGCTCCAAGTTTCTTTGCGAACTCCAATTTCTCGTCAGACGAAGAGGTAGCAATGACAATAGCCCCCAAAGCCACGGCGAACCGGAGAGCAAAGCTTCGGAGGTTGAGTTAGCTGATGTCTGAGCAGGGAGAGGAGGCGGTGGCTGCGCTTACATAGAAACACCTCCAGTTCCTTGTACCACGACAACATCTCCGCCTTTGACTGAAACCAGGCCAGTTAAGGAGTTGTATGCCGTGACAGCAGCTATTCTAAAGAGGCGTCAGAGGGTTCTGTCAAGCCTGAAGTTCAAGTACTGACGGCAGCGTCGAAGCCTCTTCGTACGAGAGATGATCAGGGATCCTCAGGAGAGACTAGAATATTACAAAATCCGTGTCAAAGGAGTAAAACTCAGGCAGAGGAAAAGAAGACATACATGAGCTGGAAACGCCTTATATTGGGTTAAAACCCCGTCGACGGCTGCCCCACCTACCTCGAGCATTTGCTCGAGTGTGACGAAGCCATGAATATAGTTCGGAGTAAATCCACTAGTGACGCGATCCCCGACTTTCCATTCCTTGACTTCAGCACCTACTGCAAGGATTTCCCCAGCCATGTCTGCCAGAGGAACAACATTCTCTTTTAACCTAAATGAAGCGTAAGGATCCAAGGACTCAACACGAATATTAGAATAGTAGTATCATACGGAATTGGATATTCTCCTTTAGTAATTGCAAGATCTCGAAACTTCACAAAAACAGCGGCATCAGTCTCCACTTTACACACGAAATCGGAAAAGAAATAGGACGTACGTTCAGAGAAGCTGCATGTACTTTAACCAGTACCTGGTTGTCCTTCAGCGCATGGACGGGACTCTCATGCAATTGTAAGTGTTCGTATCCTTCGGCCTGGCATGTTCGTGAGCCTCGCAGAATAAAAAGATGATAAGCAATAGATCCGAACCTTCGTAAGGATGTACTCTTTGGTTACTGTGGGAAACGACATTGTGTTTGAACAGTTTATGACCTAGAATCCAAGGCCCTGCCTCGTTTAAATACACAGATCCAATTTGCGTTACAAATTCTATTTGTGGTTGGCATCCCTACATAAGCTGCTCAGTCAGCGTTCATTTCCTGAAATGACGCCAAATGTTCGACGTAACTTTCGGAAACCGGCATGTTTTGGATAATAAAAATACTTATGATTGTCATCTCAACTTACAAGTATCCTGTGCGTAGATATTGTGCAGAGCAGAAAATAGAGATTACGAAGCCCTGGTTGTACGACCGCTTTTAGTTCGTATTCCAGTATTTTTGGGTTCTCTGGTTATCTTGACTGCAGTGTGCTGATTGAAGTGCACATTGTTCCGACCCTTATATGTCGACTAGTGTGTGCTATTCAAATCGATTTGTGCTTCCCTACACTGAGCTGTGTATTGGACAGTGCTGTGGGACTGGGCTTACCTTATCGGTCTATCACCTCAAAAAGAACTCAGGTCGTAGATAGTCGACCAAGATATCTAATCTAATCTAATCTAATCAATGTATCACCTCAAAAAGAACATAGATAGCTAACCATAATCTTATCAGTCTCATCTCTTTCAAGGACAACCTCGTCATTTTCTTAGGCAGACTTCAAGTTGTAGGATGCGCAGATAACGATTACATTGGCCTTAGTAAAGATTATATACGGTGCGCTCAAGGTCAGTAATCGAACATGACGGGAAAACTCCCCCCTTCCGTCCTTACTCACTGGTAACGAAACAAGCATCGAATACGAAGCGATTGAAACTTTTCTATACGAAGTAGAGCAGATTTATATGCAGCTATGCCAATTGAGAATCTAATGAGAATGGGATATATGAATAAAGCGATGGGGCAAAGGAGGCGAAGGCTTCGGAGATATATCCACGTGACGCTCTTAAGGGTTGGTTTCCTGGTATTTCACTGGACCAACGCGACTTCGCTCTGTACCACCACTACAATAATGTCTGAATGGACTGCAGACTCTAACGAAGCACTCACTCTATCCTTCGGTAGCTATGGAAATCTATTTCAATGCGAACAAACGCTGATTACTTGCTCCTCTACAGTGCGTGCTTCCGAAGACAAGGAGATGTTGAGTCCCAACGAGTCTTACGAAGAATTTCATCCTACTTTCACCTATCCAGTACGCGCCAATGTCTCCTCTCTATCAGGCACTCCCTCATAATATCCGTCTATAATAGATTTACGGAGACGACCAGACTCTGTACGGCTATCGGGATCCAATTATTGACGTGGGTACTGCCACTGAAATTACAGCGCTTATCTTGGCTGAAGGAGTGTTGTCTAGCTGCGTTTCGCTTCTGGCTCACTAAAACAATACGTCAATTTGAAACACGCGGGAAAACTTGCGTCTTCCTCAGCCAATACAGTTGACGATCCTGTAAGAACACTCAAAGAATTCATCCCGGAAGGTGCATTTTCTACACATCCGTAGCTTATGCTCATGCTTATATGTGTTCTTGGGCTCCTTAGATATCCTTGAAGACGAGGAAGCCTTTCGTGCCCAAGTGGAAGAGGATGCAGTGTCATTCAAACCTATTGGAACCCTCATTCACTCTTACACTCGCCACTCTGGAACGGGCAAGGGAAAGGGAAAGGAGACGGCTCTGGTCGAGCCTGACAGCGATGAAGCACTGGTATTCGAAGCCTATCACGTATGTGACAAGACTCCTCTTTGTAGACTCGTGTTGCTGACTTGAATGTATACAGGCCACTTTCGATACGCCTGGTTTCAAGGAATATCATGCACGCATGCAAATCTTCATCCTGCTTTACATTGAAGCAGGCTCCTACATTGATGTCGACCAATCATGGGACTTCGCAGTTTTGTGGGTCAATCTGCTTACCGTTCGAGCTCGAGTTGCTTACCTTCAGACAGATACGAGAAGAGGAAGAGAAAGTCCGGCCTTGCCACATATCATTTCATTGGATATACATCGCTTTACAACTTCTATTATTTCCCTGAAAAGACGCGTCTGAGGCTCAGGTCTGACAATAGTATATGAATCCAGTTGTCCTACTCATGTGGTCTTCTTTTCCTAGCCAATTTGTCATTATCCCTCCATATCAACGTCAAGGTCATGGCTGTAAGTCAGTCGTGAAACGCTTGTGGGCTTTGAACTAACATTCCTCCAGCCGCGCTATACAATGCCGTCTACCAGTATATCGTGCAACAACCCCAGATCGCGGAACTCACAGTGGAGGATCCTGCTGAAGCGTTTGAAGACCTTCGGGACCGAAATGACCTCAAGCTACTTCTGGGAAACGCAAAGTTTGTGGAAGAGGCATATGGAGCAGCAGTCGCGAGCTCTGGAGGAGGGCGAGTAGGGGGAGTAGGAAAATCAGGGAAGAGTGGTCGAGGTGGTAATACCTCAGTCGGTCTGAAAGGAAAGATGGGGCCTCCGACAGATAAAGCTTGGGCAGAGAAGTGGCGACTGGAGCTGAAACTAGCAGGGGTACGGATCTCTCGATGCCCTCCCTCATTTGACCAGGCTTAACGAGCGACTGCAGAGACAATACCAGAGGCTAATCGAAATGCTATTGCTGCTCCGCTTGTCTCCCAGTGACAAGAAAGCACAACGAGCGTACCGACTCCAAGTTAAAGAACGGATCTACAGATTCAACTATGTGAGTCGCTATTGTTCATGTTGAAGCAGGCGCTGATGAAAGACTGCGTTTACAGGAAGCTCTGGCTCAAGTTGAGGACAAGGAAGAGCGACAAGAGAAACTAGAGCTGACATTTCAGGGTGTAATGGAAGATTACGGGCGTATTCTCTCTATGATTCGGTCAGTATAAGTCTGTCGAACACGACTCTGCATCGTCCCTTGGTGAATCTGGGGTTACCACTGCCGCCACTTGTGCTGTCTCTCCGTCATACTGCGAACTCCAGCTCTTTTTCTTTGCCAATATCAAACCGACAGCATAATTTAGACACGACTTAGCACCGGTTGTGAAAGTAAGAGGCACGTGCCCATGAATTCCGAAGTCCCTTGCCTGAGGGTCGGCTGCTTCATGCTTCATCCCATTGAAATTCATGATGCTAATGATGACTCGAGGCAAACAGCAGAGGAGCTAAGTTCAATACTGCTCGTCCTCCGCATGTATTCCATGACGCCCGCTTTCCGGTGTCAACACGCTACATATCTAGCCCGTTCTGACTCGTTCACTAACCTCGAGGTGCATCATGATATATGGCCCGCGGCGTTCAGTATAAAGTTCAAACGAATGCTATTTTCCATCTCGTCTTCACCCCCACTTGCTATCTCTACCCTATCTCCATGTCTCCTCTTGAACCCAAGGCTGTAGCCGTTTACTGTGGTTCCTCGATCGGAGCACACCAAGCATTTGCTCGAGCAGCAGAATGTAAGCCTCGCACGCTGCATATATTTTCCTCTGGGCTCACGATTGGCGTTTGAAGCTCTCGGAAAGGCTATCGCAGAGGATGGATATAATCTAGTCTACGGAGGCGGCGCTATGGGCATCATGGGAGTCGTCTCTGGCGCAGTATCGGATGCAGGTGGCTTCGTAACAGGCATCGTTCCACGAGGTGTGCTACAGCCTCTGGTTTGCCTGAATCAACTCCTTACAAAGCCTCTCACAGCCATGGTGAAAGCAGGAGGCGAAGGATCTCAAGTCGACTCGGGCTCGGTACGTTTACAAGCTAATACGGATAAGGTAGGCGTGAACACTCTCATTAACGTGCAAGGGTTCTCACTTGCTGTGTCTTCTCTGCAAGTTTGAGACAGTAAGCTATCTGGATTCGTCACTTGATCGTCTTGGTCTGATTATTCGCATCCAGATTGTAGTAGATTCCATGCACGAAAGAAAAGTAGAGATGGCCAAACGCAGCGCAGGTTTCGTTGCTTTGCCTGGTGGCTTCGGCACATTTGAAGAGGTACTAGTCTTTCCTGCTAATGGCCACCGCATCTCACCGATTATGTTGCTATAGTTGATGGAAGTTACAACGTGGACTCAGATAGGTATCCACAACAAGCCTGTCGTCGTGGCCAACGTTCGAGGCTTCTATGAACCATTGCGACTTCTCATCCGTAATGGCATCGAGAACGGGTTTATCCAGCCTCGGAACGAAAGTCTGATTGTTTTCGTTGATGGACCCGAATCCATCGAAGAGCATGACACGTTCGACTGGGGGACAGCCTCCATGAATGCTTTGCAGTCATGGGAGTCTTCGGACATAGTCCCCTTGTTCAAGTGGACCGATGGTCAAGATGCGAAGGATGGTGCACTCAGCGCTTCATAGTACATAATTGACATATCATGTCGAAGTGACAGGTTTGTTCATAGACGGTGTAATCTTACGACTGGCGTTCATGAACTCGTTGACTTCTTCCTCGGTGACTTTTGCTCTTCGCTAGAAGGACGTAAGTTTCTGCACGTAGGATCACTTGCAACGATACGCACCTCTTGGAAACTGCCCACAAAAGTCTGCAGAACGTCTATACATCTTGCTTTCATCTGTCCTGTCAACAGAGTTCCCGCTCTATAGTCTTTCGCCAGCTTCTCTAGTTCGTCGTCGTCGTCCAAGAAGAAGGACATGTACTGATATGCAACATCCACATCTGGATCTCCACCGAGCCGCCTATGCTCCTCCTCTGTCTCTTTTCCACCAGAGAATCCATGCTTATTGATTTTCTTCTTAATCGTGCCTGCCGCGTCGCTCATAAAGATCCCACTGTTCGGGTCACTCGCGCTCATCTTCGTCTGCGAGCCTTGCAGAGCTGGGAAGAATTTAGCATGGATCAGCGTGGGTTTCTGGTACTTGAGCTTCTGTGCAACATCCCGTGCGAGTCTGAAGTAGGGATCTTGGTCGATAGCACATGGAATCAAGCAGGGTATGTTGGTCGTAGTGCCAAAAATGTGGGGGAAAGAGTTTGCGAAGCATGGAGCACCTTGGATAGCTGCGAAGTGGACTTTCCCGATGTTGTCCCTGCATAACAGTTAGGCTAGCTCAAAGAAACGCAAACATTCAGGTAGGTATCATACGTACGATTCATTGAATCCAAATGTAGCTTTCGCCTGGTTATAGGTGATCTGACGAGAAATCTTGGACACATTCTCATAGAACGGTCCTCCCATGTATTCGTAGTTGCTGAAGATGAAGGTCTTGTTGATGTCAAATCCACACGCGATGATATCCTTTGCGTTTTCCCTCGTAAACTTTTTGGTCATTTCAGGAGTCAACGCAGGCTTGAACAGGAATTTCTCGTCATCTGTCATCTGGATCACGATAGGCACACCAAAGACGTCTTGTAACCATCTATGCTGTCGTTCAGCTAAACTGCACAGCTATAAGAATAAGGATAAACGCACTTGTTGAACACGAAAGGAATCATATGCCCTAGATGCATGCTATCGCTGCTAGGACCTCGTCCAGTATACAAGAAGAAAGGTTTCCCTTGCTCAAAGCGATCCAAGATCTTATCAAACTCCCTTGAAGCAGTCTTTCGTTCAGCATTGACCATCGTGAGCAAGTCAGTCATTCATTACACACCGATGAGAGAAGAATGTCCCTCGTCTCAGCAGTACATGCGGCCGATGTCCAGTGACTTTCTCGAATCGCTGCAAGAGCGCTTCGTCTAGTCTCTTCGTTCCAAATTGCACGATCAGCTTGTCGTAGTCGATTCCCAGTGCTTGACCATCAGCACCCACGGACCCTTGGACATCCCAAGGCGTGATAACTTGCTCTTGACCTTCACTCTTTTTGGTTGTAGATGCGGGCGCAGCATCTGTATTCGCTGAAGGCGCTGGGCTGTGATGGTCAGCTTGAAAGGCACGCCTGGTCGTAAAAGCGGACAGACATACGTTGGCGCTAACGAAGTGTCGGCCAAAGCGGCACTAATACTCTCGACTTGAAAGGGTGCTGTAGGATCTGTAGACAGTTCGTCTGGAAGAACTGGCATGGAGGCCATACTGAAGTGCTATACGAAGTGGTAGATCAAGGACAAGCAAAGCTAAACGAGTCAGTCGCATTATGATTCATTCAATCACAAAGATGCAGTGTTGTCGAAAATGATTTTATTTTTCTTTCTTTTCGATACCGTCCAAAATATGTATTGTAACAACAGGGGCGAAGTGTAGTGGAGGAGATGATGCTATTGTATAATGTATGAATGTATGGTGTGGGGGATAATGAGGAAATGCATGTGCGAAAGCGAATATAGCGAGGAAAGAATAAGATAACAAACCAACAAGAAATGAACCCAGAACCCGTACACCACCGTGGCGAATTAGGGCTTCCTGAATTCACAAAGCACGGTGTATATAGTGTTGAACGCAGTGTAGATTTCTTCTCTAACCTGAGGAGGTAGAAGAAAACGTTCAGCGAACTGTCCACATACAACAGGTCGAAAGTGGTCCAGAGACACAGGACCAAGGCCCCATACAGTATAGCACGGGCAACGCCGAGTGTGTACGAAGAAAGAGACGATGATCTCACCTTGGCGCCAGTTAAGACAATCTTCCCAGACACGAAGATGAGCAACACGACCTTCGGCTTGATCATACGGTAGATCAAACCAGGGAATAGCTGTTATCGATATAAGCTAATGAACGACGACGACAATGGTAGAAATAGACGTACCTCAGGTTCGTAACTGCTGAACTGTCCATGGCTGTATGCGAGACCTTCCAGTCGAATAGGGAATTTCACATCACAGCTGCCTACAATGTTCTGAATCTTGAATTCGGAGAACTTGGCGTCGAATCCAAGCTTCTGGACGATACGCGCGTACTTGCGTGACGCCAGTCGAGAATCGTCCTCGGACTTGGCACCGGTGACGACCATCTTGCCAGATGCGAAGATGAGGGCGGTGGTCTTGGGATCACGAATACGCATGATAACGGCTGCAAAACGCTATAATGCCGAACAAATCGAAACAGTTCGACATGCAACGACGGTAAGTTATCAATGAAGAGTACCAACCTTGGGATTATATTCGGCATTCCTGGCATGGAGAGCGATAGTTTTGAGGTCCAGCCGACAATCCAGATTGACTGTGGCGACGATGTTTTGAAGGGTAGGAACAATGCCCTCTACTGCGGTGATGTGCTGCTGCTCTAGTGTGAGGGGTATGGGGGTAGAGGGGACAACGCTCTGCGGTGGTGTGGATGGGCCAGCGACGGCATTCTGTTGCTGTGATGCAGCAGTGGGTGGAGGTGGGGCGGGAGCAGTAAATGAGTTGGACAATGGGGAGGGCCCTGGCAGGGTAGCGCCAGCTGGACGGCCTAGGTACCCATTGCCAGCTGGAAGTG
>Ga0247730_1001142_pt1 | contig 15479 bp, 10 predicted proteins | sample UWRJL073202C2_FD_180959 | JGI IMG/M metagenome (GOLD analysis project Ga0247730, IMG submission 180959) | Plant litter microbial communities from Arlington Agricultural Research Station in Wisconsin, United States - UWRJ-L073-202C-2 | ecosystem: Environmental > Terrestrial > Plant litter >... | reverse complement strand
TTAACGAGTGCGCGGCCGTATCGATCTCCTGTGGGTATCAAGGAGTTTCGGTACGGCCGCGAATGGCTCTCAAAGTGTGGCCGGCGTAAAGCGTTTCGGGTGCCGTTCCGATCATGAGTTTATTGGCTTTCGGGTAATCGCTATAGCCTGTAGCCAGCCCCAGTACGGGGGCTAATTTGCCGCGGGGTGTTGTGCAGTCTCGACGCGGGAGTCGGCGGCTCCAAGTAAACTCGCCGGGTGAGCTGGAACGCAGAGATCCCCTGGGACCCCGAAGAAGAACGGCCCTTCGATCCCTTTGCGGAGCCTCCGTTCGACGATGAGGGGGCGTTTCCTGATCGGGGCCCTTCCAACGCTTCGACAGGCTCAGCGACCGTAGCTGTAAAGAAGGTTCGCAGCGGGCCCGCGCCCACCGCTCTCGAGGCGCTCGAGAAGGTGTTCGGGTACGACTCCTTCCGCAACCAGCAGGCCGAGATCATCGACACGGTCATCGCCGGCGGCGACGCGCTCGTGCTGATGCCGACCGGTGGCGGCAAGTCGCTCTGCTACCAGATCCCCGCGCTCGTGCGCGAGGGAACGGGAGTCGTCATCTCGCCGCTCATCGCCCTGATGCAAGACCAGGTCGACGCGCTGACCGCGGTCGGTGTGCGCGCCGGGTTCCTCAACTCCACGCAAGACGCGGGCGAGCGCAACCGGGTCGAACGCGCCTACCTCGACGGCGAACTCGACCTGCTCTACCTCGCGCCCGAGCGCCTGCGTGTGTCGTCCACCGCCGAACTGCTCGACCGCGGAACGATCGCGCTCTTCGCCATCGACGAGGCGCACTGTGTGTCGCAGTGGGGTCACGACTTCCGCCCCGACTACCTGCAGCTGTCGATGCTGCACGAGCGCTGGCCCACCGTGCCGCGTATCGCGCTCACGGCCACGGCCACCGAGATCACGCACAAGGAGATCGCCAGCAAGCTGCAGCTCGGCGACGCCAAGCACTTCGTGTCGAGCTTCGACCGTCCGAACATCCAGTACCGCATCGAGGCCAAGAACCAGCCGATGCAGCAGCTGCTCGCCCTCATCCGCAGCGAACACGCGGGCGACGCGGGCATCGTCTACTGCCTCTCGCGTGCCTCGGTCGAGAAGACCGCCGACTTCCTCGTCGAAAACGGCGTCACGGCCTTGCCGTACCACGCGGGTCTCGACGCGCGCATCCGCGCCGCCAACCAGTCGCGCTTCCTGCGAGAAGACGGCGTCGTGATGGTCGCGACCATCGCGTTCGGCATGGGAATCGACAAGCCCGACGTGCGCTTCGTCGCCCACCTCGACTTGCCGAAGAGCGTCGAGGGCTACTACCAGGAGACCGGCCGCGCGGGCCGCGACGGTCTGCCCTCCACGGCATGGCTCGCCTACGGACTGCAAGACGTGGTGCAGCAGCGCCGCATGATCCAGCAGTCCGAGGGCGACGACGCCTTCCGCCGCCGACTGGGCGCCAACCTCGACGCGATGCTCGCGCTGTGCGAGACGATCGAATGCAGGCGGATGCAACTGCTCGCCTACTTCGGTGAGACGTCGTCCCCCTGCATGAACTGCGACACCTGCCTGTCACCGCCCGAGGGCGTCGACGGCACGATCCCCGCGCAGAAGCTGCTGTCGACCGTGGTGCGTCTCTGGCGCGAGAAGCAGCAGCGCTTCGGAGCGGGTCACATCATCGACATCCTCGTCGGCAAGACCACGCCGCGCATGACCCAGTACGGCCACGACCAGCTGAAGACGTTCGGCATCGGCGCCGACCTGAGCGAGCAGGAGTGGCGCGGAGTCGTGCGCCAGATGCTCGCCCAGGGTCTGCTCGCCGTGCAAGGCGAATACGGAACGTTCGCGGTGACCGAGGCGAGCGCGTCGGTACTCGACGGGTCCCGTCCGGTGAAGCTGCGCAAAGAGCCCGAGCGCGGCGCGGGCCGCGCGGCGAAGAAGTCGAAGGTCGCGGCCGACCTGCCGGTCGGCGCCGTCGACCTGTTCGAGGCACTGCGGGCCTGGCGCTCGGCCGAGGCCAAGGCGCAAGAGGTGCCGGCCTACATCATCTTCGGCGACGCGACCCTGCGCGGCATCGCGATCTCGCGCCCCGACTCGCTCGGCGAGCTGGGCGGCATCAGCGGGGTCGGCGAGAACAAGCTCGCCAAGTACGGCGAGGCGCTGCTCGAGGTAGTGGCGGCGAACTAGCGCGCTAGCGCTGGTTGAGTAGGTCGCTCAGCGACCGTATCGAAACCCCTCAAGCGCGCCGTCGCCCAAGACCTACGCCTGCCAACAGGGCGAATTGCACTTCGCGCCCGCGCGACATGAGCATTTGCGGCTAGTGAACGGTCCCGTCCTGTTGACCGGCCCTGTCGTCCGGCGGCCGGCGAGAACGCCGCGCGCCGGGCCAGCCGGGCCGTTCAACAGGATCAAATGCCGTCGTGGCCCTTCCAACAGGACCATTTGCGCCCGCGCGACTATCGCGCCCTGTCGACGGGCGCGCCGCACCTTGGGCGCGCTACTCCGCGCTGGGAGCGGCGGCGGACGCCTCGGGCGCAGCTTCGCGCTGCGCCGCGATCTGCTTGTGCACGTCGTCCATGTCGAGGCCACGCACGGCGTCGATCACCTGGGTGAGCGCGGGCGCCGGAAGCGCGCCGGGCTGCGAGAACACGAGCACGCCGTCGCGGAACGCCATCAGCGTCGGGATCGACGTGATGCCCGCGGCGCCGGCGAGCGCCTGCTGGTCTTCGGTGTCGACCTTGGCGAAGGTGATGTCGCTGTTCGACTCGCTCGCCTGCTCGAAGATGGGGCCGAACTGCTTGCAGGGGCCGCACCATTCGGCCCAGAAGTCGACGAGCACGATACCGGGCTCGAGCACGGTGGTTTCGAAGTCGTCTGCGGTGAGATTTACGGTAGCCATCGTTCCAGCCTAGAAGCGATCGTCGGTGCGCGCACGACGCTGTCGCCGCGACCCCGAACGGGGGTCAAAACTCGAAGCATATTAGGTGCAATGTGTACCCCCTTTGGGGGGCTAGGTGCGGGGGTGCGCTGTGCCACTATGTCGTCGTTACCCGGAGGCACAATTGACGACTTACCCGAAAATTCGTCGCGAGAAAAAACCCCGTTTCGCGATCGCGTTCGCAACATCCATAGCCCTTGCCGTTGCCCTTGTGGTGCCCGTCGGCATCGCGGCCAATGCGGCCGGCGAGTGCTCCGCGGGCTCCAACCCGATCGTCTGCGAGAACAGCAAGCAGGGCACCGATCCGTCGGTGTGGGACATCGACGATGCGGGCGACCCCACCATCCAGGGCTTCTCCACCGACATCAGCGTGAACGTCGGCTCGAGGGTCGACTTCAAGATCGACACGACCGCGGCGAACTACACGATCGACATCTACCGCACCGGCTGGTACCAGGGCCTCGGCGCGCGGTTCATCGACAGCGTGCCTCCGCTGCACCAGCCTCAGGCCAAGCAGCCCGCGTGCATCACCGACACCGCGACCGAGATCTACGACTGCGGCACCTGGTCGGTCTCGGCGTCGTGGAACGTTCCGGCATCCGCGGTCTCCGGGGTCTACGTCGCGCTGCTGACGCGCCCCGACACCGGCGGAACCAGTCACATCACCTTCGTGGTGCGCAACGAGGCCAGCCACTCGGCGGTGCTGTTCCAGACCTCCGACCCCACCTGGCAGGCTTACAACACCTACGGCGGGTCCGACTTCTACCAGGGCGCCGCGCACAACCGCGCCTACAAGATCAGCTACAACCGGCCGTTCGCCACCCGGGGGCTTGCCGAGGGGCGCGACTTCTACTTCAGCTCGGAATACGCACAGGTGCGGTTCCTCGAGCGAAACGGCTACGACGTCAGCTACTTCAGCGGCGTCGACACCGACCGCTACGGTTCGCTGCTCACCAACCACTCCGTCTTCCTCTCGGTCGGCCACGACGAGTACTGGTCCACCGGGCAGCGCGCCAACGTCGAGGCGGCACGCGACGCCGGCCTCAACCTGCAGTTCCTCTCGGGCAACGAGGTGTACTGGCACACGCGCTACGAGCCGTCGGCCGACCAGAGCAACACCCCGTACCGCACCCTCGTCAGCTACAAGGAGACCTGGTCGAACGCGAAGATCGACCCCAGCCCCACCTGGACGGGTACCTGGCGCGACCCCCGGTTCGCCTCGCCCGCCAACGGAGGCGGCAAACCCGAGAACAGCCTCACCGGCACCTCGTACATGGCGAACTCCGACGATCTCGCGATCGCCGTCACCGCCGCGCAGGGCAAGACACGCATGTGGCGCAACACCGGGCTTTCGTCGATGTCGGGAGCCAGCACGTCGCTCGCGCCGCACACGATCGGATACGAATCTGACGAAGACGTCGACAACGGTTTCCGTCCGTCGGGGCTGGTGCGCCTCAGCACCACGGTCGGCGAGACCCCCGAATACCTCCAAGACTTCGGCAACGAGGTCTTGGAGGGAACCACCACGCACAACGTCACCCTCTACCGCGCCGCGAGCGGAGCGCTCGTCTTCAGCGCGGGATCGATCCAGTGGGCATGGGGACTCGATCAAGAACACGACGGCAACGGGGCGGCCGCCGATGTCCGGATGCAACAGGCTCAAGTAAACCTCTTGGCCGACATGGGCGCCCAGCCGGCCACGCTCGTCTCTCCCCTCGTCGCCGCGGCGGAGACCACGGACGAGATAGGGCCGGCGGTCACCGTCACCTCGCCGACGGCCGGCGCGTCGATCGCGAACGGCACGATCGTCAACCTCACGGGCACCGCGACCGACTCCGCCGGCGTCATCGCCGGGGTCAACGTGTCGACCGACAACGGCGCGACCTGGCATGCGGCGACGGGCCCCTTCTCGGCGAGCACGTCGACGTGGAGCTACACCTACGTGCAGCACGGCACGGGCAGCACGCCGGTGCTGATCCGCGCCGTCGACGACAGCGGCAACTACACCGCGACCCCGAAGACCGTCTCCTACACGGTCACCGGCCCGTACACCGTGTTCGGCCTCGAGTCGCCGGTGAAGGTCGACTCGGGCGACCACGACCCGGTTCAGGTGGGGCTGCGATTCACCGCGGCCAGCAACGGGTACATCACCGGCGTGCGGTTCTACAAGAGCGTGGCCAACACGGGCGTGCACACCGGAGCGCTCTGGAGCGCGACCGGAGTGCGGCTCGCGAGCCTCACCTTCCAGAACGAGACGGCGTCGGGCTGGCAGAGCGCCACGTTCACGTCGCCCGTGGCGGTGACGGCCGGCACCAGCTATGTCGTGTCGTACTTCGCCCCGAACGGGCGCTATTCGGCGAGCAGCTACCACTGGGCCTACCGCGGCTCCACCGCGTCGCCGCTCACGGTCGCCGGCGGGTTCGGCGCGCAGCCCGCGGGCGTCTACGCCACCGACGCCACGACGTTCCCGACCCAGAGCTTCGGCGGCGCGAACTACTACGTCGACGCGATCTTCGACGAGGCCGACAACTCCCCGCTGACCGTCACGAACCAGTGGCCGCTCTCCGGCTCCACGAGCGTTCCGACCGACGTCACGGTGAGTGCGACATTCTCCAAAGACGTGGTCGCGTCGTCGGTCGCGTTGAGCGTCATCGCGGCGGGCGGTGCGGCGGTCGCCGGCACCACGACCTACACGGCGTCGACGCGCACGGTATCGTTCCAGCCGACGAACGCACTCGCCTCTGGCAAGAATTTCACGGTCGCCGTGGCGGCCACCGACGCGGGCGGTCGCACCGTGTCATCCGGAGCTTCTTGGAACTTCGCAACGGCCCAGGCGGCCCCGGCCGCGGGGGTCTGCCCGTGCAGTCTGTACGGCGAAGACTCCGTGCCCAGCATGGTGCAGGTGAACGATCCCGACCCCGTCGTTCTCGGCGTGCGCTTCCGGCCCGCGACCAACGGAACGATCTCCGCGATCAAGTTCTACAAGAACGCCGCGAACACCGGCGCACACGTGGGCACCCTCTGGTCGAGCAGCGGCACGGCCCTCGGCACCGCGACCTTCTCGAACGAGTCGAGCGCCGGGTGGCAGACCGCCGACCTCGCGACGCCGGTCGCGGTGACGGCGGGCACGCTGTACCTGGTCTCCTATCGCGCGACCGCCGGCAGCTACTCGGCGACGCCGGGCAAGTACGTCAGCGCCTACACGCGCGGACCGCTCACGGTACCGGCCGAGGGCGGCGCCTACACCTACGGCCAGGGCTTCCCGACCGCAGAGACGTCGACCGACTACGGCGTCGACGTCGAGTTCAACGCCACCGTCGATCCGATCACGTTGGTCTCGACGAGCCCCTCCGCCGGCGCCACCCAGATACTGCGGTCGTCGAGCATCATCGCGCAGCTGTCGCGCGCAGTGGCGCCCGGCTACTCGCTCGCGGTGTCGAGCGGCGGCACCCCGATCGCCGGCACGACGGCGCTCTCGGCCGACGGCACGACCGTGCAGTTCACGCCGAGCGGTCCGCTGCCGAACAACGCGGTCGTACAGGCGACGCTGTCGGGAGTCAGCACGGCACAGGGCGCGACACTCGCGACGCAGACCTGGTCGTTCACGACGGTGAACGAAGCCACCACTACGGTGACGGTCTCGCGCCTGTTCGGAACGGAGACCCCGACCTCGTCGACCGGCGAGTCCGACCCGGTGGAGCTCGGCGTCTCGTTCACGCCGAGCGTCGCGGGCTCGGTCACCGGCATCCGGTTCTACAAGGGGCCGGGCAACACCGGCGCCCACGTCGGGCACCTGTGGAGCTCGACGGGAGCGCTGCTGGCCACCGTGAACTTCGCCACCGAGACGTCGGGCGGCTGGCAGACCGCGCAGCTCTCGTCGGCGGTCGCGCTGACGGTCGGGCAGACCTACGTGGTGTCGTATCTGGCGCCGGCGGGCCACTACTCGTACACCTCGAACTACTTCTCGTCGCCGAAGACCAGCGGCCCGCTCACCGCGGGCACCGCGAACAACGGGCGGTTCCTCTACGCGACGGGCGGCGGCTTCCCGACGACCAGCTGGAACGCGACCAACTACTTCGTCGACGTCGAGTACTCGGTGACGAGCACGGCCCCGGCGGGCGGCGGAACGACCCCGACTCCGCCGCCGACGCCCGTGCCGACCGGGCCGACGAGCCTGTTCGGAACCGAGACCCCCGGCAACGCGGCGAGCGGCGAGGGCGACCCGATCGAGCTCGGGGTGTCGTTCAGCAGCTCGGTCGCCGGCAAGGTCACCGAGATCAAGTTCTACAAGGGGCCCGGAAACGGCGGAACGCATGTCGGCCACCTCTGGTCGGCGACCGGCGACAACCTCGCCACCGTCAACTTCCAGTCGGAGACGGCGTCGGGCTGGCAGACGGCCGTGCTCGCCACACCGGTGACGCTCGTGCCCGGCCAGGAGTACGTGGTCTCCTACTTCGCGCCGCAGGGGCACTACCCGTACTCCACCGGCTACTTCGCGGTGGCGAAGACCTCCGGCCCGCTCACCGCCGAGGCCTCGGTCAACGGACTCTACCGCTACTCGTCGGACGGCGGCTTCCCGCAGCAGTCGTTCGGCGCCACCAACTACTTCGTCGACGTCACCTTCACCCCCACCCCATAGAAAGAAGCCTTACCCGCTCCTTCCGACTCTCACCCGAAATGAGAAAGAGGAAACACATGACACAACCACTCAGCGTCGCCGTCGTTGGCGCCGGCTACTGGGGCCCGAACCTGGCGCGCAACTTCAGCGCGAGCAGCGACTGGCACCTCGCCGCAATCTGCGACCTCGATATCAACCGGGCCACAGCGCTCGCCGCGAAAGTCGGGCACGTCGACGTGCACGACAGTCTCGACGAGCTGCTCGCCCGCGACGACATCGACGCGATCGCCGTCGCCACCCCCGCGCGCACCCACCACGCGGTTGTGCTCGCCGCCCTGCGTGCCGGCAAGCACGTTCTGGTGGAGAAGCCGCTCGCCGACTCCCACGAGCAGGCCCTCGACATGGTGCGCGAAGCCGAAGAGCGCGACCTGACCCTGATGGCCGACCACACCTACTGCTACACGCCCGCGGTGATGAAGATCCGCGAGCTCGTGGCCGAGGGCGCGCTCGGCGACCTGCTGTTCATCGACTCGGTACGCATCAACCTCGGGCTCGTGCAGCCCGACGTCGACGTCTTCTGGGACCTCGCACCGCACGACCTGTCGATCATCGACTTCATCCTGCCCGGCGGTCTGCGCCCCACGTCGGTATCTGCCCAGGGTGCCGACCCGCTCGGCGCGGGCAAGGCCTGCATCGGCTACCTCACGGTGCCGCTCGACAACGGAGCGATCGCCCACGTGCACGTCAACTGGCTGAGCCCCACCAAGATCCGCAGCATGGTGATCGGCGGCACGAAGCGCACCCTCGTCTGGGACGACCTCAACCCGCAGCAGCGCATCAGCGTCTACGACCGCGGGGTCGACCTCGCCCAGCAGACGGCCGACGTCGGCGACCGCGCGGCCGCCACCATCTCGTACCGGCTCGGCGACACCTGGTCGCCCGCGCTGCCCGAACACGAGGCGCTCGGCGCCATGGTGAGCGAGTTCGCCGCCAGCATCCGCGAGGGCCGCACCGCACGCACCGACGGGCTCGCAGGCCTGCGGGTGCTGTCGGTGCTCGAGGCCGCGAGCCGCAGCCTCGCCTCGGGAGGCATGGAGGCTGTCGAAGACGACACGGTCGGCGTCGGTCGAAGGCAACCGGATGTCGCTACGCAACTGCTCGAGGCGGTGGCGCGATGACCGCCGTGGCAGGGGCCAATGTGCTCGTGACGGGTGGGGCCGGAACGGTCGGCTCGACCCTCGTCGACCAGCTGCTCGACGCCGGGGCCGCCCAGGTCACCGTGCTCGACAACCTCGTGCGCGGGCGGCTCGACAACCTCTCGCCGGCTCTGGCCGGCGGCCGCGCCGAACTCGTCGACGGCGACATCCGCGATCGCGACCTCGTGCACGACCTGACGAAGGGCAGAGACCTGGTCTTCCACGAGGCGGCGATCCGCATCACCCAGTGCGCCGAAGACCCGCGTCTCGCGCTCGAGGTTCTGGTCGACGGCAGCTTCAACGTCTTCGAGGCGGCCGCCGAACACAAGGTAGGCAAACTCATCACCGCGTCATCCGCATCGGTGTACGGCATGGCCGAAGCCTTCCCCACCGACGAACGCCATCACCACCACAACAACGACACCTTCTACGGCGCTGCGAAGTCGTTCAACGAGGGAATGGTGCGCAGCTTCCGCGCCATGAACGGCCTCGACTTCGTGGTGCTGCGCTACTTCAACGTGTACGGCCCGCGCATGGACGTGCACGGCCTGTACACCGAGGTGCTCGTGCGCTGGATGGAGCGCATCGTCGACGGCAAGCCGCCGCTCATCTTCGGCGACGGGCAGCAGACGATGGACTTCGTCTTCACCGCCGACATCGCGCGCGCCAACCTGCTCGCGGCCGAGAGCGACAGCGTCGACGGGGTCTTCAACATCGCGAGCGGCAAAGAGACGAGCCTGCTCGGCCTCGCCGAGGCGCTGCTGCGGGCCATGGACTCCGACCTCGAGGTCGAACACGGGCCCGAGCGCGCCGTCAACGGCGTGGTGCGCCGGCTCGCCGACACGACGGCGGCCGAACGCGAACTCGGTTTCACCGCCGATACCGAGCTCGAAGACGGGCTGAGGCAACTGGTCGAATGGTGGCAACCGCTGCGCGAGGAGATCGCTGCCGGAAGCGGCGCGCGCGAGCTCGCCCAGAGGGCGGTGCACGCATGAGCCGCATCAATGTGATGAAGCCCTGGCTCGGCACCGAGGAGGCCGAGGCGCTCGCCGAGGTGATCGCCTCGGGCTGGGTCGCCCAAGGACCGCGCGTCGCCGAATTCGAAGAAGAGTTCGCGGATGCCGTGGGTGCGTCGTTCGCGATCGCCACGTCGAACTGCACCACCGCCCTGCACCTCGCGCTCGTCGTCGCGGGGGTGGGGCCGGGCCACGACGTGGTCGTGCCGTCGTTCTCGTTCATCGCGACGGCCAATGCGCCCACCTACGTCGGAGCACGTCCGGTCTTCGCCGACGTCGACCCGGTCACCGGCAACGTGACGGCCGAAACCGTCGTTGCGGCGCTCACACCCGAGACCCGCGCTGTGATCGTCGTCGACCAGGGCGGGGTACCCGTCGACCTCGCTCCCATCCGCGAGGCGCTCGACCCGTGGGGGATCGTGGTGATCGAAGACGCCGCGTGCGGCGCCGGATCCACGTACCACGGCGAGCCCGTCGGCGTCGGCGCCCAGCTCACCGCATGGTCGTTCCATCCGCGCAAACTGCTCACCACCGGCGAGGGCGGAATGCTCACCACCGGCAACGCCGAGTGGGCGGACCGTGCCCGCAGACTGCGCGAGCACTCGATGAGCGCATCCGCCGCGTCGCGTCACGCCTCGGTGCTCGCGCCCGCCGAGGAGTACCTCGAGATCGGCTTCAACTACCGCATGACCGACCTGCAGGCCGCGGTTGGCATCGTGCAGCTCGGCCGGCTGCCCGAGATCGTGGCGCGCAGGCGCGAGATCGCGGCCGCGTACACGCGCGACCTGCAGCAGGTGCCGGGGCTCCGCGTCGTGACGGATCCGCCGTGGGGCGAGAGCAACTTCCAGTCGTTCTGGGTCGAGGTGCTGCCCGACTTCCCCCTCGACCGCGAAGGACTGCTGCTGCACCTCGCGAAAGACGAGATCTCGGCCCGCCGCGGCATCATGGCGGCCCACCGCCAGCCGGCCTACGAGTTCCGCGACACCGGCCTCACGCCGCTGCCGATCACGGAGCGCCTCACCGACAACACCCTCATCCTGCCGGTGTTCCACCAGCTGACCGACGCCGAACGCGGCCGGGTCGTCGACTCGATCCGCCGCGCGGCCGCGCTGCCGATGCGCCGCGCGACCGTCTCGGTGAGCGGGGCGTCGCGATGACCGACCTGATCGTGCTCGGCGCGAGCGGACTGGCACGCGAGGCGCTCGCCGTGGTGCGGGAGACCGGTTCGCACACCCCGATCGGAGTGCTCGACGACCGGGCGGGGCAGATCCCGCCCATGTTCGACGACGTGCCGGTGCTCGGGCGCATCGCCAACCTCGACGCCCACGTGCGGGCGGACGTGCTGGTCTGCGTCGGCTCGGGCATCGCGCGGGAGCGCATCGTCGGCTGGCTCGCGCAGACGGGAGTCCGTGGCATCCGCTTTGCCACCGTCGTCGACCCGAGCGTGCGCAATCCGGGCCGGTGCCGCATCGGTCTGGGCAGCATCGTTCTCGCCAACGTGAGCATCACGGCCGACGCGGACGTCGGCGACCACGTCGTGGTGATGCCCGGCGTCACCATCACGCACGACGACGTGGTCGAGGACTACGCGACCCTGGCCGCCGGAGTCTCTCTCGGCGGCGGGGTCACCGTCGCACGCGGCGCATATATAGGAATGAACGCGTGCGTGATGCCCGACACCCGCGTCGGCATCCGCGCGGTGGTCGGCATGGCGGCCGCCGTGCTCGACGACGTGCCCGACAACGAGACCTGGGCGGGCGTTCCGGCCCGCCCGCTCGCCGCCCGTCCGTTGGTCGCGTCGTGACCGCGCAGGTCGGCACCGCGGTGCCGTTTCTCGATCTGGCGGCGCAGCAGGCGGAAGTGGCCCATGAGGTGCTGCCGGTCTGGGAGGAGCTGCTGACGAGCGCCGGCTTCATCGGCGGCGAGCAGGTCGACGAGTTCGAACGAGAGTACGCCGAGTACGTCGGGGTGCGCTTCTGCATCGGGGTGGGCAACGGCACCGACGCCATCGAGCTGGCGTTGCGCGCGACGGGCATCGGCCCGGGCGACGAGGTGATCATTCCCGTCAACACCTTCATCGCCACCGCGGAGGCGGTCTCGCGCATCGGCGCCGTGCCCGTGTTCGTCGACGTCGACCCCGAGTACCTGCTCATCGACCCCCACGCCGTCGAGGGGGCGATCACCCCGCGCACCCGCGCGATCGTGCCCGTGCACCTCTACGGCCAGACCGCCCCGATGGACGCGCTGCGGCCGATCGCCGAGCGGCACGGGGTCGTGCTGCTCGAGGATGCCGCCCAGTCGCAGGGGGCATCGTCGACGGCGGGCCGGGCCGGCGCGCTCGGCCGGGTCGCCGCCACGAGCTTCTACCCCGGCAAGAACCTCGGGGCCGCGGGCGACGCGGGCGCCGTGCTCACCGACGACGCCGCCGTCGCCGAGTTCGTGCGCAACCTGGGCGCCCACGGCAGCTCCGTTAAATACGTACACGACCGCGTGGGCATGAACTCGCGGCTCGACGCGGTGCAGGCCGCCGTTCTGCGCGCGAAACTGCGTCGGCTCGACGCCTGGAACGCCGCCCGCCGCGCCGCCGCCGACCGCTACACCGAGCTGCTCGCCGACCTCCCCGGTGTGCGGGTGCCCGTCGCGCGGCCCGGCAACACCGACGTCTGGCACCTCTATGTGGTGCAGGTCGACGACCGCGACCGCGTGCACCGCGAACTGGGCGAGGCCGGCATCGGCGCCGCCATCCACTACCCGACCCCGGTTCACCTCACGGGCGCGTACCGCGACCTGGGCTACCGCGCCGGCCAGTTCCCGGTGGCGGAGCGGGCGGCGGGCCGCATCCTGTCGCTGCCGATGTTCCCGCACCTCACCGGCGACCACCAGCGGGCCGTGGTCGCGGCGCTCGCCGTGGCCACCGGATCTACGCGATGAACGCCGACGCCCCGCTGCGGGTGCTGGTGCACCTGAACAATCTGGAGGTGGGTGGCACCCAGATCAACGCGGTCGACCTGGCCGCGCAGATGCGGTCGCGCGGTGTCGAGTCGGTGCTGGTCGGGCCGAGCGTCTCGCTGCCCGACGGACCGTCGCTGCTCGACGTCGCGCGGTCGTTGGATCTCGAGATCCACGCGTACGAGCAGGCGAAGCCGATCTTCGCGCGGGCCCGCCAGGTGTCGGAGTTCGCGCGCAGGCACAACGTCGACCTCGTGCACGTCTACGGCTCGTGGGGCGGCGGCACCCGGCCCACCTACTGGGGGCCGTCGCGGTTCGGGCGCATCCCGTGGGTGCAGACCGTGTACGAGATGAGCGTGCCGCCGAAGAACTACCGGCACATGCCGATGATCGTGGGCACGCACTATCAACACGACGACGAGCAGAACCGGCCCGGACGCACCATCCTCATCAGTCCGCCGGTCGACCTGGCAGAGAACCGTCCGGATGCGTCCAGCGCCGCACGCTTCCGGCACGAGCACGCGCTCGGCGACGGACCGCTGCTGGTCATCGTCAGCCGCCTCGACGTGATCATGAAGACGGTGCCGACCCTCGCCGCGATCGACGCGATGCGTGGGCTCGCGGCGACGGGCGCGACCCTCGTGATCGTCGGCACCGGCAACAACGTGGCCGCGCTGCAGGCCCGCGCCGACGAGGTGAACGCGGCCGTCGGCAGGCCCGCCGTGCGGTTGGTCGGGCTGATGGCCGACCCGCGGCCCGCCTACGCCGCGGCCGACATCATGCTCGGCATGGGCGGGTCGGCCGCCCGGTCGCTCGCGTTCGCGAAACCGCTCGTGGCCCAGGGCGAGGCCGGCTGGTCGATGCTCTTCGAGCCGACCACGGCGGAGTTCATCGCCCGGTCGAGCTACTGGAGCCCCGACGAAGAGACCGAAGCTGCCGCACGGCTCGTCGCGATCCTCACCCCCTTGCTGAACGACCCGCAGAGACGCACGGAACTCGGCGGCTTCGGCCGCGAGTTCGCCGAGCACCGGTTCGCCCTCACCACGATGGCCGACCGGCTCGTCGAGTTCTACGCCAGCGTGCAGCACGAGTACTCGGGTCGGGAATGGCTGGCCGACCTGCCCATCGAGGGGCGGATGCTCGCCGCGAAGATCGCCCGCAACACCCGGCGGGCCTTGCGGCTCGCGGCGACCGAAGAGGGCGTCTGATGACCGACACCCGGCCCGCCGCGGGGCTCGGCGACCGCGCCGCCGTCGGTGTGCTCTGGACGGTCCTGCAGAAGTGGGTCGTGCGCCTCGGCGGCCTGCTGACCGTCGCGATCCTCGCCCGCATCCTCTCCCCCGCCGACTTCGGCGTGGTCGCGATCGCGATGACGGTCATCCCGCTCATCTACCTGCTCAGCGACCTGGGCTTCTCCACCTACGTGGTGCAGGCCGCGGATGCGTCGCAGCGGGTGCTGAGCACGGCGTTCTGGTACTCGGCCGGCGCGGGCGTGCTGCTCGCGGGCGGGTTGGTGCTGCTCGCCCCGCTGCTCGGCGCGGCGTTCGCGCTGCCCGCCGTGGTGCCTGTGCTGATCGGACTCTCGCCCGCGGTGCTGCTCGTCGCGCTCGCCTCCATCCCCATCGCGCTACTGCGCCGCCGCCTCGCCTTCCGCGCGATCGCGGTGCAGTCGTTCGCCGCCGGCGCGATCGGGCAGCTGACCGCCATCGCGGTGGCCCTGATCGGCTGGGGCGTGTGGGCCCTCGTGCTGCAGCTGCTCGTGAACCAGGCCGTTGTGCTCGTCTTCGCCTGGGTCTCGGCGAAGTGGCGGCCCAGCCTGCAGTTCTCCCGCGAGCAGTTCGTCACGATGTTCCGGTTCGGCACCAACGTCGTCGGCGTCGAGCTGGTCGCCCTCGCCCGGCTCTGGGCGGAGACCGGGATCATCGTGTCGGTGCTCGGCGTCACCGCGCTCGGCTTCCTCAACATCGCGCAGCGCCTGATCCAGGCCACCCAAGACCTGTCGGCGGCCGCGATCCTGCCCGTCTCCACCGTGGTGTTCTCGCAGATCCGCGAGTCGGTCGACCGGCTGCGCGCCGGCTACCTGCGCGCGCTCGAGCTGTCGTACGTGGTGGTGATGCCCGTGATGGTCTTCGTCGCCGTCGGCACGGCGCACATCATCCCGCTGCTGTTCGGCGGCCAATGGGGGCCGAGCGTCATCCCTGCCCAGGCGCTCGCCGTGGCCGGCATCATGACGCTGGGGGCGATGCTCGACAACGGCCTCTTCTACGGGGTCGGCAAGCCGGGTCGCTGGCTGGTCTACGCGATCGGCGTCGACGTGCTCACCGTCGCGACCACGGCGTTCGCGTCGCGCTACGGCATCGTCGGCGTCGCGATCGGGTTCGTCGGGGTCGCCTTCGTCGCCACGGTCGTGCGCTGGGTGCTGGTCGCGCGGCTCGTTGACTCCACGCCGTGGGTCGTCGCCCGGCCGTTCGCGCTCGTCTCGATCGCGGGGGCGGTCTCGGCCGCCGGCGGCGTCGCGGCGATGGTGGTCTTCGCGGCGCTGCCGGCAATCGCGGTGCTCGCGATCGTCGGCGTCGTCGTTCTCGCCCTGCACGCCGGGGTCGTGCGGCTGGTGTCGCCCGCCGCGTTCCACGAGCTGGTGGCCCTGGTCTCCCGGCGCCTGCGCCGACACCCGCCGGCCCGCGTCGCGGAAGCCGTCTCGTGACGGGCTCGGCCCGGCAGCGGCTGCTGCTCGAGCTGCAGCG
>Ga0247730_1001140_pt1 | contig 15502 bp, 3 predicted proteins | sample UWRJL073202C2_FD_180959 | JGI IMG/M metagenome (GOLD analysis project Ga0247730, IMG submission 180959) | Plant litter microbial communities from Arlington Agricultural Research Station in Wisconsin, United States - UWRJ-L073-202C-2 | ecosystem: Environmental > Terrestrial > Plant litter >... | reverse complement strand
TCCGCTGTGTCGAACGCTGTGCTAATAACTGTTTATATTGGTTATGGGCATAGAACGCCGAATGGATCACGCTGTCCGCATTCTCAGCCGCCATGGCTGCCGCCAGGCCCGAATGGGTATTGTGGGCCGCGAGGGCGGTATCGATATCCGTGATTGCGTCAGGCGTGCTGGATTTTAACCTGACACCCGTTATGAAATTCTCATGCAGGGGAGCGGCTAGATAAGTCGAGTTGAGATGGCCTTGAACGATACTGTTGGCAACCTGCAAATGTGCCAAGGCTGTGGGAGGTTTTGGACCAGCATGCCCGACCAGCCTCTTCAGCTTGCTTGGGAATATATAGTAATGGTCGTATGTGCCAGCGCCAGTTTGTGTAAATCTGTTGACCCTTGATAAATGTGATATCTCATGACCCAAAACTAACGGAAGACCCTGATCGCTGAATTTATTTAGATTTATAGCGATTCGCCCATGGAAATCTCGTCGAAGCACGTAGGCTTTGGGGTTCTCGCTTTGCGCCATGATGCCAACGAATTTGCTTTGTCCCCATGGCGTTTGATAGGCAGAGGCAAGCGCGGCCCCTTTTGCCCAAGCTAGCTGGACCTTGTCTTTGACAAGGTCGTGACTTTCCCCAAAAAACGCTTTCATAAGCGGCGCGCTTTGATTTGGATACTCAACGAGCAAAGCGTGGGCGTTGTTGTATATTTCCTCTGTCTGTTTTAACGCTGCATTAATCTGAAATTTCCTTTGAATGGGAAACTGGTCCAGGCCACGGGCGATGATTTGGTGTCTTCTTACGTTTTGGGTCGACTGCTCGAAAAGGTCATTCTCTCCTTCATACCATCGTCCATCTACGTCTCGATGGCACAAGGGTGCATTGGAGACGAAGCAGTACATATTCAGTCCATTGACGGCCCCGGCCGGATCAGGATTTACCCAACGCTGCAACCATGGCGCGTAATACCGGAACCCATAATAATAAAGCCCGGTAGCATCTCGCTCCTTGCCGGAGTACCGGACTGTTTTGTACTTGGCTTCGATTGTACTTCGCGCTGCCCACCATGCTGTTGCGCCGAAGGGGTAGTAGCCTTCGTGGCTGATGACGTCACCAGCTTCATCGACTTCCAATGTGCATGAACCTATGTGGTCCTCAAGGATATAGCGCAGTTGGTCGTCGGCGATGCCGTTCGGTTTGCCCGCAACCCAATGCATTAGCCGCACGGTACTGCGCCCGGCTTTCACGGTGGTGATGTGTAAAACTTCCACTCCGGATTGGGTACGGATTTCCAGAGCAGGCAAATATCGTGCGTCGGCCAAAATCGTGCGACCGGAGGTCTGAGTGCTGCGGATTTTACGACAGCGTTGGTTATCGCCCCCGTAGATATATGTTTCGGTGTCATCTGGTCCGTCGTTACGTGTGACCTGTGTGACGCTGTGCAATTGATTGCGCAGGTCCCAGTTCAGGTTTTGACCCCTGACCAGCATTTGCAGGTTTCCGTTGGCATCAAAGCCTGCTTCCAATGTCTGCTCTGCATCGACACTGCGATTGCTGTCTGCTGCCACTAGCATCGTGCGCGTATAAGGTCGTGAGCCAACGTGGCGCATTTCTAGCAAATTGCCAGCGGCGTCGTAATCGTAGGTTTGGGTGTAGTTCGATAATAGATTTGGATCGGGTGGGGAGCTTATTAACCCGGGCAGTGCCGGTCCACCGCTGTTGCCAGTGGTCACTTCACGCCCGGTCGCAGCAGTCAGCCGATACAAACTGTCGTAGCGGTAATGATTAATCGGTTCGATCCGTTGGTTGAAACGGAAGCGAACTGGTTGTGCTGCATCTTCGATTTCGACGATCTTCCCATAAGGATCGTAGCGATACAGCAGCTGTTGAAGCGCAGGTTTTCCGGTGACAGCGGATTTCATTTCCACCAGACGACCTGTTTTCGGGTCGTAAGTTAACGTGCTTACGACGCCGTTGCCGGCAGTTTCGCTTTCGACCTGACCCAAAGCGTTATAGCGAATGTCACTGACAAGTGTGTGTTGTGCTGCAGTCCCGGATACCTGCAAACTCGCTGTCGTTAAAGTGCCGGAGCAGGTGTAACGGTATCGGCACATATTGCCCGCAGCGTCCCGTTGCGCCGTTATCTCTTGGAGGGCATTGTGGGTCCATTCGGTGCGGGCAGCGCTTTCCTCCAGAAGAGCGTCACGGGCCGCAGGGGTCGCTGGCCAGTCAGGCGTTTGTGCCGCCTGGAGGAAACGCCGGGTCTCATCAAGTCGATGCCCGAGCAAGCTGTAATTATCTGTCACCAAGGTGCCAGCGGGATCGTCGTGACGCTCCAGTCTATTGCATCGGTTGTGTGCACTGGACTCACCGTCGCCGTAACTGAACCGCTCCACGGTTTGGTCATTTTCAGTAACCGTCAATGGTCGTAGCAGGGCGTCATACGCGATATGCCGTGCGGTGAGTCGCCCATCCTGCTGATGCAATAGCTGCGCCGCCACCCCCAGAAACCTCGAGCGCCATCCAGCGTCGACACTGTCTGTCAGTAGCACTTGCCCGGACAAGCTGTAGAGCGTTTGCGCGTTAGGACGCTGGATTTGTTCGCTTTCAACATTGGCCCAAAGACGCGGATCCCAACTGGCCTCCAGATAACCGCAGAGGCCGTATTGCTGTCGAATGACGCACGGGACCGGTGCATCGCTGATATGGCGGCGATACCAGTTTACTTCCCTTATCACCAGGCCGCGACCGTCGATAACATCCAGTCTTGGGGTGCGCGCGTGCAGATCATCGTTCATTGAGCTTGACCTGCTGTCTTCGCGTCAGAACTTCTTCAGCCGTATCGTTCTCATCTTCGCTGATGGTGTACCAGGTCAGGTGTGTCTGGCGGCGCATCCAGTCGGCCGCCGTCAGGGTAATGGTGGGACGGCCGAGAGGGTCGTAATACTGCTTGTCGACATACCCGATAGCTGCGTATGAAGCATCCTTTACATAGCAGGAGTTGTTGGAGAAGAACGGGCGGTAAATCCTGACGGGCAGACCCTTGTTGTTATATTCCACCTGTTCACTCACTCTCCAGCGTGGCGAAGCTTCGACCATTATCGGTTGGCGATTCTCATCGAACGCGACAGTGCCATTGTTGTGGATTTTCAAGGCTTGGCCATCCTCTACCAACTGCCGGGTTTGCAGCGTACGGCCGAAACCATCGAAGGAACTCAAAGAGATACGAATCTGTTTTTCAGGGTCGCCGGGATATCGGTCAGTGACCAACGAAACGCTGTATACGGGCTCTTCCCCATTCATCCAGGCGAACGGGTCATAACACGTCAGGCTGGCAACGTTTCGCAGCGCATCGGCTGGACTGTGCAACACCGTTTTGGGTGACAACTCCTGAAAAAGCGCTTCGTCGATAGGCTCGAAACCGATCTCCTGCCCCAGTTCGGTCCCGTAGAAACTGGTGGCGCATAGCATGCCAAAGGCGTCGTAAATCGCTTCTTGGGTATTCTGATTCGGATCAAGGATGCGTCGCGGTTGTAACGTGCGGTAGTCGTAGGTCGCCAAGGTGGAGCAACCTGTGGCGTCGGTCACGCGAGTGGCCCCCAGGTGATAAGCGTCATACTCGATCTCGCTCCAGCCATGGCTTCGGGTAGGGCGAAAGGAGGCGACGCTATAGAAGTTCTCTGCACCAGCGTACGTGTTGAAGCCGCGCTTGACCGACCACAGGGTGAGATTGTCCTCCGGCAGGAAGCTCGGCATGAGTTCATAGCCCACCTCTAAAAGCTTTTCTGAGAGTTGTGCTGCGGTCATGACGCGGTCATAAGCGGTGAGCGCGTGATCGTCCAGTTCTGCGGTTTCGATGGCATCGGCGAGCGCAACAAACGTTGCTTCGCCGTCGCTGCAGTTCTGATATCGCTGCACTGAAAGGCCGGTCAAGGTGCGGGGCATGGCTGCGAGCTTGCCCTGAGGGTCAATGAACTGTTCGTAGCTGATGTCTTCGGGTGTGAGGGCTGAGGCGGGCACGACCATGGCATTACTGCGTTGCCGATAAGGCAAACCCAAATGCCAGCTTTGCGCTGCATCGAGATGGATGGCTTGGGCGCGACTTTCCTGTAAGTAAAAATGCTGCTGCGCATCATCATGTGAGGCCTGCCACCAGGCTTTTTGATATTCATCATCGAACGGCGGGAGATCTCCGGCTTTTTTACGGCGCGCATAGTTGACACAAACGCTTTGAGTCAGTGCTCCATAAGCGTCCCAGGCCAGATTCAGACTGTGCGTGCAGAGTGGATCATCCATTTGGCGGTTATATAGATAACTGACTGATTCGAGCGTCATCGGCAGCATCCGCGCATAGGGGCGGCCGACGCCGGCCTGCTGCAATTGCCTGACCAGATAGCGGGAGAATTGCACCGAATAAGGCGCGCTTTGCTCAGTGCAATCATCAAGACCAAAAACCTCGACCCGCAGCACCGATCCTGCCAGGGCTTGCGCCATCTGCCGCCGAGTGACCTCATCGGCGTCCGTGATCAGCACCTCTTTGCCGCTGGCAGGCTCATAGTGGGTCAGCAGGTGTGCACCCAATGGCCTGGCCTCGGGATCACTGTCGTCGTAATCGCTGGTTGCTTGCTCGGGGTAGCGTCCGCAGTGGTACCAGGTCTTGGTCATGACCGGAGCGGTAAAGCCCTCGTCGGCCGATACGGTGGCCGTCTCGGAGTCGGTCTGGATGACCAGTCTGAAGCCGCGAAAAGCTCGTTCCAGCCCGTCGTAATAGCCTTGGCGATATTGAAAAGACTGACTGAGCCGATTGCCGGTCACTTCATCCAGTTGCGTCTGTCTGACTACGACATGCAGCGCAAACGGCAACTCGCACCGCGGCTGTTGGTGGTGTTCGAGGAGAGTGCGTTTCTCATCCAGCCATTCCTGCGCCGAACTGCGATACTGCACCGTGCTGACCGCAGCCATGTGATTGTTGGTCGATACCAGCAGATAGGGTTTTACGGCCGGGTAATCGAAACGCCAGTGTCGAGGCTGCATGTGCGGCACGGTCAGCACAACGCTTGAACAGCCCAGACCTTGCAGGTCTGCGACACTCACTTCGCAGAGATGGTCATACCGCACTCCTTCCGGCCACGGCTGAGTGATCGGATCTTCCAGCCCGGTGCCGCCATGATTCATAAAGATACGCAAGCCGTCGGAATCCAGGTACAGCAGGTCCGCCGCACCAGAGCCGTCCAGATCAGCCAGCCTCACTCGCGCGCTGTCGAACATCTCAAAGCTGAACGGAAGTCTTGCGAACAGTTTTCCGGTGCCAAAACGGCCGCGTCCAAGATTGGGCCAGAACCGAATTTCATCATGTCGAATGCGGATCAGATGTTGTTGGCCTGAGCCCAGGACATCGCTAAAGGCAACCAATTCATTAGGGCTGTCGCTGAGCAATGGCAGTAGATCATTGTCTTGATCGTGAGCGACATCAACGCCACGAGCGAAGCCTTTAGCCTCTCGATTGGCGTACATACGAACGCTGCGGGGACCAATCAGCGCCAGATCGGACAGGCCTCCTCCTACGACGTCTACGAGTTGGCCCATGGGATTGAAAAATTCGGCGGGGAAGGCATCGAAAGTCGCGAATCTGGACCAGTTTCTTTCTGGATCAAGGGTAAAAAAACCTGCTATGCCGGGCTGTGCGACGAGCCAGTCCAGACGCCCGTTGCCTGTCAGGTCGGTCAGTGTTTGCCAAATGGGCGACTGCGCATTGGCAATCGGTATTTTTGGCAGAGCACTCCAGGGGCCGTAAGTGATTGCATCGGCTGAGCTTGCATCCTCTGCACGCAGCGGCTCGCGGTACAGCCAGGTTTTATTTTCTTGATAGAGCACGCCTGGAACGCCTTCACCAAATAGGTCAACCAGTTGGTAGGGCTGGCCGTTATTGAGGCCCGGCATGGCATCGAACTCACTAAAGCCACCCTCGCCGACATTAAATTCGGAGAAATCAAAACTCAACGGCGGGCGGGCCTCCAGAATTCCCGCGTGATTGGAAAATGGCGCGGACACTGCCTGTTGATGAACTTCGCTCAGCGTGCTGTAGCCATGGGTCAGGGTCTTATATTTGAATAGTAGCCGCCTGATGAGCCTCGGTTCGGGGCCCAGTTCGTCTGGGAAGTGATGAAACATCAATACTTGATGGCAGAGCCGCAGGTTGCCCAGCTCAAAACCGTAGGCAAAGCTGGAATGAGGGTCGGTACGTACCGGCCAGATTGTTGCCTCGGTGTAGGACGGGATGCTTTCCTGGTCGAGCGAGCGCTCCCCATAATCAAATATCAGATCGAAATACCAGTTCAGCTCATCTAGTGAATCCGGTGTCCAAAGGTATAAATTGGGAGACTGGCGCGCGTTGCCATAACGTGCTCGCCACAGGTAGCGCTGGGCGACGTAGTCGTGCACGGCATCGCGGGGTAACCCTGCATGATCTTCGGGTTTGTACTCGTAGAGGATGTGCTCGCCTAAGGCGTTCATCGTCTCTTCCAGCAGCCATTCGGCGACATGCGAGCTGTCAGCGGGATCAGTCCTGCGTGAATCCGGGCGTTTACCATATAGCGCCAGACTGCCGTCGGCCCCATGTACAAGCCAGAAGCCTGGTTCTGCAGCGTTCAAGCGCCAGCGTTCGATTCGGTCGAAAGCCCCTTCGATGCGGGTGAAGTAGCGGATCACCTGGTAGGTATGATCCAGCTCAAGCTCGTTGTAATTACTTATTGTCTCGATCTTCAGCCCGCCCTGATCCGTCAGTTCCGGCATCCAGATATCACCGCTGGGTCCAATCATGACGTCGTCATCAGTATACGAGGGCACGCTTTTAGTGACCCGTCGTGTTACGCGCGGCAGGTTGAGATTCCAACCCAGCCCGAAGAGACCGTTGCCCACCGAACTCTGATAGTTCAAGCCCAGAGTGGGCGTATAGCCACGGCCAGGACTGATCGGCAGGCTGATGTCGAACGAGGCCGCCCCCGTCGCGCCAATTGCCGACCATCCTTTGCCGATGCTCTGAATGGCGCCGCCCCCTTTGGGCAGTGACGGTGCAGAAATGCCGGGTTGTTGCTGGCTATCCATAACCTTGACTCTCCCTCGTCCTGCGTTGACTTAATTCACAGGTATTTGGCTGGCCTATTGCCCGGTGCTCTCCGGGAGTTGCCGCTATCGCGCCCGCCACCTTTAGCGGTGTAGCGGATATGCACGATGATGTCGGTGATTGAGGCGATCATTTCCTGCTGAGAGGCAGGGGCGGGGAAGGTCAAGGTCCATCGCGAAATCACCCCGGTTCCCTCAAAAGGCAGGTAACGCTCTTCGTCGAAATTGAACACGAACATGCCATCGTCATCGACCCCTGTAGAAACAGCGATTTGCTGACTGGCTCGCATGTTTTCCTTTAGCGTTGCGCCCATTTGTACTGCGTTGTAGCTCTGGGTCAGAACGGCCCGGATGTCTTGATATGGGCCAACGATGGCCGGCAGCGACACGCTGACCCGCTTGATCCGTCGCCGCGTTTGGCCAGGATAGTCAGCGTCCAGCATCGCCTGTGTGATTTCGAATTCGACGATTCCTTCTTCCACCAGTCTGGCCATTGTGGTTGGCCAGTCCTGATTGAGTGTTGGCGCCTCAGCGGTGGATGTCGGCAGTTGCCGAAGCGACACGGTTTTGATGATCTCGAGCAGACGCTCATTGCGGGCCATATAGGCAGCATCCATTCGTATCAGGTTTAGTTTGAGTGATTCACCAGCACCCAGACCTCGATAGCTGTCTTTCCATGCACCCGGTTGAATAAAGCTGGTGGTGTAGTCGGCGATTTCGTATTGCCAGGCAGACTGGGCGCTCAGGCACAGTGAGAGGGTGGCGTCGTACGCCTGGTAATAGAGAGTGGAAAACTGACCGTTGAGCCACTGATAAAGCTGGGCGTTGGTAAAACGTCCGGTCTTCAGGAAGGCGTACATGTTTTCAGCCTGGCTTTTCGCGACCTCGGCCTGGCGAAGCTGGATGGACGTGACCCTGGTTTGCGCGTCATGTACCGCCAACTGGGCCGAAAGCTGTTCGATTTCCAGCTCCGCCTGCTCACGAGCGTTCTTCCATTCCTGAAGTCGGCGCCGAAATTGTTCGGTACGGTCCAGGGCCTCGCCAACGCCGTGGAGCAACGCCGCATCAGCCTGCGCGCCAATAGCGACAACTTCAGGGATTCCCTCAAGCTCAAATCCACCCATGGCTGTTCCCGCTGCAACGCCTACTGCCAAGCCTCCTGTCGCTCCGGCATGAAATCCGACATGGTTAGGTAAGGGTTTGAGCGCCGAAGCCACTCCCCAAGACACCGCCGAAACAGTCTCATAGACCCGTGCCAGCAGATGCGAAGCGCCAGCAGCTACTTCGATGGGGCTTACTATTTCCTCTGCGAGCTTGTCATAGAAGTCAAAACGGGCCTTGGCAATGTCCATACTGGCCAATAACGCTTTGCGCGATGCGCTCTCAACCTTTTGCGTTTCAAGCTGTAACTCGATGGCGAACTGTGCGTACTCCCAGGCCTGCATTTGTTGCAGTTGCAGGTAGTCTGCCTGGTCTTTGCGCTCGATGATCGACAGCAAGGTGTTGCCAAACTGAATCAGTGTTTCCACCGCTGCGCTGGCTCGACCCGCCATGGCACTGTATCGGTAATGCGGCACTTCCTGCGCCAAAAGGCTTCCCACACCACTGCCTGAACCCCCATTAGCGGAGACCGCCAGCAAAGCCCGCGGATCCAGAGGGGCGGCGAACAATGGCAGAAGCAACGGTTTGCCATCCAGCGTGAAGTTATGCCTCAGGTTATAAAGCCGCGACTCCAGGATGTCCCAGTGCTTGACCAGCTCGGCGTTGATGGGGGGGACGAAATGGTCGTTGTCTTCGTCTTTCAGCGTAGGGTCTCGACCGAACGTGCACAATCGCAGGGGCGCAGGCGCCAAAGTATTTGCAGGCATATTGTCATTCGCCGTTGTGCTGAGGCTGCGCTGGTTCTCGCGCTCCAGGCACGCGGTCTCGAAGTCGCGTAGGGCCTGACTGGTTGAAGTGCTCAAGGCTTGCAGTGTGATCGGCGTCCATTGGTCGATGAGCCGCGTGTCTGGGCGCGGTCCGAGTAAATCAAGCACGCGTACGTACCAGAGCTTGGCTTCGCCGAGGCTGTCGGGTGTCAATTGGCGGTACGCCGCATCGCCACGTTCTATCAGTATGTTGAGGTAATGGAAGTAGATCGCCTTTTGATAGCGCACCGGGTCGCTGGCTGCTATGCCGTCCGGGTCAATGGGCGAGCGCAGAAAATAGTCCGGGTCGGACACCTCGACTAAAGGCCTGACGTTCCAGTACGACGGCGCGCCGGATTGGGGGTCGGCTTTGCGGGCGGGATCGAAGATAAACGCCAGCCAGTATTCAGCGTCGGTAAATTGTTTTTCAAGGGTCAGGCGATGGCTGATCATAAATGGCAAATGCAGAAACAGTTCCCAGAAATAGACCCCGTTGGCGCCTTTGAAGTCCATCATCGGGGAAGACTCGGCAGCCAGAGCCGGCTCCAGTAACTGTTGTGTGTTCCAAGACAGCAAGGCTTCGAGCGCGATATTGGCTTTGTTGATCAACTCCGCTGCAAACAGCGTGTTCATCCGGATCGGGCTGCGCGCAACGGTGGTGGAGCCATCGGTTTTGGCGATCGAAGAACCGCTGAAGTCGATATATTCAGCCGTGCCCAAGCTGGCATCCGTACGTGTGCTGATTCTGGGTGCGATCGGATTGGTACCTGTGTCGCTGGTGAATTCCAGTTCAATTTTAGTGGATTTGAGTATGCCAGCAAACCGAGCGGCTTCGTCTCGGTGATGTACAGCAACGCCGTGGGTAATGGAGAAGGCCTTGGAGTTTGGGACAAATTGGGTAGTCAGGCCTGTCGGCAGCAAAGTGGCCCGATCTATGGGAATGTCCCAGTAGAAGTCGCTGGGTGCTGCAAGGGTGTCTTGAACTTTGGTATTGCTTTTTATCTGTATGTATTGGCCACCGGGTTGTGCCATGTCGGTGGGGTAGCCGAAATGTTGTTGTAGGTCATTAAGGACGGTCTCGGGGTTCACGCTAGCTGTTAAAGCCGGATGAAGGAAGTAGTGATTTCGCGGGTATCCTGAAAATTTAAGCCAAGTTATTGTGTCTTCCTGCAAGAGCAACACTGCGAAAGTCCAATGTATAAAGCATCCGGACAAGTCAATTGTCAGGGGGGCACCTGTTGCGAATGATATATAGCCCATGTTCGCGTCAAGAAGAAAATTTTCGATGGTTCCACTTAATTCGAAGTGCGCGCTGAACCACCGCCCGAGATCAGAAGATTCAGGCGATTTTTCAAAGTGTATTTGTGAGCCTTCCTCTAATAACAGCCATATTTCGCCATGTATTGCATATGGAAAAACAAAGCTGGCGTCCCATTTCCATTCGCTTCCGGCAAAGCTCACATTTACTTGTTTAGTTGCGGAGGCCGATATATTGCTGGTCAGTGATGTCTTGATTCTCAGTAATGAGCTTTCATGATTGAAACTGGGCTGATTTGCAGTTAGTGTGACGTCGCTTATAGACGTTTGCTTGGTGTCGTAATTCCAGCTGTCAGACTCAGGGTTGAGAGATTGAGTAATCACCGACTTTATCTGGGCGTGTGTATGCCAGAGAAACTGAAAATTGTATTTGTTTTCAAGTGCAAACACCCAGCAAGTTTTTCTGATCCGAACCTCATCAGGTTCCAAGTGTTGCGGGTCTACAGGTGGAATTATCGTTCCAGCGCTTGGGAACCCCTGCGTTGTGTTGAAGCTTTTGTCGATAGATGCAGTACGGATGAACATAAAGGTTGAGCTACTGCCGTCTGAGTCCCCCGAGGCAAGCGTTTGTCCGGCGTACATGGCAATGAATAAAGTTTCCGGTGCGCTTGAGGCGTCGAATACCGCAATGGTGTCCAGTTCCATATCCAGTGTGCGGGGGGGATTCGATCCCGGTATTTCATTAGCGGTTGTGAAGTCCATGTAGATCTGTGGGGCACTCCATGAATTGTCGTATTTCTTGTAGGAGATATTGAACAACAGCTGCACGTTAGGCGTTCTGATAATCGAGGCGGGAGCAGCAGGATCTGGCATGGGGTAGGGAGAGCTGCCAGGCACGGTGGCTTCGATATTGACTTCCTCGGTGACGTAGATCAAATCCACCCAAGTGACGAATAACCGGTTATTGAAGTACACCGGCCGTATGGTGCGCTCCAGGGTGTTGGCGGTCACCGCGATCTCGGCCTTTGTCCAGTCCGACCACGCGCCCGGGGTCGGATGATCGTATTTGGGGCCTTCGGTGCCTGCAATATAGGCTCGCTCGTTCATGTCGACGGTGCGCCAGTAGTACTTGCCTTCCGCTCGGGATTTTCCGATGAAGTAATAGGTGCCACTGGCAAAGTCAGTGCTGCCGATATAGCCATTCACGACTGTCAGGTTAGCGATTTCTTCGAAGCTTGCGAGGTAAGCCTTGACCGCTTCTTGAGCGATGTCGACGTTGATTTTATTTTGATTGATGTCGTTTTCCAGCTTGGAAAAATACGTCGATTTTTTCAGCCGCAGGTCCGGAGAAATATAAACCTCCGGATACAATGCCAACTGCTGGTTAGCTGCCCAGATGGGGTATTGACTATTGCGATCACGCCATTCGACGAACTGTGCTTCATCGGGGCGCAACGTGCTGTAACCAGGCTCCATGCCCATCAATGCGCCGTTGATGTACTGCTGGACGCTACTGATCGCCGATGCCACATAACTGGACTGCACGTCATTGGACACCTGATTGTCGAGCAGAAAGAACTCATACAGATCGTTCGCCGTTTTCAACTGTGTGTGCAGGCCCAGCGCAATCAACGGCGTGTGGTTAGGTACCACTTCGCTCAGGTAATAAGCGACCAGAGCATCGCGATAACTTTCGTTGAGCTGATTTTCGATTGTCCGTGACATGCGTCATCATCCTTGAAATGTCTATAGCAGTTAGCGCTCGTATGTCGCCGCGACGCGCGTCTCAGCGGCTGGCCGCCATCACCAGGTCGCCGACGGCCTGCCATGGCGCGATGTCGCTGCTTGCCGGGTCCAGTGCTGTGGCCTTGAGCAAGGCATCAGCCGAAAGCGCTGTCTGCTTGCTGCAAGCCTTGACGCGCATCGTCCAGTCGATCTGCGACACGGTGCTTGCCTTCTTTGCCGGCAGGATCTTTGTGGCAGTTGTAATTTCGGAGCTTGCCCAGTCGATGAGCGGGGACAAGGCCGATGCGCAGGTGTCCGGCGGGGCGTCGGTGTTCGCGGATGCGAGATAGGTAAGAGCCTGATCTTCCGGCCATGGCATGCTCGCAACCCATCGGCAGTAACGGTCGAGCAGGTACAGGCTGGCAAGGTTGAGCGTTAACGGCTGGTTGGTGAATGTGTCATCCAGCCAACCGGGGCTTAGCACAAAAGCCTGAAGCGCTTGCGAGCTGATGCCCAGTTGCAAAGCAACCTCGGCATAGCGGCCTATGGCCTCAATCTGGCGAATCAGTTGCTGACCTAGTTCGGCCAGAGGCTTCGTCAGGTCTGTCTCGGCGGTAGCGCTAAGCAGTTGGCTGAGTAACGTTTGAATGGTTACCCCGGCCCAACGGACCACAAGTTCGGCACGGTCCATGGGCAGTTGCGTGAGGTTGTGCAGTAAACTCTCGACGAGACTATTTTGCGTCTGCAGAGCTTGGGCGAAAAGTGCCGTCAGCCGATGGGCCACCTCATCCTTGGATATCAGCGTCAGCGCTATTAATACGGTGTCTATCGTTTCGCGCAGCTGCTCTTCAGGTGTCTGGCCCTGAGTCGGTAGCAATGAGTTCACCAGCCCATGACTGTCCAGCAGTGGGTTTAATAGCGTCCACCAATCGATGTTTACCCTATCGGCATCGACAGCAGGCAGATTCAGCTCATCAATCCGTTCGGGCGTAATCAGTTCTGCCCGACTGTCCCTCGCTAGTTGGTTGAGCGCATCAAGCGTATTTTGACTGGTGGGGGTTACAACTGTATCGACTCCCAACTGAAGGCGCACCGTTGCGACATTGCGCTGAGTTTCCGTCAGCCATTTGACAGCCCAGTCCATTTGCATAAGCACATCGAGAATGTCGCAAGGGGACGTGCCGTCGAGTACCGACGACAAACGCCCTGAGACGATCGCATGTATATAGGGAGTGCCACCCAATAACTCACATAAATTGCGGCTGTCTTTGACAGAAAGCCCGAACATCTGCGCAATGCGTGATTGTCTGTAGAAGGATGAAACGCTCCACAACGAGGTGGTGGGGATTGCAGTATCCGGCGACCCATTGTCATTTGCAGGATTAAAATGATAATAAGTATCGTCTATAAGCACGCCCAACGAATCTTTAGTTTTCTGCACGCCAATGGCGTGACATAACTTCGCGGTTGCTCGCTGTTGGGAAGCTGATCCGCCCAAATAGATGGTAGTATTGTCCGTTTTAAACGGATCATCCAATAACTGCGGGTTGTTAAAAATACGGTCAAGCATGGAGGGCTTATCTCCGATGCTATAGACGCCGAGTTCGTGGATGAAGCCCGAGAACTCATCCGCACCCAAGGTGTAATGGTTTTGAAAATAGAAATAGACCCCCAGGGCTCTTAACGTATTGGTATTTAAGTAGAGGTCAGGGTTGTCCTGCTGAGAGCGTGCGGCTGCGCAGATGAGCGTATCCAGTTCGGTAAACGGCAGAGAAGTCCAGCGCTGCAAACGGATGATGCGTTGCATGCGATCAAAGCTGTTGTTGTTAGTCTGCGTAAGATGTTTAGTCTCATTGTCTATCTCGATGGGTAACGCTGAGCCGGATGCGTTGTGGATGTTGATATATTGAGCTCCAAAAGACCGGGAAGGGTTCGCTGAGTTTGCCTGCGCATTGGGAGAACGTTTGGGCAATGATCCGTTTATGGCTAACAGCACTTCCAATTGATCAGCTGGCAGTCCTGATTTTTCCATGAAGGTGGATGCAGCAACGAGCGAATTTTCTATATCGGCCGAGTACATGATGTCGTAATAATCTTTGTAAAATTGCGCAGTAGACTCTGAGGTGTCATCACTTAATTCCCGAGCCTCGGTCAATAGCGATTGTTGTTCGGGGCTCAATCCGCCCATGAGTTTCTGGGCAGTGATAGGCGGCGTCTGCACCTTACCGTAATGATTTGCCGAGTCCTGGTATATAGGCAACTGGAGGCTGATTCTGTAGTTTATTTCGCCGAGACGCGGTTTATTTTCTGAAAGGCCTAGCTTTATTTGCTGATAACAATAGCTGTAAGGGAACAGGAACGGATGTTTTTTATTAGCGAGCAACGAATAGAGCGCTTGAGGGTAACTTTCTTCAGAATGGGTGTAACTTTGGATGCTGGCTTCCAGCACTTTCTTTACGATTTCCAGGGCTGGCACCGGCTTTAGCATCGTTTGATGATCCAACAGCAGGTCTTTTAGGTCAGGGCGTCGCATTGACAGTTTGATCTGTTTCGTGTCGGGTATTGCCTCTTCTAACTCTTCCAACGCAAAACGATAGATTGAGGTGAGATAGGCGACCGGTGAGTCTTTGGCCTCGATTGCTCCGACTTTACAAAACCTATCCCAATTTTCTTTAAACAAGTTAGGAAAACTAGGTCCTATTTCTACTAGCGAGCGTACGCCCGTGCGGCGGGTGATGGCAGGCTCCCGGCCGGATGAAATAAGTTGGTTTCGGTATTGGCGTACAATTTGTGTGGCGTAACACACGGCATTGTCATAGGCCAACTCTGCGTCGGCATTACTAAGCGTGCGAACATCACGGGCAAAAGAGTGTGGGGATTTACGTAAAATGTCGAACACTGACCGGTAACCCAATTGCTCCATGATATCTGCAAAAGCGATCGTGCCACCCTGCGATTCATGAAGTTTGGAATGGGTCGCGGGCACCAAGTTGGTCATTAATGAAAAGGGCTTTTCGTCCATGATGGTTTTCTCTCCGTCGTGGATGCAAAGCTTGTCCATTAATACGTATTTGTCTAGCGGCGGTTTCGGTGGGTGGTCAGGCCTGCTGAAATTAAACAATTAAAACATCAAGTTAGCTTTTAGAATAAATCGCTATTTGAAATGATATTTATGCTTCTAAAGGTAGTATTCAAATAAGCCCTGATGAAAGCGTAATGCTCAACCTGGTTGTTTAGGGCAGGGGAACAGCAACCATGCATCCTTCAGAGACAAGAAAGAAACTCTGACAGCCTGCACAGGGCCCTAATCTGGAGCAACTCGCCTAGGTTCGCCTAAGATTTAAACAGTGTGATGGGCATAGATGACTTACCTTGCAGGAAAGGTGCGTGGAAACGTATGCCGCCCCGCCCCCGGGCATAGGTTGCGGCATACGTTGTGAAAGGAGGGGGAGAAAGTCCTTCAGTCGAATCGCTTGAAATCGATACGATTACCTTCAA
>Ga0247730_1001139_pt1 | contig 15514 bp, 13 predicted proteins | sample UWRJL073202C2_FD_180959 | JGI IMG/M metagenome (GOLD analysis project Ga0247730, IMG submission 180959) | Plant litter microbial communities from Arlington Agricultural Research Station in Wisconsin, United States - UWRJ-L073-202C-2 | ecosystem: Environmental > Terrestrial > Plant litter >... | reverse complement strand
AGATCTTTGCGATTGCCTGTGGCCTTGTTGTCGCCGGCAGCCTGTGGTTCCTGATCGAGCGCACGTCCTTCGGCGTCAAACTGCGCGCCTCGGTCGACAATGCCGCGATGGCGGCCGCGCTCGGGGTGCGCACTGAGATCGTTTATGCCGTCAGCTTCGCGGTTGCCATCGGCTTGGCTGCCTTCGGCGGCGTCGTCGGCGCCGAACTGCTGCCGGTCGAGCCCTATTATGCCCTGCGTTACATGGTGACTTTCCTGGTCGTCGTCTCCGTTGGCGGTGCCGGCTCCATTCCTGGCGCGCTGGCCGCCTGCCTATTGCTGGGCGGCATCGATACCACCGGGCGCTATTTGATGCCGGAATACGGTGAGTTCTTCTTCTATCTCGCGGTCATCGCCATCATCACCCTGTTTCCCCGCGGCCTTGCCGGCAGGCTGCGCTAATGGCGTTGCACATGACCCATGATCTCGCGACCACGCGGACGGCGCTGAAAAAGCGCATAGCCTACGATGCATTGGGCATCGCCGTCATCATCCTGCTCGGCGTACTCGGATATTTCCTGTTTCCCAACAATCTGGCGCTGCTGACACGAATTATTGCCATTGCACTGCTGGTGCTGTCGATCGACCTGGTGACCGGCTATTGCGGCGTTGCCACGCTCGGGCATGCGGCGCTGTTCGGCGCCGGCGCCTATGCAGCAGGCATTGCCGCCGTACATGCCGGCGTCACCGAGCCTTTCAGCATGGTGCTGATCGGCGCTCTGGGCGGCGGCTTGGCCGGCCTGGTGTCCGGCGCCGTCATCCTGCGCGCCCACGGCCTGCCGCAATTGGTGCTGTCGATTGCCGTCATCCACTTGTTTCACGAAGCGGCCAACAAGCTGTCGGCCTGGACCGGCGGCAGCGACGGGCTGTCGGGAATTTCGCCGGATCCGCTGCTTGGCCTGTTTGCCTTCGATCTCTGGGGCCGCACCGCCTATGTCTTCAGCCTGGTGCTGCTGATCGTCGTTGTCATCGTCCTGCGCCAGTTGGTGCGCTCGCCGTTCGGCATGCTGAGCCGAGGCGTCAGGGAGGATCCGGTCCGTATTTCCGCCATGGGCGCCTCGGTGAAATCGACGCTGCTGAAGATGTACGTAATCTCCGGTGCCGTGGCCGGCGTCGGCGGCGCGCTGAATGCGATTTCGACGCAGGTGGTCGGCCTCGATAGCCTGAGCTTTACCCTTTCGGCCGAAGCGCTGGTCATGCTGGTGCTGGGCGGTACGGGTTCGCTTTACGGCGCGCTGATCGGCACGCTGAGCTTCATGTGGTTCGAGGATCTGGTCTCGGCTGCCAACCCGTTCCACTGGCTGACGATGGTCGGCGTGCTGCTGATCGCCGTGGTGCTGTTTGCACCGCGCGGTCTTTATGGTTCGGCCGCACGCCTGTTGCGCCGCTACCGGGAGCGCAAGGCATGAGCGCGGTGTTCGAAGTCAACCATCTGCAAAAGAAATTCGGCGGCCTGACGGTGACCAGCGATGTGTCGATCCGCATGAACCCAGGCGACCGGGTGGCGCTGATCGGCCCCAACGGTGCCGGCAAGACCACTTTCGTCAATCTGGTCACCGGCAATCTGAAGCCGGATTCCGGATCGGTGATACTGGCCGGCGAAGACGTCACAAGACAGAATGCCATGCAACGGGTACGGCGCGGATTGGTGCGCTCTTTCCAGGTCACGCGACTGTTTTATGAGATGACGCTACGCGAGCATGTCGCACTGGCCATCCTGCAGCGCGATGGACGCTCCGGCAAAATGTTCGGCAGCTTTTTAGGCATGCCCACGGTGATGACGGAAACCGATGGTATTCTGGAAACGCTTGGGCTGTCCGATCTTGCTGACGCCAGGGTCAGCGATATTGCCTATGGTCAGCAGCGGCTGCTGGAAATCGCGCTTGCCCTGGCACTGCGGCCAAAGGTTCTTCTCCTCGACGAACCGGCCGCGGGCGTGCCGCAGAGCGACACCGGACGGATCGAAAAGGCACTGGCCGAGCTGCCGGCCGATCTGGCCGTGCTGATGATCGAACATGACATGGACCTGGTCTTCCGCTTTGCCAGGCGGGTGATCGTGCTGGCGGCGGGCGCCATCATCTTCGATGGCCTGCCGGCAGACGTCACCAAGGATGCGCAGGTGCGCGAAGCCTATCTGGGGAGCTATGCCAATGCCAGCAGCGCCGCTTGAGGTGACCAATCTCAGTGCCGGCTATGGCCCGACACGCGTGATCGAGGATATTTCGTTCTTGGTGCCGGCCGCCACGCGGACCGTCGTGCTGGGCCGCAACGGCATGGGCAAGACCAGCCTGCTGGCGACGCTGGCCGGCCAGACCAAGCGCTATGGTGGCCAGATCCGGCTCGGCGGTATCGACCTGACCGGCCTTCAGAGCTCGGCCCGGGCCCGCTCCGGCCTGGGCTACGTGCCGCAGACGCGCGATATTTTTCCGACCCTGACGGTGGAGGAAAACCTGTTCGTCGGGCTGAAAACCCGCCCGAAGGACGCTATCGACGAAGCCTATTCGATGTTTCCGCGGCTGAAGGAGCGGCGCCGCAATCTTGGCTCGCAACTGTCGGGCGGCGAGCAGCAGATGCTGTCGACCGCGCGCAGCATTCTGGGTCGCCCGACCGTGCTGCTGCTTGACGAGCCGCTGGAAGGCCTGGCGCCGGTAATCTGCGAGGAACTGATGGCGGCCTTTACGCTGCTGGCCGATACCGGCGACATGACCATCGTGCTGGTGGAGCAGCGCATCCAGAGCGCGCTGGATTTCGCCGACCACGTGCTGGTGCTGGAACGCGGACGAATTGCCTGGTCGGGTTTGCCAAAAACGCTGGCCGACGACCATGATACGGTCGAACGACTTTTAGGGGTCGGCGGCCTGCACTGATCTTTGAGCGCAGTCGGCCGGCAGCCGGAAGTCCCATCTGTTCAGCATTCGTAGAGCCACTGAGACGCCGGTGAAGAGGCCGGACTAGCCACTTCACTGACAATCATCGGCCTCGCTGGGACGAGTCTCTCGCGTCTTTGGCGCCGCTATCGTTCAGCGCCAAAGACGCTTACAGCGCCTCGATATCCCGAACTAGGTCCGCCTCGACCTCGATTCCGGTTTCCAGCGCCTTGCGACGCAGGTTGAGGCCACGACGGCCAGGGATACGGACATTGTCCTGCGCTGCCATTTCCTCGGCCAGTTCGGCAATACGCGCGGCCGCCCCCGGACCGCCCGAAGCGCCGGGATCGATGGCGATCAGCATATGGCCGAGTGCGGGCGGCGGGCCCTTGTCGTCGAACAGCGACGAGGCCTCGTAGGCATAGTTGGCGCCGGTCAGGCCGGCTGACAGGATTTCCACCATCAGCGCCAGTGCCGCGCCCTTGGCGCCGCCGAGAGGCATCATCGTGCCGGCCATGGCGGCATCGGCATCAGTGGTCGGGTTGCCATCGGTATCGAGCGCCCAGTCGGCCGGGATTTTCTGGCCTTTCTGCTGCGCGGCCATAACCTTGCCGCGGGCCACGGTCGAGAGTGCCAGGTCGATGACCAACGGATCGGCCCCCTCGACCGGCACGGCAAAGGCGATCGGATTGGTGCCGAACAGCGCCTTGCGGCCGCCCCAGGGGGCAACGGCGGCCGGAGCATTGGCAAACATCATTGCCACCAACCCCTGCTCGGCAAAGCGCTCGACGGTCAGTCCCATCACGCCCGCATGGTGCGAGCGATGGAAGGCGGCCAGCGCAATGCCCTGCTCGCGGACGATTGCCGGCAGTTTTTCGACTGCCAGATCGAAGGCCGGATAGGCAAAGCCGTGATTGACGTCGATCGACAGCACACCGGGCCGGGTGCGGGCGGCCACGGGCGTCGCCCGGCCATCTGCCTTGCCGACCTTGGCCTGTCCCGAATAAGAGACGACGCGACGCAGGCCATGGCCGCCCTGCCCTGCCGCTTCGGCGGCGATCAGTGCGGTGGCCACGGAACGGGCGTTTTCAGGCGAAACGTTGTTGCGCTCAAGCGCGGTGGCCACAAGCGTTTCGGCATCGGCAATGGTCAGGATCATCGGTCGCAGGTTCTCTGTTGATTGGCGACGCGACTGATAGCAACTGCGGCGTGGATGCGCCACGCCGCAGGACGAGAATTAGCGCAGGGTGAATGAGAAAGGCACCGTAATCGTCTTGCCGGCATCTGCCGGCGGCGCGGGAACGGGAGAAGACCTGCGAACCGCCGCAACAGCCTCCTGATCCAGGCTGGCTGAGCCGGATGAACGCGTGAGCGAAGACGAAAGCACATTGCCATTGTTGTCGATGCTGAAACGCACATAGGCGGTTCCCTCGACACGCTGCGCCTGAGCATCCGATGGATAACGTTTGCGCCGCTGCAAATGCGACTGCAGCCGGGCCTGCCACCGGGCCGGCGAGACGGAGGAGGAAAAAAGACCGGTTGCCGACTGGCGCGCAGCATTGCGATCAGCCTGCCTGACCTGCGCCTGCGCCTGTTCGGCCGCTTTTGAAGCCCGGGCCTGCTTGGGCTGCTCCCGCGGTTTCTGCACGACCGGTTTTTTCGGTGCCGTTTTCGGCTCCGGCTTTTTCTGCTCCGGGGTCGGTGGCGGCAGCGGCCGCGTGACCGGCAGTGGCACCTCGACGTTTTCGAGCGCAGCCGTCATCTGCTGCTCGATCGGATCGATCGGTTCGACGATTTCCGGGGGCGGTTCCGGCGGTGGCGGCTCTGGCAGAGGTTCGACGACCTCCTGTACTGGTTCTGGAGGCGGCTCAAGCGTCGGCTGAACGACCTCCTGGACCGGCGGCACTTCCGGTGGCGGCTCCTCGACGATTGGCTGCACAGGTTCCGGCGGTGGTGGCTCTACCGGCGCGGGCTCGACCACCGGTTCGGGCGGAACGGGAACTTCTTCCGGCACCGGCTCCTCGACTGGCTCGGTCATTTCCGTCTTCACTTCTTCGGCCGCGGTTTCATCTGGCGTGACGAGATTTTCTTCGGTTTTCACCGCTTCCGGCTCGGCCGCCATCTCGATCATGATCGCCGGCGGCGGCGCGCTGTCGCCGGCCTCGACCGGCGGCTGGCGCATCATGATCAGAACCGCGCCGAGATGGGCGGCCAGCACCAGAACACCGGCGCCGCCCCACAGCGCAAACTCTCCCACCCGGTTGATCCGTGGTGGCTGCTCGGACCAGACGCTCACGGCGCCACTCCGGGTGCAGCCGGCGGCACGACTGCCGGTGTGCCTAGCGGTGCCGTCGCCGGCTCGACAATCGGCATCGGCAGGCTTTCCAGCCCGACCAGCGCGATCTTCAGGTAGCCTGCATCGCGCAACAGGTTCATCACTTCCATGAACTGGCCATACCCGACAGCCTTGTCGGCGCGCAGAAAGATGCGGGTCTGTTTGTCGCCCTTGGCCGCCAGATCGATCGAGGCGGCAAGCTGCTCGCGGGCAACCGGATTGTTGCCGATGCTGAGCGACAGGTCGTTCTTGACGGTCAGGTACAGCGGCTCCGACGGACGCTCGACCGGCTTGGCGGTCGAGGCCGGCAGGTCGATGTTGACGTCGACGGTGGCCAGCGGGGCTGCGACCATGAAGATGATGAGCAGGACCAGCATCACGTCGATGAAGGGGGTGACGTTAATCTCGTGGTTTTCCGAGAGATCGTCGCCGCTATTTTCGCGTATTCCTCCGGCCATAACGGATCACCTCGCAACCAGAGACACGGGGCGCTGGCGATTGCCGGGCACCTTGCGATAGTCGAGATCGCGGCTGACCAGCCGTTCGACGCCGGCGGCGACATCGGCCAGCAGATGGCGATAACCGGTGATGGAGCGGGCAAAGACGTTGTAGATCACCACGGCCGGAATAGCGGCGACTAGGCCGATCGCGGTGGCCAGCAGCGCCTCGGCGATGCCGGGCGCGACCACGGCAAGATTGGTGGTCTGGGTTTCGGAAATGCTGATGAAGGAATTCATGATGCCCCAGACGGTGCCGAACAGGCCGACGAACGGAGACGTGGAGCCGATGGTGGCCAGCACCCCGGTGCCGCGTGCCATGCGGCGGCCGGCATAGGCCTCGATGCGCGACAGCGACGAGGACACGCGTTCCTTCAGGCCACCGCCGCCGGCGTGGTCGATCGCCTCTTCGGACAGCGCCGATTCTTCGGCCGCGGTGCGCAACATCAGCGCGCCGGGACCGCCGCGGCCTTCGATCGCATTCACGGCTTCTTCCAGCGTCTTCGACTGGCGGATGATTTTCAGCGTCCGGGTGGCACGCGTGCGGGCGCCGGCCAGTTCTAGCGTCTTGGAAATCCAGACCGTCCAGGTGACGAGCGAAGCAAAGGCAAGGCCGAGCATCACGGCCTTGACCACCCAGTCGGCGGCCATGAACATGCCCCAGGGCGACAGGTCATGCGGCAAGTCGGAGCGGGGCGGCGGGTTGAGGAATTGCGACAACATGTCGGTCGGTTGTTCAGCCGGCGTTTCGACATCCATGGGTGGCTGGGCGCTCGGGGTGGCGGCGCCCGTCGATTCGGCAGGCACGGTCGCGGCAGGTGGTACCGCCGTCGGTGGCACGGCCGGGGCTGCATTTTCGGTCGCGGGTGCAACGGTTGGGGCCGGGGTGATCGGCGCGACATTTTCGGTTGGCGGCGCAATGGACGGGGTAGCGGGGGCAGCCGGGCGAGACATGGTCGGTGCGGCAGGTGTCGGTGCTGTAGGGGACGGCGCGATCGTCTCGCTCGGCGCCGTTTGCGCATGGCCGATTGATGCCGGCAAGGCTGTCGCTGCCAAAAGCAGCAGCAGAGGAATGAGACGGCGCTTGCCCTTGGGGCGATGGCTGGAAACAGGCTTATTGGATCGCATAACGCACAGCACTTTCTGGTCTCGCACGGTTGAGAGGCAAGCCTCCAGGCAATGGGCATGGGAGTTACGCCATCGCCTTAAAGTCTCGGCGGCTTTGCGGCCATTCGCATCTTTGAATGGGCGAACGCGCGGACACCGCCGTGCGGATGGTCATCCGCTGGTCTCTTTCCGATATTAAACTTGAGTGTACTTAGCAACTAATAAGTCACCATCTGGCCATCAGTTCCGCAAAAAATGGAACAATGTCGGAGAATCCGACGCTTGCGCGTAGGCGCTTTCGCGTACGGGGGATCAGATGGCTGAAAAGCTGATCAGAAACGCCGTTCCGTCTCCGACCAATGCACAGGCAAGCGGTGCCGTACCGTCATGACGCAAGCCGTCGAGCGCGTGAAGCGCGTGCATCCTGCCGTCCTCGGCGAGGCCAAGTTCACCCTGGTGGCAAAGCAAAAGGCTGGCGCCTGCGGGAAAAATGATTTTTTCGCCCGCATGCACACGGCGAACCGTCGCGGCGATGCGGCCACGCCGCGCCATGACATTGAGATCGACGATTGGCCCAGCGGTCAGAATGGCACTGGTGACCGCATCGCCGGCAAAGGCAAAGGGATCGGATTGCTGGTCAAGGACGACGGCACTGCGCGCCGCCACGGACAGCTCCATGCCGGCGCCTTCAACAATGGATAGCGTGCGATCTATACCGGAAAACACGGAGAATGGGCCGTCCTCGGCGACCGTCGCCATGCTGATCCGCCAGTCGAAATCGGCAAGCCCCGCGTCTGGCGGGAAAATGGCGATCTCGGTGGTAACACCGCCGCCATTCTTCCAGGGCATTGTCTTGTAGTTGCCCGAGCGCAGGACCTGCATGGTCTCAATTCGCCAGAATGCCGGGCAGACGCAGGCCCTTTTCCTTGGCGCAATCGATAGCGACCTCGTAGCCGGCGTCCGCATGGCGCATGACACCGGTGGCCGGATCGTTCCACAGCACCCGCTCGATGCGGCGGTCGGCGTCTTCCGAGCCGTCGCAGCAGATGACCATGCCGGAATGCTGGGAAAAGCCCATGCCGACGCCGCCCCCGTGGTGCAGGCTGACCCAGGTGGCGCCCGATGCGGTGTTGAGCAGGGCGTTGAGCAACGGCCAGTCGGACACGGCATCCGAGCCATCCTTCATCGCCTCGGTTTCGCGGTTCGGCGAGGCGACCGAACCACTGTCGAGGTGATCGCGGCCGATGACGATCGGCGCGGACAGTTCGCCGGTGCGCACCATTTCGTTAAAGGCGAGGCCGAGGCGTTCGCGATCGCCCAGGCCGACCCAGCAAATGCGGGCCGGCAGACCCTGGAAGGCAATGCGCTCACGGGCCATGTCGAGCCAGTTGTGCAGATGAGTGTTGCCGGGGGTCAGTTCCTTGACCTTGGCGTCGGTCTTGTAAATGTCTTCCGGATCGCCGGACAGCGCTGCCCAGCGGAACGGGCCGATGCCGCGGCAAAACAGCGGGCGGATATAGGCCGGCACGAAGCCCGGGAAGGCGAAGGCGTTTTCCAGGCCCTCGTCCTTGGCGACCTGGCGGATATTGTTGCCATAGTCGAGTGTCGGCACGCCGGCATCCCAGAAGGCGACCATGGCCTCGACATGCTGCTTCATCGAGGCACGGGCGGCGACTTCCACCGATTTCGGATCGCTCTCGCGCTTGAGCTTGGCTTCCTCGACCGTCCAGCCGATCGGCAGATAGCCATTGCGCGGGTCATGCGCGGAGGTCTGGTCGGTGACGATGTCGGGCCGCGGGCCGCCGGCCTGCATGCGCTTGACCAGTTCCGGAAAAATTTCGGCGGCATTGCCGACCAGGCCGACCGACTTGGCTTCGCCCGCCTTGGTCCATTTGTCGATCAGTGCGAGCGCTTCGTCGAGCGTCTGGGCCTTTTCGTCGACATAGCGGGTGCGCAGGCGAAAATCGATGCGGGTCTCGTCGCATTCGACCGCCAGGCAGCAGGCGCCGGCCATGACGGCAGCGAGCGGCTGGGCGCCGCCCATGCCGCCGAGGCCGCCGGTCAAAATCCACTTGCCCTTGAGGCTGCCGTCGTAATGCTGGCGGCCGGCCTCGACAAAGGTTTCGTAGGTGCCCTGGACGATGCCCTGGGTGCCGATATAGATCCACGAGCCGGCGGTCATCTGGCCGTACATGGCCAGGCCCTTCTTGTCGAGCTCGTTGAAATGATCCCAGGTAGCCCAGTGCGGCACCAGATTGGAATTGGCGATCAGCACGCGCGGCGCGTCCTTGTGGGTGCGAAAAACGCCGACCGGTTTGCCGGACTGCACCAACAGCGTTTCTTCTTCCGTCAGCGTCTTCAGCGTCGCAACGATACTGTCGAAATCGGCCCAGGTGCGGGCGGCGCGGCCGATGCCGCCATAGACCACCAGCTCGTTCGGGTTTTCCGCCACGTCCGGATCGAGATTGTTCATCAGCATGCGCAGCGGCGCTTCGGTCATCCAGCTCTTGGCGTTGAGCGCGTTGCCGCGAGGCGCGCGGATTTCGCGGATATTGTGGCGCGGATTTGTCATCGAGATGCTCCTTATCGTTTCAGATCGAGCGCGATCGATTCGATCCGCTGCAGAATGGTCTTGAGAGGCCCGCGCAGTCGCTCGGATTTGCCGTCGTCATAGGCAAAGGGCGGTGCTTCGGTGGTCAGATGGGTGGATTGCGCCAATTCCATCTGGATCGCGTGGACGCCGGTCTCGGGGCGGCCATAGTGTCGGGTGGTCCAGCCACCGGTGAAGCGGCCATTCAAGATGCTGGTAAAACCTTCGGCCTTGGCTGCAATCTCGACGGTCGAGGCCTCGAAGGCTGCGTCGCAGGTCGTGCCCATGGCGGTGCCGATGTTGAAATCCGGCAGTTTTCCGTCGAACAGGAACGGGATGTGGGCACGGATCGAATGGCAGTCGTAGAGCACGGCGATGCCATGGATTTTTTGCACACGCGCGATCTCGGCGGCCAGCGCCGCATGATAGGGCGCGTGGAATGCCGCCAGACGTTCGGCGATATCGGCCTCTGTCGGCGCCTCGCCATCCTTCCAGATCGGCGTGCCGTCGAAATCGGTTTCGGGGATCAGGCCGGTGGTGTTCTGGCCGGGATAGAGGCTGGTACCGGCCGGGTCACGGTTGGCGTCGATGACATAGCGATGGAAGGTGGCGCGCACCATGGTCGCGTCATCCAGCAGGCCATCGTAGAGCTTGTGGATGTGCCAGTCGGTATCGGCGAGAATCTTGCCGTTGTCGTTGAGGCGGTTCCAGAAAGCCGGGGGCACGTCGGTGCCGGTGTGGGGGAAGCCGAGGATGACGGGGGATGTGCCATGGCGGGTTTCGTGGGTCATTGGACATATCCCTCGCTGAGGCTTTTAAAAGACTCCTCCCCAACCCCTCCCCACAAGGGGGAGGGGCTAACCCGGAGCGATCGACGTTGAGAAACAGATTCACTTCTGCCTGCTGAAGCGCCGCAGGGAGCACTGACGGTGCGGCGTAAAAGCCCCTCCCCCTTGTGGGGAGGGGTTGGGGAGGGGTTGCTCACCAAGCTCTCGAAGCTCATCACATCAGATCTCCAGCATCGGCAGAATGCCAGCCGAAACAGCCGCATTCAACCGCCCGCTTGATACCAGGTCGCTCGCCGCCTGCAGGTCGGTCGCCATATAGCGATCCTCCTCCAGCGTCGCGACGGCCGTGCGCAGCGCAGCCACGGCATTCTGCAACTCCGGGCTGGTGACCAGCGGGCCGCGGAAATCGACGCCCTGGGCTGCCGTCACGGCCTCGATGCCGATGATGGCAAACAGGTTGTCGGTCATCTGCAACAGCCGGCGTGCGCCGTGGCAGGCCATCGACACGTGGTCTTCCTGATTGGCGGAGGTCGGGGTCGAATCGACAGAGGCCGGATGCGACATCTGCTTGTTTTCCGACATCAGGGCGGCAGACGTGACTTCGGCGATCATCAGCCCGGAGTTGAGGCCCGGCTTCTTGGCCAGAAATGCCGGCAGGCCGTAGCTCAGCGCCGGATCGACCAAAAGCGCGATGCGGCGCTGGGCGATGGCGCCGATCTCGCAGACGGCGAGCGCGATCTGGTCGGCGGCAAAGGCGACCGGCTCGGCGTGAAAATTGCCGCCGGAAACGACGGTATTGTCCGACAGGACCAGCGGATTGTCGGTGACCGCATTGGCCTCGATCTGCAGGCTCTTGGCGACCTGGCGCAGCAGATCGAGGCAGGCGCCGTCGACCTGTGGCTGGCAGCGGATGCAATAGGGATCCTGAACCCGCTCGTCGCCCTCGATATGGCTTTCGCGGATCACCGAGCCGGCCAGCAGCGCGCGCAGAGCAGCAGCCGTGTCGATCTGACCCTGGTGACCGCGTAAGGTGTGAATGTCGGGATGGAACGGCGCCGACGAGCCCATGGCGGCATCGGTCGACAGCGCGCCGGTGATCAATGCTGCCTGGGCGGCGCGGTGGGCGCGGAACAGGCCGGCCAGCGCCAGCGCGGTCGAGACCTGGGTGCCGTTGATCAGCGCCAGACCTTCCTTGGCGGCGAGCAAGACGGGCGTCAGCCCGGCCTTTTGCAGCGCCGTGGCGCTGTCGAGCCGTTCGCCGGCAAAGATGGCTTCGCCATAGCCCATCATTGCCGCAGCCATGTGGGCGAGCGGTGCCAGATCGCCGGAAGCGCCGACGGAGCCTTTTTCCGGAATGACCGGGATGACGCCCTTTTCCAGCATGGCCTCGATCAGCCGTACCACTTCGATGCGCGTACCGGACGCGCCGCGGCCAAGCGACACCAGTTTCAGCGCCATGATTAGCCGGACGATGTTTTCCGCCAGAGGCGCGCCGACGCCGCAGCAATGCGAGAGAATCAGGTTGCGCTGCAGAGTTTCGACATCGGCCGCATCGATCCTGATCGAGGCCAGTTTTCCAAAGCCTGTATTGATGCCGTAGACCGGCGCATTGCCGGCGGCGATCTCGGCGATACGGGCGGCGGCACGTAAAATGCCGGCATCGAAGGATGGATCGAGTTTTGCCGGCTCGCCGGTCCAGTAGATGGTTTCGAGGTCGCTGAGCGGCACGGAGCCCGGATGCAGAATGATGGTCATGAGAAAGTGCTTTCGCCCTTGAAGATACGTTGATGCAGCGGATTGAAGCCGATGCGGTAGACGAGTTCGGCCGGCCGCTCGATGGTCCAGACGGAGAGATCGGCGGATTTGCCGACTTCCAGCGTACCGGTTTCATCCAGCAGGCCGAGCGCGCGCGCCGCCTCGCGGGTGACGCCGGCAAAACATTCCTCGACCGTGAGGCCGAACAGGGTGGCTCCCATGTTCATGGTCAGCAGCAGCGAGGTGATCGGCGACGTACCGGGATTGCAGTCGGTGGCCAGCGCCATATGGGCGCCTGCGGCGCGCAGCGCCTTTACGGGCGGCGCCTGTTTTTCGCGCAGGGTGTAGAAGGCGCCCGGCAGCAGCACGGCCACGGTTACGGCATCCGCCAGCGCTGCTGCGCCGGCTTCGTCCAGATGCTCGAGATGATCGGCCGAGAGCGCACCATAGGAGGCGGCCAATGCTGCGCCCCCGAGATTAGACAGTTGCTCTGCATGCAGTTTTACGGGAATTCCAAGGCTTTTGGCCCTGTCGAACACCCGCTTAATCTGTTCGGGTGAAAAGGCGATGCCCTCGCAAAAGCCGTCAACCGCATCGACCAGACCTTCGGTATGGGCCTGATCGAGGCCGGGCAGGACAACCTCGGAAACATAGTCGTCGCTGCGGCCCTTGTATTCGGGCGGGGTGGCGTGGGCGGCGAGATAGCTGGTGCGGATGCGGACCGGGCGCAACGTGGCGAGTCTTCGCGCGACGCGCAGCATCTTGCATTCGGCTTCGATGTTGAGCCCGTAGCCAGACTTGATCTCGATAGTGGAAATGCCCTCGGCCAGCAGCGTGTCGAGCCGCGGCAGCGCCTGCGCCACCAGTTCGTCGTCGCTGAGCGCATTGGTGGACTTGACCGAGGACACGATGCCGCCACCGGCGCGGGCGATATCCTCATAGGTGGCGCCCTGCAATCGCATTTCGAATTCCAGGGCGCGATTGCCGCCATAGACGAGATGAGTGTGGCAATCGACCATCGCCGGGGTGATCCAGCGGCCACCGCAATCCGTGACCGGCACCGACTGGCGATAGGCAGCGGGCAAATCGGTTTCGGGTCCAACAAAGACGATACGGCCGTTTTCCACGGCCACGGCACCGGCTTCTATGATGCCCAGGCCGTCCATGGCCGGATCGAGCGTGGCGAGATGGGCATTCAGCCACACGCCGCTGCCCGCCAGAGACGTGGAACGCGAAGAATTGTTGTCGCCTGCAGGCATCATGTCTTCCCTTCGTTGCCATTATGTATATACATAACTAAAAACGGGACAAGTGGAAATTTCAGCTCGACCGAGCCTATAATAATCCGGGCGGGATTACAGGAGAGATGATGACGGTCATTCACGCGCAATCGGCATTGCTGCCCGGCGGCTGGACGAACAACGTACGACTGACCCTCGACCAGGGCGTGATTGCGTCGCTGGAAACCGGGGTCTCGCACGCCGACGGCGACGAGACCCATGCCGTCATCGTGCCGGCGATGGCCAATCTGCACAGCCATGCGTTTCAACGCGCCATGGCCGGCCTTGCCGAAATGCGCGGGCCCGATGCCGACAGTTTCTGGAGCTGGCGTACGGTGATGTACCGTTTTGCGCTGCAGATGAACCCGGACCAGGTGCAGGCCGTGGCCGCCCAGCTCTATATGGAAATGCTCGAAGCCGGTTTTGGCCGGGTCGGCGAATTTCATTATCTGCATCACGACCCCGAGGGGCGACCCTATGCCGATATCGGCGAAATGGCGCTGCGGATCGCGGCAGCGGCCGGCGAAACCGGGATCGGGCTGACGCTGCTGCCGGTATTTTACGCCCATTCCGGCTTCGGCGGTACTGCGCCGATCGAGGGGCAGCGTCGTTTCGTCAATTCGCTCGACCAGTTTTCCAAAATTGTCGAAACTTGCCGCACGGCAATGCGCGCGCTCCCGGGCGGCGTGGTTGGCGTCGCACCGCACAGCTTGCGGGCCGTGACGCCGGAAGAACTGGCGGCGATGACGGCAATCGCTGACGGCGGCCCCATCCATATCCATGTGTCGGAACAGACCAGGGAAGTCGACGACTGCATCGCCTGGTCGGGTGCACGACCGGTCGAATGGCTGCTCGAACATGCAGGGCTCGATGAAACCTGGTGCCTGATCCACGCCACCCACATGACCGAGGACGAAACCCGTCGGATGGCGCAGAGCGGCGCGGTCGCCGGCCTCTGCCCGATCACCGAAGCCAATCTTGGCGACGGCACGTTTCCGGCGACGACATTTCTGGAGGCCGGCGGCCAGTTTGGCATCGGCTCCGATTCCAACGTGCTGATCGGCATCGGCGACGAATTGCGGCAGCTGGAATATTCACAGCGGCTTTATCACCGGGCGCGCAACGTCATTGCCCCCGCCAACGGATCGACCGGCCGCATGCTGTTTGACGGCGCGGCAAAGGGGGGAGCCCGGGCGTTGGGTGCACAATCCGGATTGGCAGAGGCAATGCCGGCGGATCTGGTGTCCCTCGACCTTTCCCGAGCGCCCTATCTGACGCAGGACCAGATCCTCGACGGCTGGATCTTTGCCGCCAGTATCAGGCCGGATTGCGTCTGGAGCGGCGGCCGGAAACAGGTGTCCGGTGGCCGGCATATTGCCCGTGATGCGATCGAAGCGCGCTTTCTGTCTGTCATGAAGACGATGTGATACCGGCTGAGGAGCCTGCCGGGTTCAAGCGGGCAGTTTGAAGCCCAGCTGCCACTTGTCGCCGATGATACGGTCATACTGTGGGGGTTCGAACCGCTCAAAACCGCCGCCGGGATACAGCGTCAACTCACCGACATAAACCCAGTCGTCGCTGACATAGAGATCGACGCGGACAAAATCGAGGTCCCGCCCAAGCGCTTCGGCAACCTCGATCATCTCGGCCAGCCGTTCAGGCCTGCGCACGTCGCTCGGAAAGAGTGTCAGATAGTCCGGATCGTAAAACGGCAGTTTCTGCCAGTCCGGGCTATAATTGCACGAATAACCGCGGCCATCGATGCGGATATCAATCTCGATGTGCGACACCTTGCCGGCAAAGGTGAAGAGCCGGTAATCCCACGGCACGCCGCCATCGACGAGCAGCATTTTTTCGATCACCACCTGCGGCTTGACCTGGCTATAGGCCCATTCCCTGTTGTAGCTGGAATGATCGAGCGCCAGCCAGTCCGCCACCGGATTTTCGGCCAGTAGCCCGTCGATATCGGCACGCGAATACAGAAAGCGTCCCTGGCTGCTGGCATGCGTCGGCTTGACCACCGCCGGTAATGGCACATTGTCCCATTCGACGGTGGACAGATCGGTGCCGATCCAGAACGCGGGCACGGCATAGTTTTTGCCCAGCTTGTCGTCGATCAGTTGCTTGGCGCCGGCCTTGTCCACCAGCTTGGGATAGAGCGGATCGCGATCGTAGAGTTTTCGGACCTGACACTTTTCGGTAAAGGTTTGCGGGCGCTTCAGATCTGGCCTGCGGCCGACGATGCTCCAGTATTTCA
>Ga0247730_1001138_pt1 | contig 15525 bp, 21 predicted proteins | sample UWRJL073202C2_FD_180959 | JGI IMG/M metagenome (GOLD analysis project Ga0247730, IMG submission 180959) | Plant litter microbial communities from Arlington Agricultural Research Station in Wisconsin, United States - UWRJ-L073-202C-2 | ecosystem: Environmental > Terrestrial > Plant litter >... | reverse complement strand
AAACCAACATACAAGCTGCTACTTTTGTCTATTTTTCGTCTGGTAACCAATCAAGGGGAATAGGAGATAACTACTACCTTGATTTGTCCAGAGGATTCAATCTTCCGATTCAAGTATGTACAAACCTAGACTGTGTCCAGTTATCACTTTTACCAGTGTCCAGGTCATTGCATCCTCAAAAAATTGTGGCGTAGCGTCTTGCGCGACTGATCTCAGCCACGATTGTATGATTTAATCTATTTCCCAGGGTTTCGACGCACTGACTGGATTACCAGGCTCACTGATTTCATCAAACACCACGTCGGATGATGGCCGCACCATAACTTGCGCTGATAAATATCGTATGTACCCTTTACTATTCAAGTTGTCGTCAATCGCAATACCTATTAAGCTTGATATGACAGAAGATATATGTCCGAATGCCAGTGAGGCTATTTTACTTCCACTGTACTCTATGTATATTCACGTCGAACAGGCAAAAGTAACGATGTCCATTCCCCATCTGCGTTCTCTTGCAGCTCTCCGTCATATGTGATGAACTTCTGCCCGTTGGTACTTACCTTTTTCTTTGGCCACCGACTCATTGACCTGCGAATTCAGGGAAGGAGAATTGAGAGCTACAATACCTTCATCCTCAGCTACAGTTAACCCTACTTTGCCCACCCAAACAGAAACAGAAACAGAAACGGGATCCTCAACTTCTTCGATGTCTACAGGTGCAATAAGTGGTGTTGTTGTGGGTGCAGTCTCGGCACTCGTCATAGCCATGGCTAGTGTACTGCTCCTCTGCAGATGTAGACGACAGAAGGCGGAGAGCTCAGAGGAGCGACCAGTGGTGCCTTTCATTGGCGATATGAAGTTGGTGGAACACGGTTTATCGCCCCTATCCTCGTCGCATGTTGTGCCATTTACAGCTGGCATGGTCCAACAAAGACAGGCTCAGAAGACACTCATTAGCCAGCGAGCCATACACAGATTCAGTCACGTAGCTCCAGTCCAAAGACCAGAGAACGGCGAAGCGGCTGCGCCAATTGATGCTGACCACCAAGCTACCCAAACAACAAACATACGACGATTATTTGAAGATAGAAGATTTGAGGGCGAGTTGTTGAGTTTTATAGCGCAGAGGATGGATCCACCTAGAGAGTATAGACACGAAGATGACTTGAGTGAGGGAAGCGCTGCCCCGCCTCCAACGTATCGCGAAGATCACGCTCTATAATGATATAAGCGGCTCCCAATTGTCCTTAATGTGGTATGGTCAAAGTAGATCAAGGCGTCGGCATGCGCTATATATTAGACACAATTTCAAACCTAATACATAACAAAAGCGTTCGAAGTATCAGCGTCCCTCAAGATAAAGGTTCCCTGCGATGATCAGCAAAACCGAGAACAAAAAGAAGGAAAGAGGAAGATGTACATGGATAGGATGAACGTCTCGACCATGCTATAACGCGAGAAGACATGCATGAACGATGAGACCATCTCGGCCACACTACTTCTCAGACTGGACAACAGATTCCAGACTCCAGATAGGTCCATCCCGTATGGACCGGCAGTTCCTCTCCTTTCCGCACGTTCTTTCGATGCAGGACATCGATGCGCAAAGCTACCCGCGTTCACAACATGGGCCAGCTGTGTGACGGATTGACACGAGGATCTCAGAAGGCTGGAACCCTGAGCCATAACCTGAAAGAGAGTCAGTTTGAGCTTCGAATGGTCGAAGAAAGAAGACATAACCCGCCCTCGAGTAATGCAGAGCATAAGTAACTCCAAGTATCGAGACCACGTTGCAATAAGTTGGTGACGGAAGCCACAACGAGATGGTGCAAAAGTACGATTCCGCAACACTTCCGGGTTGGTGACCGCGGTGCGCTGAATCGTAAGTACATGATCCCCAAGCATGCCGTCGGAATAAACCTCTTTCATATCATGAAGATCCGTTAACAGTTCTCCTCCAAATGCATGTTCCTCCAACGCAAGAGAAGTGACCTTGGAGTTTGCTGTCACGTTGAAACGTGTGCCACTGTGTTCATTCATTAGCTCGAATAAAAGCAGTGGCAGGGAATGCTACATACGGGAACAACATGAACAGACAGAACCTCAGGAACAAACGTGGAGAACATGGATTGAGTGGCGCTCGATAACTGACGATGCTGAAAGGACTAAAGTTCTGTCCAACGCAGAAAAAGATGGAAAGACGAAGATGGACGTACAGTCAACATTGCGGCAGATGATAGAAGCATCACTTCTTCCCCGCCAGTCCTGCGAATCTGCACCCTACGCGAAAGTAGCCATTCCTCCCTCTTTATCGCGCTTAACAACAACAGCCCAGTTACGTTCTACGTCGGACGCTCTGGAGAGTCTATGTATCCTCTACCGTATGAATCTACACGTATGCATGTGAGCAAGGAGTGAAGAGATTTGAGGTAGGAGGAAGGGGGTCACCGTATACGAGCACACGCACGTCTTTAGGCGCTAGTTGGGATGCGCCACATTTCCGTAGGATAAAAGGAAGAGACAATCCATGGTTCAATATCGCCTTCTTCCCATTCTCTCGTCTGAAGAGTCAATATCGCGTCTGTATCCGGAAGCGCGTAAGCCAAACGCGCTTGAGTGAACGAAGACAGAAAAACGCACATGACTCTGTGAAGGATCCTTATACCCTCCACCTATAAACAAATCCTCAGGATAAACCTCCTTCATCCACGGTCTACACGAGACCTTCTTAATCACCGGTAATGAGTGCGAAGACGGCATGGACGTGAGGGGGTTGCAAGGGCAGTCAAGAGACTATGTTGCTGTAGGGAAGATATATGGCACGAAGAGGAGTACGGCTGGGACGATGTACGGTAATGAGTTGATAAAGGACATGGTGGTAGGAGGCGAAGAAGAGCTGCGTCGATATAAATGGAAGGTGGGTTAGAATCAACGCGCGTATTGATTCTGTATTCCTTGTTCTGCTGTCAGAAACTTCTGCGTCCGTTTGACCTATTTGCATACTTTCAGAGGTTGTTTACCCGATGTACCATGAACATGAATGGAAAGTCTCCTGCAAATCCAACGCTCGTCTCGATCCCATGCCGCGATGCCGACTGACCCCGACTGACCCCGTTCCCACGCATCGCTTCCTGTTCCCAACCAAGATATCAAGCGATATGGCCGCTCACACTCTCACCTTGACTCCAGTGTCGGTCGCTCTTCCTGCAAAATGAAAGATCCCTTTACTTGAAACGCTTTTCCGGCGTGATAATTTAGCAACACCGACAGATCACTGGCATGCGACGGACCCTAAACCTGGAGGCTACCCGCACATTCAGTCTCGCTATCTTCTTCTAGTCGAGGATCAAATCTAAGCAGAAAATAGATTCCCCATTTTCAGCATGCTTCTTATTTGGGGGGATGTGCTAGGTACCTAATTAGTCATTCTGATATCTTTTCCGTTCTTTCTGAAAGCTAAGCAAGACGCAATAGTTTATGTCAGGTGTACGTTTTTTGGAATTGAAGAGCAGTGGAGCATATCTATTGTTCCCCAGAATCTGATCAGGTCCATCTTCCGGCGAGTATCGCTATAAAGCACTGAAAAGCTTCGAGGAAGCAGCATACCCTTCTTCTGCTTTCATCAATCTGCCCAGTTACACGTATGCCTTTGTTTGTCCTGGTACGTACGCTCGAAACTCTGAACGATTTCAAAGCTCTTACTGTCTGATTGGGTAGCTCACCGGCTCCACTGGTTACATTGGAGGTCAAATCACAGCCCACTTACTTGACGCCGCTCATTCAGTTCGCGCCATCGTCCGTCCAGGGAGAACCAAACGCTTGCTCAAGACGTTCCCCAACGCTGGGAGCAAGCTCGAGATTGTCGAGCGAGAGTCACTTGTCTCGAGCGACTACATTGAAGCATTCAAAGGCATTGATGCCTTGATCCACGCCGCTAGTCCAGCCTTTGCCAAAGGTGTGCGATGCAGCTGCTGCATTCATGTCATTTCGTCTAACGCTGATATCTATTGCAGGCGAGACCCATAAAGAGATCTTTGAGGTCAGTGCTTGAATTTCTCACGTCGACCAATTCACCGACCGACAAGGCTATATAGGGCGGATACAAAGGAACTGTCCACATTGTGGAGTCCGCAATTGCGTACGGTATCAAACGAATCGTCTATACGGGATCCGTTGTTTCCCTATGGGATGGTATGTCTTCTTGCTGTATTCTCGACGTGTGCTGATGTCCCGCGCGTCGAACAGCCGATTATCAGACAGCATTCACCGACAAAATCCATGGCCCAAAGACCTTTGGCAACTTCGACAAAGACTACGACTACGAGAATGCCCCTAGTCCAATGAAGGTTTACCAAGCCACGAAAGTCATTGCCGATAAACATCTCTGGGAGCTCCAGGCAGCGCATCCTGACGTTGACATTACCGTTCGTACGTGACAAACCCCAGACTTTACGAGTAGCATGCACTAATTAGCATTCAATGCCAGTTATTGTTCCTACAATCTTCGGACCATTTGTAGAGAACTATCCTCCTCACAGGTTGCGCACTGATCTCGGAAGTGGTGGCCTAATCTATTCTTTAATTAAGGATACTACGAAAGACGGGGAGTTTCCTCCCAATCTTCCGCCGTTTACCCATACCGCTGACGTCCGTGATGTTGCCAAAGCCGTATGTTAGACCTCTTCGTTTTAGCTTTAATATCTGGCTCACATGGCTCTTAGCATGTCCTCGCTTTGACAGTCCCAAAATCGGAGGAAAACAAGCGGTTGCTTCTTAACGCGAAGAACTTCACTTGGAAGGAGGTTGTCGAGATCATCCGTGAGAATCGCCCAGAGCTAGCTCATAGGTTACCCAGGAAGGATGCAAAAGCGCCATCTCAGATATCTGTGGCTTTCGATTTGTCGCTCACAGAGAAAGTGCTTGGATTGAAGGAGTATCTCCCGTTGGATGCGAGCGTACTGGCGAGTCTTGATGAAGGCCTCAAGCTAGAGAAGGTCTAGACAAAAGACTCATTTATAATGGTCTAAAATCTGAGAAAGAATAATAAAGCATGCATTCTCGGGCGATCATATTGTCGATCTAGAGTGAGAGCGTGATTATGATCCTAGACAAAATCTCCACCAAGTACAACCTCATCATCTGCATTCCTTGAATTTTCTTCTGTACTAATGCCAGTACACTGTGCGTAGCCTGCGTGGTCGTCCGGCAGAGAAGGAATTGACGAGATAGTGCACCGCCGCTATCGATGACAGACGAGCGAGCGAGAGTACGAGGAGTCCACTGAACTCAGTTTTGAATTCTAAAGGACGGTGAAATATGAGGTGCAAAGCGACACAATAGACGTGCTCGCTGCTATTGCGCGTCTCAACCACGCCTATAAATCTCGCCAAGAAACGCCCGCGTTGAAAATATGCCTGAAACCGAAGGAGATAGGAAAGACAACAGAAAGGTGAGACGCGTGAGATAACTGGGATCCTGGGGCCAGATTCCCAGAAGTCCGTGCCGCGATGCCGTTGGCACCCATGCCGAAAGACATCAATGTGTCACCACTACGTTCAACAATACATCGACCAAGTCGGACTCCATACTGTTCATCGGCGGGAGAGGAGCTAATTGTGTCTCTCTCCAATGATCCACGTCACCTTGGCCTCAAGGTTCTCAGCATCAACATTATAACGCTTCTTCCCCTCTCAAATCGGCGTGCTGCAGGCGTTTATTTGCAAGGATTGGGAAGACTGTGAGAGATCACTTCGATACGAGAGCTAATAGTGATTCGGTACTCTCACAGTAGTCGTTGGAGAAGTACTTCAGGGTCTTGTATCGGAACGATCTGGGAGAGCAACTGTTTTGGCATGCGTTTAGGCATCCAATAATCACATCTTCGCGGTGTATATGTTTCTGCATGCCTCCACCCATCTATCCACATGTTGATCTGTGATCCTATAACCACTGCCATAGTTCCGTGAATGAGCGAAGCCATCTCCCATGATTCTAGTGATTAGTATTAAATGGCACCATTCTTGCAACGACAATCAGGGATCTACTTCTTATACCATCCTCCAGGATTCAGAAAGCTCTTGCTTGTTTTTCCCTGCAATATGAGACACTCAAGGTGCTGGGTTTTGCTACAGCTTCTTTTTATTTCCTCCTGGTTTCCAGCTTCTAGCGCAGTCAACATAGTATGTCCGTCGTAATCCCTCGTTGTGCGCTGGCTTTGGCTGATTTCTGGTTCTCGTAGACTATATTCAATAACTGTAGCACTACAATCTGGCCTGCAAAGTACTTGCATTACTACGATGCATTGATTGGGAATACAACCCAAAATCTCGCAGGTTGGGAATGGACAGCAGATCCACAGACATCTCGATCGGTTGATCTTCCTATTGGAGGTCGTGTTACTCTCTGTGCGCCTGCCTTTGCTTAAGATCGTATTTTATATCGCTAATAGCAAACCAGGGGGACGACAGGGATGTGAAAATAATGGGCAATGTAAAACAGGATCTTGTGCGTAATTCAAGTCATGCTGTTTGAAATGAGAATCTGATTCGTCCGTCAGGCGATATAATTGCGAGGAATGGGCTCAGCTGCAGCGAAAAAGCCCGGTCTGCTGTGACGGAAATGATGTTTAACTTGACCACAGGAGGAGTGGACTACAGTGTATCCCTAACCAAAGGATTCAATCTCCCAGCCGAAGTACGCATGGTTATGAAATATTTTTTCCGCAGCTTTTAAGCCTAGAAGCCCAGATTGTCCCATCTTCGAGCATTTGTTCCACCGCTTCCTGTTCGGTCGATCTTAGCGCCGATTGTCAGTCCACTCATATATTTTCAAGCTTTCAGCGCACTCACCAATATATCAGGCTCGTCAATCTCGTCGCAAACACAGTCAGACAATGGCCGTACCATCGCATGCGGCGAAAAGTACAGTACGTAACCTTTGCTACTTTTACGCGTCACATTTTCAACTGGCCTCGCAGGAGATAAATGCCCGAACGCACTTGTCGAAGGTTAGATAGTTTAACTGTCACTGTATCTTGAATTTTCTCATGTTAGACAGGTACATATGGTGCCGCCCCTTTTCTCTGCAGGGCTGCCGATACCAAATATACGGTGAACTTCTGCCCGTAGGTTCTATGTTCCCAATGCTAACTCTTGGTTGATGTACGCATGATTACAGTGGAGGAAATGTAACATCTACGATCATGCCTTCAGCTTCAGCTTCAGCCGGAAGCGAGCCCACAGGAACTCCAACCCCTGATTCACCACCCGGCGTTTCCACATCACTTTCCGGAGGTGTCATTGGTGGCATTGTTGCTGGTGCCATCTCAGTTCTCATCGCAGTCGTGGTTGGCACGCTCCTGTGCATCCGTAGAAGAACTCAAAAAGCGGAAGATATTCCAGAGGACAAAATGGTCGAGCCGTTCATTGATTCATCTCTCAGGGATGAAGTAGGTCAGTTGAAGCTACCAGTGAGAGACGACGGGACTCTGCCTTCCTGGCGTGTTACACCGTTCACAGGTGGTATCGATGAAAAGCAGCAGGTCGAACAGAATACCAACAGTCAAGCAGCGAACGAAGGCACTCAATCTTCTACTCAATCAGCTTCAGAACCTGGTGTAATTGCTTCGGCTATCAATGCTGCTCCGACAGTGGATATAGTGCAAAGGATATTTGAGGATAGGAGGTTCGAGAGCCATCTATTGAACTTTCTAGTGCAGAGAATGGATCCGCGTCAAGCGAGTCGCGAAGGGAACGAAAACGAAGAAGAGTTTGAAGGAAGCGTAGTGCCGCCTCCAACGTATCGTGAAGACCGCACGTCATAGTAGCAATGGATTGCCTGTGTCCTTTAGTTCTCGGAATGCTCACACGTTCGAACTGGACTTAAAAGAACTTACATACGCTAAGTCTTACACCATAATACAACAAACAACGTAAGAGAAACCTCGTACAGAATTACAACCCCAGCGCCAAAAACCCATCCAACTCTTTCAAAATCTCCTCTGGCCAACTCAACGTCAAATCATGCGTCCCACCTTCAATCGTCACCAGCCTCGCTTCCTTCAACGTTTGTGTCAGAAACGTGGTGGTATGTTCATATGGGACAATCTCATCGTCCGTTCCCTATTCACTCGCGCATCAGTGAAGGATGGAAAAGGATGAAAATAAGACGAACATGGATGATGAGAACATCGCGACCGTGCCATGCCTCCGATTGGAACACAGATTCCAAACCACGAATAGGTCCATCTCGTATGGAAGAAGCTAGCGCTGCGTTGAACAGGGGTAGATGCGCCGACTGCAGCCTTACAATCTGAAAAAAATATTGTTAACAACGGCTCCTCGAGTGGATCCTCATCCTCGAGGCTAACCTCTTTCACGTCATGAACATTTGCTCCTAAACCTCCTTCAGCATGTTCGTGTTCTACTGGAGGTGGAGAATCTGCCTTGGGATCGCTGACGTATTGAAGCGCGTGCTGCACGCATTCATTAGTCAAAGTTAAGAGAAAGTCGCAGATGCGAGTGAAACCATACGTACACGAATGAAGTTGACAGATAAGACGCCCTGAACAAAGGTTGAGGACATAAACTTAGTTGTCCTCGACAATTGATCCAGCTGAGCGCGTGATAGGTCCCATTCAGCACAGAAGATCAGGCCGGGAATTCGAGGAAAGCACGCACTGTCAACACTCCGGCAGACGATAACAGCACTACTTTCTGCCCCGCCAAGTCTGGGAAATGAGCAACGAAGGCAGAAGCAATTGCTCCTCCCTTCGACGTTCATCAGTACGAAGATAGAAGGAGGAAGGGAGATATAAGTATGCTTACCATAGACAGCCCAACGAGCACATCCGCGCCCTCATTCCATTTCACATGCTGCATCAACAACGCTAGCTGGGTGGTATATAGCCCTGTATCGTATTGTATCGGTGGTTCAGGTGCATCCGTATATCCTCTCCCGTACAAATCTACACTTCGCACATAAGGTCAACGAAACAGAGGCAAGAAGTAAAAGATGTGGCGTACCGTATACGAGAACTCGCATGCCTCTATGCACGAGTTCAGGCGCGATATGCTTCCAGATAATGGAAGGAATAGAGAGGCCATGTATCAGAACCACCTTCGCGCCATCTTCTGGGCCGTATAGCCAGTACCGTGTCTGTAGTGAGGACAATAAGAAAAAGACGCGACGTGAGAAGCAGGAATAAAGACGCACGCGACCATAAGGTAAGTCGACGTAATTCCCGCCAGGATAATATGTCTCGGGATAGATCTCCCATGACCTGCATTCCTGCGGTAGCGAGGCTAGCGAATTGGACGTGGGCTGCCATGGTCGTGGGTCCGGGAAAGATGCGAGAAGATGATATGTAGTTGCTATGAGGATGGGCGGCAGGACTAGGAGAGTATATACCAAGAATCTCGCCGAAGCCATAGCGTGGTTCTGTTACAGTGGAAATGAGATAGAACTGGCGATAACTGAAACATTGAAGACGCACAAAATCCCGCTCTTATTTGAGCAGCCGTATGTGTTTTTGTCTGCAGACAAAGGTAGCGTATTGCCAATAGCGCAAAGGGCGCGTAAAGACGGAGAGGAAGATGGTGGTGGTCGTAGTGCAAGAGACGCATGCGATTGCAGATAGCTCCTCCGATCATAAATGGTAAGCACGTGCCTGTAACCGGCAGCGCGTCTTTTGCTCTCTTGGGTGCTTTGGCTTATTTTACCACTGCAACCTTTGAGAGGCATTAAATCTTGCAGATGCAGCCAGTTATTTCCTCAGAATTCAGCTGAACAGCAAACAGCTGTCAAACGTGTGGATTTGGTCGGAGTCGCGGTCATCAAACTACATGTAATTGGCCGGTTCCGGCTATCAAATAAAGTCAACATCAACGACTTCCTTCCTTGTTGCCTCCGCGCATCATCTCTTCATCATACCCGATGATAGGTCAAGCAGTACTACCGCAGCTGTATCATTTCTGAAACCAGCTCTCTCATGAGAAGACGAGATTCGCTGCAAAAACTCGATTCAGCCTTTCTGGCGTCGCCACACCCGCCCCATGAAAATGGACGCATTTCTTATCCTATTTTCCGGTCTCTTCTTGTCTGATATCATTCATTCTGAGCTCGTTACGGCTCCAAGTTTAGACATGGACAGCGACACAGAAGCTAGACCTCCTCAGGATCACCTTGCGCAGCACCGGAAAACGAATGCCCGCTATCCTCCGTTATGTTTGAACTCTAGCAGTGCACACGATACTTACTTGCCTTCTACCTTGATTGAATTTCCAGTCTTGCCTATCTGTACCTCAGCCATGCCCACAAGTCGATTTCCGCAGCCTCCGCTCACTGAACCCACTTCTATCACTTCTCCAACTCCACAATCTCCTCTGGGCTAGACTCCTGGATTTATCTGCAAGTTCTCGTACACTTTGACCAATTCTCAATCGATAATCAAGCAATAACTTAGATCGTTCCTCGGGGAGTATTTCATAGCGATGCTTTTGAATAGACACAACAATCCAGTGAACAGATAGCATCTCGGCAGAGGCAGATCTTTGCCAGAAGCTCTTCATCATGATCATATGAGCCAAAGGACATATTGCGCAGACACCTGGCAATACTTAAGCATACAAAGTGCAGATCATGGCTTCCCCAGTTTCCGCCCTTCTGCTCTTGTTCATCTCTCCGTGCAATGCCGCGATTACTTACCCTATTCTGCTTTCTGTCGTATACGCGCTTTTCAGCTGCAATCGACGTTGTGAGTGTCAAGCTATATCTATCAATGCGATTTCTTCTAATACTGGTATTTACAACAGGTCGTGTACAACTCTTGTGGCACCACCATTTGGCCAGCTCTGTTTAGCGAGAAATACAGTCCAGCTACTACGCAGAATGGATATGTATCAGGCTGGGAGGCCGCCGCACACACATCCAGACGCGTCCAGATCCCAGAACCATGGGATGGTCTCATATGTGAGTACCGCTGTATATGTAACGACAAAAATGTCGCGACGGACTCATGTTCCATGTAGGGGGTAGACAGGAATGCGACGAGAATGGAGCTTGCGCGACGGGATCCTGTACGTGGTTTGCATGCGTGTCCTGGCTGCGCGAATGAATCCTAATATACGTATGATTTGATCTGGCAGGCACCGGAGGGATCAATTGCACATCGATGCTTGCGGATGATTCTCCAGCAACCAGAGTTGGCCTGATTTCAGATAGCTCTAATGCTGCAGGCTGGAATCAATACCGAGTGTCTTTGTGAGCCTCCTCATTGGAATTAAGATATGCGTTCCTTACTGATCATCGCTTCAGGCTTCAAGGCTTCAATATTCCTGTCGATGTACGACTTTATCCCGATATTTCACTTTATAGGAACTGATGATTTCAAAGGCGATTCTTAACTCTTCCACACAAGTGGAAATCTCTCCAGAACCGCCAGGATATTGTGGGCACGCTTCGTGCACTGCCGACATCAACGCTATTTGTTCGTTCACATTTCCTTTCTAGAGCCAGAATCATAACTGAAATGTCGCGTAGGCCCACAGAACTCAGGATCCGTCACTTCTGAAGACGGAAACACTCTTGCTTGTGCAGGAACGAAGTCTAACGAAACCATGCTTTCCTTCTATCGTATGTAACGTTCTACTCTACATGTCCTCTTTCTTACACAATTCGGCGCAGAGGAGCAATGTCCAGGTACTTTCGATTCAAATACAGGAAATAATGGTGTGCCGGTTCCATTTGTTCAGGCGAACGGATGCTGAATCTGAGTGGCATAGGGACCATTTTGGACAGCCCTCTTCGGCGCATATGTATCTCTGACGCTTCCTCTGTTTTCTCCGTCACATTTTGCCCGTGAGTGAGCCTACTTTGACGCTCAGGTCCTTTCTAATTGCAGATAATTCTTTTGTTGATAGAAATGGAGTGGGCGGCGACGGATCCGCATCCGAATCCCCCGGGGGATCTACGACAAACGGTGACGATCCCGGATCAGGCACTACTACTGGAAAATCTAAACTAGGTGGTGGAGCGATATCTGGTATTGTTGTCGGTGTTACTGTGTCACTTGCCATAGTAGCCCTATCGGTCTTCCTGCTCTTGAGGAGGAAAAGGAGGAGACGAGATCGAGATTTTGAAACACCAGAAGTCAAACAAAGCTCACAAGAAACCGTGGATCCTTTTGATCCATATATTGTTCCTTCCCCACATAATGGCGGGATCCATACGGGAAAGATGAGAGAGGCTTCCACCGTCACTAGCCCACTACCACCACCTTCGCCCGCCCCAGTTTCAACGCCACCAAATGGGTCACCACAGCCTCTTCCATCTTCAGGTCCTCAAGGTTTAACTCCAAGTGCCGAATCGACAGATGTAGACTTCGACCGATTGTTCGACGATAGAAGGGTTCGAGGGCAATTATTGAATATGATAGCGCAGAGAATGACTCCCACGGATGTTCAGGAGAGGGAAGGTAGTGTCTTGTACCCACCGACATATCATGAAGACGAGAGATCACCTTGATATAGATATTTATGTCGCTATTCTTCTTGTGATCTTACATACTCGGCAAAGTTCTGTAACATGTACATTATTGTTATAAAACTAAAGTTGAGGAGGGATATGCAGGGGGTGGAGGCTGTATAACGTTCTCTACAATTGAAAATTCACGTATAACTTGCTCTTGTGGTAAATTCATTCTCTGCGCAATCAAATCTAATAGCTCGGTCTCAAAATGCCTGCTCTCGAAAGCGCGCTGAAGGGTTCCGTTTGTTGAGAACTCCCCATTGTTTGCGCTCATGAATTCCTGCAACACTTCAATGCCTTGCGGGAGTCCTTCTGCACAGCTCACTGGGATGGCGTCGTAAGCGTTTCCGGAAGAAATGCGATCTGCAATCGTCGTCTTGATCTTAAGACCACCAAGGAAAGGCGAAATATGCGATTCCAAGGGCAACATGGTTCTGTGTGGGGTTATCGCTCCGGGGATTATACCAGGATTGCAAGACCTCTGTACATTCATCTCGTGCTTCTCATCTGTACGTGGCAGTCTTCCGCGCATCTTCAGGACAAATGCAACACCTGCCATCGTAATAAACGCAAACACCACTCCACCGACCACTCCGCCTGCAAACCCGTATAGTAATGGGCGCTCCGAGAGGCCCAAAGCTTTCATACTCAAGAAAACTGGACAGATCTAGTGATATACGTTTGGGGTGCTGCTTTCTTTCTTGGAATATGGTTTCGTAAACCTTAACAAAGGTAGATGTGGGAGCGGCAATATAACGGGATTTATTATGTTAACGGTTTGGATGAGCATAGAAGACGATGCGCGTTGAGTAATGGCGTAAGGTGTTGTAAGTCGCATACAGGCTAGATGAGAAATTGTGTGGGGGTTCTGGAAGGCTCGGCTGCTATAACTGATGCGAAAAGATATCTGCTCTCCAACCACTTAAATAAGTTCACAAGTACAGCCTCGCTGTCGTTTATGACTCTATCTAGATCTCTTGCAACCGTATTGGGAATACCAGATATGAAGCGCAGGTTGTATGACTCAGAGGCCAACTGGAACTGACACCCGGAGGAGCAAGCTATTGGAGCCTTGCTCCGATTACTGCTCCGATTACTGCTTCTATGGCCTATTGAATGTAGATTTGCATAGAAGCAGCTATTGGGGCTGTCATCGGAGCAGTGCTACAACGCGGCTGATATCTCCTGTGTGACTCCTACAAATTAAAAGCGAGTATAGAGCAAAGTTGTAACATAGTAACATCCAGCAACGAGTAACATGACAGTATTGTAGTGTCATTCATCGATGTGACAAGCTAGCTATACACTGCGAAAAAGTAGCCAAAGTCAATGCACCATCAACATATTAGACAAGTTATTCATTCAATTTCAATCTCTTCACCATATCCAATAAGAGTCTTAGCATAAAATATCACAAGAAGAAATGCAGGGTATCCATAATACAACATAGGTATAATAATGAGAAGCGCTTACAACTTCCCTTTCAACCCGGCTCCAACCCGAACCTCGCATTCTAGTTCCCTCAACGCTCCCGCAACTATAGAGTCCAGCTTAACACGTCCACGGGAGGCTAACTTATAAGTCAACGAGACTTGTCGAACACTGCTACTTTTCAGGGCTCGCACTATAGCAACAATCTCTTCCTTCTTCAAAACGGATTGGTCGAGATTAAATCGCTGTAACGCGCTCAACTGAGAAAGCAGGGAAATAAGCGTTGGTGCAGAATCGGTAGACACGTCCAAGTCCACAATCTTCGCCTCTGCTCCAGACCGCCTAATCAGCCCTATCAATGAATCTCCACGAACGCCAAGTATGCTGTACACAGACAATGAAGTCGTGGAAGGTAAGGTCATGCCATCTAGAAGAGATTCCGTCTCGTTGTTGATCCCGTTATTGATCACACACAACGAACGTAAACTCGAATGTTGGACCCGTGGAACAGGAGAGAGCGTGGCTCTGGACATCTCTATACGATAGAATACCAGGTTTGGTGCGCGCCGTAGCATGTAGTACGGATCCTTGATAGTCGTGCACTCTATCCAGACAGACCGTATCCGAGGGGCATACGAGGTGCGCTGCTCTGATTCCCCCGGAGCAGCAGCCCGAGATAACTCTCTGAAGAGCTGCTTGACATCGAGGAAGCGATCAGCTTTGATATGTATGTGCAAGGGAGAATCACTGGAGCGACGGATATGGATGTGGTATCTCTTCATGTCTGACGGCGAGAGTGGCAATTCAAGGCCAATATAGGACCACGATCCAGGACAGAGGTGGAGGGAAATGTGGGACCATCGCCTGCATACAAGCGGAATAGTCCAAACTGACGCTAGGGGATCTGAGGTAGAGGAGGTATTCGCAGAAGAGGCGCTGAGTGAAAAGATGGTAACGAGAATTTGTTCTGGGAGCGAATGGATCGTGGTCAGTGGCGGGGCGTCCGAGCTTGACTCTGGTTCAGCGTCAGAGGGCGAGACTAAGGGAATCTCTGACTGCGAACATAAGATTCCATGTACTGAAGAACCTGCATGAGATGGCGAACCTGGTAAACATCCTGATGATAGGGATAAAATCGATTTCCCTTTATCCAGACACGGCTCTGCGACGGCTTCTTCTTCTTCCAAGTCGATGTCCATAGCCGTGCCATTGTGAATGAACGTGAGATTCGCGAGTTTATGAGCGGGAGAGGATCTTGAAGAAGACTGCGACTCTGTGTCCGAGTCGACATCGCTGCTTTGTTTGTGGTAGATGTGGTCATAGCGCGATGGTACTGGCCCCCATGGGCGATTTGTAAAGGGGAATGTGTGGTACTTGAGGAGGAATCGAAGGCTACTAGTGAAGGGGCCCTCTGCGCGGGATGGTACTGTTTCCACGCGTGAAATGTTCGCCACATCTGGTCAAAGGTTGTCGTAATCATCATCATCTCAAACGTCTTTGTCTTGACTTATGCGGTTCGGGAAAACGTAGCTCTAAGAGGAGAAGTTAACATGGAATTCAGAAGCGTAA
>Ga0247730_1001137_pt1 | contig 15529 bp, 14 predicted proteins | sample UWRJL073202C2_FD_180959 | JGI IMG/M metagenome (GOLD analysis project Ga0247730, IMG submission 180959) | Plant litter microbial communities from Arlington Agricultural Research Station in Wisconsin, United States - UWRJ-L073-202C-2 | ecosystem: Environmental > Terrestrial > Plant litter >... | reverse complement strand
GCTTGCCAACTCTATACAGTAACCTAATGTTCCGAATATTATTGAGCCTTTGGTGCCGTTTTGGTCGATGCTTGCTTTGAGGAAGTAGACAGATTTGACGTATGGCACGCAGAACGATACAATTGCCAGTAGAATTGTAGCAGCCAATGTGGCGAGGAATCCTGGAGTGGCTGGCCGTATGATTCCCATGACTGCTTGCTGATCAGATAGCTTGTTTGTGGGAGATGTAGGACGCTAAGCGCAGCAAGTGCCAGCGGGAGAAAAGAGAAGGAGAGTGAGAGGAGATGGCGGTTTGAATATAAGTGAGACGGTAGGGTTTCTGAGTTTGGCAGTGCAAGCGTCAGATGGACGTTGCTGCAAGAGATGCACTGCCTCAGCCAGTCCGGCACGAATGGCCGTCTACGACCGTGTGATGTCAATATTTTAACTATTGCAATTGCTAGTAGCTGTGGCCGTTAACATATTCTTGCGGGCACTCTGTCTCGCAGATCTCAGTATTTAAATAATATAAATACATCGAGAAACAGGGCGAAATCTTGAGATACTCAAGGATGGCCTATTGATATCTCCGCTGTGTAACACGCTGAGGCTTGGAGTCCCTCCTTCTGCGCAGCCCAATCCAACCTGTTCAGAGACTGCGCACATTTCCTTCTTTCCAGTTTCATCGGATATCGGCATGAATCCAATACTAAGTGTGATTAGATCGCTGTATCTGAGTTATTGAAGGTGCATGAAGTGCTAACACGGTCGTCATGAAATATCTGCGCTTAAATCCAAAGCAGACACACAGTGAGGAATAAAACGAAGAGGCAATATTAAAGGCACGTCTACTACTTGCGAAGGGCTTTCAAAGCAAAAATGATCAAACGGTAAAAGAACACGGTGAGGAACTTACTAGAGAGTAATCCTAACTAGCTTTCAGTCAATCTGGGGCGACAATAGGTTTGCTTGGAGCCCGTGCTGCGCCATGCGCTCGAGCAGGAAGTTAATCGAAGTGAAATATGTGCAGTCAAATCCTTCACTATTCCTAGCCCCGCCAGTGATCATCCCTGCAACTCTGCCATCACTGTCGCTGACAGCCGCACCAGAATCGCCGCTCTCAGAAAATGCGCCAGATTTAGAATCACGAGGCAGAACTACCACTTCCATCGATACCTCTTTCGACAGACCCATGTAGTTTTTCGTGAACGAACAGATGGTGTTGAGACATCCAGCAGTGATGCCGGAACCGTAGCCACGCTTGATTACCATAATACGTGGCTCGTGATCGTGGTCGAGTGCCTTCGGGTTAGGCTTCCACATCTCTTCGTCCGGGATGGTACCTTGGAACTTGAGCAGCCTGTCTAACGGAAACTCGAATGAAGATGGCTTGACGCCAGGGTGCACTGTGTGCATCCAGTCGTGGAACTTCGGAACGGAGATGGTCCCTAAGTCGATAGCATTGGCAATGAAATTTGTCGCGTCGATACTAGATTTATCGATTTCGATCACCACCCAGTCCTCCGTGAATCCTTTCTCCCCAGCACTGAGACCAATGGGAGGAGACAGAACGACATGGCCAAGAATACGGTCTTCTTGCTTTACCCAGTCTGTCTTGACGTCCGCTAAAAATTCCTTGAGAGCAACATCTGCCTTCTCGGCAAACTTCAATTGCAGTAAAAGCAGCGCTTCTACCTGCGCGTTGTCTTCATACCTCCTCTCTGGACCGATAAGCTGTCTGCGAAGGTGCTCGATGTCCATACGATTGTGGGTGCTCTCGGACTCGATGGTCCTGATCTGCTTCTCAAGACCAATCTCGCTGAACAGCAAAATATTCTTGCGAGCGTGACTGGAGTTACCGTGTTGGAAAAGGATGTTGGAGTTCTGGTCGCTGGGGAGTGCGACATGTCTCGTCGTGACAAGATAGATCTTACCATGGTATCGCGGGTCAGATATGAAGAATCCGCCAGTTCCCTGAATGGAAGGAGTAGCTTCGGCGCTGATGGGTAGACCAAGGGCAGTAGAAAAAGGCTCCCGAGCGTTGGCAGTGGGTTCAAGGAAGCGAGCAGGTTTGTACAATTTCGAGGTGCGGATCACCTCCGATTCACGAATCTCAACGTGGACATCGCTGATATCGCTGGCGACAAGGATGCTCTTGCAGTGAACTGCGACTTCGACCCCTTTTTCGTGAGCAAGAGAGCCAGGGATCACACCGATCCAGATGATGGCCGGATGGAAAGATTCGCCAGCGTTCCCCATGCGAACACAGTCCAAACTCGACCACTTCACCTCCTTGGATTCCAGATACGTGATCATAGCGGGGGCGACCACGTCCTCCCAGACGTTTTGGAGAGGGTGCCGGCCAATGGGACTACACTCCTTGCGAGGAAGGTATGCCTCCGGCGGCACCGCCCAGATGTTGGTGCTTAAGCGAGCGACTAGCTTGGGCTGAGACGGTAGACCATAGTAGTAGCACTGGGCCTCGGACACAGTAGGCGGAGAGGGGAAAGGAGCAGTTTCGCTAATAGCAGCCATGATAGATCGTAGTCGCGGTTGAGTCTGAGATTTCTATACGTTTTGGGTCAGAAAAGGGGCGAAAGAATATTACTAACCAAATCTGGAGCTTGGACACAGACTACGCACGCCTGCTTGAGCCCATCGAGCATTTCAGATCCCAACGTACATGCATAATGGAGGGCGACAACAACGAGGAACCGGCAACGCATCAACGACCCGCTTGCTTGCTTGCTCAAATACTCGCACTGTCATGGCAGCCACGACTCGCGTTTCCCTCGTTGACTTTTGAATCATTTACCACTAATCCCAGGCATCGATGCTCGTATTTGCTATTTGATGTGAGCGTTGTCGTTTACCTATTCCGAAGTTTCAGAAGCTGACCTAGCCCTGACAATCAATTTCCCGTTCATTTCATGCAGTGAATCTCTCTGCTTTCCTTTCTACCTTCATCCTGCGGACGCCAGTGCACTATGCTCAATAGTGCGCAGCTGCAATGGACCTCTGCTCGAAACCTCCTTCTGTTTACAGCCAGCTTTGCATACGCAGCAGCAGGCTTTAGTCTGGTGTGTCTTTGCATGAACCCTTCATTCCAACGCGACCCCTAACATCATGCTCAGAGCTTGCTATCGCTGCTGCTGCGGACGATGGTAGATGAAGGGCTCATTGAACAGTACACGGCTCAGGACAAGCATCCCAAACGTCGCGTCTCTTCTCAGCCACTCTCGAGCAAGGGAAGAGCAAAGAGAGAATCTATGGCATCTCTTCGTTCACAGCACACAGCCTGGTCTGGCAATGTCTCTTTACCACATATCTCTGCCACAGGTGTCAGCATTGTCGTCAGCGCCGCAGTGGAACCCAAGCAAGAGGACCTTGGCTACTTCCCTTATGTCCCTCCCACTCCTCCCAGCGAGGATCCTTCTCTCTCCGAATCTATCACCCCTTCCGACGTGAAAGCAGCAGTGGCAAAGGCGAAAGCTCGTCAAGCCGCATGCAAGGCACGCCCGCTGATTCTGAAGCGCCCATGGAGTAGTGGCGGTAGCGGCAAGACTCCGAAAGCCAAGCCTCCTCCCCCCGTCAGAGCGTTAACTGATTCCAACGCTTGCAATATACCCACCGACTCAGCTCCTGCAGGCAAAGAGAAGTCTGGCCTGTTTGCTAAACAGAAGAACCTTCGCAAGCTATCGTTGGGTACTCTGGAGAATGGTGCGCCACATCCAATATCTATCCCTGTTGCTGCCGTCAATGCTAATCGTGTTTCACTATTAGCAGACCAACAATTGCACTGCGCTGAGAGACCAATGACGGAACCTGAAGTCAGGGGCAGAGCATCATCACCATCTCGACCTAGGACACAGCCCTATGCTGCGCCGTTCTTCTTGCCACCTCCCGAACAGTCAGCACGCATCAAGTCCATCCATCCAAGTCGAAGCATGACCCTACCTCCTCCTGACAAGGCTGCTCGCAAACTTCGTTCTACGCCACAACTTGCTATGTTATAAGCGCATATCTGCTTTACGCCTTTAATTATCGGATTCCACTTTCTTATTCGATCCGCCTCCACTCCTTCAGCTATCAGCTATCCTGTCCCTCTCCGTACCATATTTACTTAGACTGTCTTGCTTTCCAGTTGTTATCTTATTGGAATTTATCTCTGGACGTATATCCAGTACCTTGCATTGATTGTTCGTTCTTTGTTCAGCCTTCAGGGCAGTTCAGTTCAAGTCTACAACGGTTGTCGATTTGCACTACGAAAATTTTGCTTCATTTCGCTCCGTCTAGCATTATCTACATATGAAGCCACATCTTCAAGGACCATCCATTCTCCACCAAGCCTCTTGAACCACAACGTCCAACTCACTAGGTTAGTCGTTCACAAATCCTGATATTTTTGCCCAGCATCTCATTGCCTAATAGCTCGAATGACTTCCCTAGCTAACCAGTTGGCCTGCAACGCGAATGCATCGATAAAGATCCACAGCACTATCTTAGGCATCGCAATAGTGGATGCCCTCGGAGGACCGGCAGAGTTCCACACTCGCTTCAAATTCCCTCCAGTCTTCTCGATGATCCCAAACGATAACTTTGGCCTTCCTGCAGGTGTTTGGACAGATGACACAAGCATGACGCTCTGCCTAGCCCGCTCACTGGCCCGGAGGGGAGTATTCGACGAGCAGGACCAGATGGACGCTTATGCCTCCTGGCACAGAAGCGGTGTTTTGTCCGCTATAGATAAATGCTTTGACATAGGAGCCACCATCAGCCAAGCTATTCATGTGTACGAGAGGTCAAACTCCCCTACGGAAGGGCTAAAAAAGATCAAAGAAAAGCTCTCAGGATCCGACATGTCTGGCAATGGCAGCCTGATGAGAGTTGCTCCCATTGGTCTAGCATACTGGCGTTCTGACGACGACGAACTGAGAGAGTTTGCTCGTCGCAGCAGTGCAGTTACCCACCCAAGCCCGATGTGTTTGGAGGCTTGCGAGGTCTGGTCTCTTGCTTTAGCTCGGATCATGCGAGCAACAACCAGTGCGACTACGTTGTCAAAGCTGGATCTCTAGAGTTGTTCAACACTTTCCCATATCGGAATAGCGATCTGAGGGCAGCCCTTTCGTGCAAGATCCCTACTGACAACTCAGAAAATTATCTTCAAACCCACCACCCCATCTTAAAACTCATTGCTGATGTTCGAACCGAAAATCCCCAGGCAGCCATTGCACCCAAGCAGGGCGAGAAGAAGCAGAAAAAGAAGGAGAATTTATTTGACTACTTCCTCTCGGCGACCGAGAGAGCTTTTAAAGACCCAGCCCAGGGGAAATTGCCTGCTCTTCCCTCAGTAAACGATCTGCCGTCGACAGGGTACGTGCTGGATACCATAGTTGCAGCACTCTACTGCTTCTTTTCAACAACGTCGTTTGAAGATGGTGCCATAGCGGCTGTCAACCTAGGAAGCGACGCAGACACTGTTGGAGCTATCTATGCCTCCATTGCAAGCTGCTTCTACGGATGTGAAGATAGTAGCCCAAGAGCAGCAGAATTCATGTCAGAAAGGGTTCGAGAATGGACAAAACATCTCGTAAGGAAGGACACAGTTGTTCAAGTTGCCGGAGAGCTTGTCAAGTTCGCGCATGGACAGATATAAACGGAATAGATAACACTACAAGGGTTATACATACATGGGTATGCCAATATGAAAAAGTGTATAATACAAAAGAATTGCAGAGTCGTTAATAATCATGATAAATACTCGCAAAAATTGTCCATAATGCTTCATCACTTGCGGGGTGAGCTCGTGGGTGAGCCATAGTTCGAGGGTCTATCCAATCTATTGCGCAGGCGCTCAAGTTCTCGCTCAAGACTATTAAGTACATACTGGGTCAGCAAACATGAAGCACGGTAGCAATTGACCTTACCTCAAATTCTTCGCTCGGAAATCTGCCGCTTCCCTCTCAGCTTTCCGCTTGGCTGATTGAAGAGCAGACGAGTCCGTTTGCTATAATCCGTTGAGTCAAGATGCAGCGTTGATAAATCAAGTGGTGCTTACGATCTTGTCCATTGCTTGCCTCATCTCTGCCATCTCTGCCTGAGACATTTTCCGCTCCTCCTCCATTTTCCCTTTCTGTCGTTCGATTTCCGCAAGCTGGAACTGGGCGTCACGCGCAATCTTGTCAGTAGAGCGCTGCAAGCGAGACATATCACTGGCAGTGAGTTGACTCGTGAGCTCTTCAAAGCGTTCTGACCGTCGTCCATGGGTCCCCCGGTTGTTGGCATACGACTTGGTCTCCAAATCAACTATACGCAGATTGAGCTCCTTGATTTGCTTCTCGAGGTTGGCCTACAAGCATGGTTTCAGAGAGATGAAAGAAAATCTCGCTTAGAACCACTTACATTCATACGGTCAACTCGGAGTTGTCAACTCGGACCTTGCCAAGTTCGATTTGACATTCCGTAGCGTACGCTTCAGCCTTCTTCATCCGCTCGTAAGCACCAGTAACTCTGTCCTCCTGCTCTTCAAGACTTCTCCGCAAGTCCTGTTTCTCCAACTGTAGCTTCTGGTATTCCCTATCACTCGACATTCGATTCGAATCAACAGTGTCAAGCTTGATTCCCTCCAACTCGGCCTGCAATGCTCGCCTCGCTTTCTGAAGAAGAGAACGATCTGCTTCTGCGTCATCCAGAACACCTCGAAGGTCCCGAACTTGAGAATGCAAAGCGACGATCTGTTTCTGTTGCTCTGCCTGCGCTCCTGACGATGCTTCGAACGCTTTCGTGATATCCGTGATCTTTGTCTCCATACGTTCTTTCTCCTTCTTCCAGCCAGAGCTGTTATATTTGTAGACTTCGTCATCGTATGTGAGCTGCAATTCGTCATAATCGGAGCGAAGTTTCCTATTTTCCTCGCGAATTCGGCTAAGCATGTCCCTCTGCCCTTGAAGCTCTGGGCAACGGTCAGAATGGTGTTATTTATTTTGAGGAAGAGAAATGTTATTACCTTCACTGAGTTGCGCAAGTTCGGCTAGATATGGATTTAATGGGATTACATTTCAGCGGTTCAAGATCTGACATACCTTGGTACTTCTTGCGTGTCTGATCACCAGTAAATTCCACATCTTCCAGGTCTTTCTGATGTTGGTTCTTGATATTTCCGAGCTCATCCGCCAGGCGTTGGTTGATTTTCGAGAGCTCGGAGTTTTCGTTGTTCTCATCTTGCAGCTTAGCCTCGAGTTCGCGTAGTTTCTTCTCAAGACTTTTGCTGCGATCATCCCCACCCTTGCGGTCGGACAACTTCTTCTCCATCTCCTCCAGCGATCGGCGCGCTAGAGGGTATTAGCCTTCAACAGGTCATATACGATGGAATGCTCATACCTGCTGTTTCCGCTCGCGCAGCCTTGACGCGGGAGATTTCCGCAGCTTCCAGTCGCTCTTGATACGATTTCTCCTTTTCTTGGTAAGTCTCGATGACAGTGTGTAGCTCGGATGTCGCGGCCTCGGTGGCAGTTGAAGCTAATTCGTCGTCCTGAAGCTTCTTCTGCAGCTGCCGTTTCGCAGCTGCATTATACATAAGCATAGGCGACAGCATGGGCAATATGAACTTACAAGATGCTTCGGCTTTCGCAGCTGCCAACTGTCCTTGCAATTCTGCAATTTCTGCCTGCAGTGTCTTCTTAACATGGGCATGATCGCGAATTTGAGATCGTTGAGCGTCGAGTTCTGAGTGGCTTGCTCGTTGTTGTATGAGCTACCGGAGAATGTCAGCCTAGAGTTCAGCAGGGTTTACATATAACGCACGAGAGCTTTGCGTGATTCTTCAAGCCGAGTGTAGTTTTGCTTCTCTTGGGCGATAGTTTGCTGAAACTTATCCCAAACCGCTTGGATTCCGTCGACTTGTGCCGCTTCTGCAGCACGTCGAGCATCGGCCTCCTCTGCAAGCAGTGCTGCCAGTTGCTCATTCTCACGAGAGAGACGAGCACGATATTGCTGCAGTGCTTGCTTAGAACCATCGCTCTTCTCGAGTTCAGCAGACATCTCGCGTATAGAATGTTCCAAGTGCTGACGAACACGCTCTGAGGTCGCGATTCGCAGCTCCAGGACCTGTACATGTTGCTTGAGTACTGTAACCTGCTTTTCTGACACTCGCGAAGGCTCGTCTTTCAAAGAATGGGAAGAAGCACGCGACCGTGGGCGTTTGGATGGAGTGGCATTTGCATTGATACTCTCGCGACCAGACCCTGATCGAGGATGATTTCGGTGGGAGGACAGGTCTTGATCAAGCTCTTGATCCATTAGCTGTAGCTCTTGCAACAGACGGTTCTGGAAAGAAGAATCGTTTGTCCCTCCACCACTCATCACCAATTGCCGGATCTCCGCATGTTGCTTATCGACTCGCTCACGAAGCTTAGTAACGAGATATTCCGAGCTGGCCCCCTCAGCTAGTTGCTCCTCCAATTGCGCTATCCGCGTCTCGTAGTCGCGTTGGACTTTGGCAATCGAGTTTGGAGAGACTGTTTCATCAGCAAGTCGATCTAACTCTGTCTCTAGGTTGGCCTTTGAACGTTGGACTGTAATGAGTTCCTGGGCGATTTCTTCGAGCTGGCGCTTTGCGTTATGAAGCTCGTTATCCATCCTTCTTGCAACTAACTCAGCCTGTTCCCGAGACTTCCGTTCTTTGTCGAAGTCCGCAAGTGCTTTCGTCGCTCGCTCTTCCTGCGTCCGTGCGGCCTTCTCCTTAGCACGTATCTCAAGCCGTTCTCGCTCCGTCTCACGTGTAAGATCCTCTGCTTCTCGCGTCAATCCGGTCTTAGCTTTCTCCAGCGAGCGAATGTATGCGATCTGTTTCTGAAGTTCAGCTTGGGTGTCTGCAAGTTGTCGATCTGTGACACGTTTCGCTTCCTCGAGTACGTGTACGTGTTCCACAATTGTCTTGTCCTGCCGCGATTCCAGTTGTTTCACTTCCCATTCTCTGTTCTTGAGGTCAGTGAGAATCTTGTTCAGCTCTTTGTCCTGCTTTGAGGTACGGTCCTTCAGAAGATTGAGCTCTGACTTGTAAGACGACGCAGTCTTCTCCAGCTTGACACGCTTCGCAGTTTCTTCCTCTAGCTGCTTCTTGACAGAAGAAAGCTGACGCTCCTGAGACGCCTTATCACGCTCCAGTTGGAGCATGAGGTCTTCTACGCTGTGATATTTTGTTTGAGCCGCAGCTGCTTGACGCTCAAGTAGCTATAATAATAATAATAAACTCAGTAAAGAACATAAGATGCGAATGGAAGATAGCAGGCTGACTTACATCTTTGGCCTGGGTAACTTCCGCCAACTGCCCTTCTATGTCGATATGCTTGGTTCGAATGAGTTGCAACTCTGAGTCCATCGCACGTTTATTGCGCTCCAACTCTGAAAGGTCGCCGCGCACTTTTGCAAGTTGCTCTTGTGCGGAGCGTTCGTTTGCAACAACGGATTCATACGTGGTCTGCAGGGAGGAGAGGTCCCGTGAAGTATTATCAAAGTCTAGCCTGAGCTTATTCTGGGTCTCTGTCATCGTGTGTCGCACATTGGAGAGCTCCTGTTGCAATGCTTGGCTCGCTGAACGAAGGGCAGCAAGCTCATCGTCTCTGCTCTTTGCAACCTCGGCACGCTTTGTCTCCTCGCTAGACTTCGCATTCAGTAGCTGCCTTAACTCGTCCAGCTCGGCCTGAAGCTTCACTTGCATACCAGCCTCCCGGTGCCTTTCGCTCTTCTCGTCCTCCAGCTCAGCAGCAAGGGTATCGATATCAGTCTGTAGACCAAGAATTTCCCGCATAGCAGTATCATGCTCCTGCTTGAGCGCCATCGTGTCCTCTGTAAGAGCATGGATACGTTCGTCCTTCTTACGAATCATATCTGAGTACTCGTTAGTTGTGCGTGCTAGCTCAGCTAACTGCTCTTTGCTTTCTCGAGATTCGATTTCCAAAGCTTCCGTCCGTGCTTTATTCGCCTCCCTTCGAAAAGGTGTTAGTTGGGCATGAGTATTAGAATAATAACGCACTTGTTCCGAAGTTCGACCTCAAGCCTGCCCTCCAATTCCTTGACAATTGTGTCCGACCGATCCTTTACGCGCGCCAGATCATCTTCTCTCTGCTGTGCCAGGCTCTTGAGCTCCTCGCTAACTTTCTGGAGCTCGTCCATATCCGCCTGCAAAGATTCCATTTCAACATTAGCCGCGTCGATTTGGGCAATCAATTCTTCCTCGCGAGAAGCCCATCCCTGCCCTTCTTGTTCCATTCGAACCAGATGTTCAGCAGCTTGATCAAACATTTGGCGTAAATCTAAACGTTTATCCTCCGTTTCGCGCTGCAAATTCATGGCCCTAGTCAGCTGAGAGTCAAGGTCATCGACTTCAGCCTGTAGCTCTGCAAGCTCCTCTTCCAGCTCGGCCTCTCTGTTCTTACTCCTTTCTAGCAGTGCCTCTTTGTCGAGGGCCAAAGCACGCTCTGCTTCAAGATCATCGACTACCTTGCGCTTTTCTGCCTCCAGAGTCATCTTGAGGTTCTGCAAAGCTTCCCTTTCCTGTTTGTCACGCTCGGCACGTTCATTTGCGAGGGCAAGTTCGGTCTCTTTCTTGCGAAGCTCGTCGTCGTTTCGTGTAGCGGCAAGAAGCGGCCTAATCTGAAGATCTGTAATGAGTGATATTTCGGCACCTAGTCTTTCGACTAACCTTTGTGTAAAGTTGCCACCATGGCCAGTCACGAAGTTCGCCGTAGACCCGTGCATTTCGTTGAATAGTTCGGATTGCAATTGCGCGATTCAGAATCTTCTTGATCTGACGTCGTGAGGTCCATCGTCGAGCCGCGGCCTGTAGGCGGGAGAATACATCATAGAGAAGAGCGTCTCGCCTCTCTTCCAGTTCTGCAAGTACGCCCGCTTTAAAGAAGATCTTTGACGTTCCAATCTTGAATAAAGCATCGTCTAGCTCAAGTGCTTTGACCATCCGTCTACAGGCCTCCCTTCCATCCATATAACCGCGCGGGATGATCCCGGGAGTAAGAACTTCGTACCGTTGTCGGAACTCGACAAAGGGCAATCTGTTAGGGTACCCAAGACGAGCAATCCTAATACCTTCCAGTACACCGTTGCAACGCAGTTGGTCTAGTACCAGGGGAACATCAACCCTGCCGGGTTTCTTGTGTCCATTCGGTACAATACACCGTACGAAATGAGGCTGGGTTGCTTGCAGCTGCGCCATCAAACTCCCCAATTGCTCCTTATGTCTCTGGGCAACAGTACGGAATGCACCCTTCTTGATCCCTCGCTTCTTTCCAACAGTAAAGATGTTTCCAGCGCCTCCGAGGGTTCCAACATCGGTATAGTCTGAAAAGAGCGCTGCAACATATCTCTCCGAAGAAGCAGCCAGAGTCCGGCTAAAGGACCAGAGACCTGTTAGAGTGTGGATAACGCACAGGGTGTTTGCTCACGTCAAGTTATCGTTCAGTGGATCTTTATTTTTCTCCAGCCAGCCATCGGTGCGGTATTCGACGTCAGCAGCGTAATGCCTGATAACAAAACCTTGTTCGAATCGAGAAGGTACATATTTCTCTTCCGGTGCTCCAGTGGAAGGCCATAGGGTGTTCAGCTTGTTGGTAAAGGTACGATCGGTCGCTTTGGGCATAATACACTCTTCGTCGAGACAGCTCAGAATACCAATGCCAGACCCCCCACTAGACTCGATCAGGTCAATGGTAGGCTGTAAATCCAGGCCAAAATTGACATAATCCCAATGGATCCCCTCTCGAGTGTATTCTTCCTGTTCGAGCACGAACATGTGATGGTTGAAGAACTGCTGAAGCCTCTCGTTCGTGTAGTTGATCAAAAGCTGCTCGTAGGTATTGATCTCGAAAATTTCGAAACCAGCGATATCGAGAACACCAATGAAGGTTGACTTAGCAGAAGGTCTGTCCAGAGCTTCATTGATACGATCCACGAGACACCCAAAGGACTTCTCGTAGAGAGTTTTGCATAATGCTGCTAACTCGTCCAGAGCTTGCTGCCCTGTCCTTGCTTGGGTCACCCATTCACGACCTGCAAGCATGCGAGGATGAAGCAGCGCGCGAGTAAACTCTGCCACTGGAACTCCGAGGAGGTGGCAGACCCGTTCAGCTTGAGACGGATCGGGCATAACAGCAGCACCGTCTCTTGTTGAGGTTATCTCCAGATTTCCGATGTGCAGAATCGCTGCGACTATACGAAAGAGATCAAACTGTTCGGCGGGGGAGAAACCGACCACATCTAAAGCACCCTAGTCATAAAAAAAGTAAACAAGATAAATCCTTCTTCAGGAAATAGACTCTCTACCTTCAGTACCGACCATTCTTGGAGATCATCTACACCGTCAACCTCACGTCTGCTCTTGTTCAGGTATTCGTAATCTTCGATGCTTCCATTGAGAAGTAGTTGGTCTAATGGCAATTAGTTGCGCTCGAAACAGTATTTTGGTTATCCCAGACCTTTCATAGCCGCACTACCTCCTGCTAAAAGCTGGTAGAAAACGTGAAAGCTCCTCTCTGCCTCACTCCTAACAACCACTCTACTCTTCTCCAAAAGATACCAGTCGATATTCGCTCCAGCAATGCTGCCGTCAGGGGAAAAAGTGATGCGCACAAACTTACCAAAACGACTAGAATTGTTATTCCGCTGCGTTTGTGCGTTGCCGAATGCTTCGAGGATGGGATTTGCTTGTAGAATCTGACGTTCCAGTAATCCCAGACGGTCCTTGGCTGTTGTATGAATGGACGCGTGTGAGTGCATTCGCTTCAGCGGGGCACGGGTAGGAGTAGCTGTAGCGGTTGAAGTAAAGGACCCTGATGTACCTAAAGTCGGAGATCTTGAGTGTGAAGGAGGTGGTGCATGTGCGTCAGCTGCGATCGCAGCTAGATACTGAATAACTTTCTTGGTACTTTCCGTTTTCCCTGCTCCGGACTCCCCTCTGGAGTGAACGTCAATTAAAGACTTTCATAACATGGGGTTGGGTTGGCGTACGTGATTAGAATGCTCTGGTTCTCGCGTTCGTCGCCCATGTTAACCCAAGCACGCTCGGCGACAGCAAATATGTGGGGAGGGTTCTCATCTCTCCGCTTGGACCGATACTGTTGAATAATCGCGTCGGAGTACAGTGGCAAGCTCTGATATGGGTTGATAGCCACCAAGAAAAGGCCTGAGTATGTCTGATGGAGCGTTCAGCACATCGACCACGATGACTATGCGCGCAAACGCGTACATAAATGGATCCAGAGCCGTATCTTAGCCGTAGATTGTGTACCACACTTGCTTCATTGAGAAATGTAAGATCTGCAATGTCATCGACGCGGTCGAATTTGGGTGGATTCATTCGGTTTAGCGTATATAAGGGTACTTCGCGGAACTGTTATCATCCGTTAGTCTCCATAAAAACAATAGTAGCGTTGAACAGACGCACATCTCCTCCGGCAGCCATTATGACTTCACCTATCTCCCCATCTTCCTTGTTGACCCAGCCTGCAAGATAACCTTCCTTCTCATCGGGTACCCAGACCCATTTCTTCTCATTAAATTCTGCCTGAGCAGCAGCAGCTCTGGCAGCCTCAGCACTTTGAGACAGCCGAGGTGCTGGCATGGTTGAGGATCCACACGGATGATGGTAGCGTCGCGTAAGGACACCAATGAAGAGTCGAAATTTATGAGTGTTGTGGTTACAGGAGTGATTTCAGAAGCAAACACTGTGAGATGAGCTTTCGTGAGCGCCGCGCGACCACTGGACTGGGAGCGCGTAGCAATGGTACCAGCGATTCAAACCCACGAGTGTTGCCGCACTTCGAGAGGCGCAGTGGCGGCGGGTTGTGATTGTACCGAACAAGTCCAGATTAGGAAATATGCAATATGCACTGTAACGTCATGAAGCTTGAAGGCTCTCAAGCTGCCATTACATTGTCTAGAGTTACACAGATATAACTAACACTATTTCCCCCTCAAGTCCCCAAAAGCATTGTGAGATCTACGATTCCAACTTTCGCACTCTCAAGTGCGATCGCAAACCTATTGGTCTGCCCATCGTTGAGATATTGCCAGTCGATATCGAAAATCGCGGATCTTGGCGCGTTTATTTTATGTGACCAAACAGTAGTAAGTGACTAGGACAGAGTGAGCAACCGATAGAATGAATAGAAAGCATACATAGTATGAATCACCTTGAGATCGTGGACATGTAACTGGCTGTCTCCAGAACCAGTAGCGACCCACCGTCCGTTAGGACACATTCCAAGTGCGTAAAGGGGTTTCGATTGATTTGAAAATGTCTTCAGGCAGGTTCCCGCATCAGCATCCCAGACTTTACAGGTCTTGTCGAAGGAAGCGCTACGGTCGCCATTCAGCTTGAGAGCGCACTCAACATGAAAGTAGATGAAAACCTACGATACAATCATCTCATGCCCATTGTCACGAAGGGCAGGACACCATGCCATTGTACTTATCGTCTGGGTGTGTCCAACTAACGTAACCGGTGGCGGGGTAAATCCAGGGAGATCATCCTCTCCTAGATTTTGAATATTCCACACTTTCAGCGTCTGGTCCTCGGCACAACTTGCTAGTTTCGTGCTGGATTTGTTTGGAAATATACGGGTGACTTCACTCCGATGACCTCTGAAGAAACAGAACATTGAAAAGGGATTTAGGGAAAGTACCGCACAGACCTACTGGAATATTTTGATAGCTTGGGTGCGGTCCGAGAGATGGACACATATTCGACTATCTTGACTGCAGCTAGCAAACATGGTCTCAGAAATCCAAGCGACATCCAGCACAGGTCCTATGGAGATCAAATTTAACAAGCTGTAAGTTAGAGCACAGATAACTTTGTACCTGTGTGACTCTTATATTTCTTAGTCCTCTTTTTGGTTGCTGTGTCCCAGAGACTCACAGACCCGTCCAAACTTGCGGTCAGAATGCTCCGACCCGATGGCGAAAATTTCACTGCAAACACAGCTGCCTGAAACTCAGGTCAAGACCAAAGCGTTCAATAAGTATATGATGCTCACTGTGTGGTCTTTGCTTGACAGGTATATTGATGAGTCCTCCCGTTTAATAACGCGAAGATGATGGTCTATTGAGCCCACACTAAGAAGCTCCCCTGAGTTATCCCAGAGCAAGCATGTCAAGTCACGGTCTTTGGGATTGTAGAAATATCTGATATTCGTGAGGGCTGCTGAGTTGGACAAGACGGGAGCTTCCTCAAGAAGATCCAGATTCCAGATATGTACAGTTGCATCTTTGGACCTGGACCATCACATTGTCAATATTTGCTTTTTCCTGTACCGAGTGATCTCACCCGGAAGCGAGAATACTAGGAAACTTTGGGTTAAAGGCAACATAGAATGTCTAAAAGGATAGGAAGAACTGGTCAATTGCTGATGCACGACGTGGGGGGAAGAGTCCACTACCTCTGCTGTATGACCAGGGAGATAGTTGATGGTAGGTGCGGGGTTTGTGACCTTGGCCACCTGGGAGTTATTTTGCTGAAGGGGAGCTGCATCACAAG
>Ga0247730_1001136_pt1 | contig 15536 bp, 7 predicted proteins | sample UWRJL073202C2_FD_180959 | JGI IMG/M metagenome (GOLD analysis project Ga0247730, IMG submission 180959) | Plant litter microbial communities from Arlington Agricultural Research Station in Wisconsin, United States - UWRJ-L073-202C-2 | ecosystem: Environmental > Terrestrial > Plant litter >... | reverse complement strand
CGTCAAACCAGCCGTAAGATCACTAATACTTTTGATGTATCGTCTATCGTTGATTCTACTAATCGCCAGAATCTGGATGATTCTTTGGGTGAAAACTTCCAAAGCTCTGTAGACCAGATCACGTCTGGTTGGAATGCTGGTCGTAAAGGTGAATATAAAGATGCATTGGTAAGTATCTCCAAGGGTGTAGGCAATCTGCTGGCTAACACTGGTGAAGCTGCAATTACTAATCCTGCTGCTGTATCTGAATATGTATCGGAAAATATCCCGCAACTGTTTGTAGGTGCTATTGGTAAAGTAGGGCGTCCTTTAATGACTGCAACCAACATTGGTTATGCAGCAGACTTCTATAACCAAGGTATTGAGAACTATCAGAAAGCCAATGAAGGTAAGCTACCATCTAAAGATGAAATGGCTAAGATCGGTGCATGGGCTACATCCTTAGCATTGGCTGAGCACTTAGGTGATAGTGTTACCTTAGCTTCTGTACTGGGTAAACAGGTAGCTGGTAAAGGTGTTAAGAATGTAGCTAAAGCAGTTGTTAACTCTGGCATCGGTGAAGCTGCTACTGAAGGCTACCAAGGATATGCTGAAGATGTGACTTCGGGTAAACGTAAAGCAGATGACTTTAGTAATGAAGCTTTGTTTAATATTTATCAGAATGCTGTCATTGGTGGCTTATCTGGTGCTGTACTGGGTGGTGGTGGACGAGCAATTGCTGAAGCTACTCGCTCTACTCCTGAACAGATCAAAGCTGATGAAGAAACTGCATCTGCTAAAGAAGAATTTGCTAATGCTGCTAAAACCAATGACCCAAGTATCTATCTGAATCAAGATAGTGATACTTATAATCCATCTAAAGCTGTTGGTGTTCTGTTTGCACATAACACTTTTGAAGACACTAGCACTGAGACTCGTAAAGCTAATTTGATCCAAGCATCTAAGATTGCAGATCAATTGGAAGAACAACGTTCTGTATTAGTTGAAGCTTATGGTCTTGCAGAGAACTCTAACAAAGCAGCAATCAAACAAAAGATCAATAATTTGGATACTCAAATCACTCAGGTAGAGAATTTGTTTGATGGTATCTCTGCACAACAAGAGACTGCACCAGCACCTAAAGAACAGGTGCAGGAACAGGTAGCTGCTGTCCAAGAGAATACTGAGCAAGCTCCTGAGATTGCTGACAAGGTGATTAATCTGTCTATGCGTAATACTGAGAACCTCTCTGTAGAGGATGCTCAGGCATTGGCCGGTAATCCAGAGAATGCCTTGAGTCAGCCTCAACGTGATTATCTGAACGCATATGCTGCTTCCCGTGAGTCTGAATCCGAACTCTCTAATATGAGCGAAGTCAGTCAGGAAGTCCTGTATGGCTCCAAGAACAACTTGGGGATTGCTCAGGTACGTCAACGTGTGGGTAATGCTATTGCTGCTGATAACCAGCAGCTTGCCTCTCGTCAGGTCGAACTGCTTACTTCGTTCGCAGACGACCATGCCTCCAAGGCCGCTGCTGCTACCCAAGCTATTAAAGAGAATGGCTTAGGTGCTCAGATCGTCAAGACTGATACTGGTTGGGCTGTGCCTTCTACTACCCTTACCCCTCGCCAACTGAAGGCTCAGAAGGGTATGACCTTGAACTCTGCCCGTCTGGTCCAGAATATCCAGATCGAGGCTCAGGCTCTACAGAACGCCAAGGAAGAAATTTCTCAGGCTGTGGCCTTGCATTTCTCCAAGGATGCCCCTATATTGTCTGTATCCCAGAAACAAGACAACTTAGCTCCAGAAATTAATTTAGTAGATAAAAGGCTAAAGGGAGAAGAACAGTCTGTAGAAAGTGACCTTTCTACCGCAGAACCAACCCCTCAAAACCAAACCCCACTTCAGTCGGAAGCAACGCAACAACAAGACGTAGCGCAAGCGAAGTCGCCAGTTGTGGAGGATGCAACGACTGAAGAAGTAGGTCATCCACTCTTTAAAGAGAAAACTCAAAAGGGTGAGTCTAAATCATTCCAAGAACAGAATTTAGTAGCAGAGCACTTTAACCAAAAACAGGTTAAAGAGTCTGATGCATCTTCTCGTCCATTAGTAAGTGTTCCAAATTTCATTAAAGTGTTTTATACCTTTAGCGACTTCCTTAAAGATAAAGAAGTCAGTGAACAACAACACACTATGCTGAGTCACTTCCAAGATACTGTTATGTCATGGTTTGAAACTATTGATGAAAACACTGTCGAAGGTAGTAAAGACTATCGTTACACTGATATGTCTCAATTCCTAATGGTCAATGGTAAGTTTGATGAGAATACTAAGACTGCTATTGGTTATGCTGCTTACTCATGGCTTGCAGAAAATGCTTCGCGTAGTTTGTTCAATACTGATTCTGAAATCAATGCCATATTAAATAAAGATGATGATGCTTTAGTCTCTACTGAGGCATCTGACTTATTACGTAATGTAGGTACACGTCAGAACGTAATCGTTAACAGTCTTGGTCGTAAGGTATTGCAATCACTTGGTTTGAATGCAGGTACTAATGCACCTATGAACTTACAAGCTGACCTTGAAGCATCTATTGGTGCTCATGTAATGAAGCTGATGCTAGATGAAGGTATTCTCACTCGTACTATTATTCCGGGTGCTAAGTTTGCTGAACTATTGAATGTTAAAGACGCTGAACAAACTAAGAAGTTTGCTGGTCAAGCATTCATTAAAGTAGCTAATAAAGATGGTGAGATTAATACTAAGGCTAAAGAAGTAGTAGCTGCCATGAAAGGTACTCATGGCTTGCTGGATAAACTATTTGGTGCTGAAGAAGGTATGAAAGATCCTTCTAATACTAAGATCCCATTTACCCAACAGTCTCCACGTAATACAGATCAAAAGGTTCCTGCTAGTGAAGCAACTATCATGAAGCATGAAAATGCTCAGCCTAGTTATATTCGTCAGGACTTATGGAATCTGGCTGGTCAACTGCATATGGATAACTTCCTTGCTATTGCTGGCTTTGAATCTATCAATGAAGCTGTAACCCATATCGTTAATCAGAAATCCATTCAAGCCAAGAATGATGGTTTGATGCGTGAATATCTGAATATGATGGATTACTTTGGTGTAACCCAATCAGAAGATCGTATGAATGATCCTCTGTACTTCGACCATGTGGTTTGGAAACAGCAACGTGTCGGTATTGCTACGAATACTATTAATCCTCAAACTAGTAAAATTCATCGTCATATGCTCTATCGTCCTACTTGGGACGTTGAGGTAAATCTCAATGATCGAGCTATGGTAGAAAATTTTAAACTGCGTGTAGCAGAAGGTTTAGGTATTAAAACTGACAAGCAAGATAATGCTCAATCCTTGATTGATGTGTCTGCTGCTATTCAAAAACCAGAGATTAAAAATGCAATTAATGCCCTTCGTAAATCTATTACTGAAGGTGGTTTGACTATGCAAGACCAGAAAGCAATTGTAGATGGTGTTAATAAAGCTGGTGAAGCAATGCAGAGTCTGGATGCTCTGATGGGTGTAGCTCACTATTTAGAAGCTATTAAAACCAATAAACCAAGTTTTAAAACTCAGTTAATGTCTGAGGTCGATGGTGTTACTAATGGACCTATGCTGTCCCATTTACTAATGGGTGCTGCTCCTGATGTAGATACCTTATTCAAGTTATTGAATCGTGGTGGTTTCTACACCGTGGAATCTGGTGAGCAAAACTATAATGTGTGGCGTAGTAAAGTTGGTAATCAAGACTTATATGAAACTACTGCTGCTCACATGATTGATAATCTTAAGAACCTTGGCTTTGACCAAACCACTATGAACGCTATTTGGACGTTCACAGGTACTCTCGCTAATGATGATAAGCAGTCTGTAAAAGAACGTCGTAACATTGTTAAGACTCCTTTGACTGCTATGATCTTTGGTTCAGCAGTAGAGGGTGCTGTTGATTCTATGGCTGATAACTTTGTTAAAGCTGTCTATGCCAAACTGGAAGATGTAGCAGCAGGTAAAGCTGAGTTAAGTACCGTTATTAATTCGATGAATCAGTTAGGAATGAATATCAATCCTAATGCTTCTATTAAAGAATTAATGGGTAAAGAATTTACTAAAGAACAGATTGCAAATTTAAAAGGTGTATTTACTGAGACTATTGGTGAAGCAGTTAAGTCCACTATGAAACAAGACTTTGCTACGTTCATTGAACAACGTCGTTCGTTTAATATCTCTGCTCAGTTATCCTTTGATTTGTACAATGCTATTTACACTGGTTTACGTGAAGATCGTATTAATCAGTTGGTTAAAGAAGGAAAGATTCCTACTAATAAAACTACTGGTAAACCAATGCACGATTTAACTCGCGCACAGGAATCTGCTTTGCGTAAAGAGATTCAATCAGTAATGCCAATTATGCATACTGCTTTCTCTCAGAAATCAGGTGATTTAAGTGGTGGTATCTTGGCTTCCAAATCTGCTAGTAAGATTAGTGAAGATCCTTTGTACCAAAACCAAGTGAAGTTTGGTAAGCCATTCCCTGATGGTCCAAGCTCGGTTAAGGTCGCTGGTATGGAGCGTAGTGAGACTGCTCCGGGAGTTGCTATGGCTCCTATGAGTGTTCACTCCTTGGATTCCTATATCTCCCATATGGCTGCTATGAAGTCTGAGGTATTAAATATCCATGATGCCCATGGTGCTGGCTTAGCCAACTTCCAACAGGCTGCTATCAACCTGAATCAGTCCACTTGGAATGCCATGATGGAATACAGTCCAGCAAGCCAAATGGCTGACATGCTGGAACGTGTGATTACTGGTGTAGCTGGCTTGCTGGATTCTGGCCGTTTAAACGAGGCTACACAGGCCCAATTGCAGCAGGTAATGGCAAACTATGCTAAGCAGCTTAAAGTCTCTCCAAAAGCCGTTTTAGACGTTCAGATGCACGCTGCCAAAGACTTGGCTTATCGCGCTGATGATATGAAACTGCAAGCCCTTGAATTGATGGGGTCTGTAGACCAATATGCTTTGCAAGGTGGTAACTATCAGGTAACTGAAGAAGATCGCGTAGCTGCTTCAAATAAGCGCAAGAATCTGAGTCAAAATATTGGGAACCCTGCTCAAGCCGCATTAGCAACTCTATCTGGATTGGCTTCGGGTAAAGTTGTACCTGTTGCACAAAATGATCCAGATCTTGATCCTTCCTCACTCGAAGGAAATCGCCTAAAAGAAAATAAATTGAGTGGTCCCGGTCCATATAACTCTCCATGGGGTGACTTGGGTGCTCCACATATGGATTCTAACCAAGCCTTGGTTGATGAATTCAATGCTACTCCTGTCATGAACGGTACGCAGGCACTTCGTGCTCTACGCTCCGCTATGAGCACTCAGCCTACTACCCGTTCAAGCCAGTTCGTAGCTCGATTGTTGAATCTGGTAGAAAAGACTATGCCAGCCAACTTAACGGTACAGATGCTTACTCCTGCTACTCCTTATGACCAAGTACTGGCTAAGGGTGCTGAGAAGTCTCGCGGTTGGTATGTAGCTAAAGGCGATCAGAACCAGATCAATCTGTTATCTCCAGATTTTAAATACTCTGGTTTAACTCCTGAGGTACTGGCTCATGAATTAGTCCACGCTACCTTAGCTCAAACTGTTCAAGCTGAACTGGATGTTAAAGCTAAAGATCCATCTTATAAGTCAGATGCACTCGACTTGGTGAACGAACTCGATAGCCTGCGAAGCAAGGCGTTAGAGTTTGTGAACAAGTCGAATATGAAAGGTTATGGACCAGCATTAGAAAACGTACATGAATTCATGGCTTGGGGTATGACCAATCTGGATTTCCAACGTAATGTATTGAATAAAATTGAAATGGCTTCTAAAACCACTAGTAATAAATTTATCACTGGTATGAAGAAGTTTATTGATACTCTGGTTGATCTTCTGTTTAAAGGTAGTAACAAATCTAATAAAGAAATTGAACAGAATGGTATGGCAATCATGATTGCTAATGTATCCGGTTTGTACTATGTAGCAGCACAGACTAAATCTAAAGCTGATTTAGTATTGAATGCAGCTAATAACGGTCAACCAAATATTAATGCGTATAGCACTATGGATATTTATGATGGCTTAGTAAATACTAATACCCCTATCTCGTCTACTTTCCAGATTCAACTGAAAAGTTTGCTGCAAGGTATTGTCGATCAACTGCACGGTCCTAATGGCTCGTTTAAAGAGTCTTTGATGCAGAATAAAGCACTGACTCCTAGTGAGGTATTCGCACAGGCTATGGTGTCTGGTCAGGCTCCATTTGCTTCTGAAATCTTGGCTTCTAATTTCCGAATCTCGGAGCAAGAAGCTTATGTTCTGGAGCAGGTAGAAGCTGTTATGAAGGCTTCCTTAAACGATAATGCAAGTCATACTACGGCTGGCTATGAGCAGCTTGCTAAGCTTTATAAAGAGGCTCAAAACAAGATTAAGCCTGAGAATTTCCATAAAGGTAATTGGGCAACTGCTACTCAGATTGAGAAGGATGAGGCTCAAGCTAAGCATGACTTCCTGTTTAAACTGAACCAGAAGGCTGATGGTACTAGCGATTATCTGGCTCGATTTGCGGCTATGGTGCTTGCTCATGAAGATACTGCTAACCTGATGTCATTCGCCACTGATGTACGCACCAAGCGCGATCTGGCAGGTCTGAGTCTTACTGAGAAAATCCACCAAGCCTATGATGCAATCCTTGGCTGGTTGAATGGTCAGTTTACCAGTACCTATGAAGGCCAAGCAGCAGATGAAAAACTGACTACTCTGGTTAAAAACTTGGTAGATATTGAAGCCAAGAAAACCATGAAGATTAGTCAGCAACGTAATCAGACTCTGGAGTATCTGGATAACTTGGTTTATGAAACTTCCAAGAAGACTCGTGATGCCGTTGAGAAGTTTGGTAAGAAAGCATTCTTCACTGCTTCTAATAATGGCTATGTACGTGCTCTGGGTAGTGTTACTGGTGCTGTTGCATCTGGTCGTGTTGGTCTGATTATGCAAGGCATTAGTGACTTACGTGATGAACACTTCCGTGAAAGCCATGGCTTGTTCGCAGGTATCATCAATGAGATTCAAGGATCGAAAGAAGACAATATTCGCTTCCATCAACTGAATCGTTTGGCTAAAAAGATTGAAGGTACTCGTAAAGACATTATTACTAACATCACTAAATTTATTGGTGAAGCATTTGATAATGGTGGTGAATATTTAGGGCGTGAGCATAAAGCTGCAATCTCTCAAATGGTATTACGTAGTGATGCTGCTAGTCTGTTGAGTAGTTATACAACTAAACAAGCCATTAACTTTATGGTCAATGAATCTGCACGTAATACTGAGATTGGTAAGCTGACTGCTACCCTTGGTAACGAAAAGAACTTCGGTAATCTGTGGGTTAAACAAGCTAAGTTACTGGCTTATTACAAAGCACAAGGCCGTGTAGCTGGTGCTAACTTAATGTTTAATGCAGCTAACATTGCTAAGCTGTACGGTACTGTTTACGCCAATCGTATTGACCAACAAACTATTGATCGTGTCACTCCTGTTATCGATCATCTGGTTACGTTGTATTCGATGGAGTATGCAACGTCTACTCATAAACAATACATCAAAGATGTTGTTGATGCTGAGACTGCACGTACTGATGGAAATGGCTTAGAGTTCACTATGCTACTGCATAAAGAGTTACAACAAGAATCGAAAGATCGCTTGTTTACTGCTGGTGAACCACTGTTGATGAAAGGTTACTTACCTGAAGCCTTTAACCCATATATTGAGATTAAAGCAGCTAATGAACTGGATGGTGAATTACTTGAGAAGCAAGGCTTTGTACAAGGCCCACAGTTGAACCAAGATGATGTTGATCCTAATAAAGAAATCAAACATCTGTATGCACTTCGTGATGGTGGTTTGCAATCCTATCTGAGTGGCAATATCTCTTTAACTGCTCGTGGTGCTAAAGGTACTAAAGTAAGTAACAACTTGTTTGGTCAACAGAAGACTGATTACATGAAACAAGTTGGTGATGCTAAAGCTAAGCTGATTAAGGATGATCTGAAATTCGATCCTACTTTTGATCCACGTAAAGTTGGTGGTAATCACTTAGCACCTGTACTGAATGCAGTAGGTGATATTGTGGATTATCGTTATATGATGTCTGAAGCTGTTAAGGATGCTCAACTGGAACGTAACAATGATTTCGATACATTGATGGGTATTATGGCTGGTAGCATCTTTGATAAAGATACTTCCGTAAGCCATAACGATAAAGTTATCCAAGCACTGAAAGCTCAATATGACGAAGAGTATGCTACTCGTCATCACAGCTATCTGAAGGTTGGTAAAGACTCCCCAGATCCTAAGCTTCGTGAAATCTGGCAAATGATTCCTTATGCGACTAAACAGTCTATTAAGAAAATTTGGGGTAGTGACAACATGATGGTTCGTGTTGATCTACTGGATATTAACTTTGGTTATCGTAAGCTTTCTATTGCTGATACTTTCACTATTGATGAAGCTGACCGTAATGCATTGCAACGTGTGATTTATGAGGTGGGTACGTTCTTCTTTGATGAGAAGGCACGTCTTCGCTTTAAACAAGCTGAGGATATCTGGCAGGCTCTGGTACGTGAAGCCAAGGATACTATGGTCGTTAAGAGTGGTATTACCTTATTAGGTAACATTACTTCTAACCTGACCTTATTGTCTTGGGCTGGTGTATCTGTTCCAGATATCATTCGTCACCATCGTGTAGCCATGAAAGGTGCTTTGGCTTACCGTAAGGATAGTGAGAGTTTGGAACGAATTAAGCTTCAATTGAGTACTGGTTATCTGCCACAAAATACTGTGGCTGAATTGACTCGTGAGAAGGTAATTCTGGAAGATGCACTTAAACGTAATCCAGTATCAGAGTTAATTGATGCTGGCATGATGCCAACCATTGTGGAGGATGTTGCAGGGGATGATGATGCGTATAGCTTTAAAGGTCGCTTCAGCCGTAAGGTTGATGAGTATGTCAATAATCTAAATCCTCACATTGTAAACACTGCGAAGACACTGATGATTGCACACGATACGCCTCTGTATAAAGCTCTGAGTTATGGTACTCAGTTGTCTGACTTTGTGGCTCGTTATACCTTGTATAAACATGTGACTGAACGTAAACGTGATCCTATGCAGAAGAAAGAAGCTTTGCAATTTATCTCGGATGCATTTATTAACTATGACATTCCAAGTCATCGTTTGGTTCAGTATGCTAATGATATGGGTATGGTGTTCTTTACTAAGTACTTCTTACGTATTCAGAAAGTGATTGCTCAGTTGTATAAAGATAATCCGGGTCGTGCAATTATGCTTCTGACGATGAGTAACTTCTTTAGTACTGTACCTACTGTTTTGGATTCAGCAGCAATTCACCATCTTGGTAATCCATTTAGTACTGGTGCAGTGAAGTATGTAACTACGTTGGATCAGATGGCTACGGTGAATGCTTTGATGACTCCATTTAAATAAGTGGGAGAGGAATGGAGTTGAACCACTGACCTCCCTGCGCGTGGGGTGCTCTACCGGACTGAGCTACCTCTCCCATAGAAAAAGCCCCCATCACTGGGGGCTTTCTTTTACTTCCTATGTCGTCTGTTGGACCACATATCCCAAACATCTTTCATTGCTATGATGAATAGAACGATGAAGATCCCACCTATAGCGGCAAGTATCACTATACCACCTATAACTGCTGCAATGCTTATGAATCCAAGTATTACAGCAATCCCTATGACAATTAGTGCTATTGTGCCGATGACCTTAATTAGGGTCATCATAGGGATTAACTAAACAGACTCGTAGTAGTGGTAGTTTTTACTTCTTCTACAGGTACTTCTACCGAAGTATTAGTAGGCTGAGGATTGTTCGCTACGACAGGAACTGGATCATCAACTACAGCGGTTTGAGTACCTTCTTGTGGATTACCTTGGTTTTCTGCCTTAGCATTTTCAATGGCTTCAGCCAGAGCTACAGTTTTTTTATCACTGGTAGCACCTTGGGTCTGGCCCACAATGGCAGCACCTACAGTACCACTTACTGCATCAGTCAGTGCTTTGGCTTTGTTAGGGCCACGAGGTTTACGTACTTTAGGGGCGCTCTCCTCTTTGCCTTTAACAGGTTCTGGAGCTTCATCCAGAATCGTTACATCAGCAATCAGGCCACCGGCACCGCCAGTACGTTTAGTACTGAATTCAATGCCTACAAATTTACCGTCTACTGGGATACCCAGTTCAGCAACGTAAGCGTGAACAGCATTGTCGATATCAGTTTTAGTCAGTTGGATTTTCATGGTTATTCCTTGGAATGAGTGATTAAAGCTTGTGTCCGAATTAACTCAAGCATTTGTTGAAACTCTTTAGTTTTTAGCCCCGCATATATAGCAGCAATAGAGTCTGCCATATGCTCAGCTAATCCAGCATTCAGATTTTTTCCATGGTAAGGCCATGGTGCTTCTGGATGCTGTTTTCGCGCCCAGTTAATCATGTCTTCTTTGGTCGCTGTCTTCGAGCCTACGGTAGTTATCTTAACTTCAGATGGTGTAACTTCAAAGAAGTTCGTACCGTGCGCACGTAGTGTTCCCATGATGCCAGTGCAGATTCCATAAGCCTTCATTCCTGAAGCGTTTTGGGAACCTACAGGCATCTCGACAAAGATTAACTGAGCGCCATCTACGACTGAAGCGACACCCTTAGCTAATTGCTCCGCAGCTATCAGATCGACACTTACAGTACGTACCTGCTTCTTGTCTGGCTTGACAGGTCTGATTACCTGAAGCTTTTCAATCCGCAGCTTAGAGTTCTTCAAATTTTGGAGATCAAGCGATAATACTCCTCGGCTGATCCCCCAGTTAAGCATAGATGGGTCCATGCCTACTATATGAAGATCAGCCGTTTTCTTTTGGTTTTCCATCGTCGTTCTCCTTAGGCGATGCTGCAAATGGTAAGTTACCAAATACAGACATTACCACGGAGATACCTGCTTGGAAGGCAAATAGAATATCACCTTCTAGTTTGATGGTTTTATTAGAGCCATCAGGGTAATTAACAGATACTTCCTGCCCTTCAGGAGCTTGCATTACTTGATCGATAATTGCTTTGCTACGTTCATGCCAAGCAGTCAGATGTGCAGCAAACAGGTCAATGTTAGTAAAGTATACTAAGTCATCTGTACCTTGAGCACTGTCAATCAGTACTGCATCAGCATCTGGACGCTGAGCACGTTGTTTGGCATTCTCTACTTGTTCCTCTACCCATTGTGGATAGTGAGCATCCAGAGCTTCTACGCCAGCCAGATCGCAGGCTTCTTTGAAACGTTTTTTACTGAACACAAAATGTTCAGGGTATTCAGTGATGGAGTTTGTTGTTTCGTTCGTCATTTTCTTCTTCCGGTTTTTCTTCTTCAATTGGCCCATTGATATAGGCTTCAAAGACTTTAGCTGCTTGCACAACTTCATTAGGAGAATTATTTCCTGAATGTATTGATACGTGTATTGCTATTCTCAACAATTCAAGCCTAAGGTCTTCAATGAAACCTTGTTCTTCGTTACCATCACCCATGGTAATCTCCTGAGTAAAAAAAGGCTCACTAGGAGCCTTTTAAAGAGGTTATAGGAAGCTATTAACCAAACAGGCTAGTCTTAGGTGCAGTAGCACCGGAAGCGGTCTGAGAGCCTCCTGAAGTACCTGCTGGAGCACCATCAACTGGTTTGAAAGTGTCCTTATCTTTACCAGCATAATTATTTTTCCACTCGTCATAGAACTTAGCAGTAACAGATGGATCAGCTTTTTTAGCACGGATTTCAGCTACAGTCATATGCTTGAAATCATCACGAGCACAGAAGATTTTACTTACTTCATTAAAAGTGGATTTATCATTGGTTACTGCATAGCTACCATTCTGTTGTTTGACTTTTTTATTAGCCACAACTCGCAGGATACCTGCTACCAGTTTTTTACCGATCAATTCAGTAATAACTGGCAGTTTTTTAGCTACTTTGGCTTTGGCTTGGAAGTCATAAACTTCTACCAATTTATCTTCAGTTTCCAGATCACTAATAGACTTACCAAGAGTGAGCATTGCTACTGCATCCATGATAAGGAAACCGGGCAGATACTGTTCATTTTTATCTTTATCCAGATAAGTATTTTTCTTACCTTTATCTGCACCACCAGTTACGTACTGAGTATCAGTAATTTCTTTACCATTCTCTTGTTTATAGATAATAGTAACGGCCATTGCACCACCAGTTACTTTTCCATCACCATCAGTTTTTTCTTCACTGACAGTGATGTATGCCATGTCGATGGTCAGATCGTAGACATTACTTTCGATAGCACCACCGCCACCAATACGATCTTGTTCACCTTGAATACTTGCGTCAGTTTTCAGATTTTTCAGCAGAGACATTTTGATTCCTTTAAGTTTAGTTTGTAATGCTATTACGAGTAGTACTGGATCATATGATCCATGAGTACCTGCACATCGTTATCGATGTACGTTTGGTTGGTTTCAAATAAACCCATAGGACCACGAATACGGGCACCTACGGTATCTTTTGTTACCTGAGTTTGGAAGACATGTTTAAAGCCAAGAGCTTCTTCCTGTGGAGTGATATTAAGCATTGGACCTTTATAAGGTTCCAGAGCTTTGATAGGCATCTTGGTTGCATGGATAACGATGGAGAAGTAAGCTTCAACACCATTATTTTTAAGGGAACCTTTAACTGGTACTTTGGTTTCCATTTCCATTTCAGCCTTGTTCAACTCATCCATGATGTGAGCCAAGAAGATTACCTTCTTAGTTGAAGCTGCAACATATCGCTGCATCAAGGTTTTATAGAACTGAGCAAACTCACCCCATGCTTTCTGAGTATTGGAAGAATTCAATACATAGATTGATTCGTACATATCCAGAAGGAAAGTCAGACTATCAATTACGATAGTATGAATATCTTTACGAGTTTCTGCATACTCAAATACTTCAAATACTTGCAAAGGATCTGTGAGAGTTTTCTCAATGAATTTGGATTTAAAAGGAAGCTTTTTACCTGCTTCACAGTTAGCGTAAATCACACCTTCAGGGTTTTTAATTTTACGGAGAGATGCACTCTTACCTGAGGCACTCTTACCTCCAATCAAAACCATGAGGTCATTTGTTTGAGACATTTGTAACTCCTTAATAGTTTCGCAGAAGTGGGTGGAACCCACTCCTACGGTTATTTTTTGCTTATCTGTTTGATTACCGTAACCATCACAGTAGACATGAGTTCTCGTTCGTCAAGTTTGTCCTCAAGCTTCTCGTTAAGATCCATTACCTTGGATTGAACTTGGTCCAACTCAAAGCCTGCATCTACAAGAATCATGGCGTAACGAAGGAGCATATTATTACGACCTTCACTCAAGTTATTAAGTACCCATCGCTCCAGATTATTCAAACTGGATTGAGTAGAGAGCTTAGCCTTGCGTTCATCATTCTTACTGGTTTTAGGAATGAATGGAAGTACATCTACGAATTCCCCATCATTACTAAATACCTGACCTTTATGGCTTAACCACTTCCTTGCCCTCTGTCCTACTTGGTCATCTACTTCAAATGGAAGCCACTCAAAGATATTCTTCATGAAGTCTTTGTAGTCCCTACCATCCAATTTCAATGTGTAGTTCATCGGTAAGATGATACGGAAACGATCACTGCCCCCATGGTCAGGATCACCATGACGCTTAGTGGTGTACATGAGGTATTTGTAGCCCTCTAGAACGCTCCTAGCCGTCTTCAAGTCACAACTACCATCTACGTCAATGACGATCAGATTAAAGCCCGGAATGGCGTTTTCCTCTTGCCTATGGCCTTGGATCAAATGGTGGTTAACCCAATGCAAACCTTCAGCACTAGTCAGCCTATCCAGCTTATCGAAAGGAGCAAACTCACTTACATAATCTTGGGACAGATCATTACTGTAAGAGACTATCAGCTTGTTAAGGTCAGTAGGGATAAGGGTTTCACCTTTAAAGAATTCAATCCCATCTGCATAGGATTTCTTAACGATGACAGAATTCTTATATCCCCATGCTACTGCCATCTTAACCATATCATCACGGACAGCAGAGCTACCACGATAGAATGGTAAGTCCTCGATCAGATCAGCTTGAGTCAGTTCACTAGGACTATTTGCAATGTACTTAGCCAGTTTTACATGGCTTCGTTCACGAGTAAATAAACCTACAAAGGCTTCACCAGATTCCTCAGCAAGTTTAATAGCTGCATAAATGTGGTCTTCAGTCATGATTGGAGAATCATCAATGAAGGTATAGGCACCTGCCAATTTAAGAACCTTGAAATAACGATGACTAATTTCAGCCTTCTTTACTTCTTCGTGTTCAGCAAATGCCTTGGCACGTTTCTCACAGAAGAGACGATACTCAATAATGAGTTTTGCACACTCAACACTCATAGTGATACGTTTACGGACATTACGAATGTCTGCAAGAGCTTCAAGATGGGAAGCAAATTTATCCATTAAAAGATCACTGGATTTATTCGTCATCGCTGTATAGATATCATCAACTGACATCTCATCTTTGTTAATGGTTTTAGACCAACCAAAGAAACAACGACGCGCATAACCAGTCTCTAACATGGAGAAGAGTTCTTCCTCTGTTTTACCACCATCCAAAAGTTTAGATGGAGTGCCAAACAGAAGCATGTTAGTTGGAGTCTTACCTACGATTTCTTCACTACGAACATTTTCAGCAGAGTTTTTAATCAGTTTAGTTTTAATCAAACCAACATCAAACAATTCCAAGAACGTATTAAGTACCTCGACATTACCCAATAGGTTAGATCCAATTTCATCAATCTGAAGATTCATGGAACCACCATCAGCCATTAACAGCTTATGACGAAGCTGTTTGACTGCTGCCGATGTACCACTATCAAACGAGAATACTAAAGTACCTAAGGAATCAAACTCTTTTACTGTCCGTTCAAGTTCCAGATCAGGATCAGACTGCTTACGAACTGCTCGTTTATTAGCAATTACAGGCAAGTTTGTTTCAGCAAGTAGTGGAAAAGTTTGCTCAATGAATCGAGTACGGAAACGATTAATAATTTCCTGTTCAATGATATTAGTCGAGTAACCTTTACCAGAACCTGAAGTACCAAGATTTAAAGCATACATATTGATAGGAATATCTCCCCTATCATGAGTTACAACTGAGGATCGCATCATGGATGCAACTAAACAGAAGTAGTAAGCCACTTGGACACGAAAGAACAGTGGATTATTGTTTTGTGTTTTCTCACATAACATCCTGACTATATCTTCTGAGTCCTTATGAAACTTCATTTCATCAAAGGTTTTCATAGCCTTCCTTACGGTTAATCAGTTACAAGATCACCATTAGCGATTAGGCGATCTTTCTGTTTACATGCATCAAAACCAGAACAGTAAT
>Ga0247730_1001135_pt1 | contig 15536 bp, 21 predicted proteins | sample UWRJL073202C2_FD_180959 | JGI IMG/M metagenome (GOLD analysis project Ga0247730, IMG submission 180959) | Plant litter microbial communities from Arlington Agricultural Research Station in Wisconsin, United States - UWRJ-L073-202C-2 | ecosystem: Environmental > Terrestrial > Plant litter >... | reverse complement strand
CCTTTGATAAGTCGCCGGAGGAGAGACAGTTCCTTACGAGGCTGGATGCATGCCTGCTCGCATACGCATCTCTGTCTTATTTCAGCAAATAAGTCTGCTTTCTCTTGGTCTTCGTTTCCTCACACTTATCTGGCCTCTTTTTCTCCACGAATTTGGACCAGTCCAATATCACGGTCAGTCGAATCTCTATGCCGCGTGATGTATACATGTATGTAACCCACCTAAACACTCCATCTAGAATGCATACGTCTCTGGAATGAAAGAAGAGTGAGTGCCTTTCCTGCACTAGTGTTACCGGTATTTTACTCACACGTTCTTTTAGGCTAGGACTGTTAGTGAAATCCAAGTGCACAAGGTGATATGAACTAAACTGGTTATAACAGATTGGGGAACGAGCTCAACTACATCCAAACTGCTTGGACCTGTGGCTATGTTATTGGTCAAATCCCATCCAAGTTTGTTTGTTCCTTGTTACTCTCGATGGAGATTTCTCTTTAACTGAAACAATCTGCTAGTCTTATTATCACTCGTATTCGGCCGTCTATCTGGGTAAGCTCCTTCAACACTGCAAAAATTCAAAAAAGAGTCTAAAAGCAGTTGCCAGATTCCGACAATGGAGTTGATCTGGAGTGTGCTCACTATGATACTGTCGACCTCGAAAGGATTTAAATCTATTATCGCTATTCGATTCTTCATAGGTATCCCCCATTCCCCTCTCTCGAAGGATATATGCCGCGACTGAACGCCGCGTACTAGGTCTAGCGGAGGCTACATTCTATCCAGCAATGCAGTACGTGATAGGATCATGGTACAAGCCTGACGAGTTAGCTAAGAGAGCCTGCATATTTCACGTGTGTCTTGTCCCCCCTTTCCTTTCGCTCGCTCGTGCTTGCGTATGCTCAAGCGATGTCACGCAGGCTGCAGGCTCGATCGGAGTGATTTTCAGTGGATTCCTCCAAGCAGCCGCATATGAAGGACTAAACGGCACTAGAGGAATGGCTGGTTGGAGATGTACATCAATTCTTCCCTGTTTCAGACCCTCTACTCACTCTTTACTTTCTTCTTGAAGGGCTATTTATCATCGATGGCTTTATTACTGTCCCGATTGCCGTGCTAGGATTTTGGATGATGCCTGGTTCGTTCGTGGCATCCTCTAAGGCTGGCTAATGTTAACTCACCCTGAAAGTATAGATACTCCAGACATGGCGAAACCCTCCATGGTGTATAACGCAAAGCAGCTAGAACTAGGAAAACAACGAATGAGAGATATCGGCCGAAAGCCTGCAGCACCATTCACGAAAAAGAAGGTACGCCCTAATACTAGATTGGTTATTGTTTGATGAGACGAAATGATTTCCAGGTCCTGGGCTTCTTCTCGACATGGCACTTTTATGTTCTCGTCCCTTGTAAGACCTTGACAAAAACGGTTTGAACCCACGAAATGCTAAATGAGAATCCTTCTCGCAGTGTATATCTTGGTATGCTTCCTCAATCCTTCCTGCCCACAGGTCTTTTGACGGATCAACTGGAAAACAAAGTTTAACAACAGTGGCAACTCGTACCAATCCATGATCTATTGGCTCAAATATCGCAAATACACCGTATCCCAGATCAACCTCATCCCCATCGGTCAGAGCGTGACCATTATTCTTACGAGTAAGGCAGCTTCTTCTCCATTGCTGCGCTCGCTGAACTGACTATTGGCCTCATTAGCACTCGGTTATGCTTGGTGGTCTGATGCTATAAGGAAACGATGGCCTCCTATCATCTTGGCAGGAGTAAGCCTTTTTTCTTCTGAATTCTTGAAACCATTCGTGAACATATCGTATTACAGACACTGGCCACAATTGCTTCCATTGGGTTAGCATCGACCTCTATTGACACAGACATTCCCCGACGTTGGTTCTTTTATTACCTGGTGAGACCTGCCTGAACTAGTTTATGTATGTACATCTAATTAACGGATTTATTCATCAGGCTGCTACGCAAAGCGGTCTGTCAGGGATCATATTGGCATGGGCAAACGAACTCACTAGTGAGGACAACGAAAGTGAGTGCTGCGTTTCCTTCCTTTCTACCCAAGAGTTTCCTTTTCTAACTTCTTTTTACAAGAACGATCGTTTATTGTCGCATCCTCCAACACCTTTGCCTACGTGTTCCAGGTCAGTATTCTATTTATTCATCTATCTGGGTGCGTTCACAGCAGCTAACAAGGAAAATGTTTAGGCTTGGCTCCCAATGTAACTACGCCAGCAACATTCGAGACGAGCACATGCTGATCATGTTCATACTATCCACAGCGTTGCCTTTCCGCAGGTTGAACAGCCAAGGTATACCCATCTCCGACTTTCTCTTAATGAACTTCCACTCACTCACGATTGCTAACAGAGTTCTACGAGGAAATATTGCAAATGCTTGCATCCTTGTTCTTATGAGTGCGCCGTTCATTAATTCTTCCCACTATGTTCGATTCATTGACATTATTTTATCAGTGGCGTTTGCACTCCTAACCCTGTTCTTCCAAACTTGGGACGAGAAAAGAGCTAAGAAAGCCGGGAAAACCGATGCTTCGATTGAAGCCCAAGATACGCCATCCGAGGTAGAGAAAGAGGATGTGGTGTTGGACGCAACCCCTGTTTTGCGTACAGTCTAGAAGTCGCGGAATCGATGTATGAGACCGTGACCTAGTGTATTCCCGACCATATTAAGCAATGTAACCGGCATTCGACTGCAATTGTGGTGATAATAAATACCTGGTATTTGAACTGCACAAGCTCTACCAACAAGATACATATGGTACATTGATTCTTGGCCTATTCGTACAATGCTTTCGTAATTCCATTGGTTCATTCAGTCAGTCGTGATTTTCGAAGATTTGGTAGTACTGATGCTCGCTCTTCTGCCTGCACCTCGGCCCCTCGCACGAGGAACCTTGCTACTCTCATTCTTGTCATTATTAGCGGTCGATCGTCTGCGTATCCTTGATTTGAACTTGGATTCTCCTCCAGTATACTCCATGCTATGATCAGACGGAAGCCGTACGCGAGGGAAATTGGGCCTCGTTTCGACGTCTGGAGAAGGCATAGGGCTAATGATAGCAACAGAGGAGTGTGGACTTCCAGTAGGCGTCTCGGGCGAACCACCGTCACTTGTTTCGGAGGATCCTGATGCAGAGATGATAGACGGAGTGCGGTGCTTTTTCGGAGTCGACTTCGAGCGTGGCGGTGGCGAAGCTTCGCTCTCGTTCTGACCTGATGCAAAAGAGCCCTCTTTCATCCATTCGTTGTCCTTCCTCCCGCTATTGAGCCATGTCCGCCCCAGTTCAGACTCCAGGACTGCCTGTTTTTGTATCTCCTCTTGGACCTCCATAGCTATATACGGAGGTTGGTATTCGATCACTACGTTTGTACCAAGCTTCAATGTCGGTAATCCTCTTGACATCGTCCACGATCCACGACCGTGCCTTCCATACCAATCTGAAGATAGTTTGTTAGATCATGTCTGAGCTCTGAAACCCATGCCTTACCGATCTTCCCCATATTTGGACATTTTTTAACAAAGCGCTTGATGTCTCGGAGCGAAGGCATAGATGAATCGACTCCTGTAGGAGTTGCCAGTTCAGCTTCTTGTTGGGAATATTGTCTGAGATTTGGTGCATCGCCTGGACACTGCTCCGGCAGGATAGTGATAGAAAGTTCGCGGAGCTGGGTGCAGAAGGAAAATGATGAAGTCAGACCTAGTAATTTCGAGAAGGGAGCGTCGAGACACAGTTGCAGTTTCTAGATCATCAATCATGTCAGAGAGCAGTAGCTCGTTTCAAGTGAGAAACTTGCCTCTAGTCGAGGGGAGTGTTCAAGAATGTTCTTAACGTTGACCAGAGATAAGGACCAAAGATCACAACGAAGAATGCGTAGCGACTTGGCACTCTCGAGTGCCTTGACCATGTCCGAGTGGATGGAATGCAGGCTTATAGCAGAGTCAGTTGGATACGCCAAATGTCCTTCAGAGTTTGTAGATGGGAGGGCCTTCCGCGTGACAACTGAGAGAGAGTGGAGCGTCTCAAGTGGTATAGACGACAACGATGAAAGATGATCTGTACTCCAAGAATGATGGCCACTATATTCAGACAGAGTGAAGGATATATTGCGCAGGCCTGGTGGGAAGGTTTCAGGTTTCGTCCATAGAGTTTTGCTGAGACGACCTATGACATTGAGTGTTATAGAAATGATATGAGCCGACAGAAGCTGTGTTATTACCTTCAACATCGTCCATTGCGAATGTCTTGAGAGCATCGCAGCCTTCTATGAGAGCAACTATGCCTCTATCAGTGAGCTTCGTACCACTGGTGCTGAGATGGATGTTGGAAAGCCTCCGACCAGCACCAACAAGAGCTTCGCACAGGGAGTCTTCGAGCCAGACAAAGTCCAGTTCAGCGCTCTCCAGCATAGAGTTCTCGCCAAGCCGCACAAGATAATCGAAGAGTAAACGAGAGCCCGCCTGTGACATGCGGGTCATAGTTATATGTGTGAGGGCGTTGTTGAGCCGAGGTAGGGATGGGGCATTCCATTTCGTATATCCGTTTCGATGGACCGATACGTGGGAGGCATCTGCTCGCCTCTCAAATCGTGTTAAGTGCGGGCAGAGCCTTGACAATGTCTACCAAGGCCCTTTGTCAGATACTAAAAACTCATAGCATATGTCTGCTCACTTCGCATATACCATCTGGCGGGGGCAGCGCACTTTTCCAGATGAATTCTTCCAAGTTGTGGCATGTTCCCAGCAACCTAGTAAGATCTTCATCGTCAACGCCAGCCATGCTACCCTCCGTTATTGCCCCCAAAAATTCGGGGCTGACGACTACCAGGGTTTTGACCAAGTCCGCATATAAATGCGCAGGTCCCGTGAGGATGGGATAGGCAATAGATGATGTAGTATCGAAATGCCTATCGGAATCTGGGACAATAACGGTAGTGAACAGAGCTCTAAGAGAGGATGCATGGAATGATTTTCCCAATGCAGAGAGGAAGGTGGTTTTCTGTAATGGTTCATTGGCGAGGATAGTGGCCACGACAACTACGAATCCATATGCGGATAAATGCACGCGTTAAATGTACGATGTGCAAAATTACTGACCGTCGAGAGTGTCTTGATTTCTATAAAGTATCGCAGCCATGGCGAGATCTTGACGCTACTGGCGGGCGGAACGGGCTTATGCGACTGCAAGTAGAGACTCGTAACAAAGGACAGGTGGAAGTGGTGTTGGCTGCAATGCTGCCTTTGAGGCACCTGAGGTGCGTACTATCGAAGGACTCCACCTGCAATGCGAGCGAGAGATGGAGCAAGTCGCAGGGATGATGGTGGTTCGCGTCCAGTAGCGAAACAGGTGACAGGCATCATATAAGAGACTAGTTGGGTTCTGGTCACCGGTCTGGTCTTGGTCTAAGAATTGAAATAATAATTGACAACGTACTAAGAGCAAATAGAAACATCGTTGAGCCCCAAATATTAATCTACAGGCTGTGGACAGTCTGGCTAGTGGACCATTTCAACCGTATATATAGGTAGTAGTATTTCCACAAATTGAACAAGAAGAAAAGTGCTGGAAAGAGGTGGCAAGCGCGTTGTGAGGCGCCAGGGATGACATACAAAGCAATGCGAATGCAACAGGTAAGGACAGAAGGTCATGAAAGTGGTATGTGCAACCCTTAGAATCGGGCAGAGGGGTCTAATGGGCCAAGGGGACCGTAGCGGTCATCATTGTGTGCTCGAAAGTCGGCAGCGCTGGCAAAAGGCGATACAGGTTCGGGGGAAAGGTGTGTGGACGCGGATCTAGACATGGGCCCAGGGGAGTAGCTTTGGTTACTGTCGCGCCCGGAGTCGACTAGATGCGTCGAGGACGTTGCATTCTCTGAGAGTTGGTATCTTCGTGGGTATGGCGACACAGGCGAGTGTGTCGCAGATGGCGGGTCATCAAAGCCTTCATTCAACATGGCTTCTAGCTCCGCTCCTCCTAACGTTTTTGCAGATTGCAGAGCGTCGTTTTCTGGGACGACGAGAGCGACGGGCGGAGGAGGATACTGTGCATTGTTCTCATTATACCCCCCAACCTGCCCACCCCACATATCCTCTTCGGAAGACGCGATCGAGAACGCATCTGAGCCATCGTACTGACTGCGCACACCCAACAAGTCTCCATCCGGATTATATCCTGAAGGGTGAGACCTCTCAAAGTCTTTCCTGCGACGGTCTTCGCGGCGAATCTTGCGGAGTCGCGAACGTTCCCAATCTTCCCATCGGCGCAAAGGAACAGCTTCTCCGTTGAATTTACCTGCTCCATCGCCGTGACCTTCACCTTTAACTTCACCTTCCACTTTCCTAAGCATAGTTAGCTTGATAGTTCACTGCATAAAAAGAAGACACACCTAGTTTCTCCCCATGAGAAATCATCAAAATGCCAGAATGAATACACAGGTAGGATGAAATTCCAAACCGGCAGTGCCAGTAGATAAATCATCATCCACGCGACATATACAACTTTACGAGTGGTGATCGTGATAAGGATGGCCGGCAGACCAAGCACGGCAATGAGAAGCATCAAAGGAATGGCCTCTTCAAACGATTGTGGACGGTTGATCGCAATGCTAATAATGAGCATATAAGTGAGTGCGATGGCGATGGGAAGGACAACGGTGCCGAGCAAGTCCATGAAGACTATAAACTGCATGCTGAAGCAGAAAGTACCGCAGAGATTGCGGACGAGGACAAGCTCCATAAGGTTGTGGATTGTTGAGTTAATCCATCGACGACGCTGAGATAGGAGAATCTTGAATGTGTCCGGAACGACGGTCCTGCATCTTGCCTGAGGCAAAAACATCATCTTGCGATTGGGGAATGTGCGCAGGAGAATAGTCGTGAGGAACCGATCTTCACCAAGAAGTAGGAGGTTCTTCTGGTGGAGAGTAGTAACTTCGTTCTGACTGTATTCTTGAACAATTTCGGGCTTGATGATAAGTGGTACCCAGTCGTCGCCATTGGCTTTTCTGGCCTTCAAGCGGAACATCGAAAAGCATCCAGGAAGACAGGTAACACCACCGAATACCGACTCGAAAGCTTTGGCAAGATGATGGGAAATAAAGTATTCGAAGACTTGAATGGCAGTGACCCATGAGTCCTTTTTGTTCGCTATCCGGGTTTCGCCACAGCAGCCCATAATCATAGGGTCATGGTGCATGCAATTCACTAAACGGCCCAATGACTCTGGATAAACCATCGTGTCCGCATCAACCTGTTACGAATAAGTAATACGGACATGGGGGGCAACTGACAAAACATACCATGAGACAGACCTCGAAGAAATCAGGAGTAATTCCCATGAGGACATTTATCTTTCGGAAGAGGTCGAAATCAAGAGGAGACATCCTGTCGTTGTATGTAACGCGAGAAAAGAAGTTCATCAAAATGAGCTGGCTGTCTCGCTTTCCACGATTGCCTGGTTTCTTGTCGCTGGCAGCCTCTTCCTCAGTCCCGCATTTAACAACAATGACAGTTGGTGTCCGACGTCCAGATACAGCTACCCCCAAAATGTTATTTTATAAATTCACATTGATGGGATAGATGGCTCACTATAATGACCGGCGTAGACCATAGCTCGATTCTGCTGCTTCGCGCCCGACCCAACAGCACCATACAGCATGGGTGTAGGATTGCCGAAACGGGGATCAGCCTCAAGCAGGGAAACACAAATGTCAGGAGTGCTCTTCTTCTCTCCGGCACCGGTGATCATTCCATCTGCGACGACGAATAGAAGTTTGCGTTGGTCGCTGTATGTCGTATTGGACAGAGAGTCAAGTGTTGTCCGCAACGAGTCTTCGCCCTCCGAATAACATGTCACTAGACACACTGCGAATAGTTCTCGTCCAATGGAGGATAATGTCATGACTGGCTGGGGGCCGTCCGAATTGACGAGTGTGCTGGAGGACGAATTCATGGTCTTAGCCTTGTTTGAGTTCCCCTTGGTCAATTTCTTCGCACCACCGGGACCTGCCCATGGTGCTGTCCCATGCTTGCTATCAATGGACACATTAGCCCCCTCTGGCATGACTGCTGGACTGATGGCGGAGCTTGCTAGATATTTGGAATCGGGTGGCCCAGCTAGTCTCTCGGACAAGAACCAGCTGAATATACACGCCATTGCAAAGCGGATAAATACGAGACTCAGGATGACAATGAGGCCGGCATAGAGGATGAGTTGCGAAATAAAGCAGCCGGGCGTGACTTTGTCAATATTGCCTGCATAATAGCGTTGCTTGAGGCACGGAACAGCTGATGTGAGATCAGATTTCGTGTAGAACAAACGGGTTCCGTCCTTCCCTCCATTTGGCCTTTGCATCAATGCTCGAAGGGCTGTATCTACTTTATCCCCAGGAACTGCGCTAGGGTGCTGAGTGAAATACGATCCCAGGTTGAGCACGGCACCATCTATCACCATGAAATTGGGAAGCGCGGAGACCTGGTCCCAGGAGTAGCCCACCAAGCTTTCCGTTGCTTGGAACCCTATGCTAGACAGACTGCTTGCGTCAGCGTGGATGCCGGTGATTGTGCAGGGGGTGGTGGAGGAACAGGGTTCGTCGCGGCCTATATTGAATGGCACAGCGGCGCATTCGGTGTATTCAGACGCTGTCCGTTGGAAAAGGTAAGTTACGTCCTGTCCGCCAAATGAGCTCATGGCGAGGAAGTCGACATTATCGCGAGAGCCAGCCGAGGACACATTATACACATGCCCTTGTACGCCCAGTATCCCCGGCCGTTCTCCCAGTCGTACAAACTGACTGGATGCAGTATCTGTCTGCGGACAAAGCACCGCCTGAAATCCAACGGTTATGAATCCCAAGCCCCCGCACAACAACATGATGATAAAGCATAAGGTCATCTTCTCTCGCCATGCCTGTTGCGTTGCTTTGTCCTTTAGCCCCCCTAAAGAACTGAGCAGAAAGGCCGGGGCCCAGAACGTAACGACTCTTGTGAATATCCGCCACGCTTCTGAGCCGTTGTAGTCATTGGGAGTGGTAGTCGCAGCGGTTGGGGAGGACGTATGGGCAGTCTGGGGATTGATGAGGGGCACTGGCGCTACTTGGCGCTCTGGTCTAGTGAGTGTCTTCGCGCGTCGTATCGTAGCCCCTGTTGATTGCTGTGGAGCATGTCGAGTGGTGGTTGTCGGTATGGGTACATCCGTGAAGTCGTGGTTAGATTGAAAACGAAGGGCCATGGTAGTAAGGAGGGTGAGCCGGCTCGCCTTACTGTAAGGAAGGGGGGCGGCAGGAAACGAAGGCTGACAACCGGAACCAGAGAGCGGAAGGGAAGACGAAGGGACTGGCGTTATATGTACGACAGGCAGACTCAAGATGAAGGCGAAAGGATGGAGAACAAATGTAACGCGTCACATCCTCTCCACATGGCGCCTTGTCCGTGGGTCACAACCTTCCGTATTTCGACCACCACCGGCTGCTGAGCCCATCCAACTCATGGCCTCCAGAGATGCACTGGTCAGCTTTAGACAACATGAAGCAATAGTATGACACTAATTTGAGCAGTGGGCCCAAGGACACGACGAGTCCGTTGAGGTACGTGTATGATCAATATTCCGCAAACGTTCTAGATTGATATCCTGGATATAACAGGTCAATCAACGTGCACTCATTGACAAAGTGCTGGCCCGATACTCAGGAGAATTCACTGTATTTCGTGAGCTTTTACAGAACTCAGACGATGCCCAAGCAACAGCCGTAGAGATCCATTTCAACCGCGACCCAGCCCTCCCCCCTCTACTGGACCCCCTACCCGACCTCAAGAGCATTCCAGTGCGTTCAGGCTTCGGATCTCTGCGCATTATACCCGATGTATTCATATATCTCGCTCAGGTTCACAGGTGGTCATTCAAGAACAATGGCGTTGAATTTAGAGACGAGGACTGGAGCAGATTGAAGAAGATTGGTGTGTCGACGCGGCCTTAAGATCCTTTCTAGATGTGCTGACGATTGCGAAAATTGTAGCGGAGGGAAATCCAGACGAAGATAAGATAGGCGCATTCGGCGTGGGTGCGTGCACGAATGTAGCACTATTCAAACTTCCGTTGACATGCCTCTAGGCTTCTACAGTCTCTTTTCCGTCACGGAAGAACCCTTTGTTACCTCTGGAGGTCAGTCGCGTATACACATGCATCTTCTTGAAATAAAAAAGTCAAATTCTTGAAGATAAATGGATGGGATTTTATTGGAAAGACCAGAAGGATCAGGCAAGTGTCCATGTGCGTTCATGCGCATTACTCGATATTGATCTCTTCGTACAGCTCACTGCACGACGGGGACAATTCAGTGCGGAAGAGCGTCAAGCTTGGACTACATTTGACATGAAGCTTAGAGACCCTTCACCGATGCCTCTGGCATTCGATTTCGCCCGGTTTCTTTCATCTTCCATTACCTTCATGTCACATCTGTCCGAAATCAGCGTCTTCTTTGGAGAGGATCGTCTAATGAAGGTCTCCAAGACAAAGGACTTTCCTGAATCATTACGTCTGCCCGCTGGTTTGACACGAGTTGGTCCCAAAGGCCTGATGCATGTTGTGGGCATGAATCGTACCCGTATGTCCTCTGCCCATGAATCAAGATTGATGAAGAGAGCTAACCTGGTGGCTACTAGCGTTGCATATCAAAGCCGAAGTGATGCGTTGGGTGTATTCAGAAGCTGATAAGCCCCCTCCTCCGCCAGTGCCCAAGGAAACCAAATCTCTAAGCGCCGGAGGATTTTTCTCCTCTGTTCTGCGCTCTCTCAATGTGTCAAGTACTCCTCAGCGCTCCCCCACACCATTACCTGCGGAGCCTACGCCGATGGTTGACCCCCGAATGATCAGCGAAACAAATGTATCCCTTGCCATTTATTCCGCCGATGTTGCGGTGAAGTTGGGTTCGAAGCTGGACAGTGAACTATTGAGATCCACCAAAAAACGAGCGCCTAGTAAATTAAGCTATCAATTGATCTATGTTAGTGAACCATGTATATGTGTATGGAAACAGGCTGATGCGGTTTGCAGACAGCCAAAGACAAATATGATGCCAGTATGTTGGAGGATAACCAGCAGACTTTTGCTACCGGAAGCATATTCCAAGGGCTTCGAGCGGACTTGAATGGGTATGATTTGTCATTACTTTTCAGGGTGCATTTTCTAATCGCCCCACAGCACTGGAACTGCCAAGGTCTTCATTGGACATGCTACTGGCCAAACAACAGGGGTCGGTGGGCACATGGCTGCTCGATTTATTCCAACAGTGGAGCGCGAATCTATTGATCTAATGTAAGTACATCGCACCTTTGCTTCCCCAATCTCTCAGTTAACGCAATATCACAGGGACCGCAATGTTGCTCGTCAGTGAAATTTGCTCTCTTTCGCGAAGATACTGACAAAGGATCTGCAGTTTGGAATCAAGAACTCATATTCGTGGGTGGCTGGCTTTCTCGCGCTACGTATGATCTAGAGCTAGCGGACATAGGCGCTCAATGGACCAAGGCATCTGGACCCGAAGGGCCATCGTCGGAAGTACGCTCTAAGCTGATTGAGAGAGCCATCCATACCCTTCGTTTCTTTACTTTCCATCGCTCAACGCCCTCGCAACAAGTATCACAATTGCTCCTGGATTCTTTCTTTTCATGTGGCAAGAATACCGACTTTCTGCTTATCACAACGATGGGAGTGCGGAAGGTTTCAGAAATCCGCCGCCCAGATGCAAAGTTTGCCGGCTTCCTAAAAGTGCTTCCTGTTTTACCGGACGATGTTGTGACTAGCGCACCAATCATGATATCAGCACTTGAGAGTCGAGGGATGCTCAAGAATATCATCTTTGATGATGTTCTTAACGAGCTACGCAACAGACCACTTCCAGAGGACGAGATGGTAGCGTGCTTGAAGTGGTGGATTACTACTTATGGAGATTCATCCCCAAGCCGAGAACTACTTGTTATACGAAAGGAACTCCTAGATGCTGCCATCTTGATTCGTTCACACTCGATATCTGGGAAAACCTCAGTTATCCCTCTCAGCACTATCAAGACATTCTTGAATACCAAGTCAAGTAATATGAGTATCCCACTTGATGGTCCACTTCCGGACGACATGCTGCCTGTGAGCGTGACAAAAGAATTGACACCTCACTCTCTTGCAAAAGCCATGCCGTGGGAGGAGCTGACCATCCCCCAGTGGGTCCGTTATATCTGTAGGGAGGACGTATGTGCGAACGATGCCAAATTTGACATCTCAAAGTCTATTCAGTGGGCTGACCGGGTCCTTATCGCTCTATCCAAACACTGGATGGCATCTCTATCCAAGGAACAAAAGACTGAGATTGTCGCAGATTTACTGGGTAGAACATGTATTCCCACACGATCGCACGGGGTGCGTAAGCCACAGGATGCCTACTTCCAAAATGCCGCTCTGTTTCCAGACTTGCCTGTCATTACGTTTCCATCTGGGACAGCTATCAAGGGCCCACTGGAGAAGCTTCTAATCGACGTAGGCGTGAGGAAACATGTAGAGTTGTATGTCTATTTTTGCTAAATTTTATCGCCCACCCGCTAACCGCTATTATTCCAAGGCAACTGGTATTCAATAGGTTAGTTTTCCAGCATTCCGAGAAACAAGCCTGATTGTCTCTCAAGGATGATTAAGACGAATGAGTGGAGCACATATGATTTGGTCAAGTATCTGGCATCCGTTCGAACCACTCTAGAGCCCGACGAGTGGTCGAAGCTCAAGATAACACCGACTTTTTATAGAGAGGGAGCTCAGCAAGGGGATGCTGCGGGAAAGCCAATCAAGAACAAGGCTTCTGATCTCTATGAGCCAACTGAAACTTTCCGAGCTCTGCGATTGCCCGTCCTAGAATGGCATGGCCAAAAGTGGCGAGGTAACAGCGAAGAAGGTCAGCAGCTTCTGCTGTTGCTTAAGCATGACGCCCATGACATTTGCAGCGAAATTCTTGTTTGAGTTAGGCTTGCGTAGACAGCCTCCTTTGGGCGATTTACTTCAACTTTGTGCTTCGCAAGACGATATGGTAGGTGTCTCTAACTTTGACTCATGTTTTCAGATCTCAAAGCCGCACAGATCCGCGCACCAGCCTTCAAATATCTGATTGACAATATTAATGTCAAATACCAGAATTTCAATCCAGCTGAACACCCTGACATTGCATACATTCCTGCCGTCAATGCACTGGCAGGCAAAGTTTCTCTGTCCCGGCATAATCAGGTATGCCTCTTAGTCTTGACTTTCATAGGTTTTGACTGCGATCCAGGTCTACTCAAACCCTGATTGGTCTCACTTCGAACTCACTGTGACGACGGGTGCGATCACACCCGAGATTGCTGCAAAGCTAAAAATCCAAAGTGACCCATCGACTTCGCTTCTTGTCTCTTTACTGGAAAAGAGGACGCCAAAGGACGAGGCCGAAGCAGGATTGTGGTTTGGAATCTTAGCACGTCGGATTGCGGGTATGTTCCAAGCCACTAGCAGGTCTGGGTTTAACTTATCCTGACGAAAACTAGACTTCACGAAGCCTGAGCTCGTTCGATTGTCACAGTTGTTCATCGTACCCGTAACCCCCGCCGGAGAGACGCTCAGGCTGTTCCCTCCATCTCGTTGTTACTTCCGGCGTGGAGATGCCTCAACAAGCGTGCAATCTAAACTGTTCGTGTTTGTAGATTTTGGCGCTACTGCAAATAGCTTTCTTGCTGCATGCGGAACAAAGCGCAATCCTACGATTGAAGAAATAGCCCAAATGCTCCTCAATGACCCAGAGACTTTCCGACATCTGGCCGGAAATGATTCCGAGTGAGTGTTGTGTCTTCATTCCACTGCGTTTGCTAAGATGGATGACAGATATCTCGATGAATTGAGAAATCTGGCAATCAATGCGAGGGCGTTATCGCAGCCCACGCTGAGGCGATTACAACGAGGAAAAGTCTTGCTCGGTATTAAGCGCATTCCAAAATCTACAAAGAATGCGTCTGTAGAACCTGTCGAAGAAGACGAAATGGAAATGACAACATGTCTCCTGAAAGCTGAAGACATTGTGATTGCAGATGATAATGTTGCACTGCAGTACTTTGGCGAAAAATTGTTTACTGCGCCCCAAGAAGACATCTTAGAAGGCAAAACAACCTATCTTTCCGAATGATATGGCTCACTTACATATCTCTACTTTGCCAGACTTCTACATACGGCTTGGCTCGAAGAGACTATCAACGCTAGTGAAGGACGAGTACAGATCTGGACCTGAGTCTCCAAATTCTAAGAGAGGATCAGATCTACGAGCCCTTATTCTGGAGCGCCTCCCTCTCTTTCTCCATGAACACACTCATGCGAAGCTGCAAATACAGTCTCAGTGGTTAAACTCACCAGCAAACTTCATGGTGCGAGCCTTCAACAAACTCGAAGTGACAAAGTCTCTTCGCTTCAACACCATCTCAGATTCGCGTCGACAAGATGCGTATTCTGTAGCGATCAGGAAGTCCAAGTCCGCACCTTTGGAACTTTGGATTGCAGACAACCAGAAAGCCGACTATTTCGAGTAAGCACTCTCAGGATTAGATCCTCAACGTCGCTAAATCCTGGGTATCCAGAGTTGCCAATTCCTTGAACCGTTTCCTTTTTGAGTCACCCAAGACCAATGACGCTCTGCTTTTCATGACAATACTCATGACCGACCTTAATTCTCTGAGACGGCGGGGCTACAACGGTGAGCTTTTTCAAAGGATGGCTGATGACATGCTCAATTCCACCAGTGAGCCGTATATTGAAGCAGCAAGAGGTTGCTCGAGAACTGCGCGCCAAGCAGGCCGCTCCTCTCCCTCCTCCCCGCCCTCCATCTCCCGCACCTTCCTCGTCGCAATCGACGCTTGTACCATCGTCAAAAGAATCGTCGGTGCATTTACCGCCAACGACCTCTACGCCTATTCAGGATCGTGCCCGAAGCCCCTCACCAAATAATCTCGTCCAAAATTTCCGCCGGTTCATCAAAGGTTCAGGGTCAGCAAGTAGTCCTGCAGAGTCTTCTGGAGGTGGTCTTCGACCAACGCAGCAGCCCACTCAAGGAGGGAAGCAGGGTGCTACGCCTCTCAGCAACATTAACTCCAATATCAGTCAAGCCGTGAATGCCTGCCGCCCTGAAAACGGAAACATGTTGCGGAATAGAGAACAGATGAGCCAAGTGTCCGAGTCGTTGCAAGATGGCTATTGCGACATTTCCGGGCAAGCAGGGGATCTGAATTGTGTCGGTCAGATTGGTGAGACAAAAGTCTACTTGCCTCCTGGTGAGTGCCTTGTGTAGCGACCTTTCCTCATTTGGGCACTTACACCCTTCGCCATTAGATGTCCCTGACCAGCGAGCATTTTTGTTACACAAACACGAATCTTTGAGCCGTTTTGTGCGGATTATTGGGGACCTGAGCACGATCTACGAACTGCCTATCACAAGCCTCCATGTCTTCTA
>Ga0247730_1001134_pt1 | contig 15542 bp, 6 predicted proteins | sample UWRJL073202C2_FD_180959 | JGI IMG/M metagenome (GOLD analysis project Ga0247730, IMG submission 180959) | Plant litter microbial communities from Arlington Agricultural Research Station in Wisconsin, United States - UWRJ-L073-202C-2 | ecosystem: Environmental > Terrestrial > Plant litter >... | reverse complement strand
AGAACGCGTCGGCAGGACCCACCGCGGCCAGTCCGAGGACGTCGGCGGCGGCCTCGCAGACGATCCGCTCGGCCTCGTCGGCAGGACCTCGACCGGCCGACGACGTCGTGACGACGGGATCGGGCAGCCGCGAGCGGTCGATCTTGCCGTTGAGGGTCAGCGGCAGGTCGTCGACGACCGTGAGGTGCTGCGGCACGAGCTGGGCCGGGACGCGCGTCCCCAGCAGTGCCCGCAGCGCGGCCGGATCGAGCTCGGCCGATCCGTCGGCGACGACGTAGCCGAGCAGCCGGCCCGTCCCGCCCTCGTCGACCCGCACCACGGCGGCCGCGACGTCGACGCCGGGAAGCCGGCCCAGGTGGGTCTCGACCTCGCCGAGCTCGATGCGGTGGCCCAGCACCTTGACCTGGTCGTCGACGCGGCGGACGAAGTGCAGCCGGCCCTCCGCGTCGCGCCGGACGAGGTCACCCGTGCGGTACATCCGCTCACCGGGACGCCCGCCCGGACGGGCCGTGAACCGCTCGGCCGTCAGGGCGAACCGGTCGTGGTAGCCGCGGGCCAGCTGCGCGCCGGCGAGGTACAGCTCGCCGGGGACGCCGTCGGGCACCGGCCGCAGCAGGTCGTCGAGCACCAGCACGCCGACGTCCAGATAGGGCCGTCCGATCGTGACGGGCTCCCCCCGACCGCGCGCCACCGTGACGTCCGAGCTGGTCGCCCAGACGGTCGCCTCCGTCGGGCCGTACTCGTTGAGCACCACCGAGCACGCTGAGGTCATGAGGTCCGCCAGATCGGGGGGCAGCGCCTCGCCGCCGACGAGGGCCGTGACGCCCGCGAAGGCGTCGGGGTGCGCGTCGATGACGGGCCGCCACAGCGACGGGGTGGCCTGCACGTGGGTGCCGCCGACCGACCGCAGCAGCGCGACGAGCAGGTCGGGGTCGCGGACCTCGGCGGCGTCGGCCAGCGCGACCGCGGCGCCGCTGACCAGCGGCACGAAGATCTCCAGCACGGCGATGTCGAAGCTGATCGTCGTGACCGCCACGAACCGGTCCGTCGGCACGAGGCGCAGATCGTTCGCGACGTGGTCGACGAACGCGGCCATCGCGGACGTCGGGATCACGACGCCCTTGGGCCGGCCGGTCGAGCCGGACGTGTAGATCGTGTACGCACCGTGGTCACCGGCCGGGACGTCGAGCACGTCGGACGCCGGGGCCACCGGCCGGACCGGGAGCTCGGTGACGTCCAGCTCGCGCCGGCCGCCCGCGAGACCCGCCGTCGCCGGGGTCACGACGACGAGCCGCGGATCGGCGTCGTCGAGCATGTCGGCGATGCGCTCGGCCGGGTAGCCGTCGTCGAGCGGCAGGTACGTCGCCCCGGCGCCGAGGATGCCCAGCAGGGCCACGACGAGGTCGGCGCTGCGGGGCACGGCGACGGCGACCACGTCGTCCGTGCCGACGCCCTCGCCGCGCAGGTGCTCGGTGAGCGCCGCGGCGCGGTCGGCGAGCGTCCGGTAGTCGAGCCGCTCGGTCCCGGCGACCAGCGCCGGCGCGTCGGGCGTGGCACGGACCTGCGCGGCGAACCGCTGCAGGACCCCGTCCGGTGCGACGTCGCGGCGGACGTGATCGGCCGTGGCGCGGTCGCGCTCGTCGTCCAGGAGCAGGTCGAGCTCGGCCAGCGAGACGTCCGGGCGCGCGGCGACGACGCGCAGCCAGGCCAGCAGGCGCCGGGCCAGACGGTCGACGGTGGTCGGGTCGAACAGGTCGGCGGCGGCCGTCAGCTGCACGTGCGGTGCGGCGTCCGCGGACTCCACGAGCCGGATCGCGAGGTCGAGCCGCGCGGTCTCGGTCAGGGAGGCTGCGGCCGTGACGACCGCACCGGGCAGCCGTAGCGTGGCCGCGCCGCCGTCCTCGGCCGACACCATGACCTGGAACACCGGGTGGCGCGACCACGAACGGGGCGGAGCCACGATCTCGACGATGCGCTCGAAGGCCAGGTCGGCGTGGTCGACCGCGGACAGCACGGCGTCGCGCGTGCGTGCCGCGAGGCTCGCGACGTCGTCCGCCCCTGACACGTCGAGCCGCACCGGCACGGTGTCGACGAGGTAGCCGACGGTCGCGGCCCGGTCTCCGTCACGTCGGGCCACGGGCATGCCGAGGCAGATGTCAGGACCCGCGCCGAGCCCGCGCAGCAGCGTCGCGACGGCGGTCTGCAGCACCATCAGCGGGCTGAGCCCGTCGCGGCCGGTGATCGCGCGCAGGTCGGACCGGAGCGCGTCGTCGAGCGGCAGGGTCACGGCGTGCGCGGTGTAGGTGGGCTGCTCGGGTCGCGGTCGGTCGGTCGGCAGGTCGATCTCGGCGGCCAGCCCGTCCAGCGTCGAGGCCCAGAACGCGGTGTGCGCCGGATCCGGGGGCGTCGGCGCGTCGACGGACAGGTGGTCCGCGACGTGCTGCGCGCGGTCGGGCAGCGGCTCGAGGGTGTCCCCGGCCATCAGCACGCCCAGCTCGGTCACCAGCACCCCGACCGACCAGTCGTCGAGCAGCGCGTGATGACCGCACAGGACGAGTGCGTGGTCCGAGGGACCGGCGCTCAACAGGCTGAGCCGGAACGGCGGCGCGGCGAACACGTCGAACGCCTCGCTCTCGGCCCGGACCACGGCGGCGTCGAGGTCGTGGACGCTCCGCACGGTCGCGGTCGGCCCGTGCCCGAGCGGCTGCACCTCGGCCGCGAACCGGCCGGCCGATCCGGCGGCGGACCCGCTGAAGCGGGTCCGCAGCACCGCGTGCCGATCGGTGAGGGTCGACCATGCGGCACGCAGCCGGTCGGCGTCGACAGGTCCACGGACCCGGTGCACGACGGGGACGTTCCACGTCGGCGCCGGTCCCTCGACCTCGGCCAGGAACAGCAGCCGGCGCTGGGCGTCGCTGACCCCCGCGGTGCCGCCGTCCCGCAGCAGCCGCCGCAGCGCGTCCGCGTCGGCGGACGGCACCGCGTCGACGGACACGACGGCCCGGGCGGCCGTCGCGATGCGGTCGAGCCGTCGCTGGTCGAAGACGTCGCGCACGCCGAGGGCGAAGCCGGCCGCCCGCATCGCCGCGAGCATCCGCAGTGCCGTCAGGGAGTGCCCGCCGAGGGCGAAGAAGTCGTCGTCCATGGAGGGCTGCGTGACGCCCAGCACGGACCGCACGGCCCCGGCGACGGCGATCTCGGCCGGCGTGGACGGCGGCAGCGCCGCGGGTCCTCGGTCGACCTCCGCGACGTCGATCGCGCGCAGCCGTCCCAGGTCGATCTTGTCGTTCACGGTGCGCGGCAGGGCGTCGAGCACGACGACGGCGGACGGCACGAGGTGGTGCGGCACCTGCGCCGCGAGGTCGTCGCGGACCCGTTCCGGCAGCAGGTCGACGGAGCCGGCCGCCACCACGAACGCGATCAGCCGCTCGGCGACGGGTCCTGGCGGATCGGCCAGCACGACCGCGGTCGAGACGCCGGCGACGGCCGCGACGAGCGAGGTGACCTCGCCGAGCTCGATCCGGTGCCCGCCGATCTTGACCTGGTCGTCGCTGCGGCCCACGAACTCCACGAGCCCGTCGGGACGGCGTCGCACGACGTCACCCGTCCGGTAGAGCCGGCGGCCGGCGGCCCACGGATGAGCCACGAAGCGCTCCGCCGTGAGGCCGGGACGTCCCAGGTAGCCCTGGGCCAGCTGGTCGCCGCCGAGGTACAGCTCGCCCTCGACGCCGTCGGCGACGGGACGCAGGAAGCCGTCGAGCACGTGCTCCTCGACACCGGCGACGGGCCTGCCGATGACCGGCGTGTCCGCCGCGGCCAGCTCGGCACCGAGCGCGTCGACGGTCGACTCGGTCGGTCCGTAGAGGTTGACGACCGGTGACGTCGCGGCGCGCAGCCGGTGCCACGTCGCTGCGGGGACGGCCTCGCCACCGAGGTACAGCAGGCTGAGCCGGTCGGGCCCCTCGAGGAGGCCGGTCTCGACCAGCTGCTCGCCGAGGATCGGCGCGACGTCGGCGACGTCGAGGCCGAACGCGCGGGCGAGATCGGCGATCGCGACAGGGTCACGTCGTTCGTCGGTGTCGGCGAGCACGAGCGTGTGACCTGCGAACAGCCAGTGCAGCTGCCCCACCGAGGTGTCGAACGACAGGGACGCCGACAGCAGGGCGTGCACCCGGTCGCGCCCGCGACGCGCCTGCACGTCCGGGAGGACGTCACGATCGCGCTGGGCGCGCAGGCCGGCGAGGTGACGAGCCATGCTGCTGCGCTCCACCACGACGCCCTTCGGCCGTCCGGTCGAGCCGGACGTGTGGATGACGTATGCGGCGGACGTCGGCGGCACCGGCACGACCGTCAGCGGCTCGCCGGACCCGGCCGCCGGTAGACCGACGATCGGCGCGAGGCCGTCGAGCCAGGCGCCGTCCTGCCCCGTGATGACGACGACGGGACGGGCGTCGGCGACGGTGTCGCGCCGCCGCTGGGCCGGGTGCTCGGGGTCGAGCGGCAGGTAGGCGTGCCCGCCGGCGAGGACGCCCAGCACCGCCACCAGCAGGTCGGCCGTGCGCGGCAGGGCGATGCCCACCAGATCACCCGGCCGGACACCGGCGTCGGCCAGCACCTGGCGGAGCGCCTCGGCGCGGGCGGCCAGGTCCGCGAACGTGAGGCTGCCGGAGGTCGCGAGCACGGCGGGCTCGTCACCGCGACGGGTCACGGCGTCGACGAAGGCCGCGAGCGGGTCCGGGACCGCGTCCACGTCAGGCCCGCGACGGGCATCGACCGGGTGGGGGGCGCCGGCCGCCCCGACCGCGCCGTCCACGTCGTCCGCGATGCGGGTCAGCGCCAGCACCAGGTCCGCGGCGACCCGGTCCGCCACGGCGTCCGGCACCCGGGCGGCGTCGACGTCGAGCACGAGACGCAGGCCGGCGCCCGGCAGCGCGGTCACCGTCAGCGGGTAGTGGGTGCCGCCGGCGTTGCCGATGCCGAGCAGTCGCACGTCCTGCTCGGTGTCGACGATCTCGGGGTAGTTCTCGACCACGACGAGCGTGTCGAACAGGTCGGGCACGCCGGCCGCGTCGGCGATGTCGGTCAGGCTCGTGCGCTCGACCTCGCCGAGCTCCGCCCGCTCCAGGCCCGTGCGGGCGATCGCGGTGCGCCAGGTGTCGTCGCCGCGCAGCCTGATCCGCACCGGGAGGGTCTGGCTCAGCAGGCCGACGACGTCGGAGATGCCCGCGACGTCGGCGGACCGGCCGGCGACGGTCGTGCCGAACACGACGTCGGTCGTGCCGAGCGCCCGGCCGAGGGCGTAGGCCCACGCGGTGCCCAGCGCGCTGCTGAGCGTCAGGCCGGTCGAGCGCAGTCGCGTCCCGAGACGGTCGGCCAGGTCGGCCGGCAGGTCGACGGGGCGCTGGACGGGCGGTGCCGACGTGGTGGCTCCCGGGGCGATCAGCGAACCGGCGCGGACGCCGTCGAGGTGCGTCGCCCAGGCCCGGCGGGCCGCGGGGACGTCGTCGTCCAGCAGCAGCTGCAGGTAGCGGCGCATCGTCGCCCAGCCGGATCCGGGCGTGCCCAGGTCGGTGCCGCGGTAGGCGGCCAGCAGGTCGCGCACCAGCAGCGGCGTGGACCAGCCGTCGGCGACGAGGTGGTGGGCGCCGATCAGCACGTCGACGCCGTCGGCAGCGCTCACGACCGCCCATCGCGTCAGGGGTCCGCGGGTCACGTCGAACGGGGCGTCGACGACGTCGGCGGGGACGATCTCGACCCGCGGCTCCCGCGGGACGAGCTGGACCGGTCGGGCGAAGCGGTCGGCGACGACGCGGGCGTCGAGCTGCGGATGACGAGCGGTCACGGCCGCGATCGCGGCGCGGAGTCGCAGCTCGTCGACGGGGCCGCCCAGGTGCACCGTGGTCAGCGTCTCGTACACGTCGTCGCCCCCGAGGGCGTGCACCAGCAGGCCCTCCGCGAGCGGTGGCAGCGGCGCGATGTCGAGCAGCGGCCCGTGCTCGCGCTCGACGGCGTCGATCGCGGCCTGGTCGATGCCGGGCAGCGTGCTCGCGGCCGGGACCAGGGTCCCGCCGACGGGTCGGTCGACGAGGGCGGCCAGCTCGGCCAGGGCCTCGGCGAAGGCTGCCTGCAGCGCTCGGACGTGACCCGCCAGGCTGGCGGCCACGGTCCACTCCACCGCGAGCCGGCCGTCCGACGCGACGAAGACGTTGAGCTCGATCCCGTGCGCGAGGGCGAAGCCGGCCGGCACGTGGGTCGCGAACGGCAGGTCGTCGACCAGCAGCTCGTCGGAGGCCGCGAACCGGCCGAGGTAGTTGACCAGCACCCGCGGCGTCGACGGCGCGAGATGGTGCCCGCGGCCCTCGGACGGGACCTCGAGCCGACCCTGCTGGGTGCTCTTCAGGGCGCTCGCGGCGTCCGCACCGGCCGCGAGCCGGACCGCGACCGTGAAGTCCTCGGTCAGCCAGCCGACGGTGCGTGCGACGTCGTGCCGCGGCGACGCGGGCTCGCGGCCGACGGTCTCCCAGCCGAGCAGGACGGACCTCTCCCCTGCGACCGGACCGGCCCACCGGTCGACGGCCAGGGCGGCCGCGGCGGCCAGCACGACGTCGGGACGGGTGCCGTGCGAGGCGGGCAGCCGGTCGAGGACGGCGCCACTGGTCGCGGCGTCGACCGTCACGGTGTCGCGGACCGCCGTGCCGGCGACGTCGGTGGTCGACGGGGCCAGCGCCGCCCCACGGTCGTCGGTGTCGCGCACGGACGCCCAGTGCGCGAGGTCCGCGGTGTGGTCCCGGGCCGCGACGGCGTCGAGGTGCGCACGCCACGACGTCGGCGCGACCGGCGGCAGGTCGCGACCGGCCAGCAGCGCGGCCAGCTCGGCGAGCAGCACCCGCCACGACACGCCGTCCACCGCGAGGTGGTGCACGACCAGGACCACGTCGCCGGTCGGGACGCGGCCGGCGGCGACCACGAGGCCCGCGCGGGGGTCGAGGGTGGCGAGCAGGGCGTCGAGCAGCGCCACCCGGTCGGTGCCGCTGACGATCGCGACGGTCCCGTCGCCGGCCGGCCCGAACACCAGCGCGTCGCCCTCGAGCCGGACCCGGAGGGATGCGTGGCGGCCGACCAGCACGCCCAGCATCGAGGCCAGCTCGTCGTCCGTCACGCCGGCCGGCACCCGCACGAGCGTGTGCTGCGCGTGCGCCGCGAGGTGCTCCCCCGCCAGCGCGATCGTCGCGGCCGCGACAGGGCTCAGCGGCGCCCGGCCGACCGGGTCGTCGGTCACCACGACCGATGCCGTCGACGCCGCCAGCTCGGGTGCCAGGTCGCGTGCCGTGCGTGCTCGGAACAGGTCGCGCGGACGGCTCTGCCAACCGGCCGTGCGCAGGTGGGCAGCGACCGAGATCGCGGAGATGCTGTCGCCGCCGATCGTGAAGAAATCCGCGGTGGCCGACACCCGGTCGAGGCCCAGCGCAGCCGCCATCGCACTGACGACGGCCGTCTCCCGCTCGTCGGCCGGCTCGACGTGCTCGCCCTCGACGAGCCCGGGCTCGGGGAGGGCGCGGACGTCGATCTTGCCCTGCACGGTCTGCGAGAAGACGTCGACGACCATGACGACCGCCGGCACGAGGTGCGCGGGGACCCGTGCCGCGAGGGCCGCGCGGATGTCGGCCGCGTCCGCGCCGGGGGCTGCGGCCCACGCGACGAGCCGGGCCGGGTCGCCCGTGGCGGCGGCATGGGCCTGGCGGACCTCGGGCAGCGACTCCAGCGCGGCCACGACCTCGCCGAGCTCGATGCGGTGGCCACGGATCTTGACCTGGTCGTCGGCGCGACCCAGGTAGGTCACGGTGCCGTCGGCCTCCCGGCGCGCCAGGTCCCCGGTGCGGTACATCCGGGTGCCGCCGCCGCGGGGATCGGCGACGAACCGCTCGGCCGTCAGCGCGGCGCGGCCGGCGTAGCCACGCGCGAGGTGGGGGCCCGCGAGGTGGAGCTCCCCCACGGAGCCGTCGGGCACGGGCTGCAGCGCACGGTCGAGGACCAGCACGGCGGTGCCGTCGAGGGGGCCGCCGATCGTGGGACGGTCGCCGACGACGGCCGCCCCGAGGGCGTCGACCGTCGCCTCGGTCGGGCCGTAGAAGTTGTGCGACCGCATCGGGGCGTCGGCCAGCGCGCGCCACAGCTGCTCGGTCGCGGCCTCGCCGCCGATCAGGAACAGCTGCGGGACGTGATCGACGTCGAGCAGCCCCTCGGCCAGCAGCGCGACCGCCATCGACGGCGTGACGTCGAGCGTGTCGATGCGGTCGCGGTCGATCGCGCGGACCAGCTCGTGGGCGTCGCGGCGATCGTCCTCGCCGTAGACCACCAGCTCGTGGCCGTGCAGCAGCCAGACGAGCTGCTCCCACGAGGAGTCGAACGAGAACGACGCGGTGTGCGCGGCCCGCAGCCGTCGGCCCACGGCGGTGGCGACCTCGGCGAACAGCCCCTCGCCGTGGTGCGTCGAGAAGAACGCCAGCGAGTCGCGCGAGACCATGACCCCCTTGGGTCGACCGGTCGACCCCGACGTGTGGACGACGTACGCGATCGCGTCGCCGTGGTGCCGGGACGGGTCGAGGTCGGTCGCCGCAGCACCGTGAAGCGCGTGGTCGACGACCGTGAGGGCCTGCGGACGCGCAGCGAGCCGGTGCTGCGGTCGGGTCAGCACCGCGATCGGACGGGTGTCGTCGAGCAGGTCGTCGACGCGCTCGTCGGGGTAGGCCAGGTCGATCGGCACGAAGGCCGCGCCGGCCTCGAGCGTCGCGAGGATCGCCGTGACGACGTCGATGCCGCGTTCCAGCGCGATCGCCACGACGGTCTCCGGCCCGGCGCCGGCGCCGGCCAGCACCCGCGCCCACGCGTCGACCCGGCTGCCGAGCTCGGCGAACGTCACGGCGTCCGCGTCGCTGCGCACCGCGACCAGGCCGGGGGTCGCGGCGACGGTCCGCTTGAGGCGGGTCGACACGTCGAGCGGCTCGACGAGGCGGCCGGCGCCGGGCTCGCGGGTGGGAGCCGCGAGCGGGACCTGGCCCGTCGGCCGCTCCGGATCGCTGAGCGCTCCGGCCAGGAAGGTGGCGAACGCGGTCGCGTGTCGCTCGAGGTCGTCCTCGTCGTGCAGGTCGGGATTGGCCTCGAAGGTCAGGGCGAGGCCGCCGTCAGGATCCGGCACGACGACCAGGTCGAGATCGTCGACGGGTCCCGTCTCGAGCGCCCTCAGGTGGCCGGTGGGACCACCGAGGTCCAGCGGCTCGACGAACGGCTTGATGTTGACCGCCGGTCCGCGCAGCAGGTCGGCGTCCGTGACACCGCCGCCCCGCAGCCGCTGGTGACGGCGCAGCGACGACAGCGTCCGGCTGGCCTCGAGCGCCAGCTCGTGCAGGCTCGCGGCGAGCGGCACCGCCAGCCGCACCGGGACGACGTTGACCGTCATGGACGGCACGACGGCCGCCGGCCCGGTCCGCGCGGTCATCGGCAGCGCGATGACGACGTCGTCACGAGCCGTCGTCCGGCCGACCCAGGCCGCGTGCGCCGCCACCAGCACGTCCGCCCAGGTGATGCGTCGGTCGGCCGCCGTGAGAGCCGTGAGCGCCTCCGCGGCCGTGGCGTCGAGGGGCACGGCGCGACGGTGCGGACGCCCGCCCGCCGGGGACGTCCTGCCGGCGATCGGGGTCGGAACGGCCCCGTCGAGATGCGTCGCGAACCAGGCCGCAGCGGATCGCGCCGCGTCGGACGAGGTCCAGGCGGCGTCGTCGGCCCAGGCAGCCTCCAGCTCGCCGAACGGCTCGGGAGCCGAGGCCCCCGTCGTGATGCTGCGATAGTGCCGCACGGCCCGACGGGTGATCGCGGCCACGGCCCAGCCGTCGACCCGCACGTGGTGGTAGCGCTGGTACCACCAGATCCGGTCGTCGCTGATCCGCCACACGACCTGTGCGTCGCCGAACCCGCCGTCGTCGACCGCCAGGTCGGCGTCGATCCACGCCTGCGCCGTGCTAACCGGGTCCGCGACCGCCCGGACGTCCCGCACCTCGACGGCCGTGACGACACCCGTGTGCTCCTGGTGCCAGCCCTCGGGCCCCTCGACGACCTGCCAGTGCAGCGCCTGGGTGTCCGCCAGCGTCGCGCCGATCGCCGTCGCCAGCGCCTCGACGTCGGTGTCGCCGGTGATCTCGACGAGATCGGCGACCCGGAAGACGGGGGCCGTCGGATCGAGCCGCCAGGCGTCCAGGACCTCGGTCTGGGCGGGCGTCAGCGGTGCGGTGCGGATCGTGGTGCGGGTCATCGGGTCGCTCAGTCCTCGTCCTCGTCGTCGTCCATGTGCTCGTGGGTGTCGGCGTGGCCGCGCTTCCAGTAGCCCGTGATCGAGCTCTGGTCCTTGCCGAGCCCGCGCTCGTCGCGGACCCAGCGGCGCAGGGGCTTGATCGCCCCGGCCTCGCCGGCCAGCCACACGAACAGGTCGGCGTCGGCGGGGATCGGCAGCGCGCGGACGGCGTCGTCGAGCTCGGTGCCACCCCCCGAGCCGGTGTGCAGCCACACGACCTCGACGCCGGGCGGTCCGTCGAGCGGGACCTGCGACGCCGGCGCGGGCACCTCCACGACGACCCACCCGACGGTGTCGCGCGGCGCCTCCTCCAGCCAGCGGGCCATCGCCGGCAGAGCCGTCTCGTCGCCGGCGAGCAGGTAGTGCGTGTAGTCGTCCGGCACCGCGTAGCCACCGGGCGGCCCGGCGATGTGCACGGGGTCGCCGGGCTGCACCTCGCGGACCCAGTCGGCCGCGAGCCCACCGGCGTGCGCGACGAAGTCGATGTCGATCTCGCTCTGCTCGGGGCGGTGCGCGCGGATCGTGTACTCGCGGCTGGTCGGGAACGGGCGCGGCCAGTCCAGGTCGTCGCCGTCGGGCGTCGGGAGCACGAGCTCGCCGGTCTCCGGGTCGGGGTAGATGAGCTTGACGTGCTCGTCGAACACGGCGCTCTCGAAGCCCGCGACACCCTCGCCGCCGACCGTGAGCCGGATCGAAGTCGAGGAGATCCACGCGGTGCGGACGACCTCGGCGGTGCGGATGCGCACCGGGAAGTCGACGTAGGCGATCGGCGATCCCATCAGGCCTGCGCCTCCGCGGCCAGGGCGTCGCGCAGGCTGCGCGGTCGCAGATCGGTCCACTCGCGCTCGATGTGCGCCAGGCACGTGGCCCGGTCGGTGTCGGCGAGGGTCACGGTCCAGCCGCCCGGAACGGCGGCGAACGCCGGCCACAGCGAGTGCTGGCCCTCCTCGTTGACGAGCACGCTGAACGTGCCGTTCTCGTCGTCGAACGGGTTGACGGTCATGGGATCCTCCTGGGGTCGTGGGTGGGTGCTTCCCGCGTGCGGGTGGTCGTGAGCCCGGCGACCAGGGCCGCGAGCTCGTGGGGGTTCTGGGCCAGGACGTCGTGGCCTCCCGGCCACACGAGTGCGCCGACGAGCCCGGAGGCCGCGGCGGCGGTCCAGGGCGCGACGGGGACCAGCGGGTCCTCCTCGCCGAGCACCGCCGTGACGCGGGCGGCGATGCGGGGGACGTCGGCAGCCAGGTCGGTGGCCTCGGCCAGGTCCAGGTGCAGGCCGGTCGAGTCCGGCACCAGCTCGGCGGCGAGGCGCACCAGATCGGCGACGTCCGCCTCGTCGAGGCCGGCCAGCCAGCTCGGCGACGTCGTGGTCAGCACCAGGTGCTCGGCCAGCGCGGTGCGGTCGAGCGCGAACAGCCGCGCCCACAGCCGCGTCGTCAGCCACAGCCGCGCGTCGCGGGTCAGGGGTGCCGCGGCCAGCACGACGTCGTGGGCCAGGCGGGGGTGGCGCACCGCGATCCGGGCCACGACCGCGGCGCCGAGCGAGTGGCCCAGCAGCAGCACCGGCACGTCCGTGCGGGCGGCCACGGCGTCGGCCACGGCGTCCGCGACGGTGTCGAGCGTCCAGCCGCCGGCGGGTGCCGTGACAGGTTCGGGCAGGTCGACCGCGAGGACGCGCTGACGTCGCGCGAGGACCGGCACGGCCGCCGCGAACGACGTCGCCGCCGATCCGCCGGCGCCGTGCACCAGCACGACGGGTGGCCCCTCCCCTCGGTCGATCACGGGGACGGCCGTCATGCGCCGGCCCGGGCGCGCTCGAGCGCGTCGGCCAGCCCGCCGAGGGTCGGGTCGGCGGCGATGTCCTCGACGTCGAGCGCCGTGCCGGCCGCGCGCAGGTCCGACAGCAGGCTCATCAGCCGGATCGAGTCGAGTCCGACGTCGCGCAGGTCGTCCTCGGCGGTGACGTCGGTGACGTCGTCGATCACGACGGCGGCCACCAGGGCGCGGGCCTCGTCGAGCGTGGTGGTGTCAGGCATGGGCTCCCCCTGGGGGTCGGGATGCATCCGTGAGCGGATGGCGGCCGATGTGGCCGCTGAGGATCGAGTCGGCGATCTCGCCGGCCCGGACGGCGACGGTCGACAGCAGCGACGTCGCGAAGCCGTGCAGGTGCTCGGACTGGCCGACGAGGTACAGGCCGCCGGGGCCGCCGGTGTGCAGGCGGGCGCGACTGTCGCGGTCCACCTCGGGACGGTCCTTCGCGTCGCGGACGACCAGGTCGCGGTGCTCGCCGAGCAGACGGGTGATGTCGAACGTCCGGTAGCCCGTGGCCAGCACGACGGCTCCCGCGTCGAGCGTCGTGACCGATCCGTCCAGATCGTGCGCGACCTCGACCGAGACGGTGTCTCCGTGATCCGTCGCCGACGACAGCCGGCTCATGCGGTGCACGTGCAGGCGCTCGCGGCCCAGCCAGCGGTCGCGGTAGATCGTGTCGAAGACGTCGGAGATGACGTCGGGGTGCGCGACGCCGTTGTTGGCGTTGCGGTGCATCCGGTCCATCCGCGCGCGGACGTCCGGCGAGGCGCCGAAGAAGTCGTCGACGGCGGACGGGTCGAAGATCTGGTTGACCAGCGGCCCCTGGTCGGACGGTGCGATGCCGTAGGACGAGCTGACCAGGTGCACCCGCGCGTCGGGGAACCGGCGGTACGTGTCGAGGGCGATCTCGACGGCGCTCTGACCCGACCCCACGACCACCACGTCGTCACCGACCTCGCCGACCTCGCCGACGCGGCTCAGGTGGTGGTGCGAGTGCCAGACCCGCGGCCCGTCCTCGACCCCTGCCGGCAGCCGGGGCACGAGCCCCGCGGCGACGACGACCTCGCGCGCCAGGATCGTCGACCGCACGCCGCCCGCGACCAGGTCGACCTCGAAGTGGACCAGCTCGCCGTCGACGACGACCGGACGGATCGCGTCGACGCTGGTCCCCGTCATGACGTACGAGGCCAGCTGTCGCCCGACCCACCGCAGGTAGGCCGCGAACTCGATGCGCAGCGGCACCGTGGAGCCACGGTTCGTGAAGTCCACGAGGCGCCCGACGCTCTTCAGGAAGTTGACGAACGTGAACGGCGACTGCGGGTTGCGGAACGTGGCCAGGTCCTTCAGGAAGGAGATCTGCATGCTGGCGTCGTCGAACAGCATGTCCGGGTGCCAGGCCGGCGTCTCGCGGCGCTCGGCGAACCGGACGCTGAGCCGGCAGTGCTCGGGCGCCGAGGTGTTGTACTCGTCGAGGGCGATCGCCAGCGCCATGTTGGCGGGGCCGAAGCCCACGCCGAAGACGTCGATGACGTCGGTGCTGGCCCCGGTCCTGGCGGACGGTGCGTGGCTGGTCATTGCGGCTCCCCTGCCGTGAGGGTGCGGCGATCGATCTTGCCGACGCCGGTGGCCGGCAGCCGATCGGTCAGGACGATCTCGTCCGGGACCTTGTACGAGGCGAGGCCCGTCTCGCGCAGGTGACGTCGCAGGTCGGCGGGACGCACGGGCGCGATCTCGTCCCGCAGGACGACGTGCGCCCGGATCCGCTCGCCGACGATGTCGTCGGGCGCACCGGTCACGGCGACGTCGTGGACCGCGGGGTGCCGCAGCAGGTGCTCCTCGACCTCCGCGGGAGCGATCTTCTCCCCCGCGCGGTTGATCTGGTCCTTGGACCGGCCGACCACGGTGAGGTACCCGTCGGCGCGCTCGACCACGAGGTCGCCGGTGCGGTAGAAGCCGTCGGTCGTGAACGAGCGGGTGTCGTGCTCGGGTGCCCGGTAGTAGCCGCGGATCGTGTAGGGGCCGCGGGTCAGCAGGTGCCCGGGGGTGCCGGTGGGCACCGGGGCGTCGGCGTCGTCGACGACCAGGACCTCGTCGTGCGGGCTGATCCGCAGGCCCTGCGTCGAGACGATCGTGTCGACGTCGTCGTCGAGCCGCGTGTAGTTGACCAGTCCCTCGGCCATCCCGAACACCTGCTGCAGCGTGCAGCCGAGCTCGGGGGCCACGCGCCGCGCGACGGTGTCGGCCAGGCGGGCCCCGCCGACCTGTAGGACCTGCAGCGACGTCAGGTCGCTCGTGCGCGCCTCGGGGCTGTTGAGCCAGGCGAGGGCCAGCGCGGGGACGGCGGGCAGGATCGTGGCCCGCTCCGTCTCGACCAGCCCGAGCACCGTCGTGGGCGACGGATCGGGTGCCAGCACGAGCGTCCCGCGGGCGGCGACGACGCCCAGCATCCCGGGCGAGCTCATCGCGAAGTTGTGCGCGACGGGCAGCGCGACGAGCAGCACCGAGTCGGCGTCGAGCCCGCAGATCCGCGCGCTCTCCCGCACCGAGAACAGGTAGTCGTCGTGCGTGCGCGGGATCAGCTTGGGCGTGCCGGTCGTGCCGCCGGAGAGCTGCAGGAAGGCGATGTCGGAGGGGTGCGCGGCGTCGACGACGGTCGTCGTCGGGGCCGCGCGACCGAGGTCGGCCAGGTCCACGAGGCCGCCGGGCAGGTCGCCGACCGGCTCGTGGATCGCGACGATCCGCAGGTCGAGCTCCCCGGCCAGCTCGGCCGCGAGGGCCGCGTGGTCGAAGCCCGCGTGCTCCCCGCACGTCACGTAGCCGACGGCCTCGGTGTGACGGCAGAAGTAGGCGATGTCGGAACGTCGGTGCGCGGGCAGCGCGAACACCGGGAGCGCGCCCAGGCGCCACAGGGCGAACACGACGACCACGAAGGCCGCGGTGTTCGGCAGCTGCACCACGACACGGTCACCGCGCACGACGCCCCGGGCCGACAGGCTGGCGGCCATCGCGTCGACGCGCGCGTCGAGCGCCGCGTACGTCAGCCGGTCGTCGACCGCCACGACGGCGGTGCCGGCGGGCCGGTCGGCCACCGCACCGCGGAGCAGCTGGTCGAGCGTCGTCCCGTTCCAGAGGCCGAGCTTGCGGTACCGCTCGGCGGTCGCGGCCGGGTACGGCACGCAGCCGTCGAGCGTCAGCGGCTCGGGCACCTGCACTGTGGCGGTCATGAGCTCACCGCCAGCGACTCGAGCACTGGTTCGACGTCGAGATCGCCCGCGACGGCCTGCAGCGACCGCAGGAAGGTCTGCAGCTTGGTGCCGGTCTCGGCGTGCTCACCGGCGGCGGTCGACGCCGCGACGACACCGGCCCCGGCGTGGACGCGCACGCGGTC
>Ga0247730_1001133_pt1 | contig 15557 bp, 16 predicted proteins | sample UWRJL073202C2_FD_180959 | JGI IMG/M metagenome (GOLD analysis project Ga0247730, IMG submission 180959) | Plant litter microbial communities from Arlington Agricultural Research Station in Wisconsin, United States - UWRJ-L073-202C-2 | ecosystem: Environmental > Terrestrial > Plant litter >... | reverse complement strand
CTGCCCATTAAAGATGGCTGGCAAGTAATGGAAGAATTAAAAGCCAATCCTGCAACAAGACCGATCCCGGTGCATATCATGTCTTCCCTGGAAGTTAAAAAAGAAAGTTTACTGATGGGCGCGGTAGACTTCATTAATAAGCCTTTTGCGCTGGAGCATATGCAGCAGATCTTCCAGAAACTGGAAACTGCCCTGAGCCGCCATCCTAAAAAGGTGCTGATTGTTGAGGAAAACGAGCAGCATGCCAAGGCACTGAGCTATTTTCTCAGCAACTCTAATATCCAGACGCAAGTAGTGAACAATGTTGCGCAGAGTGTTGATGCGCTCCAAAAAAATGAAGTTGATTGTGTGATCCTGGATATGGGCGTGCCAGACAAGAATGCTTATCTGACGCTTGAAACCATTAAAAAAACTGAAGGGCTTGAAAACTTGCCAATCATCATTTTCACCGGAAAGAACCTGTCAAAAGGGGAAGAGCAGAGAATCAAGCAATATGCGGATTCAATTGTCGTAAAAACGGCGCATTCTTACCAGCGTATACTGGACGAAGCCGCACTTTTCCTTCATCTGGTTGAAGAGAAAACGGCAGAAAGTAAAAAGGTCAAAAACTCTGAAGGCTTAAGAGGGCTGTATGAGGTGCTGGCCAATAAAACCGTACTAATCGCTGATGATGATGTCAGGAATATCTTTTCGCTTACCAAAGCATTGGAGCAGCATAAGATGAAAATTCTGGCCGCTACAGACGGAAAAGAAGCACTGCAGGTGCTGAGAGAGAACCCTGGGGTAGATCTTGTGCTGATGGATATGATGATGCCTGAAATGGACGGATATGAGAGCACAAAGGAAATTAGAAAAATACCTGCGTTCAAACATTTACCGGTGTTGGCTGTTACAGCCAAAGCGATGATGGGAGACCGTGAAAAATGTATCGCTGCGGGCGCCTCAGACTATATCTCCAAACCTGTGGATGTAGACCAGCTCATTTCTTTGTTACGTGTATGGCTTTATGATAAAATTTAAGAAATTACCATGTGTTTATGTATATGGAGACTAATAAAAAAGTACTGATAATTGATGACGATAACAGGAATATTTTTGCTTTAACAGCCGTGCTTAAAGCAAAAGGGTACCATTGCCTTTCTGCTATTGGCGGGGAGGAGGGGCTTCAGCTGCTGGAAGAAGAGAAAAATATTGGCGTAGTGCTGATGGACATGATGATGCCGGGAATGGACGGGTATGAAGCCATCGCAAAAATGAGCCAGGACCCGGAACTGAAAAATATACCTGTGATTGCTGTTACCGCCCAGGCGATGCTTGGAGACAGGGAGCGCTGTTTAAATGCGGGTGCCGTGGGCTATGTTTCAAAGCCAATTAATGTAGATACCTTAACGGACCTGCTGGTAAAATATATATAATGAACCTTGAATTACCTACAATCACCGATGGACAGGTGGAGATTCTGCTGGCAGATCTCCTGGAACATTACGGCTACGATTTTACGGGCTATTCAAAGGCTTCTATAAAACGCAGGATACTGCGGCTGTACTCACTGGATAAAGCCCTGAGTTTTGCAGAATTCCTTTACAGGATCAACAATGACACCTTTTATTTTAAACGTTTTGTTGAGCAGATCACGGTAAACGTAACTGAAATGTTCAGGGACCCGGTATTTTTTAAAACACTGCGGGACGTTGTCTTGCCAAAACTGGGTACCTATCCTTTTATCAGGATCTGGCTGGCAGGCTGTTCAACAGGAGAGGAAGCTTATTCGATCTCTATCATTCTTAAAGAGCTTAACCTGCTTCATAAATCGCTGGTTTACGCAACTGATCTTAATCCTATTGTACTGGAGAAAGCTTCGCAGGGGATGTTTGCGATGAGCCAGATGAAGCAATATTCAGAAAATTATATCCTCTCTGGCGGCATAAATGATTTCTCCAGTTATTATACCGCAAATTACTCGCTGGCCAAGTTTAACGACGAGCTGAAAAGTAAACTTATTTTTTCTACACACAATCTTGTTTCTGATCATTCTTTTAACGAATTTCAGCTTATACTATGCAGGAATGTACTGATTTATTTTGACAGGGATTTGCAGCATAAGGTGCTGAGACTTTTTGACGACAGTCTTGAAGGGCTCGGTTATCTGGCGCTGGGGACCAAAGAAACGCTTGACTTTTCTCCGATCTCTCCAAATTATAAAAGAATTCCTGCTGAAAAAATCTGGAGAAAAGTCATCTGATGGGAAAATGTGATGCGTTAATAATCGGAGGCTCTGCCGGGAGCCTGGATGTATTGCTAAAAGTACTTCCCTTGCTTAGACCTGACCTAAGCTTTCCTATCGTTATCGTCATCCACAGGAAACATGGTACAGACTCCCTGCTGCCGGAGCTATTGTCGGGGCGGACACGGCTTATCGTCAAAGAAATAGATGAGAAGGAGCCGGTTCTTGCCGGAAGGGTTTATATCGCTCCCTCAGATTACCATACGCTGATCGAACAGGACCATACCTTCTCATTGGATTATTCTGAAAAAATTAATTATTCAAGGCCTGCAATAGATGCAACATTTCAAACCGCCGCAGAAGTTTACAGAGAAAAATTAGTATGTTTATTGCTTTCCGGCTCTAACGCCGATGGGGTAAACGGATTAAAAAGTGTGAATGGATGGGGAGGAATTGCAGTGATACAGGACCCTGCTACCGCACAAGTGGCTTATATGCCAGAACAAGCTGCCATACATGCTAAAATAGATTATACTTTGGGCATTGAAGATATGGCAGAATTTATAAATTTGTTGTCTTAATTTTAATATAAATGGCTGAGCAAAAAAAGGTTTTCATTTTTGATGACAATACAGATATTCTTGAACTTTGTACGTTCATTCTCGAGGATGCTGGTTATGAAATTAAGACCTCCTCTACTTCAAATAATATCATCGACCAGGTTTCGGCCTATATACCAGACATTATCTTCATGGATAACTGGTTGCCAGACATTGGTGGTATTGAAGCCACCAGGGAGCTAAAAGGGCATGCAACGCTGAAGAATATCCCTGTGATCTACTTCTCTGCGAATAACGATGTGATGCTGCTTGCCGATCAGGCCGGGGCAGACGGTTATCTGTCCAAGCCTTTTGATATCCAGGAGCTGGAAAACATTATCTTAAAACATCTTCCTGCTTAAGAGAGATTACCTGATACCATGGTTATTCTTCCTCCGTTTGTTTTGTGACCGTTAGAGTAGTCTTTACATCAGAGCGCAATGTGTGCGCTATATCTGCGTTACGACTGCGCTATTTTAGCGTAAAATGCGCAGAAACAACGTAATTATTTCTTAAGCATAGCGCTCTAATGCACAATCAGAGTGCTTTTTTCCTGGTAAATAGCATCCCATTCGGAAAAACAATACTATTATATTGCAGTGGCAAATCAGGTGCTGAAACTAATATCTGTCGCTTTGAAATCACTAATATTTACATAAATGCACTCCAGACGGTTAAACTTTATGTACGCCCTGTTATTTTTCCTAATTTAGTTGCGTTATTAAAAAACTAACATGATCAAATATACCAAGGCAGCCCTGTTTATTACGGGATGCTCGATAATCGCAGGAATTGCATCCTGCAATAGCAATTCCGACACAAAAACCACGAAGACAACAAAAACAACGGTGGTAAAGGACAGCCTGCCGGCATATGTCCACAGCAGAATAGGTATCTATGAACCTGTGAAGCTTACTACAAACCTGAATGTTCTTAGCGTTAACGACCGCAAAGTACTTCCCCTGCTGATTCAGGCAGCCCAGATTATGGACGAACTGTTCTGGAGACAAACCTATCCCCAGCGCGACAGTCTGCTCGCCGTTACAAAAGATGAAGACACAAAGAATTTTATAAAGATCAATTACGGCCCCTGGGACAGGTTAAATAATGATAAGCCATTTGTTTCCGGTGTGGGGCAAAGGCCTGCCGGCGCTACATTTTATCCCGCCGGTATGGCAAAAGCCGATCTGGAGAAATCCACCCTGAAGGACAAATTTAACCAGTACTCTATTATCGAGAAGGATACCGCCGGCAATTTAGCCGTGGTTCCTTACCACGTACTGTTTGCCTCAGAGTTACAGCAGGCTTCTGCACTGATGAAACAGGCCGCGCTGCTTACTGATGATGCCGCGTTCAAAAAATACCTGAACCTGCGCGCAGATGCGCTGGTAACCGATAACTACATTCCGAGCGACTACGCCTGGCTGGATATGAAAAACAATAGCCTCGATATGATTGTCGGGCCAATTGAAAATTACGAGGACAAACTATTTAATGCCCGCACTTCCTTTGAAGCTTATGTTTTGGTAAAAGATAAAGCCTGGAGCAAACGCCTGGAAAAATATGTGCGCCTCCTTCCTGAATTACAAAAAGGCTTACCGGTAGCCCAGAAATACAAACAGGAGAAACCTGGCACTGATTCAGAATTAAACGCCTATGATGTGGTATACTACGCAGGTGATTGTAATGCCGGATCAAAGACCATAGCGGTAAATCTGCCTAATGATGCGCTTATCCAGCAAAAGAAAGGCACCAGGAGAGCGCAGCTGAAAAATACGATGAAAGCAAAGTTCGACAAGATCCTGCTGCCAATTGCCACAGAGCTCATCGATAAAGACCAGCAAAAATATGTGGTTTTTGACGCTTTTTTTGCCAACATCATGTTTCATGAAGTAGCGCACGGACTGGGAATTAAAAAAACAATAAATGGCAAAGGCTATGTTAAAGCCGCGCTCAAAGAACAATACAGCTGGCTCGAAGAAGGCAAAGCCGATGTCCTGGGGCTTTATATGGTAACCGGACTGCTAAAAAAAGGAGCCCTTAGCGGAGATATTAAAGCCTACTATACCACATTTATGGCCGGCTTGCTGCGCTCCGTAAGATTTGGTGCCTCAGAGGCACACGGGCAGGCAAACATGCAGTGCTTCAATTACTTCAAGGCACAGGGCGCCTTTTCGAGAACGGCAAACGGAACTTATAAGATAGATTACACGAAGTTTGGAAATGCCATGAACGGCCTCAGCAGCCTCATCCTTACCCTTCAGGGAAATGGAGACAAAGCCGCCGTGGAGAAAGTGAGAAAAGATAATGCACAGATCGGAACAGAACTGCAATCGGATTTGGACAGATTAAGCACCAAAAAAATCCCTGTAGATATTATCTTTGAGCAAGGCGCTGATGTGTTGGGCGTGAAATAAAATTCAATCTATATTTACCTGCTCTCAGCCCTGCATCAGGGGGTCTGGTGTAACAAATGAAACACATATATTAAACAGATGAAACAACCCCACAACTGGAAAAGCAGTTTACTCCTGAGTATTCCTTTGTTTGTTCTTGCTGCCTGCAGTACCAATAAGTATGCTGCAACCAATAAAATATACAAGGAACAGGCCAACGTGTTTGGGAATACCCTGAAAGAAATGCCGCCTTTAACACAAACTGCCGAAATGGTTGCCCCGGACCAGCAGTTCTTTATCGGGTCGGTAAACTTTGGCATCAGGAAACCAAACTTTGTGATCATACATCATACAGCGCAGACTTCCACTGACCAGACCATCAAAACATTTACACTTAAATCCACCGGTACCAGCGCACATTATGTGATCGGCCGGGACGGAAAGGTAGTGCACATGGTAAATGATTACCTGCGGGCAAATCATGCCGGTGTGGCCAAATGGGGCAATGAGACAGACCTGAATTCCTGCTCTCTGGGCATTGAACTGGATAACAACGGGGATGAACCCTATAGCGATGCACAGATCAACAGCCTGATCGCTGTGCTTACCACATTGAAAAAGAAATACAATATTCCGGCACAGGGCTTTATCGGGCATTCTGATATTGCGCCTAAAAGGAAAATTGACCCTAATAAGTTTCCATGGAAAAAACTTGCGGAGCAGGGATTTGGATTATGGTATGATGATGTACTGCAGATCCCGCCTGCAGAGTTTGACCCGGCTATCGCATTACGGATTATCGGATATGATATCAGCAACATGCCAGCAGCGATAATAGCTTTTAAACGTCATTTTGTACAAACGGACATCACACCGGTGCTTACCCAGTCTGATACGATGATCTTGTTTAATCTGTACAGGAAGTATATGTAGGAGTTGTAAGGGGGATGATATTTTACAATTTTAGTATACCATATTCCGGCTTCATAGTCTCGCTGCGCTCGACGACGCCAGGCCGTCATATGGTATACCATAATTGATCAAGACTATCCTGGGGGATGGTCCGGGCGGGGGTGCTGTAAGCATCATGCTACCGGACGCCCCCCTTCTTAAGATTTATCACGGGGTTTTGCTGTAAGCATCATGCTACAGGATAAACCAAGAAAAAAGAGCTGCACTGTATTCCGGCCTGGCGTTCTTTTGCGTAGCAAATTAATGCAGCCGGAATACAGTACACCTCTTTTTTCAGCGAAGCCGGATGATCTTTAAAAAACCCTGACCAATCTTACTTCTTCACTTTCGCCCAGGCATCCTTCAGCCCTACAGTCTGGTTAAACACCAGATGATCAGCCGTAGAATCTTTATCCAGGCAATAATATCCCTTACGGATAAACTGGTAGCGAGAATCTAAGTCTGCATCAGCCAGGTAAGGTTCGATATAAGCTTCTTTAATCACCTTCATACTCTCAGGGTTCAGGTAATCCTTGAAATCACCTTCCTCGCTATCCGGAGATTCTACAGAGAACAGACGGTCATAAACCCTGATCTCGGCAGTTTTTGCATGGGCAGTACTTACCCAGTGGATCGTTCCTTTAACATGGATTTCGCTGGTGTCTTCACCGCTTTTTGATTCAGGGATATAGGTACAGCGAATCTCGGTAACGTTTCCTTGTGCATCTTTGATAAAATCTTCGCACTTCACGATGTAAGCATTTTTGAGGCGAACCATCGCTCCCGGAGCAAGTCTGAACCATTTTTTTGCAGGTTCCTCCATGAAATCTTCACGTTCGATCCAAAGCTCATTGCTGAAAGGAATTTCTCTTGTACCGCCTTTATCTTCTGCTTCGGGGTTGTTCTCTCCGATAAGCGTTTCCGTCTTTCCTTCAGGATAGTTGGTAATGACCAGTTTGATCGGATCCAGTACCGCCATTACCCTGTTGGCCGTTTTATTCAGGTGCTCGCGCACACAAAATTCCAGCAAACTCAGTTCAATCAGGTTTTCTCTTTTTGCAATACCGATCCTCTCACAAAATTCGCGGATACTTTCCGGGGTATAGCCCCTTCTTCTTAAACCGCTGATGGTAGGCATGCGCGGATCATTCCATCCATCTACCAATCCCTCATTTACCAGTTGCAGCAGCTTACGCTTGCTCATCACAGTATACGTAAGGTTTAAACGCGCAAACTCGTACTGGCGGGAAGGGAAGATGCCCAGCTCAGCAATGAACCAGTCGTACAGCTCGCGGTGCGATACATACTCCAGTGTACAGATCGAATGGGTAATCTCTTCGATGCTGTCACTTTGTCCGTGTGCAAAATCATACATCGGGTAGATGCACCATTTATTTCCCGTACGGTGATGCTCAGCATGTTTAATTCTGTAGATGATGGGATCACGCATCAGCATGTTGGGGCTGGCCATGTCTATCTTTGCACGCAGGATACAAGTACCATCTTCAAACTCACCGGCTTTCATTCTGCTGAACAGGTCCAGGTTTTCTGCTGTGCTGCGGTTCCTGTAAGGACTGTCTGTACCCGGTTCTGTTGGCGTTCCTTTTAATGCGGCAATTTCATCGGCTGTGCCATTGTCTACATAGGCAAGTCCCTTTTCAATCAGCTTAACGGCAAAGTCGTACAGCGTGTCAAAATAGTCTGATGTATATAATTCATTTTTCCACTCAAAGCCCAGCCACCGGATATCTTCCTGCTGGCTGTCTACATATTCAGTTTTTTCGGTTACAGGATTTGTATCATCAAATCTCAGGTTGGTGTATCCGCCATATTTTTTGGTCAGCCCAAAATTTAAGCAAATCGCTTTAGCATGACCAATGTGCAAATACCCATTTGGTTCTGGCGGAAAACGGGTAACTAACGTCTCGTATTTTCCACTGTTTAAATCGTTTTCAATGATCTCTTCAATAAAGTTCAATGATCTTTCCTCACTCATAAAAACTGTAATTTTGTGCCCAAAGTTAATATAAAAGAGCTAATTTACTTACATTTACGAAGGACTATCGGTATAATTTATGAGCAATACATTAAACAGGCCTATACGTGTTTTAGTAGCTAAAGTTGGTCTGGATGGACACGACAGGGGGGCTAAAGTCATTGCTACTTCGCTGCGTGATGCGGGTATGGAAGTGATTTATACCGGATTACGGCAAACGCCGGAAATGGTGGTGAACGCGGCTTTACAGGAAGATGTAGACGCCATCGGGATTTCCATCCTGTCCGGGGCGCACATGACTGTTTTTCCGAAAATCATTACACTGATGAAAGATAAAGGACTTACCGGCGTGTTATTAACCGGCGGCGGGATCATTCCTGAAAATGATATCCTGAAGCTGAAAGCGCTGGGGGTAGGCGAGCTGTTTGCTCCCGGGACCACCATGCTCAGCATAGTGAACTACATCCGTAACTGGGTTACCGAAAACCGTAACTTTTAAAATATGATCTATCAAAACATACTCACCGGGATAAAAAATGAGATACTTTACATTACGATCAACCGTGAAAAAAAGTTAAACGCACTGAATAAAGATACCCTTACAGAGCTGGCTGATGTAATTGCTTTTGTGCAAACCAGCGATGAGGTAAAAGCTGTACTGCTTACCGGGGCCGGAGAAAAGGCATTTGTAGCGGGTGCCGATATTTCTGAATTCTCATCGTATACTGCAGAGCAGGGCGAGGCGCTTGCACGCAATGGGCAGATCACAGTATTTGATGCGATAGAAAATTCCAGCAAGCCTTTTCTGGCCGCAATAAACGGGTTTGCACTAGGTGGCGGACTGGAACTGGCGATGGCCTGTCATATACGCTTAGCGGCAGATACGGCAAAGCTGGGACTGCCCGAGGTTACACTGGGGCTGATCCCGGGATACGGGGGCACACAGCGGCTCACACAATTGATAGGTAAGGGCAGGGCGGCAGAAATGATCATGACTGCAGAAATGATTACTGCGGAGCGGGCAGAAAAAATAGGGCTGGTTAACCATGTGGTAGCTGCCGGCGATCTGATCAGCCGCTCAGAAGAGATTCTGAACAAGATCAGGCAAAGGGCACCATTGGCCATATCTGCGGCTATCCGGGCCGTGAATGCAGTTTATTGTGAAGGGATAAATGGCTTTGAAACTGAGATCCAGGAATTTGGTAAACGGTTTGGCAATGAGGATTTTAACGAGGGTGTTTCTGCCTTTTTAGAGAAGAGAGCACCCGTATTTAAAGGCAGGTAACTCCTTTGGTATTAATGGATTAAATTTTGACGCCCTGTTTAACAGGCTGTTAACAAATTATTTACATATAAAAGGGGGGAATACTAAGATAAAACTGTAGAAAATATTTCCCATAGAAAATAATTCTTTATATTTATCATCGAATTAGTTTAGAATTGGTGCTATATATGAAAAGAATACTAATAATAGATGATGAAGTTAATATAGGATTACTATTGTCAAAATTCTTGACCAGGAACGGCTTTAACGTAGATACCGCTACCAGTGGTGTTTCTGCGCATGAATATTTGACAAAAGAACATTACGATCTTGTATTGTGTGATTACAGACTGGAAGATACTGACGGTAAGGAAATGCTGATCAAGATCAAAGAAAGCTATCCCCAGACTGGTGTAATTATTATTACGGGCTATTCAGATATCAAACTTGCCGTTGAGCTGATCAAGCTGGGGGCGTATGACTACATCACCAAGCCATTGTACCCGGATGAGATTTTAAATACCATAAATAAAGCTATTGATACCCAGGTTGCCTTAAATGACTCTGTTACAGAAAGCGCCAGGGAGATACAAAAGATAAAAGCTGTGAAGCCTGTTTATAACCAGGTGGAGAACTTTGTTGCCGGGCAGAGCATCGCCTCAAAAGAATTGTTAAAACAAATTCAGCTTGTTGCACCAACATCATACAGCGTTATCCTTACCGGCGAAAGTGGTACCGGAAAAGAATCTGTTGCAAAAGCAATTCATTTAAACAGTCCAAGGAGAGATCAGCCCTTTGTGGCGATGGACTGCGGTTCGCTCACCAAAGAGCTTGCTGGCAGTGAATTCTTCGGACATGAAAAAGGCTCTTTTACCGGGGCATTAAATACTAAAATTGGTCATTTTGAAATGGCTAACGGAGGCACGCTCTTCCTGGATGAAGTAGGGAATCTCTCGTATGAAATTCAGGCAGCCTTATTAAGGACTGTTCAGGAGAGAAAAATCAAACGCATCGGAAGCACAAAGGAAATAGACCTTGATGTAAGGATTATTGTAGCAACCAATGAAAACCTGTCTACTGCCATACAAAAAGGGAGGTTCAGGGAAGATCTGTACCACCGTTTCAATGAATTTTCTATCAACCTTCCGCCACTGAGCCAGAGGGGAAAAGACATCATGGTGTTTGCCAAAACGTTCCTTGATTTTGCCAATGAAGAACTGGGCAGGAATGTACAGGGGTTCTCAAAGGATGTGGAAGAATGTTTTCTGACCTACAACTGGCCGGGGAATGTCAGAGAGTTAAAAAATGTGGTGCGCAGGGCAACTTTACTGACCGAAACGGATGAGATCCAGTTAAAGGCATTACCGCTGGAAATTTCTACTGATGCCAAAGTAACCGCCATTGAAAATACCATTCACAAAAATCATGAAAAATCAAGAGATCTGAAGAATGCTGCTTCTGAGGCTGAATACGAGGCGATCCTGAAAGTTTTAAGGGAAGTGAATTTTAACAAAACGAAAGCGGCTAAAATTCTGAATATTGACAGAAAAACGCTGTATAATAAAATGAAGGCAATTAACCTGGATACCTAAAAAGCTTTCGAGAATGTCTCTCTTCACCTATAAACAGCGAAACACAATCAACCTGGTAATTATCATTGCCCTGGGATGTTTGATTGCGTATTCGCTGCAGGGGATTTTTGGTTCCATTTTAAGTACACTGGTATTGTTTACCATTATGCGGCCGGGGTTTATTTACCTGGTTGAAATCAAAAAGCTAAACAGAAGCTTTTCAGCGATTTTGCTCCTGCTTCTTTCTATTGTAGTGATCATTTTGCCATTTTATGCGCTGAGCAGTATGGTGATCCAAAAGATCAATGAGCTGCAGAGCGATCATTTATATTTCCAAAATATCCTGATCAAACTAAAAAGGCTCGTTCCCCTCGGAACAGATGCCCAGAATTTACTGCAGGAAGGCTTAAAGAAAAGCGGGACCTGGGCAACCGAACTGTTTCCCTCGCTCATATCCGGGGCATTCAATATCATCCTGGGACTATTGCTGATGTATTTTCTGCTCTACTTTATGCTAGTACAGCATGAGCAGTTTGAAGCGGCCCTGGTTAAATATGCGCCCTTCAGAGCGCAGAATGCACAGCGTTTTGCCCTTGAGATGCGCAATACCACTTATGCCAATGTACTGGGGCAGGGCTTTATTGCGCTGGTACAGGGCTCACTGGTGAGTCTTTCTTTTTATGTCCTTGGCTATTCTGATCCGGTGTTCTGGGGAGTAATTACTACTTTTATCTCATTTGTTCCCATCCTGGGGCCGCCAGTAATCTTTGTTCCTGCCGCAATACTTCAGATTGCTGACGGGCATAATGCTGCAGGATGGGCAATGCTTATCTTTGGCTTTGTTGTGATCATCAATATTGACAATGTCATCAGGTTTATGATCGCAAAGCGGGTAGGTAATATCCATCCGATCATCACTGTGATCGGTGTGGTTATCGGTATACCGCTGTTTGGGATACTTGGCCTTGTTTTCGGGCCGTTATTGCTGTCTTATTTTATTCTGCTGATCAAAATATATGAAACCAGCGCTATGGCCACCGAAAGATTGGAAAGAATCAAAACAATTTCCGAATCTGAGGAGTTATAACAATCATCAGGGATATAAGCACCATTATCAGAATTACATTCCGTTTACGCTACAAAAATCATTATTAAACATAAAAATTAAAGTCATGAACGATAACTCAAAAGTATTAATTGGACTCTTAACTGGTTTAGCTGCAGGTGCGGCATTAGGATTATTGTTTGCTCCTGAAAAAGGAAGTGAAACACGTGACAGGCTGAGCCAGTCGCTTAAAGATCTTGGAGATACGATTAAAGACAGGGCAGCAGATGAGATCAATCACCTTGCCAGCCTGAAAGATAAAGTAGTAACTTCTGTGAAAAGCAAACTGCAGGACACCGAAGAAGAATTTGTTGACGACGTTGAGCACGCTTAACCGCGTCATATAACCAGTTGAACAAACCATAACAATACCTATAGATAAAAACCAATGGAAGAAAAGAAAGAAAAGGATTTTCAGGATATACTTGCAGAAGCCAAGACCTACCTGGATACCCGGGTAGAATATACAAGGCTTTTCCTTGTTAAAAGAGGCTCTAAGCTTTTTGCGGACATGATCACGACAGCTATTGTTGCTGTTTGTTTTACGCTTGCATTTATTCTGGGCAGTATTACGCTTGCATTATTCCTTTCTTCGATTTTTGGAAGTTATACTGCCGGTTTCGGGAGTGTGGCACTGATTTATCTGATCCTGGCGATTATTGTGTTCGTCACAAAAGATAATTTTATTGAAAAGGCGATAGTAAACTTTATCATCAGGAAGTATTTTAAAAAATTAGAGGAGGACGAAGACGATGAGCAGAAAGTATAATATTAATAACCTGCACGATCTGAATATCAGGTTAACCAGCCTCAGAGTTGATTATAAAATTCAGGAGACGATGCTGAAGAGCGACGCCACAACGTACGTGAAGCAATTTACGCCCGGGAACCTGATCAAAAAATATGCAACCCCCTCATCTTTTTTAAAGGTGGATGATAAGCTGAATATCAGCAGTAAACTGATGTCGCTGGTGTTGCCGGTACTGATGAACAGTACCTTCTTCCGCGGATCGGGCTTTATTACCAAAACACTTGTTGGCCTGGCCACTAGTAAATTTGGAAAAACACTTGACGCAGAACACCTGTCGGGAATATTTAATTCAGTAAAGGGGCTTTTTAAAAAAAAGTCTAAAGGGAAGTCGCCTGCATTTGCAGATTACGGAATCCCGCCGGACAGCGAAACTTATTAACTGAAAAAAGGAGCCTTATGGCTCCTTTTTCAGTTAAATGAATTTTTAATATTATAAACTGCTTTTTATCTTCAGTTCTTTCAGTTGTTTCTCATCGATGGTCGAAGGACTGTCGATCATAACATCCCTGCCTGAATTGTTCTTAGGGAAGGCGATCACATCACGGATGCTGTCAAGTCCCGCAAAGATCGAACAAAGCCTGTCAAATCCAAAGGCGATACCTCCGTGCGGGGGAGCGCCGAACTCAAAGGCATCCATCAGGAAGCCAAACTGTTTCTGTGCCTCTTCTGCAGAGAAACCAAGGTGCTTAAACATCAGCGCCTGCAGTGTCCTGTCATGGATACGGATAGATCCGCCGCCAATTTCAGTTCCATTCACCACCATATCATAGGCATTAGCCCTCACTTCTCCCGGATCAGTATCCAGTAATGCGATGTCTTCTGGTTTAGGAGAGGTAAAAGGGTGGTGCATGGCATGGTAACGCTCAGATTCTTCGTCCCATTCCAGTAATGGAAAATCCAGTACCCAGAGGGCACTGAAAACGTTTTTATCACGTAGCCCCAGTCTGCCTCCCATTTCTAAACGAAGCTCGCTGAGCTGCTTGCGCACCTTATCTTTTACACCTGCCATGATCAGCATTAAATCGCCCGGCTGTGTTTGCAGTGCCTCAGACCATTTTTTAAGATCTTCTTCGCTGTAAAACTTATCTACCGAAGATTTAACTGACCCATCTTCATTATGTCTTGCGTAAATCAGCCCCGTAGCGCCGATCTGCGGACGTTTAATAAAATCGGTCAGCTCATCCATCTGTTTGCGCGTGTAATGCGCACAGCCCTTTGCATTGATCCCGATTACGAGTTCTGCATTGTCAAATATCGGGAAGTTTTTTCCTTTAGTCTGTTCATTCAGTTCTACAAAACGCATATCAAAACGGGTATCCGGTTTATCAGAGCCATACCAGCGCATGGCATCTGCATACTGCATTCTCGGAACTTCAGGCAGGTCAAAGTTTTTAACCTCTTTAAACAGCGTCCTGATCAGGCCCTCAAAAGTATTCAGGATATCTTCCTGTTCAATAAAGGACATCTCACAGTCGATCTGGGTAAATTCAGGCTGCCTGTCTGCACGCAGGTCTTCGTCCCTGAAACATTTCACGATCTGGAAGTACCTGTCAAAGCCAGATACCATCAGCAGCTGTTTAAAAGTCTGCGGAGATTGCGGCAAAGCATAAAACTCACCCGCATTCATACGGCTTGGTACCACAAAATCTCTTGCGCCTTCAGGTGTTGATTTAATTAAAACCGGAGTTTCAACTTCAATAAAGTCCAGTGCATCCAGATATCTCCTTACGGATTGTGCCATCCGGTGACGCAACACCATATTGTTTCTTACCGGGTTTCTTCTCAGGTCCAGATAGCGGTATTTCATACGCAGATCGTCGCCGCCATCAGTTTCATCATCTATCAGAAAAGGTGGTATTTTCGAAGCATTCAATATTTCGAGAGCCGTGATTTTAATTTCCACTTCTCCGGTTGGCATTTTCAGGTTTTTATTGGAACGTTCAACAACGAGTCCGCTGGCTTTAATTACAAATTCACGGCCCAGACTACGGGCAGCTTCGCACAGTTCACGGTTGTCATCCATATTAAATACCAATTGGGTGATGCCGTAGCGATCACGGATGTCAATAAAAGTCATTCCTCCCAAGTCTCTGGATTTCTGCACCCAACCGCACAGAATTACGTTTTCGCCTAAATTATCTATCGTCAGCGCTCCGCAAGTTGTTGTTCTTAACATTATTCAATCGGATTAAGCCGCAAAAATATTCATTTTGAGCCATATATTTCAACTGTTATTGATTTAGCATGGTATATTCAAAAGTTTTTTCCATCGGGTGCAACGTTTCTAAAAAGCCTGCGTCATTTATAGCGAATACGAAAACATTGGAAGCAGTATACATCGATAAGAATATTGATCTGGTTAATGGTTGCCGGAACGGGAACCGAAAAGCACAATTTGAATTATACAAGTTGTATGAGAAAGCTATGTACAGTGCTGCCCTCAGGATCGTGAACCATGAGGCTGAGGCCGAGGATGTTTTGCAGGAGGCCTTTCTGGATGCTTTTACACGGATAGGAGATTTCAGGGGCGACACCACATTTGGTCTCTGGTTAAAACAGATCATTATCAACAAATCGATCAACTGCCTGAGAAAGAGAAGGGCCGAGTTTGTGAGTATAGACGGAATGGAGATCGCAGAG
>Ga0247730_1001131_pt1 | contig 15596 bp, 17 predicted proteins | sample UWRJL073202C2_FD_180959 | JGI IMG/M metagenome (GOLD analysis project Ga0247730, IMG submission 180959) | Plant litter microbial communities from Arlington Agricultural Research Station in Wisconsin, United States - UWRJ-L073-202C-2 | ecosystem: Environmental > Terrestrial > Plant litter >... | reverse complement strand
GCGACAACAGGATGCTCGATTACCGGACGCCGGAATAGCCTTCATTTGCCCGGCCGGCAAACGCACAGAGCGGTGCCAGCGGCAGGCGCGGACCCTCTCCCCCTTGGTGGGTCACAAAAGGGGGCGAGAGCGGTGGGGCAGGACTCCCGGGCCTCAGCCTATTACCGGCGCCGGTTATCGCAACACTGCCTTTCGTTAGGGTGCAATCTGTGTCGCTACCCATTCGTTCGGCCCCTGACCCGGCAACCTCAGTTCCATGCAGGCTAGATCGAGCCAGCGACCGAACTTGATGCCGACCTCCGAAAACCGCCCCACCATCTTGAACCCAAGCCCCGCATGCAAGGTGATCGAGGCCATGTTTTCCGCCTCGATGCCGGCGATCATCACATGCATGCCGGCCTCGGTCGCATGCGCGATCAGCGCCTGCATCAGCTTTTTGCCGGCACCGGCGCCGCGGGCGTCCTTGTCGACATAGACCGAGTGTTCCACCGTGTGACGATAGCCGTCAAAAGCGCGCCAGTCGCCGTAGGAGGCGTAGCCGAGGACGCGTCCGTCGCGCTCTGCGACCAGCACCGGAAAGCCCCTCGCCTTGCGAGCCTGGTACCAAGCTATGCGGTTGTCGAGATCGACCAGCGTCTCGTTCCAGATCGCGGTCGTGTGCTCTACCGCATCGTTGTAGATGTCGCGGATGATGGGCAGATCGGTTTCGGTCGCATCGCGGATGATCACGGTCATGGCATGTCCACTATAATTTCATTTCGTCCACTTTAGCAGACGTTTTTGCGCACTGTCGAGCTTGCTTTACCGTGTCGTCACGGCATCGTCGTTTGAAATCCACTCCGCAACACCCTATTCTCAATAAGCCGGTTTTGATGGCGCTGCGGTGAATTTTAAGGATGCTGGATGCGGGTTTTTTGGGTGTTGCTTCTCTCGGTTCTGGCGCTGCCGGCGCTTGCCGCCGATCCGGGGCGCTACGGCAATGCGCGCTTCGGTTACACGCTGCAACTGCCACAGGATTTTTCCGTCACCCAAGGCAGCGACAATGGCGACGGCGTGACACTGATGGCCGACGATGGCCGTGCGCGGCTGATCGTCTTCGGTTCGACCTTCGACGGCAATTTCGTCGGTGAAGCCACACGACGCATCACTGCGGCGCGCAACAATCGTTGGGTGATGAGCTATGAGCGGATCACCCCGGAATGGGTGAGCTTTTCCGGCGCCCGCGACCGGCGCTTTCTTTACGAGCGCGGCATTCCACTGTGCGATGGTACCGCCGCATTCTTCCAGCTGGAATATCAGGAGGCAGATCGCATCCGCTATGACGGCGTCATTCGCCGGCTGGTCAGCAGCCTGAAACCCTCCGGCGTCTGCCCATTCTGATGCGTCTTAGATTCCGGCGTTCGAGAGGCTGAAACAGGTCAGAACCGCAGAATAATGCACGGCGGCGGCCGCAACGACAAAAGCATGCCAGATGGCATTCTGAAACCGCAGCTTTTCCCAGACATGAAAGATCACGCCCAGCGAATAGATGACCCCGCCGACTACGATCAGCGCCATGGTGACGGTGGGCAAGCGCTCGGAAATCGGCCCGGCAATGAACACGCCGCTCCAGCCCATGGCGAGATAGAGGGCAATGGTCAGGCGGTCGTAGCGGCCAGGAAACGCGCATTTCAGGATGATGCCGCTAACCGCAATCGACCAAATACCGATCATCATGCCGAAAATCAGTGGGTCGTCGGCGCCGCGCTGGAGAAATGGCGTGTAGGTGGCGGCAATCAGCACAAAAATTGCGGAATGGTCGAAGCGGCGTAGCAGCCATTTGGTGCGCGACACCGGCCAGACATTGTAGGTGAACGAGATCGACAGCGCCAGCACAAGCCCCAGGCCATAGACCCATGCGGCGGCAATTTCGCCATGGCTGCTCCAGACCATGGCGTAGAAGATCAGCGCCGTGGCACCGACCAGAGCCAGCACGATTCCGACCCCATGCACGATGCCGTCGGCGATGATCTCGTGACGGTCATAGCGCCATTCGATGCCCTTGAATTCCATGGATATGTCGGTTCCTCGAAGCGGTTGATGCGATGGTCTCACTCCTTTGCCCGCTTTGCAACGGCCGCATGGTCACGCTTTGTTGCGGGCTGAAGCAAGATTGTCGAACTCACGCCGACCGATCCACCAGCACCGAACAGGTGGCGTGGCGAACCACGCGGTCGGCGGTGGCGCCGATGAAATAATTGCTGAAATCCGGCATGTGCGAGGCGACAATGATCAGATCGGCGGCGTGATCCGTGGCGCAGGCAAGAATTTCGCGCGCGGTCGGGCCGAGGCGGATCTCGATCTGCATGGCGATGCCGGTACGGGCCTGCAACGCCTTGAGTTGCAACGTGCTGTCACACACCGCGTTGTCGAGCAGGTCCGGCGGCAATTCGACCGTGACATAGCCGGGCATGTCCTCGACCACGGTCAGCGCAATGATTTCGCCGTTGGTATCCAGCAGCGATTTTGCCTTGTGCAGAATATGTTCACCCTTGTCCAGGCTACCGATATCGACAGCAACGATGATCCGTTTGTACATGGCCCTCCCCTCCCTGTGCGATGCGCGCGCATCTTCTCCTCACGGTACAACTTATCCACGTTCAGGGAGCCTTCGGCAAGAACGCGTGCTCGTCAACATATGCCTGACAGTGAATTGCCAATTGGCTGCCTTTCGTGAACGCTCGTTTGCGGACATAGTCCGGGCAACGAAGCCCGAGGTTTTCCATGACAGACATCCCCTATGCCCTGACCCGCCCAGCCTATGTCGGCCAGGCGCATCTGGTGGTCAGCGACCTGCCCAAGGTCCTGGCCTATTACCAGACTGCGATCGGTCTCAAAGTGCTGGAACAGTCCGAAAGCGGCGCCATTCTTGGCGTCGCCGGCCGGCCACTGCTGCAGCTGACGACGCGCGGCGACGCGGTGCGGGCACCGCGCAATGCCGCTGGCCTGTTCCACACCGCATTCCTGCTGCCGGACCGCGCATCGCTTGCCCACTGGCTGGCGCATGCGGCCAACACCAACCTGCCGCTCGACGGCGCCTCCGACCATCTGGTCAGCGAGGCGATCTATCTGAGCGATCCGGAGGGCAACGGCATCGAGATCTATGCCGACCGCCCGCCAACGCAGTGGAAGATGAATCCGGACGGTACCGTCGAGATGGCCACGCTCAGGCTCGACCTGCAGGCGCTCTATAACAGCGCCCCGCAGACACCCTGGACCGGCATGCCGGACGGCACCGCGCTCGGCCATATCCATCTGCAGGTCGGCAATATCCCGGATGCCGATGTGTTCTATCGCGACGTCATGGGTCTGCAGCTGATGGCTCGCTATCCCGGCGCCAGCTTTTTCGGCTCCGGCGCCTATCACCACCATGTCGCCGCCAACATCTGGAACAGCCGTGGCGCCCAGGCGCGCAGTGAGGCGATGACCGGATTGTCCGGATACTCGCTGCGGTTCAACGAGCAATCGGCACTGGATACGGCGCTTGCAGCGCTTGATCGGCTTGAAATTGCCACCGAACGGCAGAGCGACGGCTGGGCTCTGAAGGACCCTTGGGGCATTGGCCTGAAACTTTCGGCCTGAAGCGCGGATAAGCCTTGCTTCGCAACGCTTTAGCCCGTCCATCCCTCGCCTGGAACAAAGGCGGGGGATGACGCGTTAAAGGGCGTCATAATCGGGGGATCGAGTTAATGGGTCGCGAGACAGAACCAACCGCGACTGCTCGGACCATGTCCAGGGAAGCACGCACGGATATGCGCCAACGGACATCATCCCAAGATGACGACGCGGAAGTTCCCGTCGTTCGCGTCCGGAAGGATGCGTTGGACCTGACCATGACCTTTGCCGTGATCGGCATCTTCATCATTCTGGCACTCGGCGTCGTCTACACAATGTCGAGTATTCTCATTCCCGTGACGCTGGCCATCGTGACCGGCATGATTCTCGGCATGGCGGCGGAAAAGCTTGGTCGCTGGGGCCTGTCGCCGCTGCTGAGCGCCCTGATCCTGTCGAGCCTGGTGGCCATCGGCCTGTTCCTGACCGTGAATGCGCTTGCCGAACCGCTTGCCAAACTTGCAGCCGACGCGCCCGCCATGGCCGAAACGGCGGTCGATCGCGTATTGCCCTTTTTCCAGCGCTTCAAATGGCTCAACATCACGCCGAACAGTTTCCGCAGCGGGCCGATGTCGGTTGAGGGCCTGTTGCAGAACACCGGCAGCATTCTGAGCGTCGTTGCCGGCAGCCTGACGCCGGCAATCGTGCAGGGCATGATTTTCTTTGCCGCCCTGCTGCTGTTTCTGGCCGGGCGCCTGCATCTACGCAAGGCGCTGATCATGGCCTTCCCCTCGCGCGAACAGCGTCTGGCGGCGATCCGGGTTATCAACGCCATCGAAGCCGCCCTCGGCTTCTATTTCGCCACTGCTACCGTGATCTACGGGATTCTCGGCGTCGTCATGGCGCTGATCGCCTTCGTCAGCGGCATGGGCGTGCCGATCCTGTGGGGGCTGTTTGCCTTTCTCTCCTGCTTCGTGCCCTTTGTCGGGATTTTCGTAATGACACTGTCGGTGGCCGCTGCCGGGATCTTGACCCACGACACGCTGCTGATCGGCCTGGCACCGGCGGCGATCTTCTTCACCGTGCACCTGATCGTCGAAAACATCGTCACCCCCGCGGTGATGGGCCGCAGGCTGGAGATCAATCCGTTCCTGGTGTTCATCGCCATCCTGTTCTGGACCTGGATGTGGGGTGCGGTCGGTGCCATGCTGGCTTTGCCGCTATCGCTGATCGTCATGACCTTGGTCGACGAGTTGCTGATCGATGAACGGCCGATGCCGCATCTGCCGGGCTGACAACGCAGTTTTCCATCCACGCTCTTTCCGCAATCGGGCAAGGAATATCCCGAATGGCCTCGGATCTGGATATCCGCGAGACCGGACACGATGCCTTGCGCACCAGCTGACAGCGGTGATGAACGAGCATACCATCCGCCGCGACAATCGTGCGCGCGCCTCAGTCTATCTCGCCGGTACGCCAGAAGAGCCGCCGAGCATGCCTTGCGAGAACGCGCCGGTCTGCCGGGGTTTCTGCTCGGCTACCCGCAACTGCTGGAAAAATTCCAGCTGGAGCGGGCCGCCGCCATCCTGTCGCCCGGCTGTGCTGAGGCCGATCCGCTGCTGCTTGCCTGGTCGCTGCTCGACGTTGCGGCCAAGCGCGGCGCGCGGATGGTCAAGGCCAGGCCCCCGCCTTTGACAGCAGCCGCAGCGTTCCCCTCTTTCTTCCCTGCGAGCAGAACGTCTGCACCCCTACCGCCCGTCCCCAACCGTCATCGGCCAATCCACCAGATAATCCTCGAAATCCTCGACATCGACATCCATCTCGTTGACCGTCTTGTCGCGCGCGGAAATGCCAGCCTGGTGGACGGTCTCGGGATCACCGGAAATCAGCGGGTGCCACCAGTAGAGGTCGGCACCATCGCGCACCAGGCGGTAGCCGCAGGTCGGTGGCAGCCAGCCGAGGTCCTCGACCATGTCCGGCGTCAGCTGGATGCATTCCGGCACGATCGACTGGCGCTCGGGATAGTTGGAACACTGACAGCTGGTGCCGTCGAGCAGCCGACAGCGCACCGAGGTGAAGGCCACCGCGCCGGTGTCCCAGTCCTCCAGCTTGTTCAGGCAGCACAAACCGCAGCCGTCGCACAGGCTTTCCCATTCGGTGCTGTCGAGTTCGGCCAGCGTTTTCGTCTTCCAGAATGGCGTGTCGATCATATCCGTATCATTCCCGGTCACACTGCCACGAAATTCGCAGCGGTCGATCCGTTTCTTCTTGTTCCTTTAACCCACATCAACCATTTTGTCCGTAGATCAGCAGGATGCGATGTTGGGCGGTAGCTCTGGTCGCTCCGACACCCGCCGTCAAGCATAAGGCGGCAAGCCTCACGGGAAATCGACACGGTGCAAGAGCCTAGCAACCCAGAAAACCGGCCAGCCAGAAAGCGGCACTTGCTGCTGAAGGCCGATTCCTGGATCGATTCCACCGTCTGGAATGCTGGTTTCCGGCTTGCCCAGATCTGGGAAGATGTGACCATCTTCTTTCGCCGTTTCAAGGTGCGCGGCTGGAAACGGCTGGGCTTCGAGCTTGCCGGCGAAGCGATGACGCTCGGCACCGCCGGCTCTGTCGTGCTACTGGCGCTGGCGCTGCCCGCCTTCGAGTCCACGAGCGAGGACTGGCGCAACCGCGGCGATTTCGCCGTTACCTTCCTCGACCGCTACGGTAATGTCATCGGCCATCGCGGCATCATCCATCAGGATTCGGTGCCGATCGACCAGTTGCCCGACCATCTGATCAAGGCGGTGTTGGCGACCGAGGACCGGCGCTTCTTCACCCATTACGGCATCGATTTTCTAGGCCTTGCCCGTGCCATGAACGAGAATGCCAAGGCCGGCGGCGTCGTCCAGGGCGGTTCGACCCTGACGCAGCAACTGGCCAAGAACCTGTTTCTGACCAATGAACGGTCGATCGAGCGCAAGATCAAGGAAGCCTTTCTGGCGGTCTGGCTGGAAGCCAACCTGTCGAAGAAGGAAATCTTAAGTTTTTATCTGGACCGAGCCTATATGGGCGGCGGTACGTTTGGTGCCGCGGCGGCGTCTCAGTTCTATTTCGGCAAGAGTATCACCGAGGTCAATCTGGCGGAGGCGGCGATGCTGGCCGGCCTGTTCAAGGCCCCTGCCAAATATGCGCCGCATGTCAACCTGCCGGCCGCCCGCGGACGCGCCAACGAGGTTCTGTCCAATCTGGTGCAGAGCGGCATGATGACCGAGGGCCAGGTGGTCGCCGCGCGGCGCAACCCGGCGAGCGTGGTCGATCGCGACGAGGTCAAATCGCCCGACTTCTTCCTCGACTGGGCGTTTGACGAAGTGCAGAGGCTGGCGACGGTACGGCAGTTGAAGCAGCACTCACTGGTGGTGCGCACCAGCATCGACATGGGCCTGCAGCAGGCGGCCGAAGCCGCCGTCGAAAACAGCCTGCGCGAATACGGCACCAGCTACAAGGTCAAGCAGGGTGCGCTGGTCATGCTCGAAAATGGCGGTGATGTGCGCGCCATGGTCGGCGGCCGCGACTATGGCGAAAGCCAGTTCAACCGCGCGACAAGGGCCCTGCGCCAGCCTGGCTCGTCGTTCAAGATCTACACCTATGCCGCGGCGATGGAAAAGGGCATGACGCCGGAGACGACGATCGTCGATGGACCGATCAACTGGCGCGGCTGGTCGCCGCAGAACTACGGCCATTCCTATGCCGGCCGCATCACCCTGATGACGGCGATGGCTAAATCGATCAACACCATTCCGGTCAAGCTCGCCAAGGAAGACCTCGGCATCGACACCATCGTCAACATGGCAAAAGCCATGGGGGTGGAGACACCTCTGCGTTCCGACAAGACCATCCCTCTCGGCACCTCGGAAGTGACAGTGATGGACCAGGCCACAGCCTATGCGGTGTTCCCGGCCGGCGGCCTGCAGTCGCGCCGCCATGGCATCAACCAGATCGTCGGCTATGACGGCGACGTGCTCTACGATTTCCAGCGCGACGAACCGTCCGCCAAACGGGTGCTGACCGATAAGGCGATGTCGTCGATGAACCGGATTCTCGTCACCATTCCTGTCAACGGCACGGCCCGGCGCGCAGCGCTCGCCAACGGCATCGTCACCGGCGGCAAGACCGGCACCACCCAGGCCTATCGCGACGCCTGGTTCGTCGGCTTTACCGGCAATTACACCGCTGCCGTCTGGTTCGGCAATGACGACTATACCTCGACCAACAACATGACCGGTGGCGTGCTGCCGGCGATGACCTTCAAGCAGCTGATGGATTACGCGCATCAGGGCATCGAGCTGAAACCGATCCCGGGGATCGACAACCCGCTGCCGACCGGCACCCACCCTGCCCCGGCCGTGGCCAATGTCGCGTCCAAAGCCAAGCCCGGCGCCCCTGTTACAGAAACTGGCCTTCCCGCGCTGATCCGGCCGCGCTCGATGTCGGCCGAGGCGACGCGGGTTCTGCGCGGCATTGGCGAAAGCTTGAAAAATGCAAGCGCACTGCCCGACCGCACAACAGTATCCAGCATCGACTGATAACGCGATGTGCCCAGATCGCGCCAGATGGTGCGTGACACATCTTTCCCCCTGTCCACGACGCGGAGGCGGGAAACGCCGCTGTGAGTGCAATCTTTGCGGTCAGGTGCCGGCACCGTGCGCATCCAGTGTCCGCGCGACCGTCGCCCCCTTGCGTCGCATCACCCTGTAAAGCGTGGCACGGCTGACCTCGAACTGCTGCGAGGCGGCGGCGATCGTCAGTCCATGGACACAGACCGCCTGGACGGCACCATCGACCTGCTCCGGGCTGAGCTTGACCGGCCGGCCGATGGCGCTGCCCCGTGCCTTGGCCGCCGACATGCCCGCCCGGGTGCGCTCGGAAATCAGCGAGCGCTCGAATTCAGCCAGCGCGCCCATGATATGAAAGATCAAAATGCCGCCGGCCGAAGCGGTATCGATTGCCTCGGTAATCGAATAGAGGCCGATCTTGTTGTCGCCAAGCTTGGCAACCACATCGATCAGATGCGACAGCGACCGGCCGAGACGGTCGAGACGCCAGATCACCAGCGTATCGCCGGCCTGAAGCTCGCCCATCGACTGTTCCAGTCCCGGCCGGATCCGCAAGGTCCCCGAGAGCCCCTGATCGGAATAGATACGATCACAGCCGGCGGCCGACAGAGCCCTTAGCTGAAGCTCGATATTCTGTTCGGCGGTCGAGACCCGCGCATAGCCAATTCTCATCGTGATCCGCACAATTTACTGCCAGGGAGGGAGACGGCCGACCGGCCTGCTTTGCCGCAGGAAAGCCGAAGCCCCTGGGCACCATCTGTATCATAATGGTTCCCTTTTTTGATCACACCTTTAACGTGTTGTCAATAGTATTTACACCTTCGGGTACCCCTGCGGGTTATCGCCAGCCGCGGTCATTCCTATTGGAATAACAAGCATCGCCAATGCTCAGCGACAACAACCGGCAACAATCTTGCGGTTGTATAAAATGCAATTTCGGTTGTGCAAAAGGGAACGCTTTCGAACACGCCGCGGCGCCGATCGCAGAGCCAACCCCGTCACATCCAAGAGGAGCAAGACAATGCCTGGTTACAGTCTGACCCTGAATATCGATCCCAAAGACCTGAACATTATCAAGGCAGCAGGCCAACGCCTGACGCTGGCAAAGCCCGTTGGCAGCGGCGATCCGAACGTCGTCTGGCTGTCGATCGATCCGTTTCCGTCGACCACCGTCGAATGGGAAGAGAAATACTGGATCTATGCGTCGACCACGGAAGTCTCGCAGGGTGCCTCGATCAGCAAGTTATCCGAAGTCTCGCCCGGACCGGCGCTGGATGCAGGCTATTATCCCTTCACGCCTTCGGCCACGTTCGGTGTATTTCAACCAGCGCCGGCAATCCCCAGCGGCACCTTTGCCTCCAACAACAACATGCCCTACAACCAGTATCCGATGCTGACGTTCGGCCTGTCGCAATCGGCTATGATCAGCAAGAAGCCAGCCGAGCGCAAACCGATCTCGGCCCAGGCTGTGCTGTCGCAGCAGCAGATCCAGATGACGCCGTTCACCAATATCTACGTCTGGCTGCAAAGCCAGTTCGCCAGCGAAACAATCATCACCAAGATCACCGGCAACTCGACGGTGGCCAAATTCGGTGGTGGCGTCACCGACATAACGCTCGTCTACGATCCCACGCGCGGCATCTTCGTGCCATCGACCGATGCCGACACGATGGTCAAAAAAGGCCTGATCGAACTGCGGACGCCGTTCCTGATCTGACCCATCTGGCTTGGGTGGCCGGTTGCATGGCCACCCAACACCTCAATCCGACAATAGAAACCACCTGCGCCTGCTCCAGAAACGAGCAGCGCCATGCGTGAGCCATCAAAGGACAAGGTTATGACAATCCAATATTTTCATTTTCCCGCAGCCAGCCGCTGGCAGACAGTCTGCGCGCTGCTGCTTCTGGCCCAGGCACCCGCCCAGGGCGCTGACCTGAAAATCGAGTCACTTAAAAACGCCACCGCGAAGACCAGCCCGCTGACCGTAAAAGAATTGGAAGAGGCGGAGCCGTTTCCGTCAAAGGCAGTCACACCCGAGGCACTGGAAGACATGCGCCGACGCTTCCGCGAACTCAATCCCGACACGTTGCGGACTGAACGCAAATCATCGGCCGACACGCTCGCCAAAGGCGTGCCGTCGAAAGTGGCCGACCCATCGGCCAACAACCCCTACTGGAGCACCGGAAAACTTACCTTCACGAAGAAAAGCGACGGAAAGCTGAAACGCTGCACCGCCCAGTTCGTCGATGATCTCAAGGTCATCCTGACGGCAGCCCATTGTGTTTATGATGTCGACGCCAAGGGCTGGAACAGCAATTTCACGTTCCAGCGTGCCTACAGCGATGGAACCGCGGCGCAGACGGTCAGCTGGCGCTGCCTGTCGATCTTCGATGCCTATCACGCGCCTTCGGAAAACCTTGCCTATGACTATGCTTTCATTCTCGCCGACAAAAATGACGAGCAGGCGCCACTGGTGATGACCACAGGGATTCCTGTATCGGCGCCCCTGACCGCCATCGGTTATCCGCAGACGCACGGCGGCGGCAAGTTTCTTTACAAGGTTGACGGCGACTGGGCTTCGGTGGATCGCGGGATCGTGACCATGAGTGGCAACCCGATGCGCGGCGGCAACAGCGGCGGCGCCTGGTTTTCCAACTTCAAGGTCGATGGCGGATCGGGCGAAAATCTTGTCATCAGTCTGAATTCTCACCATCTGGAAGGCAATGACACCGACGAAAACGGACCTGAGTTCACCGCCGATACGGTCAGACTGAAGGAACACGTCCGCGACGGCAAATGCCTTTGAAAGACGCGGCGACGACCGAGCCGGTGCCGACGCTGCACCGCCGCCACGCAGCGCGGCGGTGCAGCGCACAGGCCCGACATCATGCTGTTTCCCGGATAGCAAAGCGTCATGGGCAACTCTAGCCGACGCCGATCAGTCGATCGGGCGCCTGCAGCCAATGGCAGGTATCGGAGCCCACTGGTCGGGCTGCAACGGGTCGAACCACAGTTTTTGGGGGCTTGAAACAACAATACTCTCCCAGGTATAAATAATGATGCGATTGCACGCAGCTTAGCATTCGGCCAACGAGCCGATCTCTTTTCGACAGCGGCGGGGGTCGTTACCGCCCAGGGCATTCATCTCTGTATCCAGCCGTGCCAACACAGCAGCGCGCCGCATCACCGATCGCAGGTACACCCCGGCAGGAGAAGGGAGAGACAATGCCCAGTTACAGTTTGACACTCGAGATCAGTTCAGCGGATCTTGCCGTGATCAAGGCGGCGGGCATGCGCGTGACGCTGGCAAAGCCGGTCGGCAGTGGCGATCCGAGCGTCATCTGGCTGGCGATAGATCCATATCAGTCGACGGTTATCCAGTGGGACGAGCAATATTGGATTTATGCATCGACGACGGCAATCGTCCATGGCGCCACCGTGACTAAACTGGCCGAGATCTCGCCCGGCCCGGCGATAGACGCCGGTATTTACAGTTTTGGGCCATCCGGTGAATTCGGAGCGTTCGAGCCGATCTCGTCCATCCCTGCCGGCACCTACGCCGTCGCCAACTACATGCCCTATAGCCAGTTTCCGCTGCTGACCTTCGGCCTGTCGCAATCGGCGCAAGTCTCGCAACAACTGGCCGAGCGAAAGCCGATCTCGGTGCAGCCCGTACTGTCGCAGCAGAAAACCGAACTCACGCCCTCGCCCCAAATTTTCATCTGGCTACAGAACCAGTTTTCCAGCGAAACGATCATCACTAGGATCATCGCCAACGTAACCATCGCGCGGTTCGGCAGTGGCATCAGCGACCTAACAATGGTTTACAATCCGCAACTTGGCATTTTCGTGCCGACCACCAATCTAAAAGAGATGATCGAAAACAACATTGTCGAGCTTAGGACCCCGCTCCTGATCTAACAGCCCGCGGGTCAGTATCAGACGCAGGTCCAGTTACATGATATGCCGTAGGCCGACATAGCCCCCCCATGACGGCGGGCCGGCCATAGGAACGGCCAGGCTTGCTCTGCGCTTCAAGCGGGTAGCACTCGACGGTCGGCGGCCGCTCAATGGCGCCATCGCGGCCTGGCCGCCGCAGAGATGGCGCTGAAACAATCCTCATGGTGACCGTCCTGCCCACCCGCGTCCTGGGACGAAGGCGACCAAAACTCAGCAATGTTCGAAATAATGTATTCTAGCGTACAAATCTTTTGTAAGCCGCTATATTGGTGTTAGCTTAATTGCAGATAAACACAAACGGGAGCAACCCGACGTGATCTTGGGGATGACTGAAATCGAACTGGAAGCATTTGTCGAGCGCATTTCCGCAACGGCAATTGCCAACCAGGCAGTGTTGAAATGCCATCTGCGCGGTGTTCCAGTCACAATCGACAATGTGATTTTGTTCGTTGGCGATTTTATCGACCCGACAAAACCGGAATTTGAAGGGCTTATTGGCGCGATCGAGACCGCGATTGAGCAGATCGTGGATGTCCCGTGGCCGCTACCCGATAATTAAGAGAGGAGAAGTTGTGCTGCGGCCTGGCGGATAATAAGCTATGATGCAGCACCCATGTTGGTGATGCAAGATTTCACATGCAAATGCGACAGAGACCCTTCTGCCCTGTCAGACGAGGGATGCGGCAATGAGTGAAGACCTCCTGAAAGACGATAAAGCCACCACTCTGCAAGAGATACCGATGACCGAAACACCTTTTAAACTGGTGCGCGATCGTCAGTCAGCGCTATCGCGGCATTTGCAGACATCGCGGGCTGCCAGGGAGAACACCAAGGCAGGCATCGATGTCGAGCTCGGCGGGAATTTCTGACCGTGACGGATCAGCGCGATAATGGATCGCCGGTCAGGCGCGCATATTCCAGTTCGGCTGCACCATAAAAACCGCTGGCAAACTCAGCCAGACCGACACGATTGAAAATCGAGATCTGCCCGCGACTGGCTCGGATCAGGCCTTTGCCCTCAAGGACCTGCACGGCAACCGTCACATTGGGACGCTGCACGCCGAGCATGACGGCGAGAAATTCATGCGTCAGGGTGAGGATCGTTCCGGTTTCCCGGTCGTGCAACATCAACAGCCAGCGTGCCAGCCGGATCTCCAGTTTGGCATGTCCGTTGGCAAGCGCCGTCGAACCGATCTGGATCAGGAAGGCTTGGACAATCCGGTGAAGCGTCGTTCTCAGCGCGGGACTTTTGTCCATTGCGGCAGACAAATCCCGGCTCGCTAGGCGGAAACCGGACCCAGGCGACTGTATGTAGGTGCTGTAGGGCGATTGCCCTGCGCCGAGCACAACCGCAGTACCCGTCATGCCTTCCCTGCCGGTAATGCCGATTTCGATTTCGCGGTCGTCGTTCAGGTTGCCGACGGTCGAGGCGATTCCATCTTCAAGAAAATACACGTGTTCGATCGGCAGATGCGGCGCCTCGATTGGAAATCGAACTTCCAAAGTGACACGTTGCAACCCAGGTTCGAGCAGCAAAAGGTCGGATTTTGGAAGAGATCGCAATATGAAATTTTGATAGTTGGACGGTTTCTGCTTCATGGTGCTCCGCACTTGCCAATGCATTCCAAGAGCGACGCGCCGACACGCTAATTTCCACCAAGCAGGTTATCACGACAATAGATGGTATAAATACGTACAATTCTACCTTATAGCGATATATCGGATACGTACCCTGATACCTTGCGGCGGGTAGAACACTATTACTTTAAGTATTCTCTGAGTAATATTGTTCAAAACTGAAATTACACCGGCGTCGGAAATGGAAGTTAAATGACCAACAGCCCCGTTGGTGTCGAATGCCCCATTAGGCGCGACAGCGTAAGAGTATCGCTTACCCCACCGAATCCATGCGCCGGTACCAGCTGAAACATTATGTCGTGGCTTACCAAGTGCATTGATCGAACGGCAAATCGTCCGCTTTCGGCACAACTTCGGGCCATCCCATTTCCCACCCGCCAAAACAATGCTAACCGTTTGCACCGGTTCGCTCAAAGGCTGCATACCACGTGTTTCGGGTTCCCTTTCTCTTCGCCATTGCATTGGCCATCGCGTTCGGTGGCGGCATTCTGTCGACGCTGTCGGCACTGAATGCCACGGTCGGGTTTGGTGCAATCAAGCTTGGCGCTTGGGACGCGTTTCCTTCGGCCCATACGATCGACGCTGACCCCTATGCCAAATCGCACCGGGCGCGTGCCGGCGCCTTGCTTTATGGCACCGCCGAGGCGCTCGCCTTCACCGCTTCAGTCGACGATACCGGCGAAAAGCTGCTGGGAAGCTGCCGCTATCGGTTGACCGGCACCACTCCGCCGTCGCGTCTGTGGACACTCTATACGGCCGATGCCGCCAACCGGCCGCTTCCAATCGCCGCCGGCTTGCCCGGCGCCTACAATTCCTGGACAGTGCTGCGCAAGGCAGACAGCAGCGTCACCATCGATATCGCGGCGAATGCCCAGAGCGGCAACTGGCTTGCCGTGCCCCCCGCCGACAATTTCAAGCTGGTGCTGACGCTGCTCGACACGCCCACGGCCGGCAGCTCCGGCGTCATCGATCTCGGCATGCCGCACATCACCAGGATCGGATGCGGCGATGCTTAAGCTGGTTCTTGCCGTGCTCGTCGGGCTGGTCGGCGCGGCGCTGCTGCATCTGATCATCATTCTGTCGCTGCCGCATTTTACCGGCCGCGACGCCTTTACACGGGTGGTGATGGAAGGCGATCCGGATCGGTTCCACCCGCTGAATGCAAGCCCGGATGCAGCAGGGCTTGCCAATGCCGATCCCTATATCCGCACGGCCGTCTGCCCGATTACCATGGACCAGCAGCCGGCCCGGCTGATGGCCTCGGGCGACGTGCCCTTCTGGTCGCTGTCGGTGTTCGACAGCGCCTCCAACGAGATTTTCAGCATGAACGACCGCACTGCGATCGACGGGGTGCTGGATGTGGTCGTCGCCGCTCCCGTTCAACTGGCCGCCATCCGCAAGGCTTCACCGCCGGAACTCGATCAGACCATCCTGGTCGAAACCACACAGCCGGAGGGTTACGCGATCTTGCGCACCATGGCGCCGCAACCGAGCTTCGAGGATGCCGCCAGCGCCTTCCTGGCCGGGGCGAGCTGTACACCGCTTGATTGGCAGCCCTAAGGCTTGCGCCAAACCCGTCGCCATTGTGTCGAAGCTTCTGGTTGTACGGCCGCTTCCGTGAATATGACGAAGCGGGTGCGATCAGTATTTGACCGCCAAAACATGTTAGCTTATTGGCGGATAGGCATTAAAAATCCGCATAAAATCAATTCGAAAGGTGACCCCCCATGGCAACAGGCCTCATCGCCCTGCTCGACGATGTCGCGGCCATTGCCAAGCTGGCGGCGGCCTCGCTTGACGACG
>Ga0247730_1001129_pt1 | contig 15620 bp, 13 predicted proteins | sample UWRJL073202C2_FD_180959 | JGI IMG/M metagenome (GOLD analysis project Ga0247730, IMG submission 180959) | Plant litter microbial communities from Arlington Agricultural Research Station in Wisconsin, United States - UWRJ-L073-202C-2 | ecosystem: Environmental > Terrestrial > Plant litter >... | reverse complement strand
CGTGTCATCGTCCCCAACGCCTGGCCGGCGGTCACCGCCTTTGCGATCTTTTCGGTGGTCGCCCACTGGAACGACCTGTTCTGGCCGCTGATCGTCATCACCAACCAGGGCTATGCGACGCCGCCGCTCGGCCTGTTGTTCTTCCGCGCCGCCGAAGCCGGCGACGATTTTGGCGCGCTGATGGCCGCTACACTCATCATCACCCTTCCCCTCGTGATCGTCTTCCTGCTCGCGCAGAAGCGCTTCGTCGAGGGTATCACCATGACCGGTCTCAAAGGCTGACCGGTCGCAACCACGGAGACCATCCCATGAACCCTATCAAGCAGGCCCTCGCCGCCGCCGCGGTGTCGATGGCCATGACCCTTCCGGCCCATGCCGAAACGACCCTCAACATCCACTATCCGATGCCCGGCTTCTTCAAGGACGTGATGGACACGATCTCGAAAAAGTTCATGGAAGAAAACCCGGATATCAAGATCACCTTCGCCAACCCGTCGGCGACCTATGAAGAAGGCATCCAGACCATCCTGCGCCAGGCCGGCACGGCAGAAATGCCCGACGTCACCTTCATCGCGCTGAACCGTCTGCGCATGCTCAACGAACGCGACATCCCGGTCGATCTCGGACCGCTGGTCGCCAAGCAGGGCGACATGGCCACGCGCGGCTTCTCCGACACCATCCTGAAGCTCGCCCAGGTCGACGGCAAGCAGGTCGGCCTCGCCTTCGCCACATCCAACCCGATCATGTACTACAACGCCGATCTGGTCCGCAAAGCGGGTGGCAACCCCGACGTTCCGCCGAAGACATGGGACGAAGTGATTGCCCTTGGCGCCAAGATCAAGGCACTCGGCGACGGCAATGAAGGCATCGATTTCCGCTGGCAGGGCGACGACTGGATGTTCTCCGCACTGCTGTTCGGCGCCGGTGGCACTATGCTCAGCGCCGATGAAACCAAGGTCACCTTCAACGACGCGGCCGGCGAAAAGGCGATCAACGTGCTCGCCCGCATGGTCAAGGAAGGCGGTCTTCCGGTTCTGACCAAGCAGGCCGGCGAACAGGCATTCACCGCCGGCAAGATCGGCTTTGCCTTCCAGACCACCGGCGCGCTGCGCAACACCATCAAGAACGTCGGCACCAAGTTCGACCTGCGCACCGCTCACATCCCGCTGCTGGATGAGGCCAAGGGCAAGCTGCCGACCGGCGGCAATGCCGTCGTCATCCTCACCAAGGACGCCGACAAGCAGGCTGCCGCCTGGAAGTTCGCCCAGTTCGCGGCCGGCCCTTACGGCGCCTCGGTCGTCGTCCCCGGTACCGGCTATGTCCCGAACAACGAACTGGCCGCCAAGTCGCCGGATTACCTCGGCACCTTCTACAAGGAAAACCCGCTGTTCCGCGCCGGTCTCGAGCAGATGCCGCGCATGATCCCGTGGTATGCCTTCCCAGGCAGCAACGGCGTGCGCGTCACCCAGACCATCGTCGAAAACCTGTCGCGTGTCGTCGAGCAGACGGCAACCCCGAAGGAAGCATTGGACGACGCTGCCGACGCAGTGAAGAAGCTTCTGCCGCGCAAGTAAGTTTATTCGGCACGAACTGATCAGACGGCCGTCTCTTCCGGGGACGGCCGTTTTTCATGGGAACGCGGACATTTGGACTAGACCCGCCGCAATCCCCGTAGGCTTCCTGCCTTGACCACCAGTCATAAGCGGCGACGGCAATTTCCCTCGGCTTCGGCCCTCAAGAAATATCGCGCACCGTGCCGCCCGGCCTTAAGCGATGCGCTACCTGCATATGCCGTGGCGGCGCGGCATTTTCCGCCATGTCCAACAACATGGACGCCGCCGCCGCCCCCATCGTCGCATCCGGCATTTCGACCGTGGTCAGCACGGGATAGGTCAGGCGCCCGATCGCAATCCCGTCAAAGCCCGCGACTGAGATATGCTCGGGCACCATCAGCTCTTGCCGACGCAGAGCCGCGATCACGCCGAGCGCCAGAAGATCGTTGGAGGCAATGATCGCGGTCGGCGAAAAGTCAGTGATCGCCTCCGACAGGTCAAGTGCGTCGAACCCGCCCACAAACGGAATCTGCAACGCTTCAAGCGCCGTGTGCCCGGCCTGCTCGATCGCCTCGCGATATCCCGCATAACGCAACCTGGCACGGTCCGAAGCGCCGAAATAGCCGGAGACGAACAAAATCCTGCGGTGGCCGCAGGAGATCAGATGATCGGTAATGTCGCGACCTGCCCGACGATTATCGACGGTGACGGCGGCCGGGAAGTCGACATTGGGCGGATTGCTCATCAACACGGTCGGCGGCAGCCCGGCCGTCAAAGCCGCGCTGGTGCTGGAATCGCAGACGGTGAGGATCAATCCGGTCGGCTGCTCGTTGAGCAGCGAGGCAACAGCATCCGCCTCGCGCGCCGGGTCATAGTCCGACTGGGCGATCAGCACGCCATGGCCGGCCACCAGCATGCGGTTCTGGATACTCGATAGCGACGCGGCAAACACCGGATTGGTGATGCTGGGAATGAGCACACCGATCACTGGCCGGCGTTTTGACATGCCGGCACTCCCCGGCGCGCTGCGAAAGCCAAGCTCGGCGGCCGCACGCCGGACCTTGCGCACCATCTCGTCGCTGACCGGGCCTGTTCGGTTCAGCACCCGCGACACGGTGGCCAGCGAACAACCGGCGCGTAGGGCAACTTGGGCAAGGGTGATCATGGGTCGGATTCGCTGGGCAAGACATCTGCCGCCCAACCTAGCATTTTCCATGGTCCTTGATCCAGATGCTTACCGGCCATCGAGCCGGCGGACCTGGCACGCCCGCCGCGCGGCAAACAAAGCAAACCGTCACGAAACTGTCATGGCACCGACATAAACATCCGGCGAAAATCCTCCGTTGGCGATAACTCCGATGCATGCTCCCATACACCCCGACCTGACTGCCGTGACCGCGGCTGGCCTGGAGTTCCGCTATGGCGACACGCCGATTCTCAAGGGCATCGACCTGGCGCTGGCCAAGGGGCAGACGCTCGCCCTTCTCGGCCCCTCCGGCTGCGGCAAGACGACGCTTCTGCGCATTGCCGCCGGCCTGCTGGCGCCGAGCAAAGGCAGCTTTTCGATCGGCGGCACCCGCGTTGCCGATGCCGCCACCGGCCTTTTCACGCCACCGGAAAAGCGCGGACTCGGCATGGTTTTCCAGGATTATGCGCTCTGGCCGCACATGACGGTGGCCGGCAATGTCGCCTTTCCACTGGAAATGCGTGGCGTGCCGCGTGGCGACCGGGAAAAACGGGTCGCGGTGGCGCTGGAACGGGTCGGCCTCGGCGGCTTTGGCGAGCGGCGCACCAGCGACATGTCCGGCGGCCAGCAGCAGCGCGTGGCGATTGCCCGTGCCATCGTTGCCGAGCCTGCGCTGGTGCTGTTTGATGAGCCGCTCTCCAATCTCGACCGCGAACTGCGCGAAAACATGGTGAGCGAGATCGGCGAACTGGTTTCTTCGCTCGGCCTGACCGCGATCTATGTCACCCATGACCAAAGCGAGGCCTTTTCGCTTGCCCATCAGGTGGCGGTGATGCGTGCCGGCGTGATCGAACAGCTGGCGCCGCCCGAGCAACTGGTGGATCACCCCGCCTCGCCGGCGGTCGCCGAATTTCTGCGGCTTGGCTGCGTCGTACCGGTGGAACTTCGTGACGGCCGGAGATGGATTGCCGGCACCGATATCGCACTTGGCGACATGGCTGCGACCGGGCGTGCCGATGCCACCCATGTGCTATTGCCCGCCAAATCGGTCCGGCCCGGCGTTACGGCCGAGGTTAACATTCCAGCCCGCGTCAAACGCACATTGTTTCGCGGCGATGGTCATCTGGTTGTCGCCCAGATCGGCTACGCGTCGGTCGAGTTGCAGTTCTTGAGCAGCGTCAAACCTCTTGCCGGCGAACAGGTCAACCTCGGTTTCGACACCGCGGACCTGCGCTGGTTTGCCTAAAGCCTTAAACTTTAAAGGGAGTCTTCCATGAAAAAGTCCATCCTCGGCGTCGGCTTTGCCGTCATCACCAGCATTCTGGCCGCCGGCACGGCGCAGGCCGACATCACCGTCTACTCGGCCGGTCCGGGCGGCCTGATCGACAAGCTGGCTGCCGGCTTCACCGAAAAGACCGGCACCAAAGTCAATGTCTTCCAGGCCACCACCGGCAAGATCATGGCCCGCATCGAAGCTGAAGCCTCCAACCCGGTCGTCGACGTGCTGATCTCGGCCTCCTGGGACACAGCCACCGATTTCACCAGCCGCGGTTGGTTGGTGCCCTACAGCAGCCCGAACGCTGAAAAGGTTCCGGCCTTCCTGAAGTCCGACACCGCCGTCGCTCAGGGTGTTTCGGCTCTGGCGTTGGTCTGGAACCCGGCCAGCGGCACGCCGAAGCCGGCCGAATGGACCGATCTGGCCAAGCCCGAATACAAGGGTCTGGTCAATATCCCCGATCCGGCCCAGTCGGGTGCCACGTTCGAGCTGGTGGCTGCCCTGCAGGCGAAAGATGCCGACCTGTTCAAGAAGCTGGCCGCCAACGGCGCCGAAGTCGCCGGCGCCAATGCCGAAGCGCTGAACCCGGTTCTCCAGGGGGCCAAGGCCGCCGTGTTCGGTGCCGTCGATTACATCTCGCTGGCCGGCCAGGCCAAGGGCGAGAAGGTCGAGGTGATCTTCCCGGCGTCCGGTACGGTCGTCGCACCGCGTCCGGCGATGATCCTGAAATGGTCGAAGCAGCAGGACGATGCCAAGAAATTCGTCGACTACATGCTGTCGGATGCCGGCCAGAAGGAAGTGGCAAAAACCTACCTGATGCCGGCCCGTACCGACATCCCGGCCAGCCGTCCGCTAATCAACGACCTGAAGGTGATCACCATCGACGCCAAGACGGTCTATGCCAAGCGCGACGAAACGCTGAAGACTTTTGCCACAACCTTCGCCAAGTAAGACGAGTATAGACGGATGAAATCGAATGGCATGGCGGGGGCTGCACCCATGGCCTGGCTGGCGACAGTTGGCCTGATCCTGGTCGTCGCCGTGCCGTTCGTCTTCATCGTGCTGCAGGCGATTTTTCCGCTGCTCGGGCGGGGATCACTGGCAACACCATTCGCGCATCTGCTGGCGACGCTGAACGACAGCGCCCTCTTGCGCATGAGCGGCAACACCATTCTACTCGGTCTCAGCGTCATGGCGCTGTCGGCCATCATTGCCGTGCCGCTGGCGGTCTGCCGGGCGCTGTTCAAGGTGCCCTTCGCACTGGTATTCGACGTATTGCTGCTCGTGCCCTTCATGATTCCGCCCTACATTGCCACGCTGGGCTGGATCATGACGCTGCAGCCGCGCGGCTATCTGCAGCAATTGTCAGGCTTCAACCTGGCGCCGTTCCTGTTTTCGCTTGGCGGCATGGCCTTCGTCATGACACTCAACACTTTTCCGATCGTCTATTTCGCCGTCTCACGCACCATCGAGGCCGTCGGCGCCCGCTATGCCGACAACGGGCGTGTCTTTGGTGCGAGCCCCGCCAAAGCCTTCTGGCGCATCACCCTGCCGCTGGCAACGCCGGGCCTGGCTGCCAGCCTGCTCTTGGTGTTTGCCGCGGCGATCGAGGAATACGGCACGCCGGCAGCCCTCGGCAAACGCTCCAACTTCCAGGTTCTGGTAACGGGCATCGACCTGCGCGTTTCCGACTGGCCGATCGACCTGCCCGGTGCAGCGGTTTTATCGCTGATCCTGGTGCTGATGTCGCTTTGCGCCTTCCTGATCCAGCGCTGGATCCTGTCTCGCCGCTCCTTTGTCACGACCGGCGGCAAGCCGCAGTCGAAAGACAAGCGGCCGCTTGGCAAATTTGCCGTTCCGGTGGTCTGCGCCTTCGTGCTTGTCGCGTTTTTGGCAACCGGCATTCCGCTGCTGGCTATCCTTGCCACTGCGCTGTCGAAAACCATTTCCGGCGGATTGGCGCTCGACAATCTCAGCCTTGGCAACTTTGCCGCCATCGCCGGCGACAGCAGCGGTGCCTTGCGCGCTTTGTCCAGCAGCCTGCTGCTCGGCATCTCCGCAGCGCTGATTACCGGGTTGCTCGGATCGATTTCTGCCTATACCGCCGTGAAAACCCGGTTTCGCGGCCGCTTCGTGCTCGACGCGATGACGACGCTGCCGAATGCACTGCCCGGCGTGGTTGTCGCGGTCGGCCTGATCCTTGCCTGGAATTTTCCCGGTCTGCCTTTCACACCCTACAACACGCCGCTGATCCTGCTGCTCGCCTATTGCTGCATCCTGCTGCCGCAACCGGTGCGCTACACCACGGCGGCCTTCCAGCAGATCGGCGACAATCTCGAAGCCGCTGCCCGCGTCTGCGGCGCCAGCAGTTTTACCGCCTTTCGCCGCATCATGCTGCCGCTGATTGCGCCCAGCCTGATCACCTCAATGCTGCTGGTGTTTGCGGTGGCCACTCGCGAACTGGTCGCCTCGATCCTGGTGGCACCGGTCGGCATGCAGACAATTTCCACCTTCATCTGGCGCCAGTTCGAGCAGGGCTCGATCGGCCTTGGAATGGCCATGGCGCTGTTGACGATCATCATTACGACGCTGCTGCCGCTGGGGCTGATCGCTCTCCTGCGGCGCGGCGGGCTTGTGGCGGAGTAGAACCATGCGGGTTAGAGCGATATCCGGATACGGAACCAAGGGACCGGCATGCTTTCTCGTCGAGACGGATGGGCGCCGCCTGCTGCTCGATCTCGGGGAAGGCCCTGAACCCGGCGTTTTTCCAGATCTGGAAAATGTTGGACGCATCGATGCGGTGTTGATCAGTCACAGCCACAAGGACCATATCGGCGGGCTCGACCTGCTGCCGACGATCGGCAATCCGCCGGTCTACGCGACCCGCATGACGCAACAGACGGGCAAGCATCCGGCGCTGAACGCAGCGCATGACCTACCGATCCAAGGCGAGATAGACGTGCTTGGCATCGCAGTCAGAACCGGCCGCGCCTCGCATGCGCCCGGCGGCATCTGGATGCGGATCGGTGGCGAGGACGGCGTTCTCTACACCGGCGACTGGACCCGTGAAGGCGTACTCTATCCCCTCGACCTGATGCCGCGCGCTAAAATCCTGATCAGCGACTGCGCCTACGGCAGCTATGACTTGCCGCTGACCGACGGCATCGCCGCTCTCACCGCTGCAGCCGCAAATGGTCCGGTTCTGCTGCCGATGCCACCGGCCGGGCGTGGACTGGAGATTGTCGTGCTGCTGGCCGAAGCCGGTCTTGAAATCGGCCTTTGCGACCAACATCGTCAGATCGCGGAAACATTGCTGCAAAGTAACGGTGGCGAAATCGAGGAATCCGGCAAACGACGGCTTGATGCGCTGCTCACTACGGCACGCCGACTGACGGAAAACTCGGACCTCTCTGGCGTCATGATGGCGGCAAGCGCCGACGGACTGTCCGGACTTGCGGCCAAACTGATTGACCGGTTTTCCGCAGAAGCTTCAGTCCGCATCCTGTTCACCGGCCATGTTGCAAAGGCCAACCCGTTGAATGCGCTGATCGCGCACGGCCGGGCGGACATTATCCGCTGCAACGTCCACCCTCGGCTGCGGGATGTCAGATGGCAGATCAACGAGGTTCGGCCTCAAATGGTGCTGGCCGCTTTTTTACCGCCGCCGGCCCTGACGGAATTCGAAGCGTTGTTTCCCGAGATTGCGTTCTACCGCCCGGATTGAGCCGAGGAGAGAATCCACAACGAGACTTGTAGCGAAATTTCAGGCAGAGTCTCTGAGCATGATTTCGGCATTCAAAAGCAGCCGCTCCCCCTGATGGGCACCGGATTTGATGTCCGATGCCTCGCCGAGTTTGTGAAGCAGCAGTTCCATCGCCAGCCGACCAATTTCATTGTAGTTCTGCGCCACCGTGGTGATCGGGGGACAGGCGTAGCGCGACAGCGGGTGGTCGTCATGGCCGGCGATGCGAAAATCGCAATCTGCGCCATGGCCGATCTTCTTGCCGGCGTGATAGGCGGCGGCAATCGCACCGAAGGCGACGCGGTCATTGGCGCAGAGCACGGTCCGGGTCGGAAACCCGCCCTCGCCCAGGATACGCAGGGTTTCGTCATAGCCGAATTTCTCGAAATCCCAGGTCTGTATGCCTGACAAGGGAAGCACGATCGGCTCGATTTTCAACTGCTGCATGGCCTCGATATAGGCGAGCCTGCGGGTGGTGGCATTGGTATTGACCGCCGGCATGCCCAGATAGCAGGGCGGCTCGCCCGAACGGCAGAGATAGTCGACGATCAGCTGAAAACTTTGACGGTTGTTGGTGCCGACGAAAGGCGAGGTCTCGTCGAGCGGCGAGTCGACATAGATCAGCGGGATCGATGCCCCAAGCGACGACAGCGTCTCGTGATGCGACTGCACCCCGAGCGGCGCGATGATGGCCCCGGCGACATTCATCGACTTGAAGGTTTCGATCGCACGCTCTTCCATCACGGGATTGCCGTCGGATGACAGCAGCAGCGCCAGAAAACCCGCCTGGTTGGCAATCAGTTCGACCCGGCGGGTCAGCGCCATGTAGAAGGGGTCGGTCGAATTGGGGATGATGATGCCCAAAATATTGGTGCGGCGACGATTGAGATTGACCGCGAACATGTTGGGCCGGAAGCCGGACTCCTTGATGGCCGCCTCGATCAGTTCCTTGGTCTTGCCACGCACCGAATGCGGATCGTTGAAATATTTCGATACGGTCGGACGCGACAAGCCAACGAACGTGGAGAAATCTTCCATCGTCTTGATTGGTGGCCTTTCCACGAAGCGCGATCTCCTATGCAGCTCAATATAATCGATTTAAATGATCGGCAGACTGCCGCCAAGATCGTCCGGGCTGCCCCCACAGCTAAGTCTGCAGAGGCAGCCCTATTTTGATCAGGGACGGCAGGCCTCGAAATAATCTTCCAGCACGACATCGACCGCGGCAAGTGCCAGGGCTTTTGCTTCCGGCTTGACGAGGCCTTGGCGTACGCGGGCATAGCTGCCCTGCAGGTACTGGCTGATCAGCGTTTCCGGGATAATGACGCCATCGAGGGTGTCGAACAGCGCAGCGACCGCTGCCGACACTTCGGGATGCGGCCAGTAATAGCGGATACGATCGCTGTAGCTGAAATGGCGCTGCAGATGCTGCTCCTCGGCTGAGCCGTGGTAATATTTGTTCCAGTTCTTCGGGTCTTCGGTGAGAACCCGCTCCATCGTCGCGATCAGCATTTCCGGGCGCTTGCCGGGAAACAAAAATTCGGCGATCAGATCGAGACCGTAAAAGGCTTCGCGCAGGGCAAAGGTCAGGCCGGGGCCGACTTTCAGAATGGCAAAGCCGTCGGCAACCAGGCTGCGCAGCTTGTCGCGGGTCTGGTAATCGGTGGAATGCGCTTCGAATACCAGCGCGTTCAACTGCTTCAGACTGGCGCTGAGCGGCTGGGCCTTGGCCGAGTCATAAACGATGACATTGTGATTGCCGAATTCGACGCCCGGCTGCACCACAGCGCCGACGACACGCGAAAAGGCGTCGCTTACGCCTGCGGCCTCGAAAGCCTGCTGATGGATGCGGACAGTCTCGATCGCAGCGGCCGGTGTCGTCAGTTCCAGCTCTTCGATTTCTTCCATCGCGCCGCCGGGAATCGGCACTTCGGTGCCAACGATATAGACCGGCAGCACGCCGCCACGTCCCGCGATCGCCTTTTCCGCAGCGGCCGCCAGGCTTGCGGCGCGTGATGCGGTCAGGGCGTCCGGCAGGGCCACCGGCTCGCCGGCGCAGCCCATGCTGGTGTCGAGATGCAGTTTCGTAAAGCCTGCCTCAGCAAAGGCGGCAATCATCACCTTGGCCTTTTCCATGGCCTCATCGGCGGGCAGGTTCTTCCATGGGTTCGGACCGAGATGGTCGCCGCCCAGAATAATATTCTCCAGCGGAAAGCCGGTCGACTGGGCGATCTCTTCAACGAAACGGCGAAAGTCCGCCGGTGTCATGCCGGTGTAGCCGCCGTCCTGATTGACCTGGTTGCAGGTCGCCTCGATCAGCAGATGGTCGCCGGCCTTCAAGGCGTGCAGCATCGAGGCTTCGATCACCAGCGGATGGGCCGAGCAGATTGACGGGATACCGCGCATGCCGGGGCGGCTGTTCCAGGTGGCAATGTCGGTGAGATAATTTGTCTGCGTCATGGCGGTCAGATTCCCTGTGATGCAATGAATGCGTCGAGCTCAGTACGGGTGGAGGCGCCCTCCATAGGGCCCGCCTTCATGACGGCACGGGCGCCGGCGGCGTTAGCGTATCGCAGGGCGTCTTCGGGCGGCAAGCCGGCCAGCCAGAAAGTTACGAAAGTAGCGCCAAAGCTGTCGCCGGCTCCGGTCGGATCCACTTCGTCGGCGGTAAAGCCGGGCAGCGTCAGGCTGGTCTTGCCATCGAAATAGCTGGAGCCGTCGGCCCCGCGCTTGATAACGATCGCCCTGATGCCGGTGGCCAGCAGCTCGGCGATGGCCGCCTCTTCGGTCCTGGCCTTGGCGAACAGAAACAGTTCTTCGCCACTCGGCAGGAACAGGTCGGTCTTGGAAATGACGGTCTGCAGCGCCTCTCGCATGCCGGGCGTGTCAAGAATTTCGGCGCGCAGATTGGGGTCGAAGGAGACGGTGCCGCCCTTGGCCTTGACGCGGTCGATTGCCGCCAAAATGATTTCGACTACGCTCGGCGCATAGAGCGCGGTGCCCATGACGTGCAGATGAGTGCATTCGTCCACCAGCCTGGATGCGGCGTCCGTCATCGTGATCGTGCCGCAGGCGCTGTGGCGGATGTTGAAGACGAAGGCGCGGCTGCCATCCTCGCGATAGCGCACGAAGGCGCTGCCGGTGGTGCCCTGCGGATCAACCTCGATGCCCGAGACATCGACGCCATCAGCCTTCAGCCGGTCGAGATTGACATGGCCGAAATCGTCGTCGCCGACGCGAGAGATGATGGCGCAGGACTGACCGAGCTTGCCGACCTGGTCGATGAAGATCGCCGGCGCGCCGGAGGGAAACGGCCCGATCAGCGGCACCGGTGCGCGAAACCCGTTGCCGCGCTCGGTGGCGATGATTTCGACGAGGATTTCGCCGATGGTGAGAACTTTCGACATGCTGGTTCTTCTTGTCTAAATTACTGTTTTGCGCGCTTGGAGCGGACGTCGAGATAGACGGCGATCAGGATCACCAGACCCTTGACGATCAGCTGGTAGAAATAGGGCACCGACAGCATGTTCATGCCGTTGTTCATCACGCCAATGATCAGGGCGCCGATCAGCGTGCCGATCATGGTACCAACGCCGCCCGACAGGCTAGTCCCGCCGAGCACGGCGGCTGCGATCGCATCGAGCTCGTAGCTCATGCCGGCGTTGGTCTGAGCGGAATAAAGCCGCGACGACAGGAGGATGCCGGCAATCGCCGCCATGACGCCCGAAATCATGAAGATGATGATCTTCATCCGGTCGACCTTGATGCCGGAATAAAGTGCTGCTTCCCGGTTGCCGCCGGTGAGGTAGGCGCGGCGGCCGAAGGTCGTCTTGCTGAGCAGGATGTGGTTGAACAGGAACAGCACCAGCACGATCCAGATGATGATCGGCAGGCCGACAAAGCTCTGCGCGCCGATGGCCGTCCAGGTCTCGTCGGTAATCATTGCCGGCGCGCCATTGGTCGGCAGGCTGACCAGCCCGCGAAAAATGCCCATGGTGGCGACTGTGACGATGAAGGAGGGCAGCAGGAACTTTGCCGTCAGCGTGCCATTGAGGATGCCGAGCAGGGCGCCGGCGGCCAAAGTTATAAAGAAAGTCGGCACGAAGCCGAGGCCATAGGCAAAGCATTGCGCCCCGACCATACCGGCGACAGCGATGATTGAGCCGATCGACAGGTCGATTTCACCGAGCAGGATCACCCAGGTCATGCCGAAGGCGGCAATGGCGATGACGGCCACCTGCTGCAGCACGTTGAGGAAATTGGCGAGCGACATGAAGCGCGGATTGTAGATCGAGAAGATCACGCACAGAATGATGAGCGAGAGAAAGATCCCGCCATATTGTTTCAGCACCTTCATGAAGGCGGCGTTGGAGGCGGTCTGGTTCATGATTTCAACCCTGTCGCGTAAGCCATGATTTTTTCGGGCGTGAGGTCGGCGCCGCTCGCTGTGGCGGTGCGCTTGCCTTCGCTCATCACGACCACGCGGTCGCTGAGCCCTAAAACTTCCGGCAGTTCGGACGAGACGAGCAGAATTGCCGTTCCCTCCGCTGCCAGCTGGCGGATGATCTTGTAGATTTCGAATTTGGCCCCGACATCGACACCACGCGTCGGCTCGTCGAGAATCAGCACTTTTGGCTGGGTCAGCAGCCATTTCGCCAGCACGATTTTTTGCTGGTTACCGCCCGAGAGCGAGCCGGCCGGCGTATCCAGCGATGCGGTCTTGATTGCCAGTCGCGCCACCTCGATATCGGCGGCGGCGCGCTCGCGGCTGTTGCTGATGAAGCCGAGGCGACTGGCAAAATTCTTCAGCGCCACCATGGAGATATTGGCGCCGACGCTGTGGCTGAGGACGAGGCCCTCTTCCTTGCGGTTTTCAGTGACGAAGCCGATGCCCTTGGCGATCGCATCGACGGCCGAGGTGATCTGCACCGTTTCGCCGTTGAGCGTGACCGTGCCGGTGGCATGCTTCATGCCGAACAGCGCGTTCATCACTTCCGAGCGGCCGGAGCCGATCAGGCCAAAAAAGCCGAGAATTTCGCCGGGACGGACTTCGAAGGAAATATCGTTGAATTCGCCATCGCGCGAAAAACCTTCGACGGTCAGAACCGGCTTGACGCTCGGTTCCGGCGCCGGCACCTCGCGCGGCGGATAGATCTTGTCCATCGTCCGGCCGACCATCAGCGCGATCAGCTCTTCGATAGTGACATCCTGGCGTTCGCGGGTGGTGATATAGGTACCGTCGCGGATGACGGTGATATCGTCGGACAACCGCATGATTTCTTCCATACGGTGGGAAATGTAGATGACGGCGACGCCGCGCGCCTTCAGGCGCTCGATGATGCCGAACAGGATTTCGGCTTCGCTGTCGCTGAGAGAGGAGGTCGGCTCGTCGAGGATCACGATTTTCGCGTCAACGCTCAAACCCTTGGCGATTTCCACCAGCTGGCGCTGGGCGATCGACAGGTTGCCGACCTTTTCGGTGACGTCGATCGGCAGCTGCAATTCTTTGACGATCGCGCGTGACTTGGCCAGCAGCGCCCGGTCATTGATGAAGCCGGCGGTCGCGGGTTCGCGGGTCGCCAGGATGTTTTCGGCCACCGTCAGGTTGTTGCAGAGCGACAGCTCCTGGAACACGATGGTGAGGCCGAGATCGCTGGCATCCTGCGGGTTTTTCGGGTGATAGGCCTGGCCATCGAGTGTAATCTCGCCCGTGGTCGGCTGGTAGACGCCCGCCAGAATCTTCATCAGCGTCGATTTGCCGGCGCCGTTTTCGCCGAGCAGCGTGTGCACGCGGCCACGGCGGACGTTCAACTGCATGTCGCGAAGTGCTGCGACGATGCCGAAATTCTTGGTCATATTGCTGATCTGCAAGACGACGTCGGTTGCGGAATTATCCATGTCCGAGCTTCCTTATCCGGCCGCATACGGCGGCTCCATGTTTAGCACACGAAGCCGCCGAGATGGCGCGGTCCCCGCCCGAGAAACGAGGGCGGGCCGTCCTGGGAGGAGTGTTACTTCTTGATGTAGACGCCGGGCACGATCGGCTGCTCGGCCGGCACGGTTTCGCCGGCAATCACCTTCACCGCGGTATCGATGGCCAGCTTGCCCAACTGGTCTGGGTATTGTTGGATAACGCCAGCCATGACCGGATTGGTGTCGACCGCCTTGCGGGCTTCTTCCATGCCATCAAAGCCGATGACCTTGACCTGGCCTTCGAGGCCGGCAGCCTTAACGGCCGCGGCAGCAGCCAGCGCTGCGTCGTCACCGAAGCCGAAAATGCCGGTGATGTCCGGGTTGGCCTGCAGCATGTTCTGGGCAGCAGCCAGAGCCTCGGCTCGGGTGATGCCGGTCTGAGTGGCGACAATCTCCATCTCCGGCTGAGCCGCGATGGCCTTCTTGAACCCTTCGACGCGGTTGACCACCGACTGCACGGCCGGGTAGTCGATGACCGCAACCTTGCCCTTGTTGCCGAGCAGTTTTGCCATTAGTTCGCCGGCCTGAACGCCGCCAGTAAAGTTGTCGGTGCCGATATGCGAAGTGACCGGAGCGCCGGCCGCTGGCACGTCGACGGTGATGACTTTGATGCCAGCAGCTTTTGCCTTCATTACGGCAGCAAGAACGCCCTGGCTGTCGACCGGCGATATGACGATGACGTCAACGCCCTTGACGATAAAATCTTCGACGTCGGCCAGCTGCTTGTTGAGATCCTGGTTGGCGATCGAGATTTCCAGCGGCACGTTCTTGACTTTCGCCTCGGCCGTCATCGCATTTGCCAGCTCGATGTAGAATGGGTGCTGCTGGGTCAGCAGCGACGCGCCGATGCCATCGGCATAGGCGGATGCAGCGATCAGCGAGAATGCGGCGGATGCGAAAAGGGTCTTGATACGGTTGAGTGTCATGGTTCCTCCCGAGACAAACTCGGCATGGGCCTTAAAAAAAACGATACGTCCGATTGGTAGGCCTCCCGTCACCCAATCAGGAACATAGGTAAACATATAAGTTTGCGCACGTCAATTTTAAAAGAATCTTTGGAGTAATTCGGTGTGGTCTCCGGCTGCTGGCCCAAGTGGGTTAAAGTTGATATGGACAAGCGCAAATGGCCGGTGGACAGGGAATCCTCAGCTATCGGTCACTTGGAAAATGCTGCTATTTTGGCCAGCTTTTTTAAACAAATGCGCCTCGCGCCGGGATAACCGCTATGGCTATGTTGTCGCAAGTTCACCATCCGAATATTTGAGAATGACAGGGTATCCATTGGCCGACGACCATCAGCACCATGACCACGCCCATGCTCCCGCCGATACCGAACGCTGGAAACATGACGGCATTCGCGTTATCCGTGGCGACCAACTGGATGCAAACACCGCGCAAACGCCGGGCATGCTCCGCCAGGCGGCGATCAATCACGCGCGCGTCGGTGCCCAAAAAATCTGGGCCGGCACAGTGGCGATTGAACCAAATGCCAAGACCGGCGTGCATCACCATGGCGCGCTGGAAAGCGTCATCTTCGTGATCCGCGGCAAGGCACGCATGCGCTGGGGTGAAAAGCTGGAATTCGTGGCCGAAGCAGGCCCGGGCGATTTCATCTTCGTGCCACCCTATGTCCCGCATCAGGAAATCAACGCCGACCCGGACAATGTGCTGGAATGCGTACTGGTGCGCTCTGATAATGAGGCGGTGGTTGTCAATATCACCGATGTCGAGCCGGTCGAACATCCTGAGGCGGTTTACTGGGTCGATCCGATTCACCAGCATCCGTAATCGCGGTCAATGCGCAGCCCCATCTGTCGATATCTGTCGATATCTATGGAGGCGACCGCAAACGACGACGTCACCGCAACTGCATTCGTGCGCCTGACCGGG
>Ga0247730_1001128_pt1 | contig 15621 bp, 15 predicted proteins | sample UWRJL073202C2_FD_180959 | JGI IMG/M metagenome (GOLD analysis project Ga0247730, IMG submission 180959) | Plant litter microbial communities from Arlington Agricultural Research Station in Wisconsin, United States - UWRJ-L073-202C-2 | ecosystem: Environmental > Terrestrial > Plant litter >... | reverse complement strand
CGGGATCGAGGTTGCATCGCCCAAGGTACGGCGCGCCGTCTTCCCGCCATCGGTGACGAGCGTGATCCATGTTCTGGCGCCCGACGCGCGGAGCCGAAGAGCAAGGCTGATTGCAAGGCTGTCGTGGATTAGCCGCTCGCCAGTCGGGGGTGTGGCGATGGCGGCGGGATCGAGCTTAGAGAGGTCAATGCGTTCTGTGCGTCGCATGGCGGCGCTCCAAGTTTCCCGGCCGCTATGGGCCGGGTGGCGAGCGTCTCCGGGAGCATGTTCCCGGGGACACACGGGGAACATGGACAGCGACCGTTGCGTGCGGCACGATCGGCGCTTGTGGCCGATCATCGCCGATCCTTCGGGGCGTCTGACGATCCCCTTTCAGATCAGCAATTTACCCTCCTTTCGGACGTCGTGCGGCGCATGGCGCGAGGCCATGCGTGAGGCAAGACGCACGCCCCGAAAGGGCGTAAGTTTGTAATGCACCGTACGCACGGGTGCTACAGCACATTTGCTTAAATAAATCAAAAGCTTACCGTTGTCGGACATGTCGGACCGATGCTCGAATTCTGTCTGACTTGTCACCCTGGCTTAGCGTGACGGTGCTTAACTCTCTGATTTTGCCAGACCTTCATCGTCCGACATGGCCGGCAGCGACGGCGGGCGTCCATGATTGAAATCCGAACGCCGCGCCCCATATTATGTGCCTAGCGTCGCCTGCGACGGAATTGTCGTCGCCGCTCCAAGCTGCCGGATTTCCTTTTCACGCCTCATCGGCGCCTGACCGATCTTGGTTCAGCGCCTCTTCGTGAAGGACAATTCCTGATGCCCGTGGGCACCGTAAAATTCTTCAACGGCGTCAAGGGCTTTGGCTTCATCACGCCCGACGGCGGCGGCAAGGACGATTTCGTTCATGTCGCGGCGGTCGCAAGCGCGGGATGGGCAACGCTTAAGCAAAGGCAGCGGATCAAATATGATCTTGTCGCCGACGAACGCGGCAAGGACAGCGCCGTCAATCTTCGGCACCTCCTTCGGTGAAGACAGCTTCGTCCACCACGAGCCAACCGCTAGACATACAGATCCCGCCGGCGAGAGTTGCGGGCGCAAGACTAACCCAACACAGACGCGCGCCGGACGGCTCGCTTAAGCGGGCAAGCCGAGACCCTCCGGACGGTCCTCGCCTTTGAGCGCGCTATTGTGGCATCCGGAGCCCGTCTCGTGGTGCTGCCCCAGGCGGTTCTCGGCGGCTAACCAAAAGGCGAAGTTTCGGAACGTGGCTCGGCTTCCGGCTCTCCGAAGGGCGCGACGTGCTCGCTTCCTATCATCACAATGCCGTCGATCTTGACGTACCGAGTTGGCAGCGCTCGCCGAGCTCAGTAGCCGCACGGGCGCTACCTTCGTTCTCGGCGTGATCGAGCGGGCGGGATCATCCTTATTCTTGACAGCCGTCTTCATCGAGCCTGAGCGCGGGGTGGGGGCCAAGCATCGCAAGTTGATGCCAACCGGAACCGAGCGGCCCATCTGATCCCAGGGCGACGAGCCCGCCATGCCTGTCGTGGAAAGTCCCTCCGGCAAAGCTGGGCTAGATGTGCTGAGAGAATCATATGCCGCTGTTCCGGACCGCCATGTACGCCAAGAGCGTCGAGATCTGGTGCGCGCCGATGGTCGACGAACGCGACGTCTGGCGCAGTTCGATCCGCCATATCGCCCATGAGAGCCGCTGCTCCGTCATCAGCTGCTGCCAAGTCCACCCCTCGCCAGACGAGCTCGGCCGGGCTGTCGAACGTCGGGACGCGGACCGCCCGCTGATCGGCGGGGGAAGCGTGATAGTCGGGCCGCTCCGCGAAGTGCTGCAGGATCGCTGGAGCGAGGAGACTGGCTTGTTGACCGCGGAAATCGGCACAGATAATCTAGTTCGGGCGCGCTACGATCTCGATGTGACGGGCCATCCCTCGCGCCCCGATATCTTCAGTCTTAAGATCGACGAACGACCGCGCCACGGCGCGGTATTCGTCAAAGAATAACTCGACGCCGGGGTGAAATGGTGGTCGTCTGTTCGCCAGCGACGACCGTGCCGGAGAAGAACGATGCGTACCCTCTGCCTGGCGGTCCTGCTGCTCGCTGCCTGTCCGGTCGCCGCGAAGACGGTCGAGTTGCAGGCGACACCCGATACCGTGGCCTGGGGCCATTACGAGGCCGACACGAAGCCGGCTCTGACCATCCAGTCGGGCGACACGGTCAGGATCCACACGCTTCTTACCAACAGCCCGACCGGTCTCGAAAAGGCCGGAGTACCGCCGGCCGATGTCGAGCAGAGCCTGCGCGAGGTCTATGACAAGGTGCCGGCCTCTGCTCGGGGACCGGGGGGCCATATCTTGACCGGCCCGATCGCAATCGAAGGCGCTGAACCCGGAGATATGCTGGAGGTGCAGATCCTCAAGATCGATCTCGCAATCCCTTATGCCTACAATGCCTTTCGTTACGGGGCAGGGTTCCTGACCGACGACTTTCCCTATGCGCGCATGAAGATCGTACCGCTCGACAAGGCACGAATGGTCGGCAAGTTCGGGCCTGGTATCGAGGTGCCGCTTCACCCCTTCTTCGGCTCGATGGGGGTCGCGCCGCCTCCCGCCTTCGGCCGCTATGACAGCGCGCCGCCGACGATCAACGGTGGCAATATGGACGACAAGGCGCTCGTGGCCGGCACGACTCTGTATCTCCCGGTCCATGCGCGCGGCGCCCTGTTCCAGGCGGGCGACGGCCACGCCGCGCAGGGCAATGGCGAGGTCGATATCACCGCGTTGGAGACCTCGCTCGTCGGTACGTTTCGCTTCGTGCTGCATAAGGGAGCCAACCTGCCTTATCCGCGAGCTGAGACTCCCGACGCCTGGATCGCAATGGGCTTTGACGACGATCTGTCAAACGCAACGCGGAAGGCGCTACGCAACATGATAGACTTCCTCTTGTCCGAGAAAGGCATGACCCGTGACGATGCTTACATGCTGATTAGCGTTGCCGGTGACGTTGAAATTACCGAGCTGGTCGACCGCAACAAGGGTGTGCATGTCGTGCTGCCAAAGCGGCTCTTTGCGGGCAAGCGCTAGTTCAAGCGTTCGATCATCTTTTTCGCGAGATGGTCTCTGGGGCGGTCTCCGCAGTAGCTGCGCTAGAGATCGATCATCATGCTCGGTTCGCTCCGGCGAAGCGAACGTCGCTCCATGCTCGCCGCGCTGGCGGCTGCATCGAACAAGCTCTCGCGTTGCGCCCAGAGGCCGAGAAACTCAGTCCCTCTTACCGAAGATCCATTAAACCGAAATGTTGTTTTAAGGCCGCTCCTGAAGGCGCGGCTTCGATCGCCTCGATATTGCCTTCCATCGAACGCTTGCTCCGCTCGGCATTGGGCGCGCCGATAGTCTCAATTTGAGATCATTTCCTCGCGCAAGGCGCTTGAGTGCATGCCGTCCCGCAAATATGTTCGCACTGCTTCAAGACGGTCCGACCGAGCTCCTTTCGGAGCTTTTTCATCGTGCGCCTTAGTGTTCGGCTCGACGCCTCGCTTTACGATCGGCTTCAAAAGCGGGCAGCTTCGGCTGAGTTGCCTTTCTCGGCCTTTATTCGATCGGTGCTGGAGCAGGCGGCTGACCCAAGTGGACGGTATATTTATTCGTCACAGGACGAAATTCTGGCTACCTCGATTCAAATTCTGTCGATCCTGGCTACTTCGATAGGGGATCGGGCACCCGACACCTTGGCCAGAGGTATGACTCAAGCCAGAAGGCTCCTTCATGAGCGCGGTTTGCTCGACGCCGAGCAAAGTCGGTGAGCATCTTCCGCAACGACACACTGGGCTCTTGGACGCGCGGCGGTCAGGCGATTGTCCACAATGTTCGCATGACGACCCAGGTTTTCTTCCAGACGGTGATCGCAGGGATCGCGATCTGGGTGATTGGAACGATCTGGTGGGCGCTCGAGCATACCAGTGCCTACCAACATTATGTTCTCACCAAGCTCGTGGAAGCGAGCTTCAAGGTCGAAGGTGCTGCTGGCACCAACGATCCGATCCTGTTCAAGACCCCTGGCGGACGTTCATATTGGACCTCTGCGGACTGGCTACTGGCCGGGCCGCTTGCCAAGCGAACGCTCCACGCAGCCGAATCCGCCCTCGTTCATGGCGCTCTCGTGGCCGGAATCTTCGCTTTGCTTGCGTTGTCGTGTGCATGGCTGACCTTTACACGGACGGGCAAGGGGCTCGGGTCGAACGAATATCTGCGCGGCGCCCGGTTCGGCACGGTTCGTCAGGTGCGCCGGATCCTGCACCGACAACGGCGGGGTAGCTTTGCGATCGGCGGTGTCTTCGTGCCCTCCACGTTCGAGCCCGAGCATATTCTGCTTTGCGGCGCTCCAGGCACCGGCAAGACCAACCTCATCGTCAAGATGCTCGACGGCATTCGCCGCGAAGGGCGCCGGGCCATCATCTACGACACCGCCGGCACATTCGTGGAGAAGTTTTACCGGCCTGATCGCGATATCATTCTAAATCCGCTCGACGAGCGGACCAGCCACTGGTCGCCGTGGGGCGACGTGCCCCGCGACTATCATTATGATCAAATCGCGGAGTCAACGATCCCCGATAAGGCCGGCGATCCCTTCTGGGCCAAGGCGGCGCGGGGAACGCTGGTGGCGGTCCTGCGCAAGCTCGCGCGCGAGAAGGAAATGCTGGTCTCTATCCTGCTTGATCGGCTGCTTCGCTCGAAGCTGAAGGATCTGGCCGCCTTTGCCGCTGGCACGGACGCGGCGGCGTTCATCAGCACGGAGGGGGAGAGGACCTCAGCCGGTATTCAGGCCGAGCTTGCGTCGGTGATGCGGTCCTTTTCGTATCTCGACGATACCCGCAATGGGCTCTCGATCCGCGAGTGGGTCGAGAATGAGAAAGGCGACGGCTGGCTCTTTATCACCGTAAAGGCCGATCAGCTGCCGTCGCTCCGGCCCCTGATCACCGTCTGGCTCGATATCGCTATCTCCGCGATCATGAGCCTGGCCCCCGATCGCGATCGCCGGCTCTATTGTGTGATTGATGAGCTGCCGACGCTCCAAAAGCTGCCCTCCTTGTCCGATTTCCTCGCCCGCGCCCGTAAATATGGTGGCTGTGGTATTCTCGGCTTTCAATCCTACCCACAGCTGGAAGCGACTTATGGCATCCAGGACGCGGCTGCGATCACCGGTTACTGTTCAACCTGGGTCGCGCTGAGGGCCAACGATACTCCCACTGCCAAGCACGTTTCCGAGAATCTGGGCCAAGTCGAGCAGGTCGAAGCCAATGAGGGCATGTCCTATGGCGTAAACGACATGCGCGACGGTGTGAACCTATCGCGGATGCAGGTCACGCGTCCCCTGGTTATGCACACCGAGGTCACTAATCTCCCGAATCTCTCGGGCTTCTTGCGCTTCGGACGAAACCTGCCCGTCGTGCGGTTTGCCGATACCTTTAATTCGGTCACGAGCATCGCCGAAGGCTTCATCGAACGAGGCACACCTCCACAGCGCGACACTGACGGCAAAGCTCTCATCGAAGCAATTCATGCCCAGCCGCAGAACGCGAGACGACGCGCAAAGCCGAAGTCTGCAAATCCAGCCCAACGTGCAGATTCATCCGCCATTCGAGACAGTGAGTTGCCTCTTCCATCGGCTGTCGTCAGGCAACCGATGGAAGAGGCGGGCACGCCTTATCCGGCAGCGGAAATGCTGGCGCCGGCCCGCGGGCGTGTCCGTGTCGAACTCGCCATCTTCGACCGGGTTAATGGGCACTCTCATCAGGCACAGCCAGCGTGATTCACCCGCGACGCCTGAAGGGCACCGCGGGCAATATTGCCCGCTATTATACCGTAGGGGATTATTACTCGAAGGGTGCGACCGAACCGTCGGAGTGGAGCGGCCGATTAGCGGGGGAACTGGGCCTCAAGGGGCCGGTCGATCCAAAAATGTTTCGGGATTTGCTTGCAGGTCAGGTCGACGGACAGCAGCTCGGTCGGCACCGAGCCGATGGCCAGATCCAGCACCATCCTGGCTGGGATTTTGCGGTGAACGCGCCCAAGTCCGCGTCGATCATGGCGCTGGTCATGGGCGATGAGCGGATCATCACGGCCCATGAAGCCGCCGTTGGGACGGCGCTTGGCTATCTTGAGGAACATGCCGCGTTGCGCCGTCGCCAGGACGGCGCGGTCACGCATCATACGACCGGGCGCCTGTTGTTCGCGCGCTTTACCGAGCATGCCAGCCGTGAGCTCGATCCTCACCTTCATACGCACGTCGTCGTTATCAACATGACGAATGAGCGCGATGGCGAGGCAATGGCGAGTTTGGAAACGAGGGCGATGTTTGCCGAGCAGATGGTGGCGGGCCAAGCCTATCGGAATGCGCTGGCCTATGATCTGCGGCGCCTCGGCTACGAAATCGAGTCCGATCCGCGTAGCGGCCTATTCGAAATCAGAGGCGTGCCCCGGGACATCATTATCGAAATGTCTCAACGTCTGGGGCAGATCGACGCCCATGCCCGTGAGCATGGGCTCACCGGACAAGCTGCGCGGCGCCGCTCGTTCTACGAAACCCGCCGGCGTAAAGAAAAGTCCGGGCTGGATGTCCTGCAGGGCCAGTGGGCGCGGCGCGCCAAGGCGCATCGCAATGCGCTCGACGAGACACTTGCGTCCGCAGCTGGCAGGGAAGATCCAACCGTCGCCATCGATGCCATGACGGCACGCCGCGCAACTCTGTTCGGCATCCGCCAAGCCGAGGCGCGGGAGGCCGTGAACAATCTCGGGCGATTTGTCCGATTAGGACTCGCCGCGCACGTGGGGGAAGTACGCCTTGAGGACGTGAGACCCTTGATCGCGGAGCACGAAGCTCGAGAGAAGCTGTTCGCCACTCGCGAGCCCACGGGCGACCACGTCCTTGTGCGCGGACGCACAACCCGCGCTACCGCACGGCTTGAGCTGGCACTGTCTCAGCACCTCGCGCTTGCGCTCGATGACGCCCGCCCCGTTGCCACCAGCGATCGTCTCCTGCGCACGCTTGAGGACGCCGGATTGACGCCACTTCAGGAGCAGGCTTTGGTTCAAATTGCGACTTCGCGTGACCGAGTCAGCGCCATCCACGGTGTTGCCGGCGCGGGTAAATCGACCCTGATCCGAGCGCTGAACAGTGCAGTAGCACCGGGCACGACGGTAACCGCTCTTGCGCCGACCTCATCGGCGGCTGCGAACTTGGGGCAAACAGCCGGTATCGAATTTCGGACCGTGGCCAGTCTGATTGGCGGCGGCGTAAAGGGGCTCAGCGCATCTGACGTGTTGGTGCTGGATGAAGCCGGTCAGCTTGGCAATAGACAGGCCTTGCGTGTCCTCGAAATCAGCCGGGCAACGGGCGCGCGATTGATATTGCTGGGCGATAATCGGCAAACCGGCGCGATCGAACAGGGGAAGCCGTTCTGGCTTATGCAAAAGCTTGGTCTGCCCACTGCGGAACTCACTGAATCGCTGCGGCAGGAAACGCGCTCGATGAAATTAGCAGTCACGCAGGCGCGCCTCGGCAACTATGCTGCCTCCCTTCGTCACTTGGATAAGGTCGTGAGCGGCGATGACGCAGCGGCCTTGGCAAAGGGCCTTGTGGCGGAGTGGACGCGCCTGAAGTCTGAGAGCCGGGCCAGCACGAACATTCTGGTGCTGGAAAATGCGACGCGCCTCATCGTCAACACTCAAATACGTGAAACGCTGAAGCGGGAAGGGCTCGTCGCAGCGGAAGATACGCGCCTCCAGGTACTTACGCCGGCCGGCCTATCAGATCAGGAAAAACACAATGCCCGTTTCTTCTCTGGCGGGCAGGTCGTGACGTTCGCGCGTGACAATGCCGAGCTCGGTCTCGCGCGGGACGCCGAATATCGCGTGCTGGGCCTGGGACGTGACGCCAATGGGCGGCAAATCGTCCGCCTGATAGACGAAAATGGTCGTATCATTCGCTGGGACCCGAGGCTTGGTCAGGCTCGTCAGGTCAACGTCTTCAATAAGGAGCAGCGCGAACTTTCCCCAGGCGATCGCATCCAGTGGCGGCTTGCCAATCGGTCTCTCGATCTCAAAAACGCGGAGCGCGGAACGGTCCTTGCTATCGACCGCGCGGTCGCCACTATTAGATGGGATCGCGGCGATCGGGTTCAGTCAGTCGATCTCGCGTCACACAAGACCTGGGATCATGGCTATGCCGAGACCGTCTATTCGGCTCAGTCGAAGACCTATGCGCGCGCTTACATCCTCGCACCGGTCAATTCTGGACTGGTGAATGGCCAAAACTATTATACCGCCATTACGCGCGCGCGCTATGGTGTTAGGCTTTGGACCGAAGACGCCGACCGGCTTGTCGACAAACTGACGCGCTTTAGCGGTGAAAAAACATCAGCGCTTGAGGGCCTTGGCCGCCTCGACCGCGATCACCACACTCGGTTTGCGGATCGCCATCTGGATGCCCTTGGCCGGCTCCGTGAACAGCAGCTCCGCGATCGCACCGAGCGCCATGATGCGGGGCTAGAACGCCAGCTAGGTCGCAGCGGGAATCTCCGGAGTCTGCCGGAAAAGGCAGCTACTGGCGCTCGTTCAATCGCGGACATGCTGGACGGCTTCCTCGCTCGCCTGCTCGACCAAGCACCCGCAGCCCATCGCGCCGGCGGTTCGTCGCCGGAACGCGACGTTAAAGGGGGGCGACACAGCAACGTTGGCCAGATCGAACGCTGAAATGAGGCTGTATCAGCGCATCCTCGTCGCGATTGTGCTGACGGCGCTGGCAGCTGCGCCACTGTCGGCGCGCGGACGTGGGCAGGAGGAGGATGAGCTCGCGCGCTGCATCGCAATCGCTGCGGGCGGCAGGAAGTGGCTTGAGCGCACGCTTTGGGGGCTCCGCGACCAGGAAGGAGGTTGGGTCGGCGCCGAGGTCAAAAATACCAACGGCTCTCATGATCTTGGGCCGCTGCAGATCAACAGCTGGTGGGTTCCGAAGCTGGCGGAGGCAACAAATAGACCAGCCGACGACGTGCGCCGATGGCTGGTCCACGACCGCTGTTTCAACGTGAACGCTGCACGATGGATATTCATGAACGGCCTGGCGGTCACCCATAACTACTGGAAGGCGATCGGTAGCTATCACAGCCCTTCTGACCATAAGCAGTTGTCTTACGCTGCCTCGGTGGCCGAGAACCTCCGCCGGCGATTTGGTCCTAATGTTTTTTCCGGACCGGGGTCACGCTTGGGCAGGGGGGCGCTCGCTAACGACTAAATGTCAGCCAGCCGGCATCTGGCGCAGATCGCTGACCCGAAGGACGATCGTCATCCCCGTCAGATTCTCTCGGTACAGTTCGGCATCGCAGTCGATATCGTGGTCCAGCTCGCCTCAATGCGGCTGTGGCTCCGCGCTTACGAGTCTACGGCCTAAAAGAAGTGGTGAGCGCCGGACGCGAGATTTAGGAAAGCTCCCCTGAAGCGTAAATGGTCAGGGTCACGACGGCTGGATCTGAGCGCTAACCCGGTGCCGGCGACGCATCACAGTACCGATTGCGCCCAGTCCAAGCATCATCATCGCCCACGTTGCGGGTTCAGGTACGGCCGCCGTGGCGGCAGGCGAAAGGGAAAAGCTGGTTACGAGGAGACTGGTCACTCCTCCGGAAACGTCTGTCGAAAACTCGGTCCCAAAGCTGCTGCCGTTTCCAGGCCAGCGGATCTCATAGTTATCAGCGCCAACATAGTAGCTGAAGTCAACGTCGCTCGCCTGTCCGCCAGCGTAGGTGAAGCTCTGCGGTGTAGCATCGAAAAAGTCATAGCCTGTGATGGCTGCACCGTCGCGCGTACCCGTCACGTTATCGACGCTGTAAAAGCCACCGAGGTCGGTCGCCTCAACGATGCCCTGAGCCACAATGCCGCTTTGTGTGGTGTAGCTGAAAGTCAGCGCGGTCGCGCTAGCCGAGCTCGCGCACGCCGTTGCCAGAATTGCTGCCGCGAGTGTGCGCCTCATCACAAAACCCTCCAAGGTACGGGTCACCGCACGGCTACGCCGTTCGTCCTTACGCCTGTTAACACTGATGATGGCGTGGCGGGAGTGCGCGAGCGGATGGTGCTGCAAAAAAGCGGTTACCGGATGTTGGCCATTCTGGTCTGCACAAGATGAGCTTGATCTGCTGGATCAGGATCTGGTCGGGTCCGATCACGACGCCTTCTTCGATGGGGGTGAGCTGTGACCATCCTTCCGCAGCCAGGTGAACGGACTTCCGGCTCGGGGAAGCGCTTAGGTTGCGCCAAATGTCGCTTTCTGGGTCCTCGTCGCCTGTGACGGCCGGGCGCCTTTCGCCCAATTTGGATGTTGAGCTCGCGCTTTGTGCAATTTGAAACATCTTCCTCCCTGGGACTGGTCGATGCTCAAGCGGTGAGTATCCAGCAAGGCTACGGCGTGAAATGCCTACCAAGGAAGAGCAAGCGCGTTTTGCAATTATACTTAGGTAAGTCTGGACCCAAGGTGTAGTCTCAGTCGAGGTAGGCTTATGTAGGGCGAAACTCATGGAAGATCCGGTCGCCCAAAAAGCAGGCGAAGCAGCAGTTAACGTGTTCCGTGACGATCTAGGTACCTTCGTTGTGGCGGCAGAGAAAACTCGAATGCCGATGATCTTCACGGATGCGAGATTTGGTCACGCAATCCTATTTGTGAATGACGCCTTCCTGGGACTCACCGGCTACGCGCGCAAAGAAGTTATCGGCGTTGAATTTCATACACTTCTAGCGCTTGGAGTCGGCCTCAAGGCACGGTCAATCATTGAGGCGGCTTTCCGTGACGAGAGCAAAATTGAACACGAAATCCACTACCGGCGCGAGGATGGGACCGAGTTTTGGGCCTCGCTCTTCGTCAGCCCAGTGTGCGATGAGGCAGGCGCTGCAGTCCAGTACTTCGCTTCGATACATGACCTTACCGAACAGCGAAGGGAGATCGCGCAGTCCAAGGCGCTGATTGACGAGTTGAACCATCGGGTGAAGAATACGCTGTCGACAGTCCAGTCGATCGTTGATCAGGCGCTCCGCAATCCGGCGGTTCCCGATGTGATCCGCGAGTCGATCGAGTCTCGCATCCTTGCTCTGTCGCGCTCACATGATCTGCTCACCAGCCGAAACTGGGAAGGCGCAGGCCTGCACGACTTGGTCGTGATCGCCTTGCATCCCTTCGAAGGTGTTGCCGAACATGCAGAGCGGTTCACGATCACGGGTGAAAATCTGCACCTTTCGCCGAAGGCTACCTTGGCTCTGGCCATCGCGCTCCATGAGCTTGCCACAAATGCGGTGAAATATGGCGCTTTTTCCAACAATGACGGCAGGATCGAGATCTCCTGGACGTCGGTACCGACGGCCGGGCCCGGCTGGCTTGTCCTTTGCTGGCGTGAGCACGATGGCCCCCCTGTCATAGTCCCGGAGCACAAGGGGTTCGGCTCGTGGGTGATCGAGCGCGGGTTGGCGCATGAGCTTGGTGGCAGCGTGGAGCTTGATTATCGAGAACGAGGAGTCGTTTGCACGATCGAAATACCCGCGTCCGCCCAGGGTGACGCATGACCGGCGTCCTCTCCGGGCGTCGGATCCTTGTGGTCGAGGATGAGATGCTCGTGCTGATGAACATCGAACGAGCGCTCACTGCGCTTGGCTGTTCCACGATCCTCGTTGCAGCGACCGTAAGGCAGGCGCTTGCACTGCTCGTCCAGCAACCTGCTGTCGACGTCGCCATCATCGACGTGAATCTGGCTGGCGAGAAAAGCTATCCCGTTGCGGACGTCCTGGCGGAGCGCCGTATTCCATTCGCCTTTTCGACCGGCTGCGGAGATCATGGCGGTCGCCCAGATTTCGATAGCCGGCCCGTTTTGCGCAAGCCTTACGTCCGCGCGAGCTTAGAAGCCGTGCTCATGGAACTGCTCAACGATGAGCCCATCCCGGCCGCTGCATAACGGAGGGTGAGGAGAGCCTCCTCCCGCGTACGGTCGATGGTTAAGGGGGCTGGGAGCACGACCGGCTGGCGGGGACGACGCTGCCTTAGCAGCCGAAGAAAACCGATTAGACCGCAATCAAACTGCGTAGCTGCCGCTGGAGCGCTGGAGCGCTGATGAACGGGTGTTCGGTATGGGCCGGGCAAGGGTGCGTCGCAATGTCGGCTCGTGGGTCTTTGTCACCAGGGAACGGTCTCACCGAAACGATCAAGATATTCGAGACCGGGGCGCTGCTTTTTAGCCAGCATGATGTCGGCCAGCAGCGGCACGCTTTCTTCCAATGTGTAAGGCGCGTCCGAGCCGCCTAGATCTGTGCGGATCCAGCCAGGTGCGAGAAGAAGCAGTGCTCGGCCTCGTTCGCGCTCGCGAGCCGCAAAGCAGCGCATGGACATGTTGAGTGCCGCCTTGCTCGCACGGTATACCTCTCGCAGCCCCCGATCGTTGTTGGCGATGCTACCTTGTCCGGAAGACATCGCGCCGATCATCCCGTCTGTCGGCACATAGCCCTGCAGCGCTTCGATCACTCGCATGGGGCCGAGCGCGTTCGTGAGCATGACGCGGTTGAACTCGCTTGTCGTGACTACGCCGACAGGGATGTCCTGCTCTCGCGTCGTCGTACCCGCGTTGATGAACAGCATATCGAGTCGACGTGCCGAGAGACGCTCGCCAAGCGCCGCGATGCTCTCGATGTCGTCAATGTCGAGCTTCTCGATTTGGACCCACCCGCGATACTCGTCGGCAAGATCGTGCAGCTTAGTTCTAGCGACGCCGCGGACAGTGCCGATGACGGTCCAGCCACGTTTCAAGAACTCCGTCGCAATCTCGAGTCCGAGCCCACGAGATGCCCCTGCTATGAAAAGTATAGGGCGCGACGCTTCAACGGTGTCAGGTTGCATGGATCTCTATCTCCGATCAGTCCGCGCAGCGACGGTTTTGAACGCGCCGGCCTGGCGCAGAAGCGTAGCCATAACCGGACCCAATCAGTGGGCGTTCTCCTCGCTTGCACTCACCTCACTCACTGGGCCTGCAATACTGCCAACTTGCCTGAGAGCCGCTCTACCGGCGGGGGTAAGTTGGGTCACCTCATCGCCGGTCGCGTCCGATCTCTGGAGCCATGGCTCGCTGGCGTCATCCTCGTTCCCTTGGTCCACCAGCCTGTCGATGGTCGCCAAGGTAAGCCCGCTCGCCAGTCGATCGACCTCCACCGTACCCCACCATCGGTCGATGTCATCGTCCGATCCGGCTACATCCAGACCTTCGACCTTGTCGATGATCTCCTTCAGCAAGGCAGTGCGGCCCTTGTCAGTGCCGACGGTATCGTCGAGTTCATGCTTATACGGCTGGTCCATGGCTCGCTCCTAGTTGGTCTGTTCGAAGCCCCGTCGCGTGGCGCATGACGGCACCAACGCGCGACGCCGCCCTCATGGCGTCGGCGCGTCGGGGGCACGCGCGCTCCGCTCCGGATCATGGCCGAGCCGCTGCTCAGTGAGGATCTGCCAGCCAGTGATGAACAACGCTCCAGCCACCGGACCCACCACGATCCCTGACAGGCCGACGAGTTCGATGCCGCCTAGCGTTGTCACCAGCACCAGCCAGTCCGGAATACCGGTGTCGCGCCCCACGAGGATCGGACGTAGGATGTTGTCAACCAGCCCGATGACCAGAACGCCGGACAGGATCACCACGCTTGCCTGCCAGATAGCACCCGTCGCGAAGAGGTAGATCGCGACTGGCCCCCAGATAATCGCCGGGCCGACTGCGGGAAGCAATGCCGCGATGGTCATAAGCAAACCCCAAAGCAGTGCTGCCGGTAAGCCTACGATCCAGAAGGTAATAGTGCCGAGCGCCCCCTGAACGATCGCGACCACCCCCGAGCCCTTGATCGTAGCACGAACCACAGACACGAACTTGGTAGATAGCCGCTCTGCGACGGCCGGCTCGAGCGGTAGGCCGCGTACAACCGCCGGCCCGATCTCGTCACCGTCGCGTAGCAGGAAGAAGGTAACATAGAGACCAACGCAGAACGCCAGCAGGAAGGCACCCGCGCTAGCGCCAATCGAGAAAGCGCGTCGTGCAAGGATGCTGGCGCTCCCGCTGAGCGCCTGACCGAGCCGAGCCTGCACCCGCTCCAGGCTGTCCAGACCCGACCTGTCAAGCAGGGCGCTCAGCCGCAGCGGGAGGGCGTCGTGGACCTGCTGGAAGTAGGTGGCGAAGTTGATGCGGCCGGAGCGGATCTGCTGGTAGACGTCCGTACCCTGATCCACCACCAAGCCCGCGATGATCAGCGCCGGGATGATCACCGCCACGACGATGACGAGGATGGTGATAAGCGCCGCCCGGTTGCGACGACCAGGCCAGCGCTTCAGCAGGCGCTGGAACAGCGGCTGAAACATCAGGGCGGCCAGTGCCGCCCAGACCAGCGCGCCGATGAACGCTGATACCACTAGCGTCAGCGCAACAGTGATCGCGACCAAGAAGATGATCAGGCCGCCATTCTCGACCTTCGTGCGGGGCAACCCCATGAGCCACAACTTTCTTTACGGCGCCCGGTGGCTACGGCACCAGCGGATTGGCGGAGACGCCCCGCTGCCGTTTGTGGAATGTACGGGGTGAACTTGGGGTTCCGGTTGAAGGTTGAGGCATGTCGCCGCATTTGCGGCATGATCCTGTTGAGCGCCTGAATGTGGGTCTTTTCGACCTGACATCCGCAAGAGAGGTCTCAAGCTCAGACGCTCGATCAGTTGGTTGTCCCTGCAAGCGCCTTGCAGCTGTCGTCCATTGGCGACTTCGCGGCCACGGTACGCGATGCAAGGATTGACGATCAATCCTAGCGCGGCTCCACGACACGGCTTTAACGTTCGCCGGCGCGTTGGCTGTGACGGAGTGTGTTTCAGCACAGAAATCTGCGGAAATTCGCCCGCTTCAGGATGCGCCCACTGGCTCCGCCTATACCGCGCGTCTTGAGAGCAAAGCTGGGTGTCATACGTATCGCTCCAGAAGCTGATCGCTAGCGGCATTGCGGGCCATCAGGCTGAGCGCCTTGATGAGGCAAGCGAAATATACCCAACCGTTCTGCGCGCCCGCCCTGATCATCCCGACGCGCTTCATCTCATCGGCGTAGCGGCGAGACAGCAAGGCGACCTGCCTCGTTCGATTGAGCTGATCAGCCACGCAATCTCGCTTCAGCCGATTGTCAGGTAAATCGGTTGACCGCCGAGCATGATCGCGTGCGGCCTTATTCAAGGGGTTAGACGGACACCTAGCTGACTAGCGAGCATCATGAAAAGACCGTTCATAGGAAGCAGCGTGGATAGTGTGGACGGCCGCTGCCGGATCATGTGCGCGTTCGTAATGACGCTGGCCGCTGCACCGACGCTGACCTCAAGTTCAAGATGGGTGATGACAGCCCCAATTACCTAACCTACTTCGGTGCGCATCTGCCAACCCGTCTCGGACGCAAGGGGGGAAGTTAATCCTGAAACTGCAATTGGCTCGGGCAAGCATCGTCGCCGTCGGGGCCATGCTCACTGCTGGCGAAGCGAATGCGACGCCCTCAGTCGCGGTGGGGGACCTTGCGCGGGCCTGCG
>Ga0247730_1001126_pt1 | contig 15663 bp, 17 predicted proteins | sample UWRJL073202C2_FD_180959 | JGI IMG/M metagenome (GOLD analysis project Ga0247730, IMG submission 180959) | Plant litter microbial communities from Arlington Agricultural Research Station in Wisconsin, United States - UWRJ-L073-202C-2 | ecosystem: Environmental > Terrestrial > Plant litter >... | reverse complement strand
AGTGACTACTTATTGATTAGCATTTCCTCCTGTATTGTTATTCGCGATAAAAATTCGATTGGTGATCTTTATTGACGACTAGCTAAAGCGAGGTCCGAGCCGTCCGCAGGCGGCATCTAGTGCTTCACGCATGGCAAAGGGGGGATCTCTCCTGCTAGAGACACGTGGTCCAATTGTAAGTAAACCAGATTCGATTGCCTCCCCGTGAATGTGTCAAATATATCACTACTAAAGGATCAACAGTTTTGGCGCCGAAATCACTACAAACACGCTAACAAATACCCTTACTTATTGTAGCATGTTTGGTGGCCAAACACGTTGAACTCTTTGGCCATGTTTCCATCATGTTTCCCAATTTAGGCATGTCTTTAGCCCGATTCTGCAATGTAAGCGTGTTTTTAGCCCGATTTACAAGGTGTTTGGCCACCGAACATGCTGAAATAGGTAAGGGTGTTTGTCACCGTGTTTGTAGTGGCTTTGGCGCCAAAACTATTGATCTTTTAGTAGTGTATGTGTCGATAAGGGAGATGTGGACATGGGGGATGCCCAATCATCCCAAATGCCAGCCCACCCATCCTCGGTGATCTGCAAAGCTTCCAGGTTTGATAGCTTCTGAAAAAGATGCGGGGGAGGGTAGCTGTCAGAGCTGCGACTCATTTGCAGCCGAATGCTCCGGATCCTATGAGCGTTGTTGTCAATGGCTATTTTGTTCTGCTCGTAACTGCTAGGTACCAAGCTGATGTCCAGTGGAAGCCCGTTTGAGCGTTCCATAGCACTGTTTACGATAGCACATCCATTTTCAGGATCAGTGTGTATATTGAGACGAGTCCATAGTGTGAAGGATGTGTTGATAATGCGCCTCCAAGTTTGACAGACAGTACCAAGATACTTCAGTGACACCAGTGTCTCGTCCGAATCTGTGTACAGGACCAAGATGAAAATTTCTGTCCACAGCTCAGCTGGGATAGCACTGAAGGAAGATGCAGTGCCCGCGCTATTTCCACAGGAATCTCTGTCTGAAGAGACCAATGCCTCTTTCACGACCTTCGTGTAGCTATCTTTGCATGCGATCATGTTATCCAGGTCGTCCTGCGCTCGTGCTAGCTCTTTGGTAAGCCATTCGATCTGCTTCTCGTGGGAACCAATGTCTTCGTCAATGTTGGCTAAACGTCTCAAAGTTCTTTGCACGTCTGTGTCGGTGGGAGGGAGAGGAAAACGTGCGATGGCTGGTTCGTATGTCCAAGCCGGGGCCTTGAAGAAGAGAGATGTGCACTCATTGCACTCATCCGGAGAGTAGGTTTTATAGCCGTCATACACTAATACAAAGCACGATTAGCCTATTGTTTCTCAACATGATGCTGAAAGACGCGCACTTTGAGACTGTGGATGTTCAGAAGACAGTAATGAGATGGACTTGAAGCGCTTTACATTAGTGCCAATAAGAGCTCGATATTCTCACGGTTCAAGGTCTGAATCAATACAGTACTAGCATGTGCTGAAATATTCTTTCGCATCTGAATTTCAGACCGGGACAGTTGTGTAGATCTTCTGGAGGAGTACTTCGTTTGCTAAGTGCACTAGCACAGTAGCTTTATGGAACACTGTAAGGGAGCGAGGTACAAAATTTGGATGCCTCTGCCAAACATGTCTCACCATAGAGGTGCCTAGCTACACAAACGCCATTCTGATTATCGTTATGATAAAGACCTCAGTCTGGCAAGAGGATGGTGTATATTGGTGCCACCGTCGACATCTAAACCTACGAGATGTGCATTGAGAGAGTCGGATCCGGAGGGGAATAATCGCAAGGATCAGGACTTGTTTTTGACATAAAGGAAGTATATGCGCGGAGGAGCGGTTGAGGGCGTACATGGCCAGTCTTGACTTGGAAATTGGATCCAGTGAAATATCCCCACGCCACCGCCCCGGCTGCTGGCGTGATTCGTTGGCTTTACCACACCTCTGCTTTTAACAACACCGACTTACGCAGGAAGTGTGGCCAGCACATATCCAAGACGCAGGTACTTTCCGGATGCTTTTTTTCTTTCTCGGACGTGACTGACATACTAGCAGGAACTCCCTGGTAATTTTACCAATACTTGCTTCAAGGACTCGCTTTCACGCCTCAAGAGCATGTTATACTCCGTCTGAGAATTAGGAGCATCCTTGATTTGATCATGGCAGCGGTATTTACGGCTTACCTTTTCCAAATAAGTTACAGTCCACATTTCGGTTTTCATTTCGATGTATGAAGGCGAAGCTAGGTGGTGCCCTTACCTCGACGAAAAGGCCCTGCCCACTACCGCAACCTTTTATTCCTGATCATATAAATGCGTAAATCTTGGGTGGGCATAGCACGAAACTGTGGCACCGCTCCGCCGCCATTCTTCCAGTCTTGCTATGGTATTGGAGCTATCCATTTCAGATGCTTCTTCATGGTCATCGTGGTCGTGTTCGCCGTATTCCTTGAGTATGCTATACACCCTAAGATCGATAACCTTCATGGAAGAAACTTCACTGCTTAACGCTCGGGCGCGAAGCATTCCAATGGTAGTTTGCACCTGGTGCTCAAGAATAGCCAGTGAAATCTGAGTAAGACGAGGTAGAATGATGAGATCTGGTGTAACCACCGTCATCTTCTCGATGAAGGCTGGTAACGCATGACAGTCGAGCGCCATGATCTGCAGCACGTCGAGGTTGAGCATCAAAGGAGCAGCGTTTAGAATGACCTCCATTTTGTCCGACCATGACGTAAGCCGGCTCTGAGTCTCTGACGCAGTGGAGTTCTTGTCTTCAAGTGATAGTGAGACGAGACTGTGACTGGAGCGGGCGAAAAACTGGGTGATGAGGTCTTCGTGTGTTCGCTCTGTGACTGTCGGAAGCCTGATAAAAGTGAATTCGAACTTCAGCTTCTGCAATGCAGGGGCATGCAACACCCCTAGGACTGTCCAGCAGTCGTCCATTACAGAGATTCCCACAGTAAGCTCATGCAACGAGTGGCAGATGTGAGTATCCAACATTTCGGATTCGAGCATGGCTAGCTGTGTAGCTGTCATTAGGACTTGTAAAGTGACGATATCAGGACAACGTCGAAGAAACCGATCGACATAAGAATCCCCATAGCCACGCAGGACTAGATCCCTCACGGATGGAAGTATTGGCATGCTATCTGTTTCCACGGGCAGGAAATCCAAAGACAGGGAAGTCAAAGGGGATAAAGCGAAGTATCTTCCGGGAAATACATGACGTTGAAAGGATGCCCATCTGTTGACACTCAGGCGCCGCAGCTGGGATAACTGCATGAGTAATGGTCCCAACTTGGATTCAAGCGAGCCGCCTTCCTCGTCAGATATTTCCAAGTGAAGCTGTCCAGTTTGACTGGAGATAGTAGCAATGATTCCAATATGTTCCTCATCGTAGGTCTCATGGCCTAGGGTGATGTCTAATGGGATGTTCTTTGATCGTCTCAATGCAGTGGCCATTGCATTCGGACTTGCACCTCCTTCATCTTCGTATGCAGTAGGCTGGAAGCGGGTCCACAGTCCAGGAGAATTGTCCGTAATGGATTTCCACGACTTGCAAACGAGAGATAGTGTTTGCAGCGTCGACAGTGTCGCCGCGACCTCTGTGCTCTTCAAGATTTCTTGGAAGATCACTAACCACAGCTCCACAGGAACATCATTACGGGCTGACGCTTTCTTGGAAGAATCGAAAGATGATAGGGGTTTGGGACAGTGTTTGATTACTCCTGTGTAGTTTCTCTGGTAAGGTAATAGCTCCTGCAGAGTACGTTGTGCATGCTCCAATGCATTTTGAAGCCAGGCGACCTGGCAATCAAGGAAGTAAACATCCTCATCGATATCTTCCTTCACACGGAGAGCTCGCTGAATGTCGCGGTCGGTAGGAACATCACGTTCTGGGAGCTTTCTGTAATCCCATCTGGGAACCGTGAAGAATTCATCTTGGCAATCCATGCATACGTTGAAGGCTTCTCCAACTATAGGCACTGAAAGAGATATGTAAGCTTGACAGATTTTCCGAGAATAAAACTGAAATTAGCTTACTCTCGTCAAACCGGAGACTATTTGACTGATTTCGTACTGTCGAGGCGGTAGTTAAGAGCAAGTTGAAGGCCAATGAAATTGACGCCATCATGTCGCCTTCATTCAAGAATGGATGGCAAAGACCGTGACTGACATACTAGCAGGAACTCTTTGGTAGCTTACCGATACATACATCAACGACTTGCTTTCACGCATCGAAAGCGTGTTACACTTAGTCTGAGAAATACGAGCATCCTCAATTTGATGGCATTGATATTTACGACCTTTTACCAGGTTACAGTCCATACTTGATATTTCGTTTCAAGATTCAAAATCGTAGGGAGTGCCTTTACTTTGAGGAAAATGTTCTGCCCACAACCTCGACATTTTATTCCTGACCATATGAATTTGTGAATCTCGGGTAGGCATAGCACGACACTGTGGCACCGTTCCGTCGCCATTCTTCTAGACTTGCTATGGTATTAGGGCTGTCCATTTCGGAGGTTTCCTCGTCATCCTCTTCATCTTCGAACAGGTTATACACCCTGAGATCGATAACCTTCATGGAAGATATATCATTGCTTAATGCTCGGGAGCGAAGCATTTCTACGGCATCCTGCACCTGTTCCTCTAGAACGGCAAGGGTAAATTGGGTAAGATGAGGAAGGATAATGAGATCTGGTGAAACTGATACCATCTTCTTGATGAAGACAGGTAAGGTATGACAGTCGAGCACCGTAATCTGCAACGCGTTGAGGTTGAGCATCAGCGGAGCAGCATTCAGAATGACTGCAATTTTGTCCGACCATGATGTGCACGCAGGAGGCTCATCCTCTTCTAACAAAGTACAATAATTGTCTTCCAGCGATAGTGAGACGAGGCTGTTACTGGAGCGGACTAAAAACTGGGTGATGAGGTCGTCATATGCACGGTCTCTGTAGATAGGAAGCGTGGTGGTGCGGAATTCGAACTTCAGCTTCTGCAATGTAGGGGCATGCAATACCCCTAGGACTGCCCAGCAGCGGTCCGTTACAGAGATTACCACAGTGAGCTCGCGCAGCGAGTGGCAGATATGAGTACCAACAGCTCTGGGTCCGGGCACGACTGGCTCTGCGTGTGTGATTGAGACTTGTAAGGTGACGACGTTAGGACAGCGACGGAGAAATCGATCCATAATAGATGCCTCGTAGACACGCAGGGATAGATGCCTCACGGATAGAAGTGTTGGCATGCTATGTGTCTCCACAGGCACGTTATCCAAACATAGGGAAGTCAAAGGGGATAGAGCAAGATATTTTCCGGGCAATACATAGCGTTCGGAGATTAAATATCTTCTGAGACTCAATCGCCGTAGTCGGGAGAACTGCATGAGCAATGGTCCTAACATGGATTCAAGTGGACTATCGTCATCGTCGGATATCTCTAGATGAAGCTGTGCGGTCTGAGGGAAGACAGCAGTAAGAACTCCCATATATATATCATCGTAGTCCTCTTGGTCTAGGGTGAGATCTAATGGAATACCCTTTGATCGTCTTAATGCAGTGGCCACTGCATTCGGACTCGCACCGTCATGATTTTCGTAGGCACGAGGCTGGAAGCGAGTCCACAGTCCAGGTGAATTGTCTGTAATGTATTTCCAGGATTTGCACACGAGAGATAGTGTTTGCAGCGTCGACAGCGTCTCCGTGGCTTCTGTGCTCTTCAAGATTTCTTGGAAGATCACTAGCCACAGCTCTACAGGAACATCATTACGAGCCGACATTTTCTTGGAAAAGAAAGTGGCTGGGGTTCCAAGTGAGTGGGCGCTGGAACGGTGTTTGATCACTTCCTCGTAATTTGTCTGGTAAGGTAACAGTTCCCCCAGAGTGCATTGCGCATGCTCCAGTGCTCTCTCCAGCCAGACGATCTGATAATAAAGGAAGTAGATATCTTGATCGATATCACTCTTCACACGGAGAGCTCGCTGAATATCGCGGTCGGTAGGAATGTCACGTTCTGGGAGCTTTCTGTAATTCCGACTGGGGACCTTGAAGAATTCATCCTGGCAATCCATGCATACATGGAACAATCCTCCATCTACAGGCACTGACAGAAATATGTGAACTTCAGGAAGATTTTTGCAAACATCACCGGAGGCGACTTACTCTGGTCGAGTTAGAGGTTGCTGTTTATTTGATTTTATATTCACGAAGTCCAATCTGCTGCAGATTCAGATGGTAGTCAGGAGCAAGATGAGAGTAGCTGGCGCCCAATGAAGTTGATGCCATCATCTCGCGCTACGCGACCTGACCTGACCTGACCACAGACCACCATGTCGCGCTACGGATCCTCACTCACGCCCAACCGTGGCCCATCTTCCTTATTAACCAAAGAACAGAAATCCCGCGCTCGTCGCGAACCATCTGGCGTCTTCTCCTTATTCCAAGCACCCCAAATCCAACAATTCAAAGAAGCCTTCCAACTCATCGACCATGATAAAGACGGGTGGATCAACGAGAGTGATTTGAAACAGATATTTGACAGTCTAGGTGCGCTCTACCATCTCAGTGAGCTCACTATTGGGATCTGACAGCAGAAACAACAGGTATTGCACCGTCAAGACAAATGATGGAAGACCTATTGAACGCCCGACCAGGAGGGCATGGCCGTTCATCTGCTCTCGAGGATGACAGAGGAATCAACTTTACCATGTTTCTTACCATGATGAGCGAACGCCTCTTCGAATTCGACACAGAAGCAGAACTCATTGAAGCATTCGAGTCGTTCGATGAAGCAGACTCTGGCCTGGTGAAAGTGGAGGACATGCGAAAGTATCTGAAAGAGATGGCGGATCGGATGGACGACAGAGAGGTGCGTGGTTTCCACTACGAGTATACTTGAGCTAACTTATGAGCAACAGATCGACAAGTTCTTGAAGGGCGGCGCATTTACAGACCGTCAAGGGAACTTCAATTACAGAGAGTGGGTCAAAGTGCTGCGAGTGAACGAAGACAATGACGACGAGAAGGCTCCTCCATGAACGTTAATGAATGTCACCGTATATACCCCCAGGACAATTCTTTGTGAAATGGTTTGAGTTTGAAATGGAGATAATTCACAATAAGAAATTTACAATAGAATACAGTCACTAAGAACAAGGCAAATAACAACAACAAAGATTCCAGATATACAGACTATGGGTTCGCCATAGCTACATCTTCATGAACCATCTTCGGCGACCCAAACTTCTCCTTATACCCCTGATTGATATTGACCAACAAGCTACGAATGAACTCCGCATGCTTCTGTCGATCCTCTGGTGCAATCTCCGGAGTGCCCAACTCAATCCGTTTCACGTCATTCGTCAACTCATCCGAGTCTGAAGAACGACGAGTGAGCGAATTCACACCTGGGAGTTTAGCTGTGGGAGTAGGGGAGACGGAAGATTCCCTGGATGAGGGAGGGGAAGGAGAGCTTGAGGATGCTCTAGGGTACATTGCCTGCAAAGGCGGCAACTTGTACTCTGCGTCTCCTTCTGTCAACATTGGATAGAGTCTCTGTCCACTGGATGAAGAAGACTCTGCCGCAGACACGGGTGTAAGCCTCGCCGGCGGTCCACGATGAAGTTTTGGCGTCAACCTCGGCTCCAGAGTCGTAGCGGAAGAGGAAGAAGCAAGAGGAGAGCTCTTCAACGATACCATCGGTCTCATCTTCATATTTCCAGTATTGAGGAAATCGACAGGAGCGAGCGTGGCAACAGGAGGGACATCCCTGGATCTCGGGAAGTCAAAGTCGTGTGAGGGACTTGTGCCGGAAGAAACAGATGAATGAGGTGAGCTGATGTCCAGCGGAGGAGTTGAATGATGATACGGCGAGGCATATTTGCCAGCAGCAGCAGAATGGCGACGAGAAGATGGCGGTTCAGCATAATCCACCGGCGACGGGTAGGCTCCTAGTCCTTGTCCGTCGTACATGCCAGGACCAGTGCTGTAATTGCGGGAGTGGGAGTGCCCAGAGTATTGGTTATACTGGGAGGGATACCCGGCATCGGTAGCGAAAGCGTTAGGGATGCCGGGCATACCAGCAATACCCAAACTGACTGGGTCGAAGAAGTCGGGCGGAGGGACCATGCTAGCGGCGTGAGCCTGAGCCTGAGCATGTCGAGCTGGACCCACAGCAACATCACGTCCTAGAGTCACCAAGAACTCGTTCACTGCAGCGAGCTCTTCTGGCGATCGAATATCGAAGGATACGGATCTGGGGTTGAAGTTGTGCTGGTGCTGAGCATAAGCGAGGCTGTTGAGCCTTTCCGCCATATCTGAAATGTACATGAATATTGGCAAGCATTTGGAAGAAGATCTGCTTACGGGCATCATAGGAAGGATTCATTCTCCTCTTCTTCATGTCTCCGAAGAAATCATCCACGTTGTAGTCAGAATGAGAACGCTTGGTCCCTGCAGACACTGGAGGCATGACTTCCCACGTTGGAAGGTCATGCTGCATCGCCAACATATCGTGGTGAGACATGCGGTGAGTGTATGGCTGAGTGTGATCGAGCTCAGGCGATGGAGTAGGAAGCGCAGCGCCATAGTGGAATCCTAGCAACGGCGAATGAGATGAATGTCTTTGAAAGAAATGCGCGAGTTTATTCACCTTCGGCAGAAAGAGGCGAGTCAGAAGTATGAGACCTGGAGCGGTTAGACGACTGGCTGTTGGGAGCTCTTGTAGGTCGACCAGTCGCATCGCCTCGAACTCTTTGCACGTATGCTGGATCGGCAACTGTTATCGCCTTCGAGTGTTTGTGCTGAACATGATGCTCTTCTGTATGGATCTTCTCGTGCTTTTTCAGATCCTGAGGACGTTTGAAGGACTTTTTGCAGATCTCGCATACATGTGGCTTCAACGGTGTGTGAACTACGGGGAGATCATCTTAGCTGCTGCGGACGGGTTCATTCGGACAGCGAAACTCACCTCGAAGATGGCTGGTAATATGGTCTCGCTTTGCACAAGTAGTGTTGCAGTCGACCCACTTACAGGTGAGACAGAGGTTGTTAGTAGACTTTCTGCCAATGTGGTCGTTGCAGAGATGGTTGTAAAGAGCCTCTGGGTCAGCGTAGTTGAGCGAGCAGTCCTGCCACATGCATTTGTGCTGTGAAGTAGACGGCTGGCTTGCGCTGTTACTGTTGTCGTCTACGGTAGGCTCTGAACTGGGAGGCGAGGGAATGCCAGACTGCTGTGGGCTGGCCATGCTGGGTCGGTGGTGGGTGTAATAGAGAGGCGCGAAGTTGAGGTCGTAGGGATATGGCAGCGGCGGAGGATCAAGGGAATGCTGGAGAACGTCTAACGGGACAAGAAGAGGTCGGTGGTCCATCTCGCTTTAAAGTAGTTGTCGAGTGCCAAGAGCAACCTCCAATCATCGATGCAAAGCCAAGAACAAGCCAAGATATCGTCAAAACAGTACCTCGCTTATGTAACGTTATTCCCTTATCTGGGTTACTTTGTCATCCAAATCTCCTCTTCCGTGCCAAGCCCAACACAACTCCGCTTGTCCGGGGTATTCCAGTGTCATAACAGCCACGTGAACGCCAAGCACTTTACGCTCACTGCAATTTGGTCTTCAAAGTGTATTCAGTCTATTCAGAAGTAGTAGTCAATGCTAAGGAACGCTAAGGACATCTGCAGGACAACAATGGGTTAAAAATAAATAAATAAAAGAAAACATCAAACGTTCTGGAAGTGTGGCGTGTCCAGGCGGGATCTCGACCACGTCCGTCTCTTGGCACGCAGATCGTAATTCTCGAGGCACCACTGCCACGACCTCCAAGACACGGAAGAGAATTTGCCAAAGCAGCCAAGGATCTCTTGGCCATTACTGTGGGTGCATGTAGATACATATGTGTCCAATAACAAACTATAGACACAAGAAAAACTCAGTTCTTCTTCAACGTCAGCTTCAACTTCGGAGCTCCGCCTGCAGAACTGTCCTCCATGCCAGTCATCGGTGGACTCATCGCCAAAGGAGAAGACACAGATGGGTTGCTGAACGATGGATTTCGCGCAGGCACACTTGGACTCGTAGCCGCAGATCCAGGGGCAGCGACAGCACCAGCACCAGCAGCACCAGTGGCAGATGCAGATGCACCTGCCGCACTTGTTCCAGGTGCATTGAATTCGGCCCAGCGTGGACACTTCCTGTTCGTCTCTGTGATAGTACAAGTTAACGGCAGTCTCTGGTTGAAACACGCTAAGCTCACTCATATGTCCCATAGCACCACAATGGCCGCATCGTCTCTGCATTCGGTCGTCAGAAAGTGAAAAGATTAGACTAGAAACAAACTCAGACGAACCGTAGTGTCTGGCTTGACTTGCCGGTTCAACAGCAAAGGCTGGCCACCCTCCTTAACAATCTTGGCGTTCTTACGATTCAATCTCCGTTCCTGATTCTTTTTCATCCGCGCTATCTCTTCTTCCAACCTAGAAGCAAAACATAAGGGTCACATTAAAACACTTGTGGAAATTCAACTCTGACCTTTTCTTGGCGCGTTTATCCTTCTCTGCATCTCCAGTAGGCGCGAGACTATCTGCCAACGTCGCCTCTTCTTCAATCGCTTGTCTGCCTCGCACATATGCACGAATCACGGCTGGATCGCGTACGATTTCTGTACGCCACTCTCCATCAACCTACCACAACGTTTGCTTAGCATATTGAAACAGATATACCGAAACAATGCCGACTCACCAAACGTTTGATTCTCAATACTTTCTTACTCTCACCAGCATCCCGGTCCACGGAAGATGCACGACTCATCCCAGGAGATGGTGCGGCTGCAGGCGCGATCGAAAACATGGAAGTAGTAGCCCCTGCGTTCCCCAGTTGCATGGCTGTCGAGAACCGGAAACTTGTAGGCTGCCCAGTAGACTGATATCCAGGCTGAACCGACGCATTCTTGCTCTTGTTCTCGTCCTCTTCTGTCAAGATAGGCTCTTCTTTCCTGCTCAACGAGTCGAACTGAGCTTTCCAGATCCTGTCGATTTCAGACTTGTAGATCTGCTGCTGCTCGGCAACATTGTATCGATGCGCAGATTTCGGCCGGCTCTCTGCTTCAGCTATTGGGGACAAGGTCAGAACAAATTCTAGAGATTGCACAAAAACAAACATACCCATCTTCTGTTCGAAATCTTCCCCAGCTTTCACAAAGATCTCTTTCATAGAAATCCTTATAAAGCTGAATGCCTCGCCACGTCCACTAGGGTCACCTTCTCCGTGTAACCTCAACATTGCCTTTGCCTGCGTCGCATACAAAAAGTTCTTCGTCGTAATCCACGGCGCTAGCTGTTGCTCAATAGACAAGTGCGAATCATCGTCGTTGTTATTCGATGCTTCCGCTGTCTCCGTGTAACCAGAGTCTTGCAGATGGCGTTGACCGACTTGCATGGACTCTGACAGAACCACTTGCTCAGGCGTCACCATTTTGAGCATCTCAGCATCAGAAGGTGTCACCCAGGTCTCCTTGAGTCTCCAGAATCCTTGATGAGGACCACGTCGATGGTATTCCATAAATTCCTATACATAACTCCTCATTAGCGATATGATCCATGCTCAAGAAGTCTTGTCCCGACCTTTAACCGTTGTCTCATTTGCAGTTCATTCTGATCCGGAAAGTATTTCATCAGCCTCGAAATCTTCAGACGCTCACCCTGACTCTTCCGAAGGAGCTTGTAAGCAATGATCTGCAGCCGATGCTTGATTGTATTCGTAATTTTGCGAGAGTGTGGTCCAGGGACTTCAGTAACAGGATAGGTTTGTCCGAGAACAAATAAATGCTTGATTTCGCGGAGAAAATACTTTGTGTCTCCTTTCACCGTATGCCTAGACATTCGAGACCAGTCAGAAGAAGACTTTATGGCAGAGGCTGATCGCTCACCGGACTACCAAGAAATCGGTAGGGTAAGCTTTGTGCCGGAAAAGTGGGGCTCGAATAAGATTGTTGTACAGTGCAGGCATGGTCTGCCCTTCTTTGACAGATCCAAATTTCATGAATGGGGATTCATCTTGGGGCTCCAGAACGAACGGGGTGCCCAAGTCCATCTGCTGTCGTATCAGCATGCATGCAAACACAGCGTGAATTCGAGGATACTCACTTTAGGAACGTGCTCGTCTTCATCAGTTTTCTTGCGGTAATAGTTCACCAGCACACTTCCCATACCAAAATTAGGAATAATGGGCGGGTGCTCTTCCTAATGCCCAGGCATGGTTGAGTAAGGATGCACTCTAGAAGGAGAGATACATACAGAATACTCCCATAGCACGAAATTGCTAGTGTCTCGCAGGCTGAGGTCACCACTCTTATGAAGGCCCTCACCAATGTTCCCACCCTTTCCAAGCTTTCGGCCTGCTCTATCTTTTTTCTTCTTTGCCGTTCGTACTTTGGTGAAGCGCAGTTCAATGTTGGTGGGGAATTGTAATGCTGGACGGTGGAATGAACGAGCCTCTTGCTTGGAGAGCCTTGTTTTATACTATGAAAACTGCGTTAGAACGTGTCCTCTCTGTTTCCTGATGTAAGACTTACGAAGGGAAGTTGTAGTTTCTGAGCGGGATAAGCATGTTCGACTGTAAGCTGACCAAAGGTTTGCCGGACTCTATGTCGCTCATTTCTTGCCACTTCGTAGAACTGGTCGTTGGAAAGGTTAAACTTGTCTTTCTGTACAAGGTCTGCCCGAAGTCGTTTACGAGGCTTGGCCGTTTCAACTAGCACGTACAGTGAGCTTCACGACATATGGTAGAGCGTTCATAACATACCTGTCTTCTCCTCTGGCACCAAGTCTTCGTCGTGTATCTCAAGCTGAGTAAAGTCCCGGAAAGGTGCATCAGGACTCCAGATGATGCTTTGCGTCCAGATCCCAGATTCGAGATCCTTGTTTGCAGGTGTGGTAAGATTCTTCTCTGGAGCGACTGGTTGTGCGAATGTGAATTCGGGTTCATAGATGATTTGGTCTTCCCAATTAGATAGCAACACCAAGTCAAAGGTTCTGTCATCCAAAGGTAGAGATACAGGCAAGTCGGAATTCTCTCGAGCCTGAGATGGATTATGAGGAAATGAGAATAAACACGATCTCAAATGCAAACGCACCTCGATAGCTTTTCTCAAGTCAGCTTCGATGCTCCCAGAAGACACTTCCGCCGCCACTCGCTTGTCTTCGACCTGCCTCTGAGTATCTCCTACGACACCCTCTAAGAACCCCCGAGGCACTTCCTTTCGCTTAGGATAAACTGTTTCGACTAACAAAATACGTCAGAGAATGAACAAGCGCTGCATTGCGAATTGTACTGACTATGGAACACGCGTTTCGCTAGTCTTGACTTCTTTGGTGTATAACCCTTGAATAGCTCACTGAAATCTAATATCTTGTCCTTCTCAAATGCAGGAAATCTCTCGTGTACTGTCTTCGGTCTCTCCACCATTCTCTTGACAATATGGACCCGTTTCTGTTTTGGTGCAGGCGCTACAGGCTGTGGGGGCAACATCTCCACATCCTCCTCACCAAAGTCCTCATCATCCAACTCTCCTTCCAAATCTCGACCGACATCTGTTCCATAAGCTTCCCCGTCATCGTCATATTGCTCATTGTAAATCTGTTTCTGGTCTAGAAGGGATGCGCCAGAGAGTCCAAGTTGACTGGAAAGCCCTGCGCCGTTGATCTCGAGGTCACCCAGAATATGGTTCAGGGAGAATGAGGTCAGCGCGTTGAGGGCATCTGCTTCATCTTTGGAGCCCATTGTGTGTTGATACTCTAACGCGACAAATGCGCCGCGCGCGAGCAAGTGGTGGTTATATACTGTAAAGGAATGTGTGACATGTCACAATACGCGTCCGAATAGACGTCTAGGTTCTGACTCCCACTTGCCTTGTCTTCGTACGCCTGCTATCTGCATTCGTCAACGCTTGGGCAGACACTCAAACTCACGCGTGAAATATGGACAAGAAACTTAAAGCAGAACTGGATGTAGGCACAAGTTGAATGCTCGTGTGGCAATGTCTAATTAACTTGTAGGGCTTGAGGCGGTCCTTTGCTGAAGACGGCGAGAAGCTCGCGTTCGACGCGTTTCCTCGCAAGGTACGCTATTATTATATATTCCCCTCTAAAATGTACTGAAATCCTCCAGGTTTTGTTCGTGAACCATATCCCTCAGCACCCAGATCGCTAATTATTCCCTCGCTTGTAGATCACTTCACCAGCTCGTACTTGCGGCACAGAATCCCACCTCGCCATTCCATGTCTCCAACGCTGTATCCAGCAGTGAAGCCACCCTGCAGAGTGCTACGGAATCAAACGATAGGCCGGCTGAGAAGAAACGGAAACGGGAGGAAGACGAGGGTGGCGTTGTTTATACAAACGACATCAGTGCCAACCATCTCATCATGGACTTGCATAAAGCCGTCAGGCAGGAAGCTGAGGAACTAGCTGATCAGACTTCACGACTGGCAGTCTGGATATCAATGACGATACCGAAGTGTGTACTCTTGTTTGCAACATTCATGCCCATACTGAACACTTGTTTCTAGGATTGAAGAGTAAGACAATTGTGTCCATCCATGATGCTCTTCAACTCATATAAACTCTTTAACAGTGGCGACAACTTTGGCGTGCAAGTCCAAGAAGGTACAGTACCCCTTACACGGAGGTAACACACACTCACCTTTCTACCTATAGAGGTCTTGCAAGAGATTTACAGAACACAAGAAGCTGCGGCCAATATACGGAATGTACCTCTACAGTCTCATTTAGCGAGGGCAAAGATCTGCTCCAAGCTTATCAAGTATCCGAACGTCGAAGACTATAAGGTAGGCCACTCCCGCTAGGATCTTTGTAGCTCTGAGTTGATTATGTTTCCAGGAGGCACTTCGGCAGCATGATGAGAAGAGCATATTCAGCGCGCGCCAAAGCATCGTAGATCTCCGGAACATGTACGCCACATTGACGGATCTTGTTCAGAAGAATATCATAAAGGTCTGATTTAGTTCTAACTTATATAACTTTCCAAGCTCATCGTCTCGTAGATTCGTGCCCCAAAAGCAAATAATAGCACGTCGTTGTATTAGACACCACTATCATAATTAGACGGAAATAGTTTTGAATATGTTGAAACCATCCATTGCCGTGCTGATAACTGTGCCAGGGATTTGAGGATGCCAGTGAGCCTCCTTCACGTCTTTCTGACCCTGGTGTACGAACAGAAGCTGAGGAGGAACGCTTCTTTCTGATGCACCCGTTGTTGAATCGGCCATTTCTTCATCATCCTGCTCGACTGACAAATCCCACATCGACACTTGGTCGTCTGCAGCAGATGCTACGAACACTGACTCGTCGGTAGGATGCCATTCCACAGAGGTGATAGGCTGCTTGTGCCAACCAAATGATGCAACCGGAACAGGATTTGAGTCCGAGGACCTGCAAATGCAGTAAGTGGTTAGTGATGATGTTTATTCCGTGGATAGTAGGCTTCTTACCCTCGTTTCTTGACATTCCGCAGATCCCAGACTTTAAGGCCACCCTCGTCGCCTCCACTGACCATAAGATACGAGGTGGATTTGTTCCAACTGATAACATTCACGTCGCTCTCATGCGCGGAGTCAATGCC
>Ga0247730_1001125_pt1 | contig 15687 bp, 20 predicted proteins | sample UWRJL073202C2_FD_180959 | JGI IMG/M metagenome (GOLD analysis project Ga0247730, IMG submission 180959) | Plant litter microbial communities from Arlington Agricultural Research Station in Wisconsin, United States - UWRJ-L073-202C-2 | ecosystem: Environmental > Terrestrial > Plant litter >... | reverse complement strand
CGTGATTTGGCAGTGCACTCGACGTGGACGGGATGAGAGAGACAAATATGAATGAAAGTAGTGGACGAAATCTGTGCGCGGACGCAGGACCCTGAGCCAGAATTAGGCGCGATCATAACACGTGATGTGTCACATATGATCGCATTATGTCACACGGCCTTTCAGGCGTCTTACTCTCACCGGGACACTGGACAGCCAACGCCCTCTTTCCTTGCTCATCGCCCAAGCCCGCGCCGGCCGCAGCTAGTCGCTCTTTTTCGCCTGCAATTTTTCTCAATCTGGGGCTACCGCTGTGTTTATGGTTGCCACAGATCTGCACACTCCCAGGTCGAAACGCCACCTGGAAGATGACCACGGTGGAGGATCCAATCACGGTTCTTCAGCGCCAGGCAAAGATCTTCATGAGAAGACTCCTACTATCAAGCACGTTGTGAAGAAACCGCAGACGCACGCTGCCGAAGTGGCTCACGTTCCAGCACCTTTTCCAGACGGCGAGAATCACAGTCCTTCTTATCGACACAAGTCCTCTTCTTCCACGACGGCAGTGAACAAATCGTTGCAGATTCATACTACTTCTTTCGTCCCCTTGCCAGCTTTGAAAACGCTTACAGTCGCGCCTGCCTCTGCACCTATCTCTGTATCAACCTATACACCGACCTCGACCTCTTCTTCAGCAACAGCGAGCTCTAGCACACATAAGTCTCAATCCCCTGGGAGGGCTTTCAAGCTTTCTCCTCTAGTTATCAGTCTTATCTCCGTTGGCGCCGCTTGCTTGTTACTCGTCGTTCTCGTGGCAATCATTGCCAGACCATGTTCACGACGTCGACGACGAAAGACTTTGCCGAAGCCTTCGAAGCCCATTCTGGACGACGAATACTCGCAGACTGGTTTGTACGACAAACTACCGGAATCGCCTATGTTTGGTGGAAAGGAGCATTATTCAGAAGGAGGACTGGCGGATGGATTACCCAGAACTTGGACACAGTACTTCCACGAGCAACCGTCCATGGATTCTTACTCTACTGCTGCTCCTCACGCTCAGACACAGAGCAGGCCATCGGACAACCACCTTGCAAGTTCGAAGGATCCTTCCTGGCCTCCCATGCCTCCGCAGCCACCATCTCCGCTACGTCAAGCTCAAGATACTCTACACAATCTCGCTTCACGGCTTTCCATGGCATCTATGTCTGTCTATCGCGACTCTACATATCCTGCAACAATGAACGGTGTAGGAATCGCTATCAGTAGTCCCAAGGTGTCGGAGGACAATGCTCGACGCAACGAGAGGCGCCAGTCCAGAGTAGGAAGTCGAAGGAGTCAACTGTTCGAGGTGCCTGCGACTGTCCCTTCCAGGCGTAGATCCTCTGAACTTGCGTACGCGGGCATCTCCTCTCCGGATCTCAGCGTGTTCGTTCCTTCTACAGTTGTCCCTGTGGCTAATGGTGGTGGACGTACCAAAATCAAATCTTCCTACTATCTTCCAGGATCCTACCCACGCATGTCCTCCATACCGTCGTCGCTGTCTACGAAAATGAAGGCTAGCGATCTGCCCAATCAGCCCTCTATGCCAGCAATTTCTAGCTCCGAGTCTAGGCGAGACCGCGAGACTCAGGCACTCACTGCTGCGATGGGCTTTGGGTCGCCGTATCTTGGTGATGATGGGCCACTGTCGCCGCAACTTACGATTTATCCTGACGATTCGCTGAGCATGATGGAGACACGAAGACATAGCCGGAGAATTCAGAAGAAACCAGCTCCGAGAGAATCGACGGCATTTGCTCGTGAAGACGCCCCGAACGCAATACCGGCGATGCCCTCGATGCACATGATGGATACGAGTACTGCTCTAGGCAGCCTCATGATGAGCGACTTTGGAACTACGTCGAAGTCGCTAGCTGCAATGGCTGGAAGAGGAAATCAAGAACGTGGAGGCTTATCAAGTTCTGAGAGTATGAAGCTGTCTGACGACATACCTCCGCGCGTTCCTTCTCCACCACCTCTTCCTTCTCTTGCCCAGATGGGGCTAGAGCATCACAATCCAGAAGCATATGCCAACTACAAGAGTCCGACTTACAGCATCTACAACTATTACGGAGAGGACAGGAGAAGTCGCTTGAGCCTTCAGAACCAGACTACGTAGAATGACTTTCCCGGTCCTTTATTTTTCTATGTACATTTGCCTCGTTTTGTATAATAAATTCAAATTGCCTCCAGAAAATGACGTGCGTAATCAATTTACGAGTTCTGATCAACAAAAGTCAACAAAGCGGTAGCCACTGATTTGGGTTTCAGGACGTCAATCACATATAGGGTGGCGACCATGCACTGCTTGTCTCTTGCCTGCGCACACCCAAGTGCTCTTCTCCTCGAAACGCTCAACTGCATCGCCTTGGGCGGATATATACACATCGCGGCCTTTCTTAACCATTCAAGCAACCATCCTAGCCCCATTCAACTGGGACAATGACCCGGAATTCTTCCCCCACCATGAAGCTCGACCTTAAAGGAGAGAAACATACTCTGGACAACGACAGTCTCAGCTTGGAGAACAACGCACACGGAAACGCATCGTCTTCTACTCCAATGCTCTGGGGAATCCCGCTCAAATACATTTCGTGCGTGGTCCTTATCGACACCTGCTATCCACGCTGTCTCGTTGACATGTTCTTTTCGCAGGCTGATTACTCTGGCAGCGCAAAACTCTGCGTTAGCGATTGTCATGCACTATTCCCGCATTTCTACGCCACCAACGCAGATGTACTCTGCTGCAACAGCGGTGCTCATGACAGAGCTAATCAAGGGGGCGATCTCGCTGTGTGTTGCTACGAGTCGTGCCCAGCCCCCCGCGACTTCGGCGCTTGAAGGATCGCAAGAAGGGGGCCTCAACAGGAATTTCTCTGTCCTATCCTCCCGTCTACGCCAGCTAGCCTCAGAAGTATTCTCGACAGACTGCTGGAAGCTGTCCATCCCAGCAATACTATATGGTGCGTCTCCTATCCTCCCTACCAATGCACACACTCACGACCCTCTCAGTCATCCAGAATAATCTACAATTTGTTGCCGCCTCAAACTTGGACGCAGCTACTTTTCAAGTCACATACCAGATGAAGATTCTCACCACCGCTGGCTTCTCCGTCCTCCTGCTTCGCAAGAAGCTTAGCCTGACGCAGTGGACCTCACTACTATTTCTTGCCATTGGTGTTGGGATAGTGCAGATCCAGTCTATTAATACCAACACTAGCGGCACAGCAGAGCATCCAATGAATGGTCTCAAGGGGCTATTGGCAGTTCTAGCGGCCTGCTTCACGTCTGGTCTCGCAGGTGTCTACTTTGAGATGGTCTTGAAGAATTCCCCTGCAGACCTGTGGATTCGCAATGTCCAACTGTCGATGTTCTCGCTTCTGCCAGCTTTGGCACCCATTCTTTTCTCGCCACAAACTTCGGCAAGCGGAATGTCACCGACTGCATGGCTCTCTTCGTTGTTCAACCATTTTGGAGCGTGGGCGTGGGCAACGGTATTTATCCAGGTGCTGGGCGGTCTGGTCACGGCTATCGTGATCAAGTACTCGGACAATATCCTGAAAGGCTTTGCCACTTCCCTCAGCATCGTCATTTCGTTCATTGCTTCAGTAGCCTTATTCAACTACCACCTTTCATTCACGTTCCTTCTCGGCTCTGCCATCGTGTTGAACGCGACTTGGATGTACAACCAGAACCCAAAACGCACCAACTCCAGAAAGGAGCCTTCGCTATTGGTCACTTGGAATGATAACTGGAGAAACATCAATGGCATGAAGTCGCCAGCTATTGAGAGGACTTCCGAAGTGAAAGACGGTGTGTTGTTTCACAGTGGTTCCCGAACAGCATCCAAGATATCTGTTGTAATAACACCCCCCTCACCTATTGTAGACATTTTATAGAGCGCTAGAAATATGCCTACACTACTACATGTAATTTCTGTTTTACGGACTTTCACGGACACCTACGCTTTAGCCTTTCATCCCCATTATTTATGATTTTACAGGCGTTGTCATTCGGAAAGAGAAGACATAACAGTTGGTCTTCGTAGAATGATTGACCACTTCGACTACAGAGCTCTGGCTGTTGTCTGAAGTGCTGGTATTGTTTTAGAAGCATTATGCTTAGGGAATAATATAGCTACAATGATGCCCACACTGCGGCGTGTGATATTTATGGACTCTCACGAACATATACAGTGTGGTTGCTACTCTTCATTGCCATCGTTTGGGTTGGAACGCGTCGCGTCGCGCTGGTGTAGTGGCTGTGTAGGTATATTTCCTTGTCCTGGTCCGCCAGCATCCGCCGAGGGCCAAAACGCATTCCTCTGCTCATTCTCCAGCTTTACATTTTCTCTTCACTCCGATACACCTCTCTTATATTATACGATGGACGCCGAGTCAGACCTCACTGACTTTGACGACTATGAGGACAAGCCGGCAGACAAAGATGGCGACTATGTTATTCGACGCGCCTTAAAAGTTCCACGCGCATGCACATATACATCGGAGAGTCTCTTCAGTGCGCAATTGTATTTCCTGCAAAGTGAATTTCTTTTACTGACTCGTGGGCTACTACAGACCAGATAGCAAATGGGACCATCGACCTTGACCCGGAATACCAACGAGGTACGTGTCTGCATTGCTTGAGTTTGAACGTTTATTTACTGAATGTCTCTTAGATGGTTAGCCCACACTCCTGTTTCAGTCGCACATGCCTTGAATCTTCTCTTCTTACAGTCGTCTGGACAATGGAGAAGCAGATTGTTCTCATCGACTCCATTCTTCGGAATTATTACATTCCTCCCATCATATTTGGTGCGATACATGCGCTGTTTATGTCGCCCAATTCCATCCTGATAGTCGGGATATAGCCCTAGTGACTAGCGAAGATGGGTCTGAAGCAAGAACATGTATAGATGGAAAACAGCGATTAACTTCAATACACAGGTATGTGTCTGGTGCGGCCATGGTTCCGTGGATCCTAACTGACAGTAGCTCATAGATTCATGGAAGGCCTGGTGCGTATGCAAGAGTGCGTTTTCTTGCACATAACTAACCCGTTGAGTCGGCGTGCATAGATACCTCGTTAGTCCAGTTTGCTCAGTGCTTTATGACTGACCAATTGCTCATTGAACATGTCTCGCAGATAAAGACCCGTACGCCAATATAGCAACCATGTATTCCACCGCACTAACGCCATCTCGCAGGCAAACACACAAGAAATACTGGTACAAAGTTGCTGCTGATGCAAAGCCGGGTAGTCGGCCCTTACTATCCAATAAATACCGCGCCATGTTTGCGAGCAAGCAGATTGTCTGCGTAGAGTAAGCATTTCCCTTGGTTGTGCTACTTGCCTCTAATACAGTCTACAGATACACTGACCTAACAGATAGTGACCAACGAGATATTTTCCATGTGTGTTGCGGGCTGCCGCTTTGTTATTTCTTGTTCTGACTGCTCATATTCTTGCAGAGAGTTCAGCTTGGGATGGCTCTCACACCGGCTGGTATGTTTTACCTTATTTCAGAGTTCATGAAAGAGAGCTGGAATGATCCGTATAGAGAAACTTCAGGGAAAGTCAGGTTTACGATCATCTTTCGTAAGAGAAATGCAAAGCCAATTTGTGACGGATGATGGCCTACTCTCGAACTCGATATCATGGGCTGCAGATAGAGGGAATTCATTCAAGAATATCGCTCTTACTGCCTTTTACATGGATATGTCGCTCAGCGCGTTGACACGAGCCACGAATCAGCTTGGAAAGTTGGACAAATGGCTTAGCGACAAGGATGCTGAGATCTCGTCTAGCTTGCGGAACAAGATGGAGAAGAGCTACGATCTGTTTGTGCAGCTTGTAAAGTCGAAGAAGTACAGCAAGGTGTTCAGCAGCAAAAAGGTCTCGCCAGTTGAAATGGTCGCAATTCCACTGCTCATTCGACATTACATGAACGATTTGGACCTTGCTGGGCTGGCGGAGAAAATTGACGAAATGCGGAAGGAGGTTCGGAGGATTCATACGGACGTGCGGACGAATGAAAGGGTGTTTGCGACCCTTATTGCATTCATTGCGGGCAACAAGAGCAGTGGGAAGAGGAAGAGACACGATGATGATATGGACGACAGTAGCGATGAAGACGATGAGTCTTATGGGAAGAAGAGACCGAAGGCGAAAGCAAGAAAATGAGCATCATTCGCACCATATGACGTTTATTGTATTTTTATCCTAATATGTTGTTCTAATCCAGCCCTTTGTTCTCAATTTGTTGTCAAAAGCACGTTGGAGGTCAGACATCCAAGATAGACTAATCGTAACATAAGAGTGAGGTAAAGTCCTGTGTCTAGCACGATGTTAAGAATTCTAGAAACACCGTCAATAGATGAGGTTATTCGACGTAATCCCTAGAAGAGCATCTAAAAAATCTTGGTCTATCCTAGGTAGTACTCTACAGCATCTTTGACATCCTTTTGAAGCCACTCGTCTATCATGTCCTTGTCATAAATGTTCTGATCCACGTAAACGAACATGCACAGTTCTCCTTTGGACGTCTTTGCCCCAAGGTAGAATTCGTTTGGTCTACAATGTAGTCTGTGCTTGGTCGAGTGCAGTATGATCTTTGGTTTTCCTTCCACTGGGTAATGCAACGGCACAAGGAAGTCGAGCTACGTGGAGACTTTTAACCCTGATTAGACAGATCTGAGGGCTGTACTCACGTTTCCAAGACTGGATCCTCCATGGCCTGTGACAAGTCCCTGGGCCGCTTGCTCCTGCACAGTCAATTGCTTCTCATTTGCGTTATCTGGTTCTCCTTGCCTCCATCTCTCCACAACATTTTTCATTCTAGGAACTCTGGCTGGTGTAATCGAAGCAGCCATTTCCACGAACAGGGGATGTTTCATGTAATCCTTCACCTGCTGCTTGACCATTGAACAACGTGCGAAAAACTGGCTTTTTGACAAAAGCTGGTCAAAGCCCGGAGCTGGATCGCCTGGTCGTAATGATCGGGGCACAGGCATGCGCGGAAGAGCATAGAAGCCAAATGCAATGGACAAACAGACGCTTTCGTGCCCCCTTTTCTCTTTCAACCAGTCCTGGTCGAGGTAAGGTCTGAGATTGATGGGGCCAGCAGTGTACATTCTCTCTCGAAGTCGGAATTCCCACTCGTCTTGATTGATGTTTCCTAGCGCGTACTGTCTTGCCAGGAGACGGGTCAAGGCAAGCTGTCCGATCACAGGGTAAGCAGAACCAAAAGTCTGGCCGTTGGAGCGGCAGCTGGCAATGAATCGGGAAGAGGTTGAGACAGGGAATGTGACAGAAGTGTGATACGAACGACCAGCTATAAACGGCGAAGCCGCTGTCCAGCGTCGTGGTAAAGTGTGCCCACCTATGAACGACTTTCGACGATTTTTAAGAATGATCGATGCGATGGCTTTCCTCCATCGCTGACGTGCAATTGGGAGTCCGGACGAAGGGACAAGGTTTTCTGAGGCGACGCAACTTGCTAATCGCTCTTCAAGAGACCCCGGATTCACAGAGTGTATATCGGAGGACAAAAGGTTCAGAAAGTTTCGCAATATGCTTGCATGCGCGATACCATCCGTAATCATGTGCGAAACCAAAAACACAATGTAGAAAGTGTTTTGATTCTGAGAGTCTTGCATAACATACAGACGGCAGAGATGATCATTGGATAGCTGCCGATTTTCAAATCCTTTGTGATAGAGCAGGTCATCACTAATTGCATCTGCTTCTGTTGCCGACGCAGCAGGCAAGAAAGTGATTTCCAGTGAATGATGTTGGGCTAACCGATCCTCGTCGACCTCGAACTGGACCCATCCATCTGGTAGCTCGCTTACTGAAGCTGCGAGAAGAGGGAAATGCTGTTTCATTTGTAACCAGGCTGCCCCAACTACCTCTTCGTCGATGCGAACTGAGGTATCGCAAGCCTCGATGGCAATCATACGGAGTGTGTCTGCCGTGCCATCAAGCTGGCTGTCCCAGTAAAACCCACACTCTGTCATTCCAAGCGGTCTGGAAAACACCCGGTTGGGTTTTGACCGGACGCATTTCCATGAAGACGAAGCAGGGAGTGCCCTAGCCATCGAACGCAGATGGGAGGTCAATGTGGGCCAGCCGCCACTGTAATCGATCGAGCCGCATTCGAGATGAGTCATCCAGGAAACGAAGAGCCTCACAGACCAGTCACCAAACCGGATATTCCTCTAGGAAAAGATTGGATACTAGACAACAAGTGATAATTATAGTGTATGTGAATATGTCAATGCAAAAGAATAAAGTGACGATACAAGAGCATGGGAAAGCAAAACAAATAATCATGACCACCCCGAAGATCCCCAGGTACCATTGCCCCCGGAATTGATCAAGGCAGCTCTCTCAGGATTCATACCCGGTGGTGCGTTGCCTGTAGGTGGCGGTGGCGGCGGCCCATTGGGGAAGGCAGGCGTTGGCTCAGAGCCCCATGTAGACGATGAGTCGCCACCCCATGTAGACGTCGGTGTAGCACCCCAAGCAGGAGGCCCTGAGGGAGCAGGAGGAGGCACGCCTCCGTAAAGATTTGGATTCGGCGTTCGTCCACCCGCAGCATAGGCATTGGGCGTTCGACCGCCACCGGGACCCCCATAGGGATTTGGAGTGGCTCGGCCGGCTGCATAGACATTTGGCGTTCGAGCTGGTTGTCGCACTGACGCATGTCCAGGCGTTGCTCCGCCTACTGGTCGAGCAGGAGTTCGACCGCCACCAGCACCATAAGGCGTTTTCCCACTTGCCGCAACGGCCGATGCATTTTGAGATTCGTGCAAATGCCTTCAAGGAAATTTAGTGACCAAGCCTAGAAAACGAAAAAGTGAAGTATCCGCACCGAACTTTGAACGCGTCACATAGCTCTTGAACACCGACAGCTGCTGCTTCGAATAGGTAATATGCTTCGGGAGTGACGCGGACAGGCTGTTGACAAATGTGAGTGTCTTTACACTAAAACTTCCATTCAATGAGCATACCCAAGTTTGCACATAGGAGTTCTTGTTAGCGAGGAAACAGAGGTTGAAATGCCCTGGTCTCTTCCTGTTCAGAGCAAATCCGTACATACTCTTGGCAGGATTCATGGCAAGCTGGTCCTTCAAGAACAGATCTACGAAGATGACTTAATATCTCCCCAGCGACATATCACAACTGACTCACGAAGCTCATCTTCTGAACCGTATTTAAACCGATCATGTCTCTTTAATTCTTCCACTCTCCTTGCCATTGCCTGTACGTGGTTAACGATGAGCTCATCAAGATCTGCATACATATGGCCCTGGTCGACGATGAGTTGGCCGCCTGCACGCTGTCCTGTAGGATCGGCTCCAGGTTCTTTGACATCTACATAAAGAAATTAATCAGATAATTTCTTTGATATTTGTGCAGCTTGACTTACCTATATGCTGATATAGGCCTTGCTCGACTTTCCAAGTGACAGCAAGGTGCTCCAGGCCCTTGGATGAAGGTCGGATGACAACATCTCCTGGTTGCTGATCCTCAAGATATGCTTCTGCTTGAGCCGAGTTGAAGTTGTGGAAGTTGGGGTGTTTGATCACCCGTCTGGTCTTGTTCACTTCTGCCCGTTTCTTCCGCTGCACTAGCTCGATGTCCTTCTGGTACTGAGCCTCGTTCCAATGCTCATCTTGCCTGACTCGACGGAAACGGGCATCTCCAATGGCCATATCGGCGGCTCGAGCTGAAAGTTCTACCAGGCATCCATCCTTGATCGCATCCATGTTCACCGCGACAACAAGAGCGGGGATTGTCCTTCCCTTCTCGAATATGTCTGCTGAATGTTTAGGTTGGATATCGGCAAGATATTCTCCCTCGATGATCCCTTCTAGACCAGAATCCAACGAGACGTTCACAAATGTCTTCGCCGTCTTGCCCACCCGAACTGAGATGATAAGACCAGGACGTAACGTCTTGAAAGACTCGCCGCTGAGCATGGTGATCACATCCCACTGTTGTATTGGTTGCCAAGGACGTCGCTTTTCACCATAGGGCTTAACCAGTTCTTCACGAATCACATCCAGGGTGTACCTCTTCAAAGCTCCGCCATCTCCCTCCGACAATGTGGCCGCAAATTCATCCAAGTTGAGATCCGCAATCTTCCGTTCGTTTTCTTGATCCTCCATGAAGAGGCCGACAGTATATGATGCATGCTTGTCATGATAATCCTCGTCATCAAGCTCCAATGCATCGGTAGCCATTTTCCGCGCGAGTTCGTAATCTTCGGGATGAATACGAGTGTCATCCAAGGGGTCAGGTAGCGCGTCGTCACCATTCTGCTTTTCTACCAGATCTTGCACGATACGGAGGAAAGAGGCGGAATTCAGGAAGATCTTGGTGGTCAAGATTCCAGCACGAACGAATTGAGTTCGATTGCTAACAGTTCCTCCCTTTGGCCATATTAGCCAAGCATCATGTAGAGTCGGGAAAGAGTCTCACCACTGCACTGATTTTGTTGACCAATACTTGCGCTTTTCTGGGTCCGAGTCCGCAAACGTAGGGTAATAGACATTGGTAGTGCTCGTCGGTCATTGCTCGATTCACATCGACACCCACCAAGTTTGTCATGTCTACGAGAACGTGTTCGCATACTGTTAACAGCTTTTCTCTCGGTAACTACATCGGACAATTAGATCGCTGAGCTCTAACAACTATTTGAACAAGAGAACTCACATGGTGTTGATCATCCTCCAACAATGAAACTGTCTTGATATCCTCCTTGAGAGCAGCAAACTCAAGCAATGGGTTCTGAATGGACCGCCCAAGTCCAACACAGTATCGCATAATACTCGAGAATGAACTGAACTCTTTCTCCGCCCTTGAACTGTGTTGATATAACCTTGCGACCTCGTCGTTAGCGTAGATCACTGGAATATCGTGTTTGATGCCTGCTTCAAGGTTTGTTTCCGGATCGGCAGCGCCAGAGAGAATGGTCTCAAGTCGTTCCTTGAGCTTGGTTGTGCGCATGGAGAATCCGCTGACTACGATGACTCCCGGCGCTCGGCGTCCAATAACGTCCACGAACTCGTCAATGAATTCGGTTTCCATCAAGTTGTCGACCTTGACATGCTCTCTCATTCTCCCAGAGTGGTCAAGGTATACCATAGTGATAGCATCCTTATGGGGATCTCCGTGTCCCCAAGAAACTGCGAGGACAGATGGTACTTCGCCCAGGGCGTTTTTCGAAGGTTGGAAAGGTGCAACGTCGATTCGCTAAATTGCAGACATCAGCAAAGGGGGTAACTTTAGGTAGCGGGTTAGATAGCTTACAGCTCGCAATCGCTCAGCACATCGATCAGCCAGGAAGTCTTCTTCCACCTCACGCAGATATTCCCTTGCCCATTTAACTCCGGCCGGGATCAGGTGCTGCTCTAGAGCCTCGTGGACGACCCTATTTCTCTCCTCGTTCCATGCAGTAGCGGCTTCACTGAAACTATCCGAGCGATAAGCGTCCATCAGCCGACGTTCGAACTGAGCCTTGGCCTCTGGAGCAAGCTGAACATCCACTGTGACGAGATGCTCCGCTTCTGAGGCTAGAATAGCCAAGAACTGTGACGATTCCAACATGTCCGTGATCTTCTTATTGGATAGATATTTGTGGTTCTGGGAGAAAAGTTAATCATTAGGGCAGGCGCCGTGAGCGAATACTCTTACAAATGCGGGGTTTTGCTCGTCAATCTTGGTTACTCCCCTTTCTGTGGGGAGAACAGATATCAAAGCGTCTTCCCGGAAAGCCTCTCGAATCTGTTCACGAAGCACAGGATCTTTTCCTAACTCGGTTGCATTGATCATGCGGGACCGCTTCAATAGATCGTCGGCAGGCACTGCCTTGGAAGGATCTGGGTCAACGAACCCTTCAGCAAAAACAACCGGAGGGAGCTCTTGGTCTTCGACGAAGTGCAGTTGCACGCCTGCTAAGAAATTCATCACCACCTGATGACTGGTTATGCCATATCCCTGTTGCATCAAAATCAGTTAGCAGAGAGTATTGGCAAATAGTAAATAGCTTACAGCTGCGAGGCGCGAAATGATACTCTTCTTAGCAACTTCATACGCAGACATTCTACTTGGCATCTTGTGTTTCTTAGTCGCTGGAGCCACCTCATCATCGTGGAAACGGAACTCGTCTTCCTCGACGTCCTTCTTTTGTTTGTACTTCAGTGTGAGCCATTCGATAGCGTCAGTGACCATTTCCGCATTCACAATCTTCGGTTGCACTTCTTCCTCAAAATACTTGTCTTCGATGTTCAAGCGTGAGAAGGATGCGGCAAGCGCGCGCTTCCGCTCAATCAAAGAGCGGTATTTCTGCCCGAGTGCATAGATGCGCCACAAGTCAGGCTGAGATAGTAATTCCGTTCGGACATGGGGTATTTGCGACTTGTCCACATGTGTGAAGTAATCACGCTTGTGGGCCCATATGAACGGAACTTCATATTCCTCGATGAACAATTGGCCAAGGACGAAGACCACGGCCGCGATGAGGTCGCCTTTGAGATGCCCACGAGAACCGCCGAAACTCAAATATTCGTTGCTCTTCCAAGCGGAGATTTGTGGTGTGGCCCAGTTTGCAGCATCGCTCAGATCCTCTACGTCAAGGGGTGCAGCAACGGATAGAGTCTGGTTGGATGAGAGAGCGGAGGTGGTGAGCTGCATTCGTTCTGGAGTGTCGCGGGCACGAATAAGGTCGTCGTCTTCTGTCAACATACGAGCTCGGATTTCAGAAGGTTCAAAAACCTGAAAACACGGTCAGACAGGAATTCAACAGAGGTAACAGGACATACGTCGTGATAGCGCATGTCAGACTTGAGCTCTTCATGCTCAACCTCGTCATCTTCGAGAGCCCAATCGTAGTCATGTCCATCTCCAAAAATATCATGTATCTCTTCCCAGGCAGCAGCGTCAATTCCTGCAAGTTCAGGATGTATAGTCCTGGCTTTCCTGCGTTCCATATCCTCTCTGCGCTTTTGACGTCTGCGCTCTTCTCGAGCGTTATCATCCATAGCATCGCCATCTTCTTCGTCAGACTCAATGAAGTCGTCCATATCCTCCTCTTCCTCATCATCTTCACGTCCGCGGTCGTCATCCCAAATGGCGGTAATGTCATTACGGACAACCGGCTCGTCCAAGTCGTCGTCGTCTTCAAACTGTACAACGCCTTTTCTTCGACTTGAAGAGGAGACAGCGGCAGCAGGAGGGGACTCGGAGTCGCGTCCGCCCCGACGCAGCCGAGTGAGTCTATGCTTTTTCTTGAAAGATTCTCCTGTGTTCTCTTCTAGTAAATCCAAGTCATCTTCTTCCAGATCCTCTTCCTCTCGTCTGCCTGTTGAGCCAACTGTTGTCAGACAAGACACTTAAGTCAATATGTAAGTAAATGCAACGCACGTCGGTGCCTTCGCTTTCTACGTTTGCGTCTCCGTTGCTCTTCGTCGTCTTCGTCCTCGTCTGCGTCTTCCTCATCTTCGTCAACAATAAAGCCGTCTCTGATTTTCTGCAGAGCATCCTCATCTTCGTCTTCCTCCTGTGAGCTATCATCAGACAGGTCACCTGTAGGTTGCAGGTCATCGCCTTCACCCTCTTCTCCGTCCTCTGCACCGTCCATAGGATCATCTGTAGCAGCAGGAAGCTCAGCAGCAGCCGCGTCGTGCATTACAGCATCTTCGTCCAGGCCAGGCGACGACATAGTGGGGTGTTCGGTGGTGGTATGAAGTCAAGGGCTTAGTTTGGCTTCAGTGCTGACAAAGCAAAATCCCATCAACACAACGCAACCACTCCCTCCCATGGCTGGTCTGTGAGAAATTGTGAACTTGTGCAGTCTCTGGAACTCACGGTCTTTCTGCGCATAGAAAAAATGGAACAGAATTTATCATTTCTTCGCATGGCCCTGGAAGAAGCACGGAAATGCGAGCCAACACCGACTGCATTCTGCGTGGGCTGTGTCATTACTGCTGAAGATACCGTTCTCTCCACTGGATACTCCAGAGAACTGCCGGGGAACACCCACGCAGAGGCAAATGCTCTGGCCAAAATAACTGGTCCTCTGCCCTCTGACGTCTCGGTCTATACCACCATGGAACCCTGCTCTGTCCGCACCTCTGGCCTTGCACCCTGTGCCAATGCCCTCATCGATGCAGGGATCAAGCGCTGTTACATTGGAGTTGGCGAGCCGGACGACTTTGTACAGTGCGAAGGTGCACAAAAACTGATGAATGCTGGAATTGAAGTTATTTGGCTGTCAGGTTTGGAGGCGGAATGTCTCGAAGTGGCAAGAAGAGGGCATTGATCACAAGGTCTTCCAATATATGTTCTCGCAGTTGCCCATTCTCAATGAGAATAAACCCGTGGCTGCGGTCTATCTCAAATCTGACGTCTGTGAAGGGACTGCTTCGTCTGTGCCTCTCGTCAAGTCTTTCTGATGTCACTTCCCCAGATCCTTAGGCGATTTCGGAGTCTTCCCTCATGTATGCCTACCATGCAAAAATGCATATCTTAACGCCACAGCTCCTCCACCTCCTGTACCGCTCCTTAGCACATGAAAGTTGAAAGAACTAGGCAAACTATTGCACAATCGGTCTCCTGTCAGTCTATCTGGCCCCTTTCTCGACCTTATTTGACTCGTGTATACTTTGAAGTGTAAGTATCAACAATATTCCGAGAGGGGACATACGATCCAATCTCCTGCGAGCGTCTCGCTCTAGCTGGGCTTTGCACGATCGTGGAAGGGTACCTACCGAAGAGGACATCTTCTTTATGACAGTGCTACTCGTCTCTATCTCATCGATTGGAATGTACGCTGCTACGGACAAGCTGCTTTCGGCGGGCCAGTATTATTACTCCCTGTAACAGGAGACCTGGTTCAGAACTAGAACACAAAACACCCTCTAGGTTCAACCGGTCTATCGGCTGGTCCGCTCTAGATGGTCCCTTTAGGTAAATCAAGAACTGTAGTTCGGCCCATTGTAGCCTGAAATATGTGGTCACCATGATGTAGGAAGAGTCAGGGAAGAGGATCTGGACGACGTAGTCCTGGGGCTCGCCGCGTGCTTCATTGCGTTCTAGTACGAACGTCATGTCAACCTGGTTCCATTGGCATGTGCATCGGATGTGCCTTTAAAAGCAATAGATGGATTGTTCTGGGAGAGAAATATTTAGAAGATGCTCGCTTAACGCAGATTCCATTCAGCTCTACAGACCTCGTATCATTCTGGGGAAAAAATCTGCAGAGTGGCTATACACGAGGAAAAATAATACAATACCCCTCTTTTACAGTGTTCTAGCAGCGACGAATGAAATTTCAGCAGTGCTTCAAAACGGACGAGGTTATGTCCATCAATGTCGGATATCAATGCTGAAATGTTTCCATGCGCATCTTATCAGATAAAATCGGCCGGGTTATCCCAGAGTGAATTATCTAATCTCTGCCTGGCCAGGTAAATTGTTCCACTACACGTCTGGACTTGTGGACATGAAGGCGAATGGTCTCACGAGCCGTGAAATATCAATAACCCCAGAATAAAATGAGGGAGCTAAAACCAGATAAGGGTAGCAACAGTTCCGATGATAAAACGCTATCAGATAAGATTGAAGATTCCACAGACTCCAGATCCGGTGCTAGTACTT
>Ga0247730_1001124_pt1 | contig 15689 bp, 18 predicted proteins | sample UWRJL073202C2_FD_180959 | JGI IMG/M metagenome (GOLD analysis project Ga0247730, IMG submission 180959) | Plant litter microbial communities from Arlington Agricultural Research Station in Wisconsin, United States - UWRJ-L073-202C-2 | ecosystem: Environmental > Terrestrial > Plant litter >... | reverse complement strand
CGCCAGCACAGCACACCAATAGGGATCGCGCAGGAACGGCCAGGCGATGCTGTGGCGCACTTCGGCAAACTGTCCGAGGCCATAGTAGATCAAAAAGATCTGCACCAGCAGCGGCGTGCCGCGAAAGACAAAGACATAGAGGCGCGCCAGCCAGTCGAGTGGCCACAAACCGGACAGCCGCATCAGCGCCAGACCCAGCGCCAGGATAGCGCCCAGCGCAATCGAGCTGGCCGCCAGTTGCAGCGTCAGCGGAATGGCGACGACCAGGCTTAAAAAGGTCTCGTAGGTAAAGGTCCAATCCATCAGTGCTTCCTCACGCCGCGCGAAAACCAGCGTTCCGACGTCTGCAGGATCCCACTCGAAACCGTGGATATGGCCAGATAGAGCATGGCGGCGATCAGGTAGAAGTTGAATGGCAGGCCGGTCGAGCCGGCGCCGATCTGCGACTGGCGCAGAATCTCCACCACGCCGGTGATCGACACCAGCGCCGATTCCTTCAGTACGACCTGCCAGACATTGCCGAGACCGGGGATGGCGTGCCGCAGGGTCAACGGTGCCACGATGCGACGGAATTTCAGGAACCGGCTCATGCCGCAGGCGGTGGCCGCTTCGAGTTCACCGGCATGCACCGCTTTGAAGGCGCCGCGCAAGACCTCCGTATGCTGGGCGCCGGAGCAGATTCCAACGGCCATCGCACCGGCCAGAAAGCCCGGGAAACCGACAAAGCCTTCGGCACCGAACAACCGGCCAACGGCGGTGACGACGGCACTGCCGCCGAAATAGAAGAGATAGATCACCAGCAGATCGGGAATGCCGCGCAAAACGGTCGTGTAGCCATCGGCCAGCGTGCGCACCACGACGCCACCGGAAATTTTTCCCCAGGCGACGAAGGTGCCGATGACGCCACCGATCAGAAAACCGGAGATCGAAATCAGCACGGTCATGACCGCCGCCGCCAGCAGCGCGGCTCCCCAGCCGCCCGGGCCAAAGCTGATCAGGTCCAGAATTCCAGGCTGGTTCATGATGCCGGCTGCAGGCTGGGCGGGAAACGGAAAGGAAGCGGCATTGTCATCATCCTTGCGAGGGTCGTCGGTCGCTGCCGTTATTGATCATTTACAGTCGCAACCGCAAGCGGGAGTAGACTGCGGTGTCGAAATGTGAGTTACCCAAGGCTACCGACTTCACGTATCGGTATTTTCCGGCAAAGGCGGCATCACGTCGTCGGGGATCGGATTGACGAAGGGCGTATCCTGCAGGCGGGCCTGAAAATCGGCCTTGGCCGCGGCGATCAGCGCCGGGTCGCTCAACAGATCAACGGCAGTGCTCGCCATCACCTTGGCGGCATGTTCCATGCCTTTGTGGGCGGCCGGAAGCTTGCCTTGGGCGACCAGTTGCCAGGAATGGCCCGGCGTACCGATCGCATAGGTAGCGCCGCGCATCTGCACGGTCGGCACCACCCAGCTGACGGTGCCGACATCCGTGGAACCTGCAATCGTGCCATCGCCGGCATTGGGCGGAAAGATCAGATCGGACAGCGCCTGCCCCTTTTTCGGCGTCAGTCCGAAGCGGTGATAGGAGGAGGCAATATCTTCCGGCGAAAACGTTTCCTGAAATTTTTTCGCGGCATCGTGGTCCGCCCGATCGAACACGGGTGGGCCGAGGCGTTCGAGATTGGCATGCATAAGCGCCTCGAGAGGCGTGTTGCCGACCAGATTGGCGTCGCCGCTGATAATTCGGCTGCGCACGGTGGTTTCGGTCATCAGTGCGGCGCCGGCTGCGACGTTTTTCACGCGCTCGACCAGGGTCAAAAGCTCGGGCAATGCGCGGGCGCGTACCAGATAGCGCACCGAGGCCTTGGCCTGCACCACGTTCGGGGCATGACCGCCGGTATCGGTGACGGCGTAGTGGACACGGGCCGAAGACGGCATGTGCTCGCGCATATAGTTGACGCCGACATTCATCAACTCGACGGCATCGAGCGCGCTGCGGCCAAGATGCGGCGAGGTCGCGGCATGCGAGGCACGGCCGGTGAAGTGGAAATTGAGCTCGTTGCAGGCCAGCGAAATCGGATTGTTGACGCCGGCAAAGGCGGCCGGATGCCAGCAGATGGCGACATCGACATCATCGAACACGCCGGCGCGCACCATGAAGCCCTTGGAGGAACCACCTTCTTCCGCAGGGCAACCGTAATAGCGCACGCGGCCCTTGAGATTGTTGCGCACCAGATAATCCTTGACGGCTGCAGCTGCCATCAATGAGCCCGAGCCAAGCAGGTTGTGGCCGCAGCCATGGCCGTTGCCCCCGTCTTCGACCGGGCTTGGCTGAGCGACGCCAGCCTTCTGGCTAAGCCCCGGCAGCGCATCGAATTCGCCAAGAATGGCAATGACCGGCCCGCCCTCGCCCGCCTCTCCCATCATGGCGGTCGGCATGCCGGCAATGCCTTCTTCGACGCGAAAGCCTTCGGCCTGCAACATAGCCACATGCTCGGCCGCAGAGCGATATTCCTGATAATTGGTTTCCGGCATGTCCCAGATGCGGTCACTCAGCCCAAAGAAGGCGGCGCGCTTTTCCTCGACGATATCCCAGACAGCTTGCGAATTTTTCATGACGTCCAGATCCCGCGCATGCTAATAGTTACCAACATTGGCGCCAATTTATATCGACTATATTTCTTTGTGCAATATGTAGGCAGGATTATTTTTTTGGCATAATGGCGCCGACAGTTCTGCGATTCGAACGAACCGGTCAGGTGGCATGCAGTGAGAAATGGGGCTTACGATGACAGGATTGGATTCCCAAATCACGGACATCGCCGATGCCGTCGACGTCACCGATCTGATCCTGCATGATATCCTGACCGGCGTGCTTTCGGCCGGGTCCTGGCTGAAACAAAACGATCTGGAGCGGCGCTACAACTGCACACGCCAGGAGGTGCGCCGGGCGCTTGACCGGCTGGCATTGCGCCGGCTTGTGGCCCATGAACCCAATCGCGGCTATCACGTGTTTGCGCCCGATGAGCGCCAGGCCGAGCAGATCAGCGATATCCGCATCATTCTGGAAACCTCGGTCGCCGACAGAATTATCGCCAACGCAAATCCGGATGCCATCACCAATCTACGCAGACTGGCAAACCAGTTCGATAACCTCATTCAGACCGGCACCGTGCTGGAATTATACGAAGCCAACCTGACCTTTCACCGCGAACTTTTATCCCTATGCGGCAACGAGGAACTTGTGGCACTGGTTCGCGACATTCGCCAGCGCACCTCGTCGGCGCCCGTCTCGCAGTGGAACACGCGCGCCCGGATCGACAAATCGTCTGCCGAGCATCATCAGATGATTGATGCACTGGCGGCCGGCGATGTCGAGCAGTTCAAGCAGGTGACAACACTGCATATCCGCCAGCCCAGATAGGCCTCCAGACCCGGGAGCAACCGACTGCTAGCCAGTGATTTTTTTGGCGTCTCAGGCTTCGTATATGCCGCGCAACATGTCGAGATCGCGAACCTTCAGTTCGTCTTCCGGCAGGTCAGCCTGCTTGCTCTTGAACCAGGCAGCAGCAGCGGCAATGCGCTCCGCATAAGGCGCTGGATAACCGCCCAGGCCGGAAACCCACTGCCCGATGATCTGCCGATCCATGCGTCCGGAATTGTAGGACGTATGCATGCGGGTGGCTGACGCGATCAGATCGTCGATATTCTTCAAAACAGGGCTCTCTCGTTCGGACGCCGCCACGGCGCCGGCCGCTAGCCGTAAAGCCGACCGGCGCCGGACGCCAGTACTATTATCATGATCGCCATTGCGGCAGTGATCCCTCCCGGCCGAACACACCCGTTCGACCGGGAGCGTTGTCTGTTACTGGGCCAGGCCCAGCGCGGCCAGATGCGCAACTGAGCTCGGGATCTTCGACTTTTCCTTGATCTCGACGATCAGGCGCGGATTGCTGTCGAGCTTAGCCAGCGCCTGGAACACGGAGTGCCACAGGATGGTGCCTTCACCCAGACTCCAGTGGCGGTCGGCATAGCCGTCGGCATCCTGCAGATGCACATGCTGCAGGCGGTTGGCGGCGGCCTTGACGTAATAATCCACCGGCGGAGCGCCAGTCGAGCCGTGGGCGTAGTGGGCGTGACCGGTATCGATCGACACGGCGACCGAGGTTGACTTGAAACTGTCGGCAAGGGCCACGCGCAGGGCCGGATCAATATCCTCGATATTCTCCAGCACCATCGTGCAGCCGATGTCTTCGGCCTGCTTGACGGCGTCCTTCATCGTGCGGTGCGTATAATCGATCACCCGCTCGCGCTCGCCGTCATTGTTGTCGAGATTGTTGTAGGACCAGGTGGTATAGGGGCTGTGGACGACCATCTGGGTCGCGCCGATCGCAGCGCAGACATCGAGGCCCTGGCTCAGGCGTTTGGCGACGACGGCGCGGATATCGACGTCCTGCGAAGCGACGGTGAAGCCCCAGAAAGGACCATGAATACCCAGCCGGCCTTCGAAACCGTCGAGAAGTTTCTTGGCGCGCTCTGCCAGAGGCGTCCAGTCACCGTTCAACACGTCGGCCGTGTGAAAGCTCTGCAATTCGAGATCGCGCTGCTTTTCAAACATCCAGTCGCGATGGATTTCGAGGTCGTCGAGCGTCATGGCTGCGCCGATGATGGGAAGAGAGGTCATGGGAACTCCGATAGGGGGACTTGGGGCGGACGGATCGAACGATCCTTGACGCGCTCTATGGTCCCCTTCTGTGTCGTCCGTATTACAGTCGCCCGGACTTTGAACACCGACTTGCCGTCAACCGGACTACTCAGTTTTCAATGGTGAACTGCACGGTGTCGGCCGGAAAGCGGCTGACGGAATACTGGATCGGCACGCCCTCCGGATCGGCATTCAACGCCGTAGTGACCAGCACGATCGCGCCCGGCGATAGCGCCAGATCCGACAGGTCGCTGGAGTCAGCATGCGTTGCGGTGATTTCCGTCGAGACGCGCAGATAGTCGGAAACGCCGAGCATCCTGTAGGCGGCGGTGATCGAACCCGTTTGCCGGAACGCTGCATCGATGCCGCGAAAGCGTTCGGCCGGGAACCAGCTGGACGAGCGCGACACCGGCCGGCCATCGGCCTTGCGCAGCGCCTCGAGACGCAGCACTTGCGTGCCCGACGCCATCCCGAGACGCTGGGCAATATCTCTGCTCGCGGGCTCTTCGGCAAAGGACAAAAGCAAGCCCTGCATCTCTCTGGCCTGGTCGCCCAATCCCTGTGTGAACCGCGTCCGGCGGGAAATCGGAAAATTCAGCCGCTCCCGGCGTTCGATCAGGGTGCCCCTCCCCTGCACGGCGCGCACAATTCCTTCCTGCCCGAGTGCTGCCAGGGCACTGCGCACCGTATGGCGGTTGACCCCAAACTTTTCCGCCAGGACGATTTCGGGCGGCACCATGCCGGTCTCGTCGTAATCACCATGGCTGATGGCAGCGCGAATCCGGTCGGCAATCTGTCGCCATAGGGCGACGCCGCTCTGACGTAAAATTTGTTTCTGCTCGGTCATGTCACACGCTTGTCACGGGTCAGTTCTAGATGTAGGTATAGCTTGTCTAGTTGTCTATATCAATAGACATTTGAGGATTTGACCGATGAATGCAGCCCAACCCGATCCGAGTGGCAACAGCGATGCCAAAGGCCGCAAGCGCGCCGCCGACCTGCTGGCCAAGGCCAGCAGCCGCGAACTTATGGCCGCTTTTGCAACCTTCGACCCGGAACCGCAGGCACAGCCCGTGCGCGGCCCCGAAACCGGCCTGGTGATGGTGCGTGGCCGCATCGGCGGCGGCGGCGACCCTTTCAATCTCGGCGAGGCAACGGTGACACGGGCAACCATCCGGCTTGCTTCCGGCACGGTCGGCCATGCGCATGCCCTTGGTACAGACCGCCATAAAGTGCGTCTGGCGGCCATTTTCGATGCGCTGTGGCAAGAAGCAGGTACGCGCGACCGGATCGAAAGTCTGCTGCTGGCGCCGATTGCCGCAAGACTGGAGGCCGAGGACCGGAAGAAGGCAGAGGAAGCGGCCGCCACAAGGGTCGATTTCTTCACGATGGTACGAGGCGAGGATTGAGCATGATGAAAACCGATGCCTTGACCGGCGGCTTTGCCGAACCGGTATTTGACGCCCAGAGCGTCTTCAAGATGGTGATGGACTGCATGGCACGCCCCGGCCAGATCGCCACGGTCCGTCCCGCAGTCATGCCACCGGAGCCGATGGGACAGGCCGCCGGCGCCATCGCGCTGACATTGTGCGATCATGATACCGCTGTCTGGCTCGGCGCAGGCCTGGCCAAGTCGCCGGCCGTCGATTGGCTCGGCTTCCACACGGGCGCCCCGCTCACGAAAGAAAAATCCGAGGCCCGATTTGCATTCCTGGAACTGGATGCGCCGCTCTGCGCCTTTGGCCTGTTTGCCGCGGGCACCCAGGAATACCCGGATCGCTCGACCACCGTCGTCATCGAGATCGCTTCGCTGGAGGACGGCGCACCAATGACCTTGTACGGCCCGGGCATCGACGGCACCGCAACCATGTCGCCCGTTGGCCTGCCGGAACAGTTCCTGCGCCAGTGGGCAGACAACAAAACCCTGTTTCCGCGCGGCATCGATGTGGTGCTGACGGCCGGCGACAAACTCTTGTGCCTGCCGCGCACGGTCAAAATCGCATCGGGAGACATCTGATATGTATGTAGCCGTCAAGGGTGGCGAAGCCGCCATCACCAATGCCCACCGGCTGCTGGCCGACCGCCGCCGCGGCGACCGCTCGCTGCCATCCGTCACCATCGAGCAGATCGTCGCCCAGCTCGGCCTCGCGGTCGACCGCGTCATGGCCGAAGCCTCGCTCTACGACTGCGCGCTGGCCGCACTCGCCGTGCGCCAGTCACGCGGCGACATGATCGAAGCCATCTTTTTGCTACGCGCCTACCGCACGACCTTGCCGCGCTTCGGCTATTCCGTGCCGCTCGATACCGCCGCGATGCAGATCGAACGCCGCGTCTCGGCCACCTACAAGGATCTGCCGGGCGGCCAGTTGCTCGGCCCAACCTTCGACTATACCCACCGCCTGCTGGATCCCTCGCTGCTGACCGAAGCACCGGTGGACGAACCGGCTGCCAAGCAGCCGCATGAAGGCCCGATGATGCGGGTTTCCGAAATTCTCGCCGAAGAAGGCCTGATCGAATCCGACGGCGAATTTCCGGACGACCACCAGACCGGCGACATCACCCGCGAGCCGCTGGAATTCCCGATGACCCGCGACCTGCGCCTGCAGGCGCTCGCCCGCGGTGACGAGGGTTTTTTGCTAGCTCTCGGCTATTCCACCCAGCGCGGCTATGGCCGCACCCATCCTTTCGTCGGCGAAATCCGCATTGGCGAAGTGGAGATCGAGTTCAACGTGCCGGAACTCGGCTTTGCCGTCTCGCTCGGCCGCATCCGCGTTACCGAATGCCAGATGGTCAACCAGTTCAAGGGTTCGGCTAAAGCCCCGCCGCAGTTTACCCGAGGCTACGGCCTGGTGTTCGGCCAGAGCGAGCGCAAGGCGATGGCCATGTCGCTGGTCGACCGGGCCCTGCGCGCCACCGAATTCGGCGAGGATATCACGGCACCTGCCCAGGACGAGGAATTCGTCATCTCGCATTCCGATAACGTCCAGGCCACCGGCTTCGTCGAACATCTGAAACTGCCGCACTATGTCGACTTCCAGGCCGAACTCGACCTGGTCCGCCGTATGCGCCGCGAATTCGAAGCCACCCAGAACAGCGTCAGCGACAGTCTGAAGGAAGCCGCGGAATGAGTGATCTCGCAACTTACAATTTCGCCTATCTCGACGAACAGACCAAGCGGATGATCCGCCGCGCCATTCTGAAGGCGATTGCCATTCCCGGCTACCAGGTGCCGTTTGCCAGCCGGGAAATGCCGATGCCCTATGGCTGGGGCACTGGCGGCGTGCAGGTAACGGCCTCGATCCTCGGCCCGGACGACGTGCTGAAGGTGATTGACCAGGGGGCCGACGACACCACCAATGCAGTGTCGATCCGCGCCTTCTTCCAGAAGGTCGCCGACGTCGCGGTGACCACCCATACCAGCGAGGCGACGATCATCCAGACGCGCCACCGGATTCCGGAGGAGAAGCTGAAGGCCGGCCAGGTGCTGGTCTATCAGGTGCCGCAGCCGGAACCCTTGCGTTTTCTCGAACCGCGCGAGACAGAAACCCGCAAAATGCATGCGCTGGAAGAATACGGCCTGATGCATGTCAAGCTGTACGAGGACATCGCCCGCAACGGCCATATCGCCACCACCTATAGCTATCCCGTCAAAGTGCAGGGTCGCTATGTGATGGACCCCTCGCCAACCCCGAAATTCGACAATCCGAAGATGCATATGTCCGATGCACTGCAACTGTTCGGCGCCGGCCGTGAAAAGCGCATCTATGCGGTGCCGCCGCATACCCAGGTGGTCAGCCTCGATTTCGAGGACCACCCGTTCGAGATCCAGCATTTCGACAAGCCATGCGGGCTGTGCGGTGCCGGCGACGTCTATCTCGACGAAGTCGTGCTCGACGACAAGGGCGGGCGGATGTTTGTCTGCTCGGATACCGACCATTGCGAAGATCGCCGGGCGCATGGCCATGTCGGCCATCTCCTGGCCACGAAGGAGGCTGCGGAATGAGTGACGAACCGCTTTTCAAGGTCCAGGATGTTTCCAAATTCTATGGAAACCGGATCGGCTGCAAGAATGTGTCTTTCGACCTCTGGCCCGGCGAAGTATTGGCGATCGTCGGCGAGAGCGGCTCGGGCAAGACGACATTGCTCAACTGCATCTCGACCCGGCTGATGCCAACGGCCGGCAGCGTCCAGTATCACATGCGCGACGGCCAGTACCGCGACCTCTACCATATGAGCGAGGCCGAACGGCGGTTCCTGATGCGCACCGACTGGGGCTTTGTCCACCAGAACCCGGCCGACGGCCTGCGGATGACGGTCTCTGCCGGCGCCAATGTCGGCGAGCGGCTGATGGCGGTCGGCAACCGCCACTACGGCAATATCCGCGACACGGCAGCCGACTGGCTGTCGCGGGTGGAAATCGAGGCGGACCGCATCGACGACCAGCCGCGCGCCTTTTCCGGCGGCATGCGCCAGCGGCTGCAGATCGCCCGCAACCTGGTCACCGGCCCGCGGCTGGTGTTCATGGACGAACCAACCGGCGGCCTCGACGTCTCGGTGCAGGCCCGCCTGCTCGATCTGGTCCGCGGCCTGGTCAACGATCTCGGCCTGTCGGCGATCATCGTCACCCATGACCTCGCCGTCGCCCGGCTGCTGTCTCACCGGATGATGGTGATGAAGGACGGGCTGGTGATCGAACAGGGGCTGACCGACCGGGTGCTCGACGATCCGCGCGAGCCTTATACGCAGCTTCTCGTCTCCTCCATTCTGCAGGTTTGAGTGCCGGGTCCGGACGGACAAACCTGTCCGGACCGCCGCAACGCACCAGAAGGATTATTTGTTATGACCACGCCACTCGTCGTCTCGGAAGTCTTTAAAAGTTTCACCATGCACCTGCGCGATGGCCTCGTGCTGCCCGTCATCGCCAACGTCTCGTTTTCGGTCGCTGCCGGCGAATGCGTCGTGCTCGGCGGGCCATCGGGCATCGGCAAGAGTTCGATCCTGAAAATGCTGTACGGCAATTATGCCGTTGACAGTGGCCAGATCCTAGTCGCCCACCGCGGCCGGATCGTCGATGTCGCCCATGCCGATCCGCGCATGGTGCTGGAAGTGCGGCGCGACAGCATGGGCTATGTCAGTCAGTTTTTGCGCACGGTCCCGCGTGTCGCTGCACTGGATGTGGTGGCAGAGCCGCTGGTCGCCCGCGGTACCGCGCCGGAGGCTGCCCGTGAACGCGCCGGCGAACTTCTGGCAAAACTCAACCTGCCGCGCGAATTGTGGTCGCTGCCACCCTCCACCTTTTCCGGCGGCGAGCAGCAGCGGGTCAATATCGCCCGTGGCTTCATCACCGACCACACCATTCTGCTGCTCGACGAGCCGACGGCTTCGCTGGACGCGAAAAACCGGTCTGTCGTCGTCGAGATGATCGCCGAAAAGCGCGCCGCCGGCGTCGCCATGCTCGGCATCTTCCATGACGAGGAAGTGCGCGAGGCCGTGGCCGGTCGCATTCTCGACGTTTCGCAATTCTCGCCAAGAAAGATCGCCGCATGAGCCGCAAACTGGGTGTCGAGCCGACCATCCACGACACCGCCACCGTCAGCCAGTCGACGCTTGGCCGCTATACCGAGATCGGCGACCGTTGCCGGATCGATGAGGTCGAGTTCGGCGATTATTCCTATATCGAGCGCGACGGCTCGATCTGGTGCGCGACGATCGGCAAATTCGCCAATATCGCGGCGTCGGTGCGCATCAACGCAACCAACCACCCGATGTGGCGCGCCACGCTGCACCATTTCACCTATCGCGCGCCGAATTACTGGGATGATGCCGAAGTTGACCTCGACGAGGATTTTTTTGCCTGGCGGCGCAGCAACCGCATCACCATCGGCCATGATGTCTGGATCGGCCATGGCGCCACCGTCCTGCCCGGCGTCAATGTCGGTAATGGCGCCATCATCGGTGCCGGCGCGGTCGTCTCCAAGGATGTCGCCCCCTACACCATCGTTGGCGGCGTGCCGGCCAAACTCATTCGCGAACGGTTTTCCAAGGAGATCGGCGCGCGGATGGATGCGCTCGCCTGGTGGGACTGGGACCATGCCAAACTACGCACCGCGCTCGACGATTTTCGCGCGCTTGAGGCCGATGCCTTCTTGACAAAACACGGCGCCTGAGTCCCGCCCGACAAGCCTCGAAACTGTCATGTCACTGATATAAAACTGACATTCAGGCTTCACGAAGCACCGCTATCCCAGCAGCACATCAGGTTGGGATACGGAACAGAGCATGAAGTTCGAGCTGAAGAATGTGACCCGCCGGTTCGGCACCCATGTCGCCGTCAGCGATGTGTGCGTCGAGATCCCGCAGGGCCAGATGGTCGGCATCATCGGGCGCTCGGGCGCCGGCAAGTCGACCCTTCTGCGCATGATCAACCGGCTCGTCGATCCCTCCGCCGGCTCCATTCATTTCAACGGCAGCGAAGTGTCTTCGTTGCGCGGCCCTGCTCTGCGCAACTGGCAGCGCGACTGCGCCATGATCTTTCAGCAGTTCAATCTGGTGCCGCGTCTCGACGTGCTCACCAACGTCATGCTCGGCCGCCTCAACCACCGCTCGACGGCGCTCAGCCTGCTCGGCATTTTTACCCACGAAGAGCGCCTGATGGCGATTGCAGCGCTGGAACGTCTCGGCATCGAGCAGACCGCGATGCAGGCCGCCGGCACGCTTTCGGGCGGTCAGCAACAGCGCGTCGCCATTGCCCGCGCCCTGATGCAGGGCCCGAAGATGATCCTGGCCGACGAGCCGATCGCCTCGCTCGACCCGCTCAACGCAAAAATCGTCATGGATGCATTGCGCGACATCAACGAGCGCAAAGGCATGACCGTAATCACCAACCTGCACACGCTCGATACCGCCCGCCATTACTGCGAGCGGATCATCGGCATGGCGGCCGGCAAGGTGGTATTCGACGGGCCGCCGAGCGAGTTGACGGCAGCGGCCGTCCAGGAAGTCTACGGTTCCGACAAGCACGGCGCCGGCATCGACGAGAGCATGACCTCAACCAGCATCAATATCGCGAACCTGCCATCAGGCGAGATCGCCGCTTCATCTGCCAGCGCCAAACCCTTGGCCCTGGCCGGGCACTGACCCGAACCGATCGCCGGCCCGCGTCAAAGGCCGACAATTTACCCGAATGACCCATTCCGGATATCCGGACAACAGGAGATACACGCATGTTGAAGAAAATTCTTCTTGCCACTGCCGCCCTCAGCATGGTGGCCGGCTCGGTGCTCGCCCAGGACGTCAAGGTTCTGCGCATCGGCCTCGACGGTTCGGAAAACGAAGCCGACCAGATCCGCAACACCCAGTGCGTTGCCGATGGCCTGAAGGCTGCGACCGGCGTTTCCGAAGTGAAAATGTTCCCGTCGCCAAACTATAACGGCGTCATCCAGGGCCTGCTCGGCGGCACCATCGATATCGCTTCGATGGGCGCAGCATCCTATGCAGCCATCGCGCTGAAGGACGACAAGGCCGTCGACCCGATCCTCACCTATACCGGTTCAGACGGTTCCAGCGGCTACTACTCGATCATGGTTGCTCGCAAGGATTCGGGCATCAAGACGCTCGCCGACCTCAAGGGCAAGAAGCTCGGTTTCGCCGATCCGGATTCGACCTCGGGCTACCTCGTCCCGAACGTCGCGCTGCCGAAGGAAATCGGCATGCCGGTCAAGCAGTATTTCTCCGAAACCGGCTTTGGCGGCGGCCATGAGAACCTGGTTCTCGCCGTGCTCGACAAGAAGTTCGATGCCGGCACGACCTTCGGTTCGGGCGTTGGCAAGTGGGAAGAAGGCTATACCGGCGGCAACCTGCACCAGATGGTCGCCAAGGGTAACCTCGACATGGACGACGTCGTTGAAATCTGGAAGTCGCCGCTGATCCCGAACGGCCCGCTGATGGTGTCCAACAAGGTGCCCGCCGACATGAAGGCCAAGGTCAAGGCCTTCTTCATGGAACTGCCGAAGAAGAACCTCGCCTGCTTCCAGTCCTTCACCCAGGGCAAGAACAAGGATTACATCGAAGTCAATCCGGCCTTCTACCAGACCATCGTCGACGCTCGCAAATCCGTCATCGGCGGCTAAGCCATTCGCCTAACGACAGCGGCGGCATCCTTACGGGATGCCGCCGCTTTGTTTTCAATAAGGATTGCCCGGCATGGCCGAACTCAGTGTGACACCGATGACCGCCGGCCTCGGGCCTGCGGCCGCGACCATCATGCGCCACTACCAGCAGCAGGTGCGCCAGCGGCGGATCTATTCGGTGCTCGCCATCGTCGTGTTCCTGGCCATTCTCGTCGCCTCGATGAACTTTGCCAACGAGGCCAATTCGGGCAAATTCTTCGAACGCCTGCCCTATATGTTCGACTTCCTGAAAAGCTTCCTGCCGGACAGCCCGCTGGAAATCTTTCGCGCCATGTTCGACCTGCCCTCGCCCTATGCCGACGGCTCGCTGAAATACGACTACACCGCCGACCGCATCTATCTCAGCGACGGCTTTTATATACCGAATTTCATCTATCAGCTGGTGATCACGGTCAACATCGCCTTCGTCTCGACCATCATCGGCACGGCGATCGCCTTCGTGCTGTGTTTCTTCGCCTCGACCAACCTGGTCGGCGCCGGCGTTGTCCGCTGGGTGGTCCGCCGCTTCATGGAAATTCTGCGCGCCTTTCCGGAAATCGTCATTGCCGGCCTTTTGACCGCGATCCTGTCGATCGGCCCGATCGCCGCCATCATCGCCATCACCGTCCACACCGTCGGCTCGCTCGGAAAACTGTTTTTCGAAGTGGTCGAGAATGCCGACATGAAGGCCGATGAAGGGTTGCGCGCCGCCGGCGGCAACTGGCTGGAGCGGGTGCGCTTTGCCATCGTGCCGCAGGTGCTGCCGAATTTTGTCTCCTACGCGCTGCTGCGGGCCGAAATCAACATCCGCGCCTCAACCATCATCGGCGCGGTCGGCGGCGGCGGCATCGGCGAAGTGTTCCGGCTGGCGATTGGCCGCGACCATGCGGCGAAAACCTATGCCATCGTCATCCTACTGTTCGTCACCATCGTTGCGGTCGATCAGTTTTCCGCCTGGCTGCGCCGCCGGCTGATCGGCCAGCAGTCGTTCGAGTTCGGCAGAGGAGCCGCGTGATGTCATCCTTGACCGTCAACACCGCCGACCGCGAGCGCCTGATGGCCGCCCATGGCCATATTTTCGAGCGCAGCTTTCTCAAGCGCTGGGGCATGCTGATCGGCATCATCGCCGCCGTCGGCTATCTCGCCCTGTGCTTCGTGTTCTTCAATGTCGGCCCGGCCTTCATGAACGGCCAGTGGGACCGCGCCTCGATCTATGTCCAGGACTGGTATTCCTGGCGCGCCCAGCCGCGCCTGCGCTTTGCCGATGGCACCGTCACCCCGCAATGGTCCAGCCGCCGGCAATATCCGGCCGACGCCAAGATCGACTGGCTGACGCCGACCGCAAACGGCGGCTATACCGTCACCTATTCCGGCATGAACAACCGGCTCGAAGTGACGCCGCAGCAGGTCGACGTCTATCTGCATGGCACCGCCTATCCGGTGACGATTACCCCCGATGCGGTCACCGCGCCGGCCGGGGCGCCGGCCGCCATCCAGCAGGACGGCAGCAAGGTCACGGTCAATTTCGGCTTCGCCGGCCAGGCGGAAATCCGTCCGGCCCAAGTCTATGTCCAGCGCCGCTTCTTCGGCTGGGCCAATTTCCTGTTCGACACGGATTCGAAATTCTGGGGCAAGAGCTACGGCGAACTCGCGCATCTGGCGCTGATCGGCGACCGGGTTGATCCGGCCCAGTCCAATATCGGCGCCATGGCCAATGATTTCCTCGGCAACAAGGTATGGCAGCATTCCGACATCCTGTCGAAGATGGGCCAGACCCTGGTGATGGCCTTCGTCGGCACCCTGCTCGGCACCCTGTTCGCCTACCCGCTCGCCTTCATCGCCGCCCGCAACATCACCGCCAACCGCACGGCCAACTGGGCGATGAAGCGGCTGTTCGACTTTTTGCGCTCGATCGACATGCTGATCTGGGCCTTGTTCTTTACCCGCGGCTTTGGTCCAGGCCCAATCCCCGGCATCGCGGCAATCTTCTTCACCGATACCGGCGCGCTCGGAAAAGTCTATTCCGAGGCACTGGAGAATGTCGACGACAAGCAGCGCGAGGGCGTTAAATCGGTCGGCGCCAGCCCGGCGCTGGTGAACCGCTACGGCGTGATGCCGCAGGTGCTGCCGGTATTCATCTCGCAGTCGCTGTATTTCTGGGAATCCAACACCCGCTCGGCAACGGTTATCGGTGCCGTGGGCGCCGGCGGCATCGGCTTGAAACTCTTGGAAGCCATGGGCACCAATGCCGACTGGGACAAGGTCGCCTATATGGTGGTGATGATTCTCGTCGTCGTATTTGTCTTCGACGGCGTGTCGAATGCGCTGCGCACCCGGGTCACGGGCAAGCGGACATGACGGCGGAGCGGCAAAACCCTCAGATCTTGCCGTCGAGGGCGGCGTGTAACGTGTCGTTCAACCGATCCTGCCAGCCTGGGCCATCGTTCTGGAAATATTCGAGTATGGCGCTGTCGATGCGGATCGACACCAGTTCCTTGGCATTCGGCACGGCGGGCGCGACGAATGCCGGAGCGGCGGGGCGCTTGGCCGGCTTGAACAGGGCTTCGGCGGCATCCATCGGATTGACGGGCCGGCGCGGGGGACTTGCCATCGGGTTCTGATCCTTTTCGTTCGCCCGCCTTGCGCGGCGGTGCGTCGTGAGGACTATCTATCATAAGATTGCGCCTGCCGTTAAGGCGGCGAGCAACCAGTTGCACGATAATGCCGGTTTTGGGTAGGGCGATGCAAGACGATGCTTGACCTCCTCGCCAATCAAGCTATGTCCCGAAAATGACCGAGACATCCGCTCCCAAAACCGATCGTGAT
>Ga0247730_1001121_pt1 | contig 15733 bp, 14 predicted proteins | sample UWRJL073202C2_FD_180959 | JGI IMG/M metagenome (GOLD analysis project Ga0247730, IMG submission 180959) | Plant litter microbial communities from Arlington Agricultural Research Station in Wisconsin, United States - UWRJ-L073-202C-2 | ecosystem: Environmental > Terrestrial > Plant litter >... | reverse complement strand
GAAATACTTGAGCTCGCCGGATACGAAGTTACGGAGGCAGGTAATGGAAAGGAAGGCGTAGAAATGGCCAATGCAAATTTGCCTGATCTGATCTTGTGTGATATTATGATGCCGGAACTGGATGGCTACGGGGTGTTATACCTGCTGAACAAAAATCCGCTGACGTCGGCTACGCCATTTATATTCTTGACGGCCAAAGCAGAGCGTATGGATATGCGCAAAGGAATGGAAATGGGCGCCGACGATTATCTGGTAAAGCCTTTTGATGATGTTGAACTGCTGAACGCGATTGAAAGCCGTCTGAGCAAAAAAGAGAAACAGGAAGTTTTCTACAGCAAATCGATGACGCAGCTCACGCATCTGGCCGCTGGGAATGCAGGCGTTAAAGAACTCGATAAGATGATCACGGAACGAAAGGTGCGGAGCATCAGGAAGAAACAGATCATTTACTATGAGGGCGACCAGGTGTCAGGAATCTACCTGGTGCTGACCGGTAAAGTAAAAACAATAAAACTGAGCGAGGACGGCAGGGAATTGCTCACCGGTATGTACGGGCCCGATGAATACTTTGGAATTCCGGCATTGCTGCTCAACGAACCTTATGCCGAAACAGCGGAAGCCCTGGAGGATACAACGATCTGCCAGTTGCCCAAAGATATGCTTGAAGAATTGCTGAACCGCTATCCTGATGTTGCAAGGCAATTTATCCATATCCTTTCCAATAACCTGCTGGACAAGGAAGAACAGCTGCTGCAGTTGGCCTATCACTCGGTGCGTAAACGCATGGCCGAAGTGCTGATCAGACTTTGTAAGCTGGAAAAGCAGGAGGGACAGATCAGCATGCGTATTTCAAGGGACAATCTTGCTGCAATGGCAGGTATGGCTACAGAAACCGTGAGCAGGATCCTGAGCGACTTTAAAGACGAGGGGATCATTGAAAGAAAAGGCAGCCAGATTGGTATTCTTGACTATCTGAAGCTGCAGCAGATGAAAAACTGACAAGGATCATATTTATGGCTGATTCATCTCATTCTGTAAAAGCGTTTATCCACCTAATTTTGGTTATTAACAAATCAATTTGGGATGAGAGTAGTAGCTTACAGCATAAAATCTTTTGAAAAAGAGCCACTGGCGATAGCCAACCACAAGAAGCATGAGATTACACTCATATCAAATTCACTGAGTTCAGGCACGGCAAGTTATGCTGAAGGCAAAGAGGCCGTGATTGTATTTACAGACGATGAGGTCAGTGCTGAAGTCATCAATAAACTGGCCGATCTGGGCGTCAAGTATATCGCTACCAGATCCAGCGTTACGCTGCACATCGATCAGGATGCTGCTGCCAGCCGCAATATTAAAATCGCAAACGTACCTGCATCGGCCCTGATGGCCATTACGGATGAAGAACTACCTCATGCTCTTGCCAGGGAAACAATACTGAACCTTGATAAATGGCAGGAAAACCGTTGTTTAGGCTCTTCCTGTATTTGTTCAAGATCCTGCGACCAGGTAAAACCTAAATTTCCAGGCCATGAGTAATCCGCATCTGATCAACAGATACCACGTTCCTGCACCACGCTATACCAGCTATCCAACAGTTCCGTACTGGGACAAGCAGGGCTTTGAAGAAGAACGCTGGATTGCTGCGGTGCAAAGCGCATTTAAACACAGCAACGCCACAGATGGCATTAGCCTGTATATTCATTTACCTTTCTGCGAAAGCCTCTGTACTTACTGCGGCTGCAATACACGCATTACCAGAAATCACAGGGTTGAAGTGCCATACATTCAGGCGCTGCTTAAGGAATGGGCCATGTATCAGCAGATTTTTACAGACAAACCTGTGATCAGAGAGCTGCACCTGGGCGGTGGTACGCCTACATTTTTTACTCCTCAAAACCTGAAAATGCTGATCGAAGGCATCCTTGCACCGGCAACGGTACATCCAGAAGCAGAGTTCAGTTTTGAAGCACATCCGGGGAACACAACAGAGGCACACCTCCGCACCTTATACCAGCTCGGCTTTAAGCGCTTGAGCCTGGGCATACAGGATTTTGATCCCAAGGTGCAGCTGGTGATCAACAGGATTCAAAGTGTGGGAGAAGTTGCTCAGGTCACTGATCTGGCGCGCCTGACTGGATACACCTCTGTGAATTATGATCTGATCTACGGCTTGCCATTACAGGATGCTGAAGGACTGGCCTCAACGATTAACGCTGTACTTGAACTTACACCAGACCGTATTGCTTTCTATAGTTACGCACATGTGCCATGGGTAAAGCCCGGACAGCGCAGATATACCGAAAAGGATCTCCCTGATGCAGCTGAAAAGCAAAAGCTCTATGAACTGGGGCGTGATATGCTGAAACAGGGTGGTTATCATGAGATTGGAATGGATCATTTTACCCTTGAACTGGATCCGCTGTATGCGGCAGAGCAGGACGGAAGCCTGCATCGCAACTTTATGGGATATACCCATCAGTACAGTGAACTGATGATTGGCCTGGGGGTATCTTCGATCAGCGACAGCTGGACGGCTTTTGCACAGAACGTGAAAAATGTTGAGGAGTATCTTGAATTGGTTACTGCCGGCCGGCTTCCCCTTTTTAAAGGACATATCCTCACGGCTGAAGATCTGGTGATCAGAAAACATATCCTGAATCTGATGTGCAAAGGCAAGACATCATGGGCACAGCCGCAGGAACAGCATTCTGCCTTTACAGAGGGCCTGGCGCGAATGAAAATTTTGGCTGAGGACGGACTGGTTGTAATGGATGGGCAGCAGCTGGAAGTTACTGTAACGGGCAAAAGATTTTTACGCAACATCTGTATGGCACTGGATGCCCGTTTATGGGCTAACCTGCCACAAACACAATTGTTCAGTATGGCCGGTTAGGATAGTCACATTTCTTTTTTTTACTGGCCCTCTCAACAAAGTAAAATAAGCCCTTAAAACAAAGCTTCCCCTTTCTGGCTAAGCTATCTTTGAATATACTAAAAAATTAGCATTCATGATAGATCACGTAATCATAACAGTAAACAGTTTAGAGCGTTCAGTAGAATTTTATACCAGGGCTTTCGAGCCACTTGGAATCAAAATGAATATGGATTTTGAAGGGGAGAACGGGCATCCGGCACTTAAGGGCTTCGGTAATGGCAAAACTGTATTCTTCTGGCTCAAAGAAGGTAAGTCCAGTCCGGCCGGAGTGCATATTGGGTTGATTGCAGAAGGCCATAAGCAGGTTGATACCTTTTACGAAGCTGCAATGGAGGCGGGCGCCAAAACAATACATGCACCAAGGATTTTCACTGAATACTATCCGGGGTATTATGCTGCATGGGTAACTGATCCCGACGGGTATGAATTGGAGCTGGTACACAAAAGCTAAGCGGAACGAAATTAATTAACGGTCAGCTGCAGCTCTTTTTGCGTACTTTTAGATTTTAACGACCCATGGCTGGAAGAGAGCAAAACAGATATGCTGAGATTCTTTTATCGTGTATAGAGGAAAAATATTTTAAGGATGAGATTGCCCTGGAACACCATTCCTTTGCCAGAATCATATCTGGTGAAATGAAGGTGGTGCAAACTGACCGCTCCTATCTCTTTGGGCCAGGTGATACGCTACTTTTCCCCGGTAACCAGTTGTCCACATTAATCAAAAATCCTAAAAATGGTCTGCCCTACAAGGCAATCGTCATTTTTTTCAGGACAGAAAGATTAAAAGAGTTTTATGCAGGCAATCCGCCTCATTTTACTCAGGTGAATAACGATCGGATAAAGACCTATGAAAAACATCCGATGCTGGAAAGTTTTTTCACTTCGCTGGTTCCCTACTTTGATTTGGAAAGCGAACTTCCCGAAAAAATTATCTCGGTAAAAATTGAGGAAGCTATCGCGATATTAAGAGCCCTTGATCCGAATATAGACAACGTACTCGCCGATTTTTCACAGGCCGAGAAGATCAATCTGGTTGAATTCATGGAACGGAACTATATGTTCAACATGAATATGGAAAAATTTGGACACCTGACAGGGCGCAGTCTCACCACCTTTAAACGTGATTTCAAAAAGGCCTTCAATACTACTCCTCAGAAATGGCTGGTCCAAAAAAGGTTGGAGCTTGCCCATCGCCAATTGTCTGAAGAGGGAAGAAAGCCAATAGAGGTGTATCTTGAAACCGGCTTCGAGAACCTTTCACATTTTTCCTTTGCATTTAAAAAACATTTTGGGTATTCGCCTGCAGTACTAGGTTTTAAAGCATAGATTGTCAATGGTTTATCTGCAAACTGCAGTGACGCCGGCAGGAGCAGGACTCACATAGGGAATGTTTAATTCCAGGCCCCGGAGGATAAACCAAAGCCCCAGGCAAACCATAAAATAGGGTACAATCTTATTGATCTTCCTTCTCAGGATCTGGGTAGTAAAGCCAGCGCTGATCCCTGCGATAAACATCAGGGGCAGTGTGCCCAGCCCGTACCAAAACATATAACCTGCAGCAGAACTTACGGTTCCGGTATTGAGTGCCCCGGCCATTGCGAGGTAGACAAAGCCACAGGGCAGAAAACCATTGATGATGCCAATGATCAGGTGGTTTGCCTGATGCTTAAGCGCATAGCCGAAGACTTTGTTAAAAGGTTTGATGAATATGGACTCTGGGTTGCCCACCGAAAATCTGAACAGTCTGGACGCAGCTGCGGTAAGAATCAGTAAACCGCTCAGGATACTTACGCCCTGTTGTAGACCGGCCAGCCAGATTTGTTTGCCGGCGAGGCCAATTAATATTCCCAGCAGGCAGTACGACATGATCCTGCCTGCCTGATAGCTGAGTTTATTGAAGATTAGATATCCCCAGCCGCTTTTCAGCGAAGGAACAGCAAATGCCAGCGGACCGCACATGCCTACGCAGTGTATACTGCCGAGAAGTCCGATCATAAAGGCAAGATTTTGATAACTCATCGCATTTGGATTAAATGATGCATGGCAATTGGTAGTATAATTACTTTATCCTAATTTTTGTGGAATCCTGCCGTACTACCCAGCGAAAATACTGCCGAGGCCCATCGAATGATTACAGTATGATTTCCTGTTCGTACAGATAACTTTTTTCGTTGCTGATCCACTCAATGATCAATCTCCATGAGCCTTTCTTTAGTTGGCTGGCGGGAATAATCACCTGGTTGTTCATATTACTTTCGAAAGTCACAGCTTTGTCCAGCGCCTTGTCTGATGTTCGCATCAGGCCGGCGGTTCCTTTTGCATGTTCTCTGAACCGGATAACAATCACATCCCGATTTGCCTGTACCTCTGGAGTGGCATGATCTGTTTTGGTCTGCTCTTTCCTATTGTATACTTTGTTGTAATTGATCCCTTTTTCATAATAATCCGTGTCCACCAGCGCATCTTTTTTGCTGTTGAACATGATCAGTACCATTGCTGCAATGAAGAGCATAAAGCTGGCCATGCCTAAGATGAGTTTTGTTCCCCAGTTCATAATTTAATCGTTAGGAGGTGCAATAAATGTGGTTTCAAAATGATCAACCTGTTTTCCGCCGGAGAGCAGCTTAAAGCCTATGGGTGATTTATACTGCCGGATGGATGACTGCGGCAGGATCACAAAAAATGTAATCTTTATACTTGCGCCAACAGCCAGCCGATCTTCTTTCTGGATATACTGGATTTTTGCATTCCGGTCATCCGGCAGGATCTCGAATTTGAGCGGGTGTGTAGTCTTATTGACCAGCTCTGCATTGTACAGGTTACTTACTGTATGTTCTGTATCGCGCAGCTGATATAGTGTTCCGCCCGCCCGGAGAATGGTGGTTTCTATATCACTTCTGTTCAGTAGTAAATAGCCAAGTATTCCCAGCAATAGTAAAAGTACCGCCGCATATCCGTAGATCCTTTTGTTCAGTGTGAAAGATTTCTTTTGTAGGATTTCATCCTCGGATTTAAAACCGATCAGCCTGGCTGGCCGCCCGATTTTTTCCATCACCATATCACAGGCATCGATACAGGCAGTACAATTAACGCATTCCATCTGGGTGCCATTCCTGATATCGATGCCTGTAGGACAAACCTGAACACACAATCCGCAGTCAATACAATCGCCCTTCTGCTGTTCTTCTTCTTTAACCCTTTTCCCCCTGGGCTCCCCGCGCTGGTAATCATAGGCAACAATGATGCTTTGGTTATCCAGTAGTACGCTTTGCAGACGTCCATAGGGACAAACTACGGTACACACCAGTTCCCTCATCCGTGAAAATACCAGGTAAAAGACCACTGTAAACACACTGATGGAAATAAAACCCGATAAATGTACTGATATGGGTTCCCTGATAATGCTCAGCAAGGTGGGGCTGCCGATCAGGTAAGACAAAAAGATGTTGGCAATCAGGAAAGATATCAGCAGATACAGGCCGTGTTTCAGGGCTTTTTTCCTCAGCTTCTCAGTTGTCAGCGGCCCTTCATCCAGTTTTTTCCGCTGCGCCGGATTGCCTTCTATCCAGCTTTCGATCCGTCGGAATACCATCTCCAGGAAAATCGTCTGAGGGCAGATCCATCCACAGAAAACCCTGCCAAAAACAACCGTGAACAGTACAATGAAGATCATGAAAGAGATCAGCGCCAGCACAAAAAGATAAAAATCCTGCGGCCAGAAGATCAGTCCAAAAAACACAAATTTGCGTTCCAGCACATTCAGCAGCACCAGCTGTTCGCCGTTGAGCCGGATGAAGGGCGCAGCGAACAGCAGGATGATAAAGAAATAACTGACGATGGCCCGGTAACGGAAAAGCCTGCCCTTAATAAGTTTAGGGTAAAGCCATTTCCTTTGCTTTCCGTCGTCTGTAACCGTACTGATCTGGTCTCTGAATTGTGCCGGGCTTTGTGACATTGTATGCTTGTTTATTCTTTGTTGCCCTGCGGTGCTTTTGGGCCGGCAGGTTTTGTTCCCTGTAAGGATAAGACGTAATTGGCGATGTCCGAAATCTGCTGGGCACTCATTGATTTCTCCCAGGCGATCATTCCTTTTTCCGGAACGCCGTATTTGATGGTCTTAAATACGTCTTTTATTTTTCCGCCGTGCAGCCAGTATTCATCGGTCAGGTTTGGGCCAACCAATCCCTGGGCATGGTCGCCATGACATGGCGGGCAGCGGGTGGCAAACAAGGCCTGTCCGTTCTTGAGCACTGCTGCATCCTTGCTCAGTACAATGTTGTTTTCATTCACCGCGCTGGCTGCATTTTCGGGACTGGCCAGGAAAGCAATCTTGTCATCTGCTGCCTTTTGTACCTCTGCTACATATTCTTCCTCCTGCGATTTGCCATAATGGAACACATGGTAGTTAAGCAGATAGCCAATCCCAAAGATGATTGTTCCATAAAACAAAGCCATAAACCAGGCAGGTGTAGGGTTGTTTAATTCGGAGATGCCATCAAATTGATGGTCCATCACCAGTTCAGCTTCATCTTCTATAGGTTTCAGCTGCATCAGTTTAGACCATATTGTTGGTTTCTTTTTCTCCAGTGCCCGTCTGGCTTCTTCTTCCAGACGCTTTTGTTCCTTTTCTTCTGCTGTGGCAAAGGGAGTAGGGTTAATACTCTCTTTTACATAAAACCGGACTACCCTGAGCAGGAGGACAGAAACCCATAATACGATCAGTGCGGCGATCACCATCACGCCGATTACAATGTCTGCGGATGTAATACTGTCTGTCCAGCTGTGGTTAACTGCCTCTTTCATCGTCTTCGTCTTTTAATGGGAGTTCGCTCATATATTTAATTTCTTCTTTTTTCATGGTCAGCACAAATACGCCCACGAGGATAAAGAATATAAGGAAGATGGCTAACGAGCTGAGCAGATACCCCTGGTTTCCCTCAGCATTTTCTAAAAATTGCTTGAACATGTTTTGGTTGTATTGATGTTACTTTGCTTTGATATCTGTCCCGAGGCGCTGCAGGTAAGCTACAATGGCGATGATCTCCCTGTCACTTTTCACTTTGATATTGTTCTGCCTGAGGTCGTCGGCAATACTTTTTGCCTGTTTTTCCAGGGCTGCATTGGCCATCGCTTCGTAGCCGGTTTCGTAAGGCACACCCAGTGAACGCATTGCCGTGATTTTGGCCCTTGTTGTAGTTGTATCCAGTTGCTGATTGATCAGCCATTCATATGGAGGCATAATACTGCCCGGTGACATGGTCTGCGGATCAAAAAGGTGATTGTAATGCCAGGCGTTTCCGTATTTGCCGCCTTCACGCTGCAGGTCGGGCCCGGTACGTTTGGATCCCCACAGAAATGGGTGATCATACACGAATTCCCCGGCCTTGCTGTATTCACCATAGCGTTCCGTTTCCGAGCGGAAAGGGCGGATCATCTGAGAGTGACAGTTTACACAGCCTTCCCTGATATAAAGATCGCGCCCCTGCAGTTCCAGCGGACTGTAAGGCTTTACACTGGTGATGGTAGGGATATTGGATTTGATGGTAAAGGTAGGCATCATCTCCACCATCCCGCCGATCAGGATCACTACCAGTGAAAGCACCAGGAACAGCAGTGGTTTGCGTTCAAGGAAGCGGTGCCATTTTTTGTCGGTCCCCTGCGCAACGAATACCGATGGCAGAGGGCTTGCCTCAGCGGCTTCATTGGCTACGAGGCTGCCTGCGGCCATTGTTTTGATCAGGTTGTAACTCATCACGATAACGCCCGTAAGGTAGAGTGTGCCGCCCAGGGCACGCATCATATACATCGGCAGGATCTGTCTGAGGGTTTCCAGGAAATTCGGATATTTAAGTAAACCTTCCGGTGTAAATTCCTTCCACATCAGGCCTTGTGTAAATCCGGCAAAATAGAGCGGTACGGCATAAAATATAATTCCCAGCGTACCGATCCAGAAATGGAATGAAGCCAGTTTTACTGAATATAGCGTGGTATTGTAAATTCTTGGAATAATCCAGTACAGCACGGCAAAAGTTAAGAATCCGTTCCATCCCAGGGCGCCTACGTGCACGTGCGCCACTATCCAGTCGGTATAATGTGCAATAGCATTGATCTGTTTCAGGGCAAGCATTGGACCTTCAAAAGTTGCCATACCATAGCAGGTGATGCCTACCACCATAAACTTTAAGCGCGGATCTTCACGCACTTTATCCCATGCACCGCGCAGTGTAAGCAGGCCGTTGATCATCCCGCCCCAGCTTGGTGCAATCAGCATAACGGAGAACACTGTACTTAAAGATTGTACCCATGTAGGCAATGAGGTATAGAGCAGGTGATGCGGGCCGGCCCAGATATAGATGAAGATGAGCGACCAAAAGTGGAGTATACTTAGTTTATATGAATACACCGGGCGGTTGGCCATCTTTGGCAGGTAATAGTACATCATCCCCAGGTAGGGGGTAGTCAGGAAAAATGCTACGGCATTGTGCCCGTACCACCATTGTACCAGTGCGTCCTGTACGCCTGCATAAACATAATAGCTTTTAAAAAAGGATATCGGGAGCTCTACTGAATTTACGATATGCAATACAGCTACAGTAACGAAGGTGGCAATGTAGAACCAGATCGCGACATACATATGTTTTTCGCGCCTTTTAAATATTGTACCAAACATATTAATCCCGAAAACCACCCAGATCAGCGTAATACCGATGTCTATCGGCCATTCCATTTCTGCATATTCATGCGAGGTAGTCAGGCCCAGGGGAAGTGTGATGGCAGTGGCGACAATGATCAGCTGCCAGCCCCAGAAGTGTATAGCACTGAGGATATCGCTGAACATCCTGGCTTTCAGCAACCGCTGCAAAGAATAATATACCCCCATAAAGATGGCATTGCCTACAAATGCAAAGATCACTGCATTGGTATGGAGCGGCCTGATGCGCCCGAAGGTGGTGTACTGCGTACCTAAGTTCATTGCAGGCTTAAAGAGTTGCATAGCGGCCAGAAGCCCTACCGTCATCCCCACTATGCCCCATACAACGGTGGCAATAGCAAAGTTCCTGACGGTTTTGTTGTCATAGTAAAACTTTTCGGTCATGATAAAAAACGTGTGATGATTATGTGGGTAAAATTATGTCTTGCACAAGGGTTGGGGAGTGACCTCAGTTATGTTTGGATATGATCTTCATCACTTTGTTCCTTGCCGGGCTGCTTTGGCTCATCATCGAAGAGCATCCTAACGGAAGGTGTGTAGAGATCGTCATTTTGTCCCGATTTATTGGCCCAGAAGAATGCCGTCAGAAAGAGTACGGCAATCACAATACTGAGGCCGAGCAATAGATAGATAATGTTCATGATAAGTTGTTTTTGCCTGCGTAAAACCTTGCTGCGAGGGTAGTAAAAAGAATAATCGTTACTGTGCTGAGCGGCATAAGAATGGCCGCGATCAGTGGCGACAGGAGGCCCTGTACAGCAAAGAAAAGCCCGGCCATATTATACAGGATGGAGATCACAAAACTCATGCGGATGACCTTCACTGCATCTTTGGCCTGGCGGATAAACTGAGGGAGCTTCTCAAAGGCAGTGCCGTCCAGAATGCCGTCACAGCCTGGAGAGAAGTTATTGATGTCGTCTGTTACGGCTATGCCCAGGTTACTTTGGCGGAGGGCGCCGGCGTCGTTTAAACCATCGCCGAGCATCATTACCCTAGCCCCTTTATTCTGCAGGGCAAGGATGTAGTCCAGTTTGTCCTGCGGACTTTGTTTAAAATGCAGCTGCTGCATCCTGGAAAAGAAAGGCGTTAAAAGCTCCCTGTCATGGTCCTGATCTCCGGAGAGCAGGTGCAGGTCATTATCCTGGCCCAGTTTTAACGCCAGCTGTTTAAATCCCGGTCGCCATCGTTGTTCTGAAACGAAGTAACCGCAGTAATGATTGTCGGCCAGCACATGAACCACACTGCCTTTGTGGACAATGCTGATACCTAAAAATGCCGCACTGCCTATTTTTAGCTGATGCCCGTTTACAATACCGCTGATTCCCCGGCCTACCATTTCACGGTACTCGTCTACCGGATAAACTGCATCCAGGTTGAGCCATTTTACCAGCTCCCGGCTGAGCGGATGACCTGAATTCCTGGCAAGATCGCTTACCAGCTGTTTTTCTGGTGTACTGAGCGTGCCCGTAAATTGAAAGCCATTTGCTGCCGGATTGGTGATGGTACCCGTTTTGTCGAAGACGATGGTATCGATCCTGGCAAGTTCCTCAATCACGGCAGTACTTTTTAAGTAGAATTTATTTTTATCAAATACGCTCAGTACAGCTGCGAGGGTAAAAGGCGAGCTAAGTGCGAGGGCACATGGGCAGGCGATGATCAGGACTGCCGTGAAAGAAGCCACCGCCCTGTTGATGTCAGTATTGATCCAGAACAGGCCGGCAGCAGTAGCAACCAGCAGCAGGCCAATGCTGAAATATTTGCTGACGGTATGGCTAAATGTCTGAATCGGATCTTTCTTCCCTACAAAGGTTTCATTGTTCCATAGTTTGGTGAGGTAACTTTGCGAAACGGCTTTAACTACTTCGAGCTCTATAGCACCCATGAGTTGCCGTCCTCCGGCATAGATCACCTCACCCAGCACTTTCTCTACAGGCTGAGATTCGCCCGTTACAAAACTAAAATCCAGCTTTGCCTCACCTTTGAGCAGGATTGCGTCGGCGGGTATAATCTCATTGCTGCGGATCAGGATGCGCTGGCCGGTTTTCAGTTCATTCAAGGGAACAGATTGTTCTTTACCCTCTTTTATACAGGTTACCGCCACCGGAAAATAGGAACGGTAGTCGCGCTCAAATGACAGGTAGTGATAAGTACGGTGCTGCATCCATTTACCGATCAGGATAAAGAAAACCAGTGAACACAGCGTATCAATAAAGCCCGAACCGGTATGGCTTAAGATCTCTGCGGCAGACCGCAGGAACATCACGGCAATTCCAAGGGCAAGGGGAAAATCCAAGTTCAGCACTCCATTCCTGAGATTTGTCCAGGCGGATATAAAATAATCCCGGGCGCTGTAAAGCATAACCGGTACTGCCAGGGCAAGGTTTATCCAGTTAAAAAATGTCTGGAAGTTTTTTTCGAAAGTGCTGAAGCCAAAATATTCGGGAAAACTGAGCATCATGACATTGGAAAAGCAGAAACCTGCGACAGCAATTTTGGTAACCATATTGCGCTCTGAATGGTCTGACTGCTGCTTTTTTACCATATCCTGCAAACTGATCAGCGGTTCGTAACCAACAGATGTCAGCAGCTCTGCCGTGCCACGCAATGAAATCAACTGGTTTTTAAAGGTGATACTTACTTGTTTTTTCGGGAAATCAATACGTGAATTTGAAATACCGGGATTGATCTTGTAAAGGTTTTCCAGCAGCCAGATACATGAACTGCAATGGATAGCAGGGATAAAAAGGGTGATGACGGTGGTTTGGTCATCTGTATAATCAACCAGATCTGCAGCAATGCCCGGTTCATCAAGGTAGTCGAAATGCGTTTCGGTTTTCTTTTGTGTGGCACCAGGAACGGCATTGTATGTATAATAATTTGTTAACCGGTGACTGGAAAGGATCAGGTACACACTTTTACAGCCGGCACAGCAGAATTGCTTGTCGCCTGAAGAAAATGGTGTATGTGGAAGGCTGTCGCCACAGTGATAACATTGCGTATCAACAGATAGAATTATCGTCTCTTTCATCCTGTAGATTTATCCCGCAAAAATGCTTGGTATAACGCAGGAGTAAAATGACGGCAGAAACCTTAAAACATGATAGAGGTCACTATATATCCACAGTGTTTGATTAAAATTTCGTATTATTATATAATATTTATTGAATAATACTATTTTTGTTAACATGTATAAGTGTTATTTTTCTACTAAATAGCATCTTAATCCAAAGTGACCACTCTTGTATGATTACAAAAAACCGCATCAAATCCAACTGGACTGCGCTGACCGGCAGTCCTGAAACGCATACCCTTGAAGCACGAATTTTTCATGTCACCTGTATCTTTACCATCCTTCTTTTCAGCTGCAGTATTTTCTTCAATTATTTTATTGGCCTGTACAATCTGAGCATTTTACTTACTCCTTCGGTATTTGCAGCGTGTGGGCTGTACTATCTGTCTAAATTTAAGTTTAAGCATAGTTTGGCCGTAATGGTATTCTGTATCCTTGGCAATATTGTATTTGTTATTTTTTTTCTGAATAACTCCGGGATCAATGGGCCCAGTCTGGTCATCTATCTCCTATTTTTTTTCCTGGTAATGAGTATTGTACCGGCTAAACAGCGCTTTTTGTGGGTGGGGATCAATATCATTGTCGCGCTGCTGCTGATTGTTTATCAGTATAAGTTTCCTGAAAGCGTGCCCCTGAAACACAGTGATGAACTGAGAAGGTCGCTGGATTTTGCCTATGTTTATTTCTTTACCCTGCTTATCGTATATTTTATCATTACAAGTATTATTGACAGCCACAACAGGGAAAAGACCTTGGCCGAGAACCGTGCGGAATTACTTGAATTGTCCAATCAGTCCAAAAATAAACTGTTCTCTATCCTGGCGCATGACCTGAGATCACCATTAAATTCCATCCAGAATTTTCTGGAGATGTCCTTAGACGAGCATATCAACGAAAGTGAGAAAAAGATTATTCATTCCAGCCTGCTGCGCGAAACCAGGTATACCCGGCAGATGCTGATCAACCTGCTTTCCTGGAGCAAGACACAAATGGATGGGGTATCGGTTAACCTGGTCAGGCTAGACCTGCAGGAAACTCTTGAATCTACAATATTGATGCAGGCAAGCCTGGCAGAAGAAAAGAATATTACGATTACCAATGAGATACCAGAGGGGATGCAGGTAATTGCAGATCATGACATGCTGGAGCTGGTGATCCGTAACCTGATCAACAATGCCATCAAGTTTACGCCATATGACGGAGAGATCAATATCTCCTCCGAAGCGCATGGTACAGAGTGCTGGATCAGTGTAAAGGATAACGGCGTTGGAATTGCTAAAACGAATGAGCAAAATATTTTTTCGCTGCAGTCGGCAAGCACTTACGGCACGAACAACGAGAAAGGGGTGGGACTGGGCCTCGTTCTATGTAAAGAATTTATATTGTTACAGCATGGTAAGATATGGCTGGAAAGTGAGCCTGATGTAGGTACCACCTTTTTTATTAGCCTGAAAATGGCGGTATAGATCTATTTGTGGATTGAATTTGAATTGAGCCGTTAATTATACACCTTTGCACCATCAAAGACAAGAATTTAAGTATGGAAGACCAAAATGAGCTGTCGCGCTTTGGAAAAGATTTTAAGGAAAGAGTTGAAAATGCGCTGAGCTGTCTCAAGGATGGTAAGGGTGTATTGGTGGTTGATGACGAAAGCAGGGAAAATGAGGGTGACCTGATCTTTCCCGCAGCTACAATGAGTGCTGAGGATATGGCCTTAATGATAAGGACCTGCAGCGGGATCGTTTGCCTTTGCCTGACACCAGACCGTGCAGACCTGCTTGAACTGCCACCAATGGTACATGTAAACACCAGTAAATATCATACTCCTTTTACTGTAACTATCGAAGCAAAAGAGGGCGTAACTACGGGGGTTTCTGCGGCCGACAGGATCCATACGATCAGGACTGCCGTTGCCGATAAAGCTAAACCCGAAGACCTTTCCAGGCCAGGGCATGTTTTTCCGTTACGTGCAAATGCTGATGGCGTTTTCGGCAGAAGGGGACATACAGAGGGCAGTATTGACCTGATGATCCTTGCTGGTTTAAAGCCTGTTGCGGTATTATGCGAGCTGACGAACGAAGACGGTACCATGGCACGTTTACCTGAGATTGCAGTTTTTGCCGAAGACCAGCGTACTACAGTTGTCTCTATTGAGGATATCTTCCAGTACAGATTATCTTTGCAGGATTAGTTCCCCAGCCTGGTGGCGGTGAAGCTTCAGATTGCGCTGGGTCATGACTGATGTATCCTGATATTGCTGACGATGATCATTGAGGCCTGATAAACAAAATTTTTAAATTACCTTCATCAGTTCTTCCATAAACAAAACGGCGGATCTTTTACGGTAAACGCCCTGCTGCCATAGAATGGAAGCCTGCCTGTACAGCTCTCTGCCTGAAATGGGAATGGCAATTAACCCATCCCAGTTGGTAATGGCTTTTTCATTGATAATCGTCACCCAGTTCCCGGCTTCTACCATGGAGAGCAGGGAGTGCACATCGTTCATCTCCAGTTTGATATTGGGAGAGACACGGTTTTTTTTGAATATTTCTGTAAGCATATCCCTGGAGTTGAATCCACTGCCCTGTAGTATAAGATCGGTTTTTGCAAGCTCTTTTAACGTGATCTTGTGAAGTTTGGCCATGGGATTATTTTTCGATACCACCATCATCACCCTTGAGGAAAACAGCGGCTGCATCTCCAGTCCGTCGCTGTCTGTCTGCTCATGAAAGGCAAGGATAATATCCAGGTCGGCCATTCTCAGCTTATTTTCCAGCTGGCCTGCTGCGCCTGATTCTACATGAACAGTAATGCCAGGATATTTTTGGGAAAAGGGAGTCAGGGCCGGAAGGATCAGTGAGCTGAAGGAGTATGTAACCCCAATGTTCAGCTGGCCATTCATCATATTGCCATATTCAAACAAAGCCTGTTTGGACTTTTTAATATCAAGGATAATCTTTTGGGCATGGATCAAAAAAATACTGCCTGCTTCAGTCAGGCGAACCTGTTT
>Ga0247730_1001118_pt1 | contig 15772 bp, 12 predicted proteins | sample UWRJL073202C2_FD_180959 | JGI IMG/M metagenome (GOLD analysis project Ga0247730, IMG submission 180959) | Plant litter microbial communities from Arlington Agricultural Research Station in Wisconsin, United States - UWRJ-L073-202C-2 | ecosystem: Environmental > Terrestrial > Plant litter >... | reverse complement strand
TGAACATGGCGAAGGGAATCAGACGCTTAAGTCACTGAATGCCGTGTTCAGGCCGTTTGGACTGAAGATGGGCGTAGTCAAGGTCCGCCGCTGAGGATCCATGCAGGCGCCGGGCTTGCCCGCGATGGCCGTAGGTATTTACTCAACTCTGGGTACGGCGCTGGACCTGTGGCGAGGGAGCTTGCTCACAGCTATCTACCTGTAGCCCCGTGATCCAAATGTGGGAGCTGGCTTGCCGGCGAGGCAGACACATTCGCTATCGCGGGCAAGCCCGGCTCCCCCATTGATCAGGGCTGGCTTGCCGGCTCAGCCCCGGCACTGCGCCAGTGATTTCACCTGACCGTCACCCCGTTGGTTGCCCTCTGACAACCATTCCTCAAACCCGGCGCCTACCTTCGGCCATTCCGAGTCGATGATCGAGTACCACGCGGTGTCGCGGTTCTTGCCCTTGACCACGGTGTGTTGGCGGAACACGCCTTCAAAACTGAAACCCAATCGCTCGGCCGCGTATTTGGAGCGGTCGTTGGCGTTGTTGCATTTCCATTCCAGGCGGCGGTAGCCCTGTTCGAACGCGTGCTTGGCGAGCAGGTAGACGGCCTCGGTGCTTTTCGGTGAGCGCTGCATGGGGGCGCCGAAGGTGACGTGGCCGATTTCGATTCGGCCGTGATCCGGGACGATCGACATCAGGCTGAGGATGCCCTGTACCTGGCCGGTCGCGCGGTCGATCACGCTGAAAAAGTAGGGATCGCTGTGGGCTGCGTGGTTGTTCAGCCAATCGTTGAAGACGCTGCGCTCAGGGAAGGGACCATAAGGCAGGTAGTCCCACAGCTTCGGATCGGCACCGGGGCCTTGCAGGGCTTTGAACAGGTCGTCGCCATGGCGGGCCGGGTCGAGTTTTTCCAGGCGGATAAAACGCCCTTCGAGCAGTTGCACCGTGGGGGCCGGGACGCCTTTCCAGTCGGCGAGAGAAGTAGTCATGCTGCGCTCCTTAAAGACCTTTGCGAAATTGGATGAAACCGGGGCGTTCGGCGATGCGTTCGTAGAGTTGGATCGCCGTGGCATTGGTTTCGTGGGTCAGCCAGTGGACCTTGCAGCAGCCGTCGGCCTTGGCGGTAGCGTAGACAAATTCGATCAGCTTGCGGCCGACGCCGGTGCCGCGTTGGGTCGGAACCACCAGTAGGTCCTGCAAGTAGCAGGAGTTCTCGATGCTCCAGTTGGAGCGGTGATAAATGAAGTTGACCATGCCCACAGCCTTGCCATCCTGCCAGGCCAGGGCCGAGTGGGTTGGCTCTTTGGCGTCGATCAGGCGTTGCCAGGTGTTCTGGCTGACGGCGTCCGGCAGCTCGGTGTTGTAGAACGTCAAATACGCTTGCCACAGCGGGAGCCAGGCGGCGTGGTCGGCGGCAGTGACCGGGCGGATGTCGATCTGGCTCATTCTGAAGCTCCTTGGGGAATAAAGCGGGCGAGGGTCTGGTCGCGGACGTCGACGCTGGCGGCGAGGCCATCGCGAACGCCGGCGATGTCCGCCGCGCTGCGGTTCTGGCTGAGTTTGCGTTTGCCGACCAGGCGCTCGATCGGCAAGGCAAAGCCGACGATGGCCTTGAGCATGCCGTCAATGTAGTCGGCCGGGGCATCACTGACCTTCCACGGTTGGGCTCGGCCGCCTTCGTGACGATCGGTCAGCGCGGTGACCACGCCGAGCAAGCGTTCGGCGTCGCTGAACACGTCAGCCTTGCCGTAGGCATGCACGGCGATGTAATTCCAGGTGGGTACCACTTTGCCGTGCTCGGCCTTGGCCGGGTAAAAGGCCGGGCTGATGTAGGCCTCGGCGCCAGCGAAGATCACCAGGGCTTCGCTGCCATTTTGCAGGTCGCGCCACTGCGGGTTGGCCTTGGCGAGGTGCCCATAGAGCGTGCCGTTCGGGCCTTCATCGGGATTGAGCAGCAACGGCAGGTGGCTGGCTTGCAGGCCTTGCTCGCCAACGGTCACCAACTGCGCCAGGCGCGTGTGCTGGATCAATTGCTGCAGTTCGGGCAAATCGTCTAGGGCAAAGGCGCGGGGTGTGTACATGGAAATATTCCTTGGCGAATGCCTGCATCCTAGGCAGGCTAATGGTTCGTTGAAAGAGCCATCTGGCCCCCATTTCATAGGTCCAATATGTCGCCCACTTCGCCGCCACTGTCATTCAACCCTGCTGGCATTGAGCTTGATCGCCGTCAGGGCCTGACTCGTCAACTGTACGATGCCTTGCGCCAGCGGGTGCTGGACGGGCGGCTGGTCAGTGGCACACGGTTGCCGGCCACCCGTGACTTGGCGGCGGCGTTGTCGATCTCCCGCAACAGTGTGGTGCGTGCCTACGATCAGCTGTATGCGGAGGGGTTTATCGAAAGCCGGGTGGGTGATGGCACTTACGTCGCCCAATTGCCCACCGCAAAAAAACTATCCACAAAAGTATCCACAGGGTTTTCAACAGGCTTATCCCCAGCCTTATCCACAAAATGCGCAAATTTACCGGAGGACCTCGACAACGAAGTTATCCACAGCGCGGGCTTGGCGAGGGTAAAAAACAATCACCTGGCCCTGCCTCCTTCGGGGCCGCCTCGGGCATTTCGCGTGGGCGTACCGGCCTTCGACCTGTTCCCGTTTGAGGTGTGGGCCAAGCTGAACGGGGCGTTCTGGCGCAAGCCGGACCTGGAGCTGCTGTGCTATGGCGACCCGGCGGGTGACGGCCGCCTGCGCGGTTTGATTGCCGCCTACCTGCGCAGCTCGCGGGGCATGCAATGCGCGGCTGAGCAAATAGTGATCACCAGTGGCGCGCAACAGGCCATTAGCCTTTGTGCACAGTTGCTGGTGGAGCCGGGCGATGGGGTCGCGGTGGAAAACCCTGGCTATCGCGCGGCGGGTCATGCGTTTGCCTTGGCGGGTGGACGGTTGCACGGTGTCCCGGTGGACGGCGAGGGTATCGATTGCCAAGCATTGAACCGCCTCGACGATTGCCGTGTCGCCTATGTGACACCGTCCCATCAGTACCCCTTGGGCGTGGTGATGAGCCTGGCGCGGCGCCTGGAATTGCTTGCCTGGGCGGAGCGCAAGGGCGGATGGATCATTGAAGATGATTACGACGGCGAGTACCGCTACAGCGGCGCGCCGTTGTCGCCACTCGCGGCGTTGGATCGCAACGGGCGTGTGTTGTACGTCGGCACCTTCGGCAAGGTGGCCTTTCCCGCGTTGCGCCTGGGCTACCTGGTGCTGCCGCCGGGCTTGGTGGATGCCTTCGCCCGGCGTCGGGCCGTCGACATGCGTCATTCCGAAGTCAGCACCCAGGCGGTGATGGCCGAGTTCATGGCCGCCGGGCATTTCCAGCGGCATATCCGGCGCATGCGGCGCGCGGCCTTGAGTCGACGCAATGCCTTGCTGGCCGGATGGCCCGGTGGGATTGAAGGGGTTGGCGAGCTACCGAGCGTCGCAGCAGGTCTGCACATGACCGTACGTGTCGATAGCCTGGCGCGCGAGCAGCAATTGCTCGCGCAGGCCCATGCCGTGGGTATCGAAATCAACGGCCTGAGCAGCTACTGGCTGGCGCAATCGACCCCGCCGGCGGATCAGCGTGCCGGCCTGGTCATGGGCTTCGCCGCCGTGCCAGAAGCCGACATCGCCCAGGCGCTGGCGCGGTTGCGACAGGCCTGGGGCGCCAGCGTTAACTAACTACCGTCTGAGTGCCGGGCAGGCTCATTACCTTTGATCTTTTGCAGAGGTGATGCACCGTGCCTGTCGATACCGTTTCATCCCACGACCCGTTGCTGCTGAGCGTCAGTCAACAGCTCGCTTTGCGGCCCACGCTGCAATCGCTCGGCGTGACCCAAGCCCAACTCGATCAACAGCCCGAGCACGTCATCGATTACTACTGCGCTGCCTTGGTTGATTTCTTCTGCGAGCCGGATGCCGATGAGATCAGCCCGTGGTTGCGCATTACACAGTATCTGACGCAGGCCGTGGCCGATGAGAAGGACGCCGATGGCCTGATTGACGCGGTACTGACCCAGCCCGATGGCGCAGAGCGCGGCACCCCGCTGGCGTATGTGATTTGGCATCACGGTAGTCTGGCCCTGGCGTTGACCCGTGGCGCCGGCCGGGTGTGGGTTTACTCCTTGCCCCGGGGCCTCGAAATGCTTGAAACCTTGCCTTTGGCGAATGCCGAGCGGCTCGAACATGACGCCTTCGAAGGCTGGGTATTGAGCGCATTGGACGTCGCCGTGCAGCGTATCCACCTGATCGACCTGCAAAGCGTTGCGACGATTGAGCCACTCGATCGGCAGTTAGCCTGGGCTACGCGGCTCGGTGATTTATTCCGGCAGGACACCGAGCAAGACGCGCTGCGCGACGAGTTGGCGCACCAATTGCCCGCCTGGTTACGCAATGCGCCACCGTCTGGGCGGTTGGCCTATAGCAAATGGGTGTTGGCGATGGCCAGGGCTTGCAGGAAATATCGGGGGCAACGTCTGGTCGATCAAGTGCCAGGCGATGGGCCCAGCCCGCTATTTGCACGGTTGTTGGCGCTGCAATTGCGGCGTGTTGCGCTTGAGTACAGCCTGCAAGGCCGCGAGGGTATGACTGAACGCGGCTATCGCAGGGTTCGCGCAGCCGTGCGCACCTATGCCAGCCAACGCCTGGAGCAGGGAGAGCCAATGCTGTTCAGGCCGTTGTCGGATGGGCAGGGCTTTGTGATCGGGCCTACGGAGGGCGGCCCCTGGGTGCTGCTGCGGCCTTGGACCATGCCCCTGTTGCAGCAAGTGGATACACCGGTGGCCGCGGGATCACCGTTGGCTGATCCCTTTGCCCGGCTGTACCAGGATTTTGTGGTGCAGCGCGCGGACGCCGCGTTGTTCGAGGAACCTTTGCACACCTTGGCTCGGCTCAAGCAAGTGGGCGGCAATTTATTGCAGGCGGCGGAGCCGGACAATCCCGAATCGTGGCGCAGGGACGTCAACCTACTGCGCAACCTGGCGTTGCTGCTGATTTACCCCGGTGCCCGTCATAGCAGCCCATCGCTCGCCGCACACCCTCGAATCAAGCGCCTGGATACTGCCTGGGCAGGTGCGCGCCAGCAACTTTCGCGGCTACAGCTCCAGCGCCTGCGGGCACTGCGTCGGCCAGTATCTTCTGCCCAGGTCGAAGCAGGACTGCATCGTGTGGACGGCGGGCTGATCTACAACAAGGACGAAAACCACTTCAACGTCCTGTCGAATATCCGCCTCGGTCCGTTGCTCAACGTCGACGTGGTGGAATATCAGGTGGTGGATGACCCGCAACGGCCGGTCAACCGAGGGCCGTACCTCACCCGTGATGCGCACGGTCAATGGGAGATCGAGCGCCGCCCCAGGCTGCGGCGCGATCTTGAGGGCCTGAGCGTCACGGCGCGCAAAGCAATGAACACCGGTACTGCGCTTGCCGCGACACAGTCGGCGATCCTGGCACACGCGAACCGGGACGCCCAAGCCACGGGCATGCTGCCTGTGCTCGTCGAAGAGAGCCTGGAGCGAAGTGCGCAGCAATTCGAGGAGGCAGCGGCGACGCTTGAGCGCTACACCCAAACTCGTCATACCGAAGCGTCCATTGCATTGGTGCGCCAATTGCGCGAAGAGGCGAGCCAACTGCGCGTCAGGGGCCAGGCATTGCGCATCGAGATGATCCGTCTCACGTGCACACCGAACATGGGCGATTTGACCTACCTGCTGGGGCAGAACCTCATCCGTATCCGCCGCCTCAATGGTCGTGTGGAAGAGACCATTGACGGAGCGCGTGACTACCTCCAGGAGTTTGAGGTGCTGGACCTGAGCAACGGCGAAACACCGCTGTGGTATGCCCACTTTCACTACCCGGCCTTGGACACCGGCGACGACTACCCCAGCGCCGCGCATCTGAAAACCGTGGCCCAGCGCCGACTGGGCCGTGAGTATGAACGCCAGGCAGGCATCAAGGTACATCGCGGCCCGATCAGCAATGCTGCGGCGCGCCAGCCCTTTCTGAGCGCGCCCCGGTGATGGGCCGGTTCAGGTCCCCGACTTGATCTTGGTCCACGCCCGCGTCCTGGCCCGTTCCGCATCGCGGCCCAGCGGCTTCAGGGTGTACAGCGTGGCCATCGCCGCGTCGGTCGGGTACAGGTTGGGGTTGTTACGAATCGCTGGGTCGACTTGCAGGGTGGCATCCTTGTTCGGGTTGGGGTAGCCGACAAAGTCGCTTATCGGTGCAATCACCTGCGGTTGCAGCAGGTAGTTGATGAAGGTGTAGGCGTCCTGCGGGTTCTGTGCGCCCTTGGGGATGGCGAGCATGTCAAACCAGATTGGCGCGCCTTCTTTGGGCAGGCGCATGTCCACCGTCACACCGTTCTTGGCTTCCTTGGCACGGTTGGCCGCCTGGGAAAAGCTGCCCGAGTAACCGACGGCCACGCAGATGTCGCCATTGGCGATATCGGCCATGTACTTGGACGAGTGGAAGTAGGTGATGTACGGGCGGATTTTCATCAACAGCGCTTCGGCCTTGACGTAATCCTTGGGGTTGCTGCTGTTGGGGTCCAGGCCCAGGTGCTGCAACGCCAGGGGCAGGATTTCCGACGGCGAATCGAGCAACGCCACGCCGCACTGCTTGAGCTTGCTGATGTTCTCTTCCTTGAAGATCAGGTCCCAGCTGTCTACCGGTGCGTTGGGCCCCAGCACTGCCTTGACCTTGTCCGGGTTGAAGCCGATCAAGATGGTGCCGTACATGTAGGGCACCGCGAATTTATTGCCGGGGTCGTTGGCTTCGATCAGCTTCATCAGCTTGGGGTCGAGGTGGTTCCAGTTGGGCAACTGGCTGCGGTCCAGGGGCTGGAATACCCCGGCTTCGATCTGCTTGGCCAGGAACACGTTGGACGGCACCACCACGTCATAGCCAGAGTTGCCGGTGAGCAGCTTGGCTTCCAGGGCTTCGTTGGTGTCGAAGATGTCGTAGACCAACTTGATGCTCGGGTTCTGCGCCTTGAAATCTTCCAGCGCCTTGGGGGTGATGTAGTCGAACCAGTTGTAGACCTTGAGGGTTTTCTCGTCGGCCTGTACCGCGCTGCTCAACATAGCGGCGCACAAGGCGAGGGAGGTGAGCATCTTCATCGGGTGGCTCCTTCTAATTCGAAACCTTCGAGAACGTTGACGGCGTTGATGCCGATTTCTTCCACTGCGTAGCCGCCTTCCATCACGAACAGGGTCGGCTTGCCGAGGCGCGCGATACGTCGGCCCATGGCCAGGTAATCCGGGCTGTCGAGCTTGAATTGGGAGATCGGGTCGTCCTTGAAGGTGTCCACGCCAAGGGAGATCACAATGACGTCGGCGCCGTAACGTTCGGTTTGCGCGCACGCCGCTTCGAGTGCTGCGCTCCATTGCGCCCAGCCCGAGCCGGCTGGCAGTGGGTAGTTGAAGTTGAAACCTTCGCCGGCGCCTTCGCCCAGCTCATCGGCGTAACCGAGGAAGAACGGAAACTCGGCCTCCGGGTGGCCATGAATCGAGGTGAACAGCACATCGCTGCGGTCATAGAAGATCGATTGCGTGCCGTTGCCGTGGTGGTAGTCCACGTCGATGATCGCGACCTTTTCATGGCCTTGGTCGAGAAAGGCCTGGGCGGCGATGGCGGCGTTGTTGAGGTAGCAATAACCGCCCATCAAGTCGCCGGCAGCGTGATGCCCCGGTGGGCGGCACAGGGCAAATGCGCTGTGGGCGCCTTGCTGGATCGCCTGTTGCGCGGTGAGCGCCACTTGCGCCGCACTGTATGCCGCTTGCCAGGTGCCAGCGGTGATCGGCGCGCCGCCGTCGAAACTGTAGTAGCCCAATTGCCCATGCAAGCTGGTCGGCAACACCCGGCGCAGGGTGCGGGCCGGCCAGGTGTAGGGCAACAGGTCGCCGTCCTGGCCGAATTCGGTCCAGCGGTCCCAGGCGCCTTTGAAAAAGTCGAGGTAGTCGCGGCTGTGAATGCGTTGCAGCGGCGCCAGGCCGAAATCCTGTGGCGCCTCTACCGGGCCCAGCTCACGGTCCCTGACCCGTTGCAACACATGGTCGGCACGGGACGGCATTTCGAAGCAGGGCATCAGTTGCCCGTCCATCAATTCGCAGCGTCCGTGGTGCAGGTGGTGATCGTCCGAGTAGATCGTCAGCATGTGTGGTTCCCCGCAGGCTCTTTGTTGTGCCTTGCAGTGTTGCGGGGTGCGCCCTTCAAGAGAACGGCGGGAGCGGCCAAAAGGGGATAGATATGGCCAAAGGCTGTGACCGCAATTCGCCCCCTCAAGGCGCGCGAAGGCATCAGCGTGGTGCAGCCCTGTTCCAACGGCGCTTTATCACCAAGGTACTCAGGCGCGAAACCGCTTCGGCGCCACCCCGCTCCAGCGCACGAACGCGTGGCGAAAACTCGCGGTTTCGCTGAACCCCAGCCGTTCGGCGATGCGATAAATCGGCAACTGGTCTTCCGCCAGCCACTGCTTGGCCTGCTCGAAGCGTAGCTCGTCGAGCATTTGCTGGTAGCTGCAACCCAGTGCCTGCAGGTGCCGACGTAGGGTGCGGGGCGAGCAGTTCATCTGTGCGGCCAGGCCGTCGAGGCCTGGCGCGGCGTGCAGTTGTTCGGCCAACAACTGGCGTACGCGGCTAAGCCAGGCTTGGCGCCCGGTGAACTCGGAGTTCTGTTTGCGGCAGCGTTCGGCCATGGCGCGGTGGGTGATGGGGTCGGCCAAGAGGAGCGGCTGTTGCAGCCACTCCAGGTCGAAGGCAAACCCGTTGAAGACGGCCTCGAATTGCACCGGGCAGTCAAAACGCTCGGCATAGCGGGCGTGATAATCCGGCGCCGCGTAGTCAAAGCGTGCCTCACGCAAAGGCAAGGCGCGGCCGAGCAGGTCATCGCAGATGACTTTCATCGACACCAGGCAAAACTCCACATTGAACGCCGCCAGCGCCGGGTTTTCCCGATAGTCGCCGGCAGTCAGCCAGACCTGCTGGCCGTCCTCCACCAGCTTGAGCTCAAAAAGTGTTCCCAACAGCGCCGGGTAGCGCAACGCCAGGCGCAAAGCGTCACCTAAGGTGGCACTGGTGAGCAGCGCATAACCGAGCAATCCGTAGCAAGACACGTGCATGCGCTGGCCCAGGTCCAGGCCGATATCCTCGCGCAAGGCCACGGCGTTGGCGCATACGCGCATTTCCTGGCAGGTGGTGATGCGCGTGTCGGCGTGGCGTAGATCGGCCAGGCCAATGCCGCTGCCGGCCAACAAGACATCGTTCGCCAGGCCCTGGTCCTGGAAGGTCGCCAGCACCAGTGACACGGCATTGAGGGTGGTCAGGTGTGAATGCAGCATAAGCACGTCGCCAGAGTGTGGGACTGGACGAGCAAGTTGCATGCCGTTCACAGGGTACCGACTGCTGCAAAATCAACCGGCGAAGGTGACGACCGTCGCCAGGTCCGGGTCGATCTCCAGTGTGGGGTATTGCTCCCTGAGCGCCTTGCGCAGCGTGCTGGCCGCGACTTCCTGCAGGGTGGGCCCGGTGGTGAGCTGAGTGAGCAGTTCAGACGCGCTGGTGGGACGAGAATCAGTGGGCACGTTGTTTGACATTGGCAATTCCTTGGCAAGTGTCTGGCCTTTGAAGGGCAGGCATCGAAAGCGTCAAGGTAGTCAGCGTGGTGTTGGCGGGGACGGTAGATAGATAGCGGGCCGGCGGTCCGCTCAACCGCCGGCAGGTGCTCAGGTGAAAAACAGTAGCCGAGCCGACTCCTGGCTGACCTCGCTGCGGTAGTAGGCGATTTTCTGCGTGTCGCTCAAGCTTTTGGGCGTATCAGCTGCGGCGCCCAGGGCATGCTCCGCCACGGTTTTGAGGCGACCATACTGGTAGGCCCGGGGATGGGTCCAAGTGGCGCTGTAGTGAAAGTGGGCGTACCAGAGCACCTCATGCGTCTCGCTCTGGCTGATGGTGTATTCATCGAGGTACGTCGGCATGGCGCTTTTGAGGCGGCGCCGTGAGACGGTTTTCTTAATCTTGACCGCGTTGTGTTTTTTCAGCCAATCGAGCGCCTGTACGGTGGGTGGGCGTTGTTTGAGCATGAGCAACACTTGGTTGTTGCTACGCTGGTAAAGGTCTGTCACGGCGTCACCGAGGGCTTTATTGACCTTGCTGGCCGAAAAAGGATGGCTTTCGGTTTCGTTGCTCTGAGTGAGGCCCTCCTCGATCTTCGCGCCAATCACTTCCAGCTGGGCAATGTGCTGGTGAAACAAGTATTCGATGCCGATCGGGGTTCGCTCCACCTGGCTGGCCAGTTTGGTCATGCGTTCGAGAAAGGTGGGCAACCCATCGAGCAGCACCTGGCCCTGATTGACGCTGGCCTGCATATCCACTGGCGTCGGTGTGGGCGTGGACGTCGGCGTTCGCAGCCTTTCCACCCAGATTCCCGGTGATTTTTCGTGATAAGTGGCGACGATCTTGTGGGTCAAGGGCGAGCGGATATCCACCAGCCCGGTGTCGTCGCCTGTGGCAGATAGGCGCGGCTCGCCAATGAGCATGCCGTTGTAGCGGGTCCTGATGAATTTTTTTTGCGGCTTGGGCGGCGTGGGTGGCGGAGAGGGACGCGAGCGCACCCTATCCCGCTCCGCGCTGAGCAACCCAAGGTTGCTCAAGGCCCGTGTGCCGAACTCGGCAAGGTGGCGGCGCAAGGCCTGGATTTGGTCGGTGATGACATGCTCGGAGAAGTCATCGGGGAAGTCCTGCAGGCGCTCATCGAGAATCTGGAACTGTTCGATCAGGCTACTCAGGGTATCGATGCGTTCGTCGAGGCGCAGTCCACCGCTTTCATTCAGGGTATCGCGCAGGCACTGGATGGACACGTCGGCGGTGTCGACCAGTTGATCGATGCCGGCCCAGGCTGCGGGTTCCGTGGTCTGGGTGGTTTCCGTCAGGCAGAGGTTGCGCGCCAGGGTTACTTGCAGGGCCTTGAGATCGTCGCGTTGATAGGCTGGCAGCGAGCCTTTGGTCGTGCTGATCAGGCGTGTGCCGTCCTTGGACAATTTGTGCAGCTCACCGAAGCGGGTGTGCATATATTCCAGGCGTTGGATCATGTCGCGGTTTAACGCGCTCATCTGCCGGGCGTCTTCGATGTTGCGCTCATGGGCAGAGGCGGCCTGTTGTTCGATTTGCACCAGCACCGTGCGCAGTTTCGGCGTGAACCGGGTCAAGGCTTCACGGATCCCCGCACTGGTCAGTTCGACTTGAGCCTTGAGGTAACTGAGGGCCTTTTGCGGGTAGTCCGGCAGTGGCGCATGCACGTTCAATTCCTTGAGCTGTTGCAACGCGGTCTCGTATTGGTCGCGATGTGCCTCCAACGCCTGCAGGTAGGCCGTCCGGTTAGCATCCAGCGAGCTGGAAGGGCCGGTATCCATGGCCTCTCGGGCAAGGCGCAGGCTGGTCTGGCCGGTTTTTTTGGCTTCTTCGAATTCGCTCAACTGCTTGCGCAATTGTTCCGCGCGTTTCTTGGCCAGGCCTTCGGCCCTGCGGATCAGGTGTTTTGGCCCGCCACCGCGCAGACGCAGGCGGGTATCGACAAACCACTCGCCGCGACGGTTGCTGATCAGCAGGGGGCCAATACGATCAGGCTGAGTGGGGTCGACAATCATCACAGTGCCGTTTTCATCTACCCGCACCTTGAACCAGCGTGGCCCGACCGGTGCGTAGTAGTGCTCGCCCTGCGGGTAAAGATGCAGGTGCAGGCCCTCGGTGCTGATGGCGTCGCCCAGGTCGGCGGGCTTGGCCACTTTGAACCGGTCGAGCACCGTGCCCAGGCGGGGTGCTGTGCGATTGATCGCGCCACTGGCGTACAAAGGGCTGGCGGCGCTTGCCGGCAATTCGTCGGTGGTGAGGTCGGTGAGTTTCTCGACCGTCAGGGCGACAGGCGCGGAGGGCTTAACGGAGGGAAGCTGGGGCTTGAGACGGGCGCCTTGTAGAGCCTGGCGCTGCGCCGCGCTGCGGGTCACTGCGTGAAGTGCGACCGCCATACCCAGGTTGAGCAGCAGGTCGGCGATTGCGGTGCCGGGAGACTGTTGCTCGGGATGCTCGACTGATTCGACCACCTGCTGCAATTGATCCATGACTTGCCATATCCAGGCGGCAGTGGAGAGGCCACGACCGAGAAAGGGCAGCGCTGCGTTGAGGATGAGCCAGCCAGCGTGCTTGAACGTGGCCCAGCGGGCTTCGGCATTCGAGACCGATTGCCGATCCGCCAACGTCACCAGCGCCGTAGCGTTGGCCTTGAACAGCGTGGCAAAAATGTCGTCATTCACCACCTGCTCGCCCAACGCGATAGGGCCGCTCATGACCCACAGTTTGTCCGGGTCGACCAGGAACTCGGCAACCGTCCAGGGCGAGGGCAGTGCGCCGGGGAACACGTACTGGTTGTAGTCGTTGCGCACGGTGTCGGGAAGCCAGGCCAGCACCGAGTCGCGCAGGCTGGCGGATTGTGCGATGGCGTAGAGCAGGTTGGTGGGCGTGGGGTATTGGGTCAATGGCTGGTCGAGCAGCGGGCGATACAGCAGGCACGGTCCGGCGTGCCGATCCTGGGGGCCGATGACGAACATATTGTCTACCGGGTCCTGGGTCGCCTCGGTGCGGCGCTTGGGAACGAATGCCAGTTGGCGCAGGACAATCGGTTGGCCTTCCACTTGGCGCTTGCTGCTGTCGGTTTCCATCAGCGCCGATAGGTAGCGATAACCGCGCTCGTCAATCCCGGCCTCGCGGCGGATCTTGCATTGCAGGGCCAGCAACGGCAACTGAACCCGAAGGTGGGCAGTGTAGAGCTGCTGGCGGCGCGTCGACTCCTCAGCGTCGTCCAGCAAGGTGCGCTTGATCAGTGCCGGGTAGGTGCTGCCGATATTGACGCGCGTGATCAGGCTTTCGAGGTAGGTGACAGTCAACCAGGCGGGCAGCGCGCGGCCGTTCTTTTCGCGCAGGGTCTTGGTGCCCAGAGGCAGCGCGATCAGGTTCTGCAGGGCCAGGTCAGCGAGGTCGAAGACGCTGGTTTCGACTTGGCCCGGGACGGTGAAGGTACCCCAGACCACCAGGCTCTGGACCACGATCTCCAGCTTGTCCAGCATCAGGTTGGCGGCGTCGGGATGGGCCTTGAGCATTTCAGCTTTCAAGGCGTCGAGGGCGTACTGGCGAATGGGCGCGATACCGTCTTGGTACAACTTACCGGCATTCTGGTTGTGCAGGGCCGCCAGGTCCTTCAAGTGGCGTGAGTAAGCATTCAGGTCCGAGGTGGAGGCCTGGCTTAGCCAATCAGGGAGTTGCTGCTCGAACCATTCGAGGTTGGCGTCTGTCTCCTGGCCGTCGCTGGGTGGGGCGGCCAGGGCGGCATGGTCATTGCTGACGGTCACGCCGTTGGAAAAGTCGATACTGCCGATAGCCTTGATCTGCAGGGCAATCAGGGCACAGGCCAACTGGTCGAAGAAATTGCCCTCAGGCTCCAACAACCGCCATTGGATTTTCTTGCCGTGCATCGGGCTGCCCAGCTTCGCTGGCAAGGCCTGGCCCAACTGCTCGAGGGAGGCGTATTTATCGTACATCGGTGGCAGCGAATGGGTCAGGATGACATCGCGTCCGGCCTCCTTGCCAATCAATACGGCGACCAGGTCCCCGTCGTAATGGCTGAGGCTGCCGTCGTCCTGCACCCAGTCGATGTCGACCACGCAGGCGCGCAGGCCGGGGCGACTGGCCGGGTCCGGGGCGTGGAACAGCTGGCGCGCCAGGCGGCAATCCTCTGCGCTCCAGCCGGGCACCTGCTGCACATTCCAGAATTCGCGCAACACGCTCGACAGCTTGTGCCAGTGGGGGCCGTTACCTGCGGCACTGGACTGGTTCCAGAACACCAGCTGTTGTGCCTGGTAACCCCGCAGCATCACCGGCGCCAGGAGATTGAGCATGTAGGCGATGTCGCCGATACGCACGGGCAAGTGGGCGGGGGGCACGGTGAGCGGCTGTTGGGTCAGGAAATGCTCGCCTTCAATAAACAGGCAGGGTTCTTTCGTGATGGCCTGCCGGGCCAGGATGCCGGTCAGGGAGTGGTAGCGGGGCTCGGCGGCGAGCACCTGGTCCTCGACAACCTGCCAGACCGGGTAGACCACCATAGCGGTGTCGGGGTCGATATCCAGGTTGGGGTAGCGTTCGCGCAGCTGCTGGCGCAACAACACGGTGGCGACTTCGCGAAAGTCAGGGCCGATGGCCAGTTGCGTGAGCAGGGCGACAGTAGGGTTGGGGCTGTAGCCGTTTTGCGGTGTTGGGATTGTAGGGGGGGTGGTCATACAGAGTCCTGGCGAGCATTAGGATGGAGACGCCCCGAGGCAAAGCCTCGGGGGTGTCCATGCTAGAAAGCGCTCAGCCAGGCAGGCGGTGCTTATGTCTCGGCGTTCAATCCAGCTCGCCGCACAAGTTGGCCTTGAGCAATGGCCCGATACGCTCGAAGGGCAGACCCGCACCGATCAAGGCCTGGAGTTTGCCGAACGCGGTTTCCCGGGTCATCCCGCCGCCCGACACCACACCTGCTTCGCGCAGGCGGCTGCCGGCTTCATAGACATCCAGCTCCACCCCGCCCTCATGGCATTGAGTGATGGCGACGACCACAATGCCGTGATCCCGTGCTTTGCGCAGGCTGGCGAGGAATTCGGGGTTGTCGCTGGGGCCGGTGCCGCTGCCGTAGCATTCCAGCACCAGCGCCTGAATGCCGCTGCCGATCAGGCTGTCCAACTGTGCCGCGCCGATACCCGGTACCAAGGGCAATACGCCGACTGTCGCCAGGGCCTTGGGTTGGCGGTAATCCAGCGCGCCCGGCAGGGATTCGGTACGCGGCACATCGCCCTGACGCTGCAAGGCGGCGAACGGATTGCGGCCGAAGCTACGGATCTTCGCGCAGCGGGTCGGCGCCATCAGCACGCCGTGGAAGAACAGGTGCACGCCTGGCGCCAAGCCTTCCCCCAAGGCTGCCAGCGCGCCACTGACGTTTTCCCAGGCATCGCTATCGGGTACGCCGGCAGGCAGCATGGAGCCGGTGAACACCACCGGCGCCGGCAGGCCCAGCAATTGAAAGCTCATGGCGGCGGCGCTGTACGCCAGGGTGTCGGTACCGTGCAGAACGAGTACCGCGTCGCAGCCCTCATCAACGGCCTCGACCACGGCAGTGCGCAGCTGCTGCCAGTAGGCGGGAGTCATGTTGGCGCTGTCGATCAGCGGCGACATTTCGCGAAAGCGCCAGGCGGGCACAGGCTGGCTGGCCAGTTGCTCGCGCATGCGCGCTTCGAAACCGGATGCGGGTGCCAGGCCATTGGCGCTGGCCTGCATGCCGATGGTGCCGCCGGTGTAGAGCACCATCACGTTGTTAGCTGGTTGCATAAAATCTCCTGAACGAAAAACGCCGCCGGGCCCAGAGCATGCCCAAGGCCGGGCGGCGTGTCATCTCTCTAGGCTGACTGCGCTTAGCGTTGCGCTTGGGCGTTCAGTTCTGCCGATGCTTGAGCCGTTGGCTCAGGCTTCACGGGGTTCGCCGGCCAGGCCTTGCGATCCAGGTCCAGGTCAGGGAACTGGCTGGAGTCGAATACCGGGGTCTTGATACCCGCTGCGCGCTGGTTGTCGTAGTCGTTCAGGATGCGCATGGCGATCTTGAACAGGAACGCCAGGGCGAACAGGTTGACGAACGCCAGCATGGTCATGGTGATGTCGGCGAAGGCGAACACGGT